>Ga0209169_10001637_pt1 | contig 13677 bp, 11 predicted proteins | sample HubBroMetageWRM4_FD_188346 | JGI IMG/M metagenome (GOLD analysis project Ga0209169, IMG submission 188346) | Warmed soil microbial communities from the Hubbard Brook experimental Forest, New Hampshire - Hubbard Brook CCASE Soil Metagenome WRM 4... | ecosystem: Environmental > Terrestrial > Soil... | reverse complement strand
GGCCTCGGTCTCCAGCTTGTGCTCGGCGTAAAGCCCGGCCTCGATCCGCTTGGCCAGGTCCACCTCCTGCTCGGCGGTGAGCAGGCTGGTGCGGCCGATCGACTTGAGGTAGGTGTGCACCGAGTCGCCCATGACCGACGTCTGGTCGTCCAGGTCGGCCTCGACGGCCAGCTCTGCCATCCCGCCCGCGGCTAGGGCTGACGCCTCGGCCTCGGCGTCGAGGCCATCGAGCTCGATGACGTCGGCGACCGCGGCGGCCGTGGCGGGCTCGCCGCTTCCTGCCTTGCGGCCAGAAGCCCGGGAGCGCGGCTTGCGGGCGCTGGTCGAGGGGAGGGTAGCAGCCTGCACGGGAGCCTCCGGCTGGTCGTTACCGAGCTGAACGCCGACCTCGGTGAGTTCGCGGATGATGGACCTGGCTTCAGTGGGGGAGATCTGAGCCCGCTCAAACGCGGCGCGAAGTTCCGGGAGAGACAGATGTCCCTGGCTGCGCCCGCGCTGAATCAGCTCGTCCAGGCCAGTCGTGGTTGCCTCATTGTCGCGTCGCTGCGACGTGGCGGCCGCGCTCTTCGGCATGAGACACCTCCCTATTCTCGTGCGCGCACCGGGCACGCGCCCTCCTGCACCACCGGGGCGGCGCCTTCGGGGTTTCCTGGGTCCGCGGCACTTGGTATTGTGCAGCGCGGGCATTATCTTTAACGCTCAGCACGACTGTTTGTTCCCGTGGGGTTGCCGTGCGCCCGCGGACGGCCTGCTATTGCCGTGTTGCCGGCGCTGCCGTTCTGGCTCTGAGCGCTGCCCTGTCGGGTTTACCAGACGGTAGCATGGGGATCTCAGGCACGAGCACCAGGGCCGCCGGAGCGGCGTAGCCGGGCAGCCGCGCCCGCACGTGCGCCCGGACATCGGCCAGCAGCGGAGGTGCCGCCGGGTCGGCCGGGACCACCACCGCCGTGACCACCTCACCCCACTCCGGGTCCGGCCGTCCCACCACCGCGGCTTCCCTGACCCCGGCGCAGGTTCCGAGCGCCGCCTCGACCTCGGCCGCGACCACCTTCTCGCCGCCGGTGTTGATTACATCGTCGGCCCGGCCGCGGACCAGCAGCTCGCCGGACGGGCCGAACGCGCCGAGGTCCGACGTGACGAACCAGCGCCCGTCGCGGGCCGCGGCGAACAGATCGGGCCGCAGCCGGTACCCGGAGAACAGCACCGGCCCGGCGATCCGGATCCGGCCGTCGGTGCCGATCTCCACCGACACGTCGTCGAGCGGCACACCGTCGTACACGCAGCCGCCGGAGGTCTCGCTCATCCCGTAAGTGGTGACGACGCGCCCGCCTGCCGCGCGCGCGGCGTCCACCAGGCCGGCTCCCGGAGCCGCGCCGCCCAGAAGGATGGTCGCTGTGGCCGTCAGATCGTCTCCTGCTTCGACGAGACGGCGTAGCTGGGTAGGGACCATGGCCACGTGGGCGCAGCCGCTGTCGGCCAGCGTGCCGGGTTCCAGCCTGCTCACCACGACCGGCTCGGCACCGGCCAGCAGCGACCGCACCAGCACCTGGATCCCGGCTATGTGGAACACGGGAAGGCAGCACAGCCATCGCTCACCCGCGCCCGCGCCGATGCGGCGCATCGATGCCCTGGCCGAGGCGAGCAAGGCGGCCGCCGACAGCTCGGTGCCCTTGGGCTCGCCGGTGGAGCCAGAGGTCGCGATCACCAGGGCCGTGTCCGGCCCGACGCCACCCGCCGGATGGCCCGGCGAAGAGGCAGCGCTGCGTTCCAGCCCGTCTGAAAATTCGATGACCGACGGGGCAAACGCGTCGATCATGGCGGCGAGCCTGGGCCTGGGCAGGTCCGGATCCAGCGGCAGGATCGCTGGCCCGGTGCCGTCCAGAGCGGCGCTGAGCGCCTCGAGCATCCGGCCCGTGGCGTCGGCCGCGGGCAGCAGGACCGCGTGCAGTGGGCGGGTGGTCACGGTCGTAAGGTTAATCCGCACAGATCAGGCATCGCTGGGGTCGTTCCTCCGGCCAGCATCTGACGGACAGGCAAAGGGAGACGGCTGAGTGGTCGACTTGCAGGCGCCATGACCGCCGGGGCCGACCAGCTTGCCGCGCTGCTGCCGACGGTCCGGGCGTTCGCTATCCCGATGCCCACCAGGTTTCGCGGCGTCACCGTGCGTGAGGGCGCCCTGATCCAGGGCCCGGCGGGCTGGGGTGAGTTCTCGCCGTTCGCCGAGTACGGGCCGCGCGAGTGCGCCCGCTGGCTGGCCTGCGCGCTGGAGGCGGCCTGCACCGGCTGGCCCTCGCCGGTGCGCGACCGCGTCGGCGTGAACGTCACCGTGCCCGCCGTCGGCCCGGACCGGGCGCACGACATCGTCGCCGGATCGGGCTGCCGGACCGCGAAGGTCAAGGTGGCCGAGCGCGGCCAGCCGGATTCGGACGACCTGGCCAGGGTGGAGGCGGTACGTGATGCGATCGGCCCGGCCGGGCGGGTCCGGGTCGACGCGAACGGCGGCTGGAACGTTGAGCACGCGGCGCGGATGCTGCGGGCCCTGGGCCGGTTCGGCCTGGAATACGCGGAACAGCCCTGCGCCACCCTGGCGGAGCTGGCCGAGCTGCGCCGCCTGGTGGACGTGCCGCTGGCCGCTGACGAGTCGATCCGCCGGGCCGAGGACCCGATGGCGGTTCGCGCGGCGGGCGCCGCGGACATCGTCGTGCTCAAGGCGCAGCCGCTCGGCGGGGTGCGGGCGGCGCTGCAGATCGCCGAGGCCTGCGGGCTGCCGGTGGTCGTGTCCAGCGCGGTGGAATCGTCGGTGGGGCTCGCCGCCGGGGTGGCCCTCGCCGCCGCCCTGCCCGAGCTGCCGTACGACTGCGGGCTCGCCACGATGAGCCTGCTGGCCGGCGACGTGACCGCGGCGCCGCTGGCCGCCGAGGACGGCACGCTGCCGGTGCGGCGCGCCGACGTCGAGCCCGGGCGGTTGTCGGCTTACGAGGCCGATCCGGCCCCCTGGGCCGCCCGGATGCGGGCGGCCGCCGAGTTCCTCGGCACCGGGGCTGGCGACGCTGGGGCCGGCGGCATCGGGGTCGGCGGCACCGGGGTCGGCGGCACTGGGGCTGGCGGCACTGGGGCTGGCGGCACCGCGTCATGAACCCGTCCACCGCGTTCGGCACGGTGTTCGTCGACGAGCTGATCCGCTGCGGCCTGCGCGAGGCGGTGCTGGCGCCGGGCTCACGCAGCGCCCCGGTGGCGATGGCGCTGTTCGATCGCGCCGCGGCAGGCGGCCCGGCTGGCCCTCGCCTGCACGTGCGGATCGACGAGCGCTCCGCAGCGTTCCTCGGGCTCGGCCTGGCCAAGGCGAGCAGGCGGCCGGTGGTGCTGATCTGCACCTCCGGCACCGCCGCCGCTCACTTTCACGCGGCCGTGATCGAGGCGGACGAGGCCGGGGTCCCGCTGATCGTGCTCACCGCTGACCGGCCGCCGGAGCTGCGCGGCACCGGCACCAGCCAGACGATCGACCAGCTCAAGCTCTATGGCGCAGCGGTTCGCTGGTTCAGCGAGGCCGGGGTGCCCGAGGAGCGGCCCGGCATGGTGCCCTACTGGCGGTCGCTGGCCTGCCGCGCCTGGGCGATGGCGTCCGGCGGAGCGGGCGGCCTTCCGGGCCCGGTACACATCAACCTGCCGCTGCGGGATCCGCTGGTGCCCGACGCCGACGATAGCTGGCCCGAGCCGCTGGACGGCCGCCCCCATGGCGCGCCGTGGACCAGCGCGGGTGCCATGCGGCCTGCGCACGGCGGGGCACTCGCCCTGGACTGGACCGAGCGCGGGGTGGTGGTGTGCGGCGACGGAGATTATGACCCCGCACCCCTGCTGAGGCTGGCCGAGGCCGCCGGGTGGCCGGTGCTGGCCGAGCCGTCGTCGGGCGCCCGGAGCGGGCCGAACGCCCTGTCCGCCTATGGCTACCTGCTCGACTCGCCGGCATTCGTCGCCGGGCACCGGCCCGATCTCATCATCTCGGCCGGGCGGCCCGGCCTGTCCCGCAGCCAGCTTGGCTTCCTGCGCGGAGCGCCGGGGCCGGCCCCGGCCCGCCACGTGGTCGTGGCCCAGGGCCCGGGCCGGTGGGCCGATCCGGCCAGGACCGCCACCGAGGTCGCGGCCGGCGTAGAGCTGCGCGGACCCGGGCCTGTCCGGCCCCCTGCCTGGCTGGCGGCCTGGCAGCGGGCCGACGCCGCGGCGCGGCGGGCCGCGGACGAGATACTCGACGCCGATGAGCTGCCGACGGAGCCCCGGGTGGCCCGCGACCTGGCCGCAGCGCTGCCACCCGGCGCGCTGCTCTGGGCCGGATCCAGCCTCCCCGTGCGTGACCTGGACCAGCAGATGTCACCGCGCGCCGGGTTGCGGGTGCTCGCCAGCCGGGGTGCCAGCGGCATCGACGGGCTTGTGTCGTCGGCCATCGGGGCGGCGCTCGCGCACCAGGCGGATGGCGGCGGGCCGGCCGTGGCGCTGCTCGGCGACCTGGCGTTCGTGCACGACGCGGCCGGGCTGATGCTCGGGCCCGCCGAGCCCAGGCCGGACCTGTGCATCGTCGTGGTCAACAACGACGGCGGCGGGATCTTCTCGACGCTAGAGCAGGCGGCGTTCCCCGAGTCGTTCGAGCGGCTGTTCGGCACCCCGCACGGCACCGACCTCGGGCTGCTCACCCGGGCCGCTGGCGTGCCGCATCTGCGACTGGACAAGGCATCCGGCCTGCCGGATGCCTTGCGCGGGGACGGGCTGCGAGTGATCGAGGTGCACACTGACCGCGCGGCCGGGGCGAAGTTGCGCGCGCGGCTGCGTGAGGCCTGCGTGGCGGCCGCCACGGGCGCCTAGTTCGGCGCGGGCGTTCCGCGCAGGTGTCGTTCCGCGCAGGCGTCGCGATGCTAATGCCGCCGGCGCTAGTCCTGCAGGGCGTCCTGCATCGCGCGGAACTTGTTCTGCGCCTCGGCCAGCTCGGCCACGGGGTCCGAGTCAGCGACGATGCCGCACCCGGCGAACAGCCGTGCGCGCCGGCCATCCAGCTCCGCGCTGCGCAGCGCGATGCCCCATTCGCCGTTACCGTTCGCGTCGACCCAGCCGACCGGGGCCGCGTACCGCCCCCGGTCCATGCCCTCAAGCTCGCGGATCAGCTCCATGGCCGTCCCGGACGGGGTGCCGCCCACGGCCGCCGTCGGGTGCAGCGCGGCGGCGAGTGCCAGGGACGAGGCGTGCTCGCCCAGCACGCCGCCGGTCCCCGGAACCTGCGTCGCGGCGAGCCGCCCGGTCACGTGCGTGGCCAGGTGCTGCACGTTGGCGAGCCGCAGCAGCGACGGCTCGGCGTCGATGTCCAGCCGGTCGCAGAACGGCGACAGCGCCTTGCGCACGTCGGCCACGGCGTACCGGTGCTCCTCGACGTCCTTAGCCGACGCCAGCAGCGCGGCGCCGAGCCTGGCGTCCTCCGCGTCGCTGCCGCCGCGCCGTGTGGTCCCGGCCAGCACGAGCGAGCTGACCGCCGCGCCCTCCCGCCTGATGTAGAGCTCGGGGGTCGCACCGACCAGCCCGGCGCAGCTGAACGTCCAGCAGTCGGGGTAGCGCTCGGCCAGCCTGGCCAGCAGCACGCGCGCGTCGATCTCGTCCGACGCCACCGCGTACAGATCTCTGGCGAGCACGACCTTGCGGAGATCGCCCGCCTGGATGCTGGCCACGGCCGAGCTGACCGCGCGCTCCCATTGCGGTGCGGTCAGGCTCCCGTCATGCCAGCGCAGGTCGGCCGGTGCCCGCGTCGGCCGCACCGGCTCCTGGGATACCTGCCGGTCACCGATCGTGGTCAGCCAGGACCTGCCCGCCCCGCGGCCGATGATCACGGAGGGCACGACCAGGACTGAGCCGTCGGATGTCGGGTCGAAGGTGAAGCTGCCGAACGCGACCGGCCCGCAGCCCGGGAGGCCGACCTCATCGGTGACGTCGGCGCCCTCGAAGAACTCGGTCAGCCACTTCTCGCCAGCGGTGAACCGGTCCTCGCCCGCCGGGATGCTGATCCGGGCGGCCTCGCCCCAGCCCACCAGCCCGTCGCCGCGGCGGACCCAGGCAACCGATCCGGAGTGCGGAAGGCGGGCCAGCAGGTCACCCCAATCGGTCACGGGCACCGTCCGGACCGTTAGTCGGTCGGGCCTCAGCTGGGCTGGCTCATCGCGCTCGGCTACCACGGCAGACAACTTTACGTGCGGGAAAGTTAGCGCCGGGCCGAGGGGCGGTGGCTTCGGCCCCGTTTCTGTCTCCGCATCCGCCCGGTGTAACCGGCGAGTATGTCTACCGGGACGGGTGTGGAACGTGGTAACTTTCGAGGCGCTATTCCGACTAAAACGATGGGTGAAATAGGATGACACTCATGAACGACACGCTTGTGGGGCAGAGTCGCCCCGCGCGGGCCCGGCTCATCCCGGAGCGACTCAGCCAGGCCCGCCTGAGCCAGATCGTGACCGCGCTTGCCGCGCGGCCCGGTGGCTGGGGCGACGTGGTGCGCTATGAGGCTGGGCGGCGCTGGTTCCAGCGATTGGAACTGGCCGACGATCGCGAGGTGTGGCTGCTGTCCTGGCTGCCGGGGCAGAGCACCGGTTTCCATGACCACGGCCGCGCCGCCGGCGCGTTCGCGGTGGCACAGGGCCAGGTGCGTGAGCGGACCGTGGCCGCGGGGCACGGGCAGCCGGTACGGAACCTGACGGTCGCGCGGGGCAGCGTCAGGGCATTCGGCCCGCACTATGCTCACGACGTGGTCAATGTGTTCGCCGAGCCAGCCATCACCGTGCATGCCTACTCCCCGCCGCTCACCGCGATGCGGCGATTCGAGCTCACCGAGTCCGGCCTTGTGCACACGTCAACCGAGCGAGCGGAGACGGACTGGTGACACGCCCGTCGTCGGCCCCGCCGGGCAGCCGGAGCATCGACGATCTGCTCGCCGAGGCCAGGGCCCGGCTGGACCGGGTCAGCCCGCTCCGGGCGTCGAGGGCGGCCCGCGAGGGCGCGGTGCTCGTCGACATCCGCCCCGCCGCCCAGCGCGCCGCCGAGGGGGAGATCCCCGGGGCGCTGATCGTGGAGCGCAACGTGCTCGAGTGGCGTTTCGACCCGGCCTCGGGCGCCAGCCTCCCGCAGGCCAGCTACGACCTGGAGGTGATCGTCGTCTGCTCGGAGGGCTACACCTCCAGCCTGGCCGCGGCCGCCCTGCAGGATCTCGGCATCCGCGGCGCTACCGACCTGGACGGCGGGTTCCGCGCCTGGCAGGACGCTGGCCTGCCGGTGGTGTCAGCGGATTAGCGCTGCGCGGGGCGGTCACAGCAGGGAAAGCTGGACCGGCTCCGGCCCGGGCGGCGGTTCGGGCCGGGTCCCGCGCTGCGGCTGGGGGGCTCGTGGCTCGATGCGGCGTGCCTGCCCGGGGGTGGCCTGACCGACCCGGTAGCGGCGGGCCAGTTCCCTGATCTGCTCGGCGATCTGGCCCTGGTAGGCCTTGGGCGCATACGCGCTCCTGCCGTACATGCCGCGGTAGGCGTCCAGCAGGTCGGGGAAGTTCTCGCCGAGCCACTGCAGGAACCACTCGCGCGCTCCCGGCCGCAGGTGCAGCACGATCGGGGTGACGTGCGCGGCACCGGCCTCGGCGGCCAGCCGCACGGTCTGCTCCAGCTGGGCGGGAGAGTCGGTGAGGAACGGCAGCACCGGCCCCATCAGCACCCCGCACCGCAGCCCGCGCTCGTTCAGCGCGGCGCAGACCCCCAGCCGCCGCTCTGGGCTGGGCGTTCCCGGCTCTACCGATTGAGAAATCTCTTTGTCGACAAAACCGACGGAGACGTTCAGGCCCACGTCGGTGACCTCCGCGGCCTCGGCCAGCAGGTCCAGGTCGCGCAGGATCAGCGTGCCCTTGGTCAGGATCGAGAACGGGTTGGCCGCGTCCCGCAGCGCCTCGATGATCCCCGGCATCAGCTTGTACCGGCCCTCGGCGCGCTGGTAGCAGTCCACGTTCGTGCCCATTGCCACGTGCTCGCCCTGCCACTTCGGTGCCGCCAGCTCCTTGCGGGCCAGCTGCGGCGCGTTGACCTTGACCACGATCCGCGAGTTGAAGTCGTGCCCCGAGTCCATGTCCAGGTAGGTGTGGGTGTTGCGGGCAAAGCAGTTGTGGCTCACCACGCCGTTGGCAATGAAGTCGCCGGTGCCGGTCGTGATGTCGAACAGTTCCAGTTCCATGCCGATCGGCTCGATCGAGGCAACCCGCAGCGGAGCGTCGCTCTTCAGCGCCATGCCCTCGATCGAGCGCTTCCTGGTGATCGCCGGCTCGGTGGTGTGGAAGAACCTGAGCACCTCCTTGAGCCCGCCAAGGAGCCGGATGGCCTTGATGCCGTTTGCGCGGTTCAGGTCCTCGACCACAACATCGAAGCCGAACGATTTCAACGAGGACACCGCCCAGCCGATGATCTCCGGGTTGGTGTTGGAGATCCGCCAGATTCCCTGGTTGTAGCCGCCTTCGGAGTCGAAGATGCCAGCCAGGAAACCCTTCTGCCACTCGGGCTCTGGCCAGACCGGCCACTCGATCAGCCGTTGGATCGCTTCGACGCGCTCGCGTGACTGCGTTCGGATCGCCGTCATCTGTCGCCGCGTACCGGAAGCCTCGGTAAAGATGAACTTGCTGGTCCCGATGCCTTCACGGCCGAGGTAGAGGCTGGTCCGGTCGAGGGCCTCCTCGTCGGTCAGCGCCAACCGGAACTGATGGACGGCTCCCCACGGATAGGCGTGGGTGCCAAGGTGGGCGTCGCCGCGAATCATGCCGCAGAGGTAGCCGCGGCGGTAGTCGGCGGTCTGCTTGGGTGGCTCGGCGAACTCGCCGACCCCCATCAGCTTGTTGCTGAGCGTCAGGTGCGGCCGCCGGGCGGAACCCTGCTCGGCGCCGGTCACGTACTTCCAGCCCCGGTTGGTCAGGAATCGGTGGTCGGCGCTGCAGATCAGGCGGGTCTCGTCCTCGAGCGTGACCGCGTAGGCCGCCTTGATCGTGGACCAGTGATCGAGTACCTCGGTTATCACGTAGCGCCGGTAGGACCCGCGCCGGACCGTGCCGTAGATGGCGTCGCCGGGCCGGACGTAGGCCAGCGGCTTCGTTCGTCCGTCGGCCATCAGGATCGGCGTCCCGCCGTGTAGGCAGTAGCTGCAAGAATGGCTACATCCACGGTAGGGATTTATCGTCCAGCGGAAGGCCATCCTCGAGGCTGGGGGGACCTGGTTGATGATCGAGCGGGCGTGCACCTCGTAGAAGGTCATGCCGCGGAAGCCGGGTGTGTCGAAGGTCCGCGCCACCGTGTCGCGCTCGAACAGGGCCGGCGCGCCAGCGCCGGATCCTGGTGACCCGTCGGCTTGGCTGGCGTCGAGGCGCAGGCTGTCCCACCGCATAGCGTTCAGGCTAGAATAATTGTTCGATCATCTCAAGCGTATTCACATCTCGTTCGAAGGTGTGTTGCGCGGGGAAAACTGAATGAGATACAGGTCACAGTCGGCCGGCAAAGCGCGGGTAAAAGCTCTCCAAGCGGGGGATAGTAGAAGAGGATCCCCGCCCTGTCCTGTGCGGCAGCGGTGGGCGGACGTGGTGCGGAGGTGGCCATGGCCCTGTCCATGGACGAGCAGCGCATCCTCGATGAGATGGAGCGCAAGCTTGCCGATGACGATCCCCTGCTCGCATCCAGGCTGACCTCGTTCGGGCGGCCGGGCATGGCGGCGCTGATGCGGTCCCGGCGCGCGCGGATTGTGCTGTCGTTCCTGGCGCTGATCGCGATCGCAGCGGTCTCGCTGGCGGTCTACGCGCTGACGCCGTTCCGGAACAGCTTTGATCCCAAGGGGTCGTCAGCACGCCCCACGTCGTCACACCAGCCCGTGAAGCCGACCGCACGGAACACCGGCAGCGCCAGCACGCCCTGACGCGCGCAGGCGGGTGTTACGACTCGCGCCAGAGCTGAAGCAGGTACTGTTCCAGGCCCTCGAGGCGCTTCCTGGCTTGCTGGAATTCGTCGCCGAGCGGGTCGACGTCCATCTCGAACAGGGCCGCGTAACGCCGCAGGGCCTCGGTCCGGTTGCGGGTGTACACGTGCACTCCGTAGTCGCCTACCCCGCCGGCCAGCCGGAGGCCGCTCACCGCTGAATCGGACCGGCCGGTGTCGTTGATGCTCAGCCTGCCCCGCAGGTACAGCGTGCACTTCGCCTCGTCCTCGTACCCGTCGCTGAACGGGGGCGGCGCGTCTTCCCACTCCTCGATCGTGAGCTGGACGTTGACGTGCTCCTGGGCGCAGGCAACGATCATCTGCTCCCGGTTGGTGCTGATCAGCGAGCCGTTCGGTACCGGGGCACCCGGAGCGTCCGGATCGACCGACGGATCATGGACACGGAACACCCGTCTCTCTGGGAAGACCGGAATCTCCAGCCGAACCAGCCTGCGGCTCACTAATTCCCCCTAGGCCGACGATATCCCTGGGATACAGCATGGACCGTGCTGACCTCACGTGTACCAGCAATCCGTGATAAAGGCCCGTTACGCTCCGCTACCGCAAGCCCCTGGGCTGGGCAGAACCCGGGCACGGCGGGTCTTCCGGGCAGCTTCCGGCCGCCGTTATTCTCCGACCATGCGCCACGACGATCTGCCCGGGGTGAGCCACCGGTACCTGGACGCGCGCGGGCTGCGCATGCACATCGCCGAGGCGGGCTCCGGTCCGCTGGTGCTCCTGCTGCACGGGTTTCCCGAGTGCTGGTACTCGTGGCGGCACCAGCTGACCGCCCTGGCCGAGGCCGGTTATCACGCGGTAGCGCCCGATCAGCGCGGTTACTGCCGGACCGGCGGGCCCGCGGATACCGGCAGGTACACGATGCTGCACCTGACCGGCGACGTCATCGCGCTGATGGACGCCCTCGGCGAGCAGCAGGCGGTGGTCGCCGGGCACGACTGGGGCGCGCCGGTGGCCTGGAACACCGCGCTGCTGCGGCCGGACCGGGTCCGCGGCGTGATCGGGCTCAGCGTTCCCTACCGGCCGCGGGGGAGCAGGCCCCCGACCGAGGCGATGCGGGAGCAGGCCGGGGACGGCTTCTACATGCTCTACTTCCAGGCGCCGGGCGTCGCCGACGCTGAGCTCGCACGCGACCTGCGGCAGACCTTCACCCGGGTGCTCTACGGGGCCTCGGGCGACGCCCCGGCGGCGTTGCCGGTGGTACCGCCGGGGGGCGGGTTCCTCGACATGTGCGCCGAGCTCCCAGCGTCGGGGCTGCCCGCGTGGCTGGCCAATGACGACATCGACGCGTTCGCGGCCGAGTACGCCGACGCCGGCTTCACCGGGCCGCTCAACTGGTACCGCAACCTGGACCGCAGCTGGGAGCTCACCGCCGCCTGGCACCACGCCCCGGTCACGGTGCCCGCCCTGTACGTCGCGGGCGACCGCGACGTGGTCCTGCTCGGTGCCCGGAACGCGCTGCCACGGCTGCGCGACTACGCGCCGCAGCTTCGGGAGCCGGTCCTGCTCGGTGGCTGCGGCCACTGGACCCAGCAGGAGCGGCCGGACGACGTCAGCAAGGCCATGATCGGCTTCATCCGCGAGCTGGACTGAATTCCGGAACGGACGCCTCCTATGACTCTGGTGACCGACCTCGACCTGCCGGCCATCGACCTCGACTCGGACGAGCTCGCCGGCGACTCGTATCACACGCTGCTGGCCGAGGTACGCGGGAGCGGGGCCTGGCTGGCCAGCTCGCCGGTGGCGTTCATCGTGCTGGACCGCGAGGCCGGGGAGTTCTTTCTCCGGTCCCGGCAGGCGTCGTTCCCCGGCCGCGAGATCGCGGACCTGTTCGGGATCACCGGCGGGCCGCTGCGCGAGCACATCGACGCCAACATCCTCAACCAGCAGGGCGACCGGCACCGGCGGCTGCGGGCCCTGGTCGGCCCGGCGTTCACCCCCCGCGCTGCCGACCGGTGGCGGCCCGCGATGCGCGATTTCCTCGGCCAGCTCTGGGACCCGGTCGCGGCGGCGGCATCCTGTGACCTCGTCGCCGCGCTGGCGAAGCCCTACCCGTCGCTGACGATCGCCGCCGTGCTCGGTGCGCCGGACCAGGACGCCCCGAGGCTGCACGAGTGGTCCAGCCTGGTACAGCGGCAGTTCGACATCAAGGCGCTCGCCAGCCAGGTCCCCGAGATCGAGCGCGCGGTCGTCGAGCTCGAGGAGTACGTCGAGCGGCTGCTGGAGCAGCGGCGGGCCGAACCGGGCGACGACCTGATCACCGCGCTGCTGGCGGCCGAGGACCGCGGCGACCGGCTGTCCCACGAGGAGTGCGTGAACCTGGTGGTCAACGTGATCGCCGGGGGAGTCGACACCACGCAGGCCCAGCTCTCGCACGCGATGCGGCTGTTCGCCGCGCATCCGGAGCAGTGGGAGCTGCTGCGGGCACGGCCGCAGCTCACTCGGCGGGCCGTTGACGAGGTGCTCAGGGCCGAGCCGATCACGCCGTTCACCGCGAGAATCTGCACCGGGCAGCTGGAGCACCGCGGCGTGACGTTCCCGGCGGGCACGATCGTCGCGATCTGCGCGGAGCGCGCCAACCGCGAGCAGCCGGACGGCGAGAAGTTCGACATCGCGGCCGAGCGCGACGGGCGGCTGCTGACGTTCGGCGCTGGTACGCACTACTGCCTGGGCTCGAACCTGGCCAGGGCCGAGCTGGAGGAGGCGCTGGCCTTCCTGGCGCCGCGCATGCCCGGGCTTGCCGCGGCGGGCCCGGCCGTGCTGGGCGGCGTGGAAGGCATCTACGGCATCGACGAGCTGCCGCTGCGCTGGGCCACGGCCGCGTCGTCCTGACCGCTCTGGTGGCCCCAGGGGCTCATCAGGGGCTCATCAGGGGCTGCTCAGGGGCTCGTCAGTGCTCACCGGAGGCTCACCAGGTGCCGGCGGCCGGCGGGGCGGGCAGCTTGCTGCGTTCGCGCGCCTCCTGCCACAGCTCCGCGTAGCGGCGGGCGGCCGCGCTGCGCGGCGCGAACGCCGTCACCGGGGTGCGCTCCACCGCCATCCGCTCGATCAGCGACAGCGCCGGGATCGCGGCGGCCGCGACGTCATCGCGCTCCTCGGGCAGCTGCTCGGCGATCTCGCGATGCAGCCGCTTGCGCCGGTCGATCATGGAGAAGAACGCCAGGATCTCGGGCCTGCGGCCGTCGAAGCCGCTGAGGAACTCCGTCAGCTGGTCCAGGGTCCGGACCGACAGCGTGGTCGGGATCAGCGGGACCAGCAGCAAGTCGGTGGCCTGCAGCACGCTCTCGGACAGCAGCGAGATGCCGGGCGGGCAGTCCAGGAAGATCACGTCGTACTCGGCGCTCAGCGGAGCGAGCAGGCTGCCGAGCCGGCGCGACGGCTTCTTGGCCGCGTCGAGCACCAGATCAAGGTTGCGGTAGGTGAAGTCGGCGGGCAGCAGGTCCAGGTTGTCGAAGTCGGTGGCCTTGATCGCGTCGTCCATGGGGCGCTTCCCGCGGATCAGCGCCTTGCCGCCGCCCTTGACCCGGGGCCGGATCCGGAACAGGAAGCTGGCCGCGCCCTGCGGGTCAAGATCCCACAGCAGGACCCGGTAGCCCTGGTGCGCGGCCAGGTAACTGAGGTTGACGGCGGTCGCGGTCTTGCCGACGCCGCC
>Ga0209169_10001636_pt1 | contig 13679 bp, 15 predicted proteins | sample HubBroMetageWRM4_FD_188346 | JGI IMG/M metagenome (GOLD analysis project Ga0209169, IMG submission 188346) | Warmed soil microbial communities from the Hubbard Brook experimental Forest, New Hampshire - Hubbard Brook CCASE Soil Metagenome WRM 4... | ecosystem: Environmental > Terrestrial > Soil... | reverse complement strand
ACCCGCCTTGGCGTCGTCTGCGCTGAACCGGTGATTCTTGCCGACGGCGCGAACGTGATCGTTCACCTGAGCCCGTCGCCTGTTGTGGCGAAAGTCGCCGCGAGTACCGTTGCCGTCCGCGCGGATGCCCCCGCCTGGCTGCAGCGCGAACTGGACATCGCCCTGTTCCTGACCCGGGCAGGTGCCCAGGTGCTGGCGCCGAGCTGCGAAGTTCCCGCCACAGTCCACCACGGCGACGGGCACGTGATGTCGTTCTGGACCTACCTGAAGACCTCCGGCACGGGGCTGCCGGACGAGGCCACCATCGGCTCGATGCTGCGGGACCTGCACGCCGTCCTGCGCACCTACCCCGCCGTCCTTCCTGTCCTGGCACCGCTGTGCGACATCCCGGCCTTCCTGAACCGGCCGCAGACCCTGCTCAGCGCCACCGACGTCGCCATCCTCACCGATGCCTTCAGGCAGCTGACCGAAGAGCTCGCACCAGCCTCGATCCCCGGACAGGTACTGCACGGCGACGCCGGCGTCGGCAACCTCATGGCGGCAGGCGGCCACTGGGTGTGGCACGACTTCGAAGACACCTGCTCGGGCCCGGTCGCGTGGGATCTCGCGGCGACAACCGCGAGCCCGCGGCTGGCCGCCTCCCGCATCCTGGCCGCCTACGGTGACCCCGTCGACCCGGCACAGCTACACACCTGCCAGCAACTCCGGCGTCTCCACCTGACGATCTGGTATGCGCTCTACGCTGAGCGCCTCCCCGACTGCCGCCAGCGAGCAGCCGACCTGATGGCAGCCTGGCGGACTCCATCATGATTCAGGAAGCAGCGTTCCCTGATGATGCACCAGCCGCGGCCAGTGCCGGCGCCGCACTCCCGGCTGGTCTCCCGCGCCACCGGGCCGCCGTATCGTCAGTCTTCATTCCGGCCGAACGAGCAGTGGTGAAACCCAGCTGCCAGCTGATACCGCCAGCGGGATTCCGCGCCCCCACGGGGTCGAGCAGGTCAGCCCGAGCGTGTCCCGCGCGTCCTACAGTGTTGCGCATCGCTGTCCGCTACTTATAGTGATTAACTAACCTCCCGTTGTCAGCACGATGTCCGGCGCCCGACGGCTCTGCCGAGACGCAGCCAGCACGGGGAGGCCAGATGCGCGGGATAACCGTCCTGCTAGGTGCGATCGGGAAGGCTGAGCGCGGGACCGTGCGCCGGGCGCCGGATGCGGGGAGATCCACGGGCCGTCCGGGGCGGCGACTGGCACTGCGCGGCGGCCTGGCCGTCACCGTGCCGGCCGTCCTGGCGGTGGCGCTGGCCGTACCGGCCACCGCGCTGACCCAGATCAATGTCGCCACCAGTACCGCCAGCCGGGCGATCCCCGTCGGAAGCGGAGCCCACGGGCTCGTCGTCACGCCCGCCGCCCAGTCCAGCCCGGCGGGCCCGATCGTCTCGGGCTACCGCAGCACCAAGTGCGCCGTGATCAGCGGCGGCTCCGACGCGAACGACACGCCGGTGGTCATCGCGGACTGCGACGGCAGCGCAGCGCAGGACTGGACGACCGAGGCCGGCGGCACCATCCAGGCCGCCGGCAAGTGCCTGGACATCTACCGCGACGAGAAAACAAACAAGGCCCCCGTCGAGCTCTGGACCTGCACCGGCGGGGCCAACCAGCAGTGGACACCCGACAACGGCACCCTCGTCAACCCTGTCTCAGGCAAGTGCCTCGACGACCCGCGATTCAATGTCACCGACGGCACCCAGCTGGAGATCTACACCTGCAACGGCGGCGCCAACCAGCAATGGAACATACCGTCCGCGGCGCCCGCAAAGGTCTGGGACCTCACAACCGACTTCGCGAGCCACCCCGAACTCAACCCTGCACCTGACCAGTATGGCGACAGCGGCGTCTGGAGCTGGGAATATGGGACCGGCGGACAGCAGGACACCTACCGGCTGGATACCCCATATAACTCGGATTCTGCTTGCCACGTCGAGAATATTTACACGTGGGCAGATGGCGGGAGCGATCCGTTCGTGACCTACAATTCTGGTCCCACAATCGTCCGCATCTGCGGGTTTGCCGAGAATTGGGATAGTCACACGATAATCGTGTCTCCCGGTGCGGAGTCAGAGGGAACTGGGGCACTTGACTCGATCATCGGCTGGAAGTCTCCAATAACCGGCGAGGTGACCGTGTCCGGGTCTATCAAAGGTCTCAACACCTATGAGCCCGGAATTACCTGGGAACTCTACCGAGGCGCAGAAAATCTGGCCGGCCCGATAACCGAGTCCAATAATCAGCTGTCAACAATCGGACCGATGTCTGTCACGGTCGACAGCGGTCAGTCTCTCTACCTGGAAATCGGGGCTGGCGGCACGAGCGGAGACTACGACGATTGCGCCCTCACCTTTACCATCACATCGTAAGATTCCGAGTCCCGACCGATCGATACGTGCGTGCCAGGACACCGCTAGCCTTGCCAGATGGAATCAGGGTCAGAACGGCTGGAGGCAGAGGCCGCGTCGGCCGACCGGCTGCGGCGTGCCTCCTCATTCGGCGCGGCTGCCGCGCAATACGCGCAGTACCGCCCCCGCTACGCCGAAGCGGCGATCCGCTGGTGCCTGGCACCGGTCAGCGGCGCACAGCCGGTGCGGGCGGCGGATCTGGGCGCGGGGACCGGCATCCTGAGCGGCGCGCTCGCCCGCCTCGGCGCCGATGTCATCGCGGTAGAGCCGGACCAGGAGATGCTCGCCGAACTGCGCCGCCAGCTACCCGCGGTGCGAGCCGTGGAAGGCAGCGCCGAGGCACTCCCGCTGCCGGACCACAGCGTGGACGCGGTCCTGTGCGGGCAGTCGCTGCACTGGTTCGACCTGGACCGGGCGCTGCCGGAGATCGCCAGGGTGCTGACGCCCGGCGGCGTGCTCGCCGGGCTGTGGAACGTGGATGACGACCGGGTCGGCTGGGTCGCCGGGCTCGCCGCGATCAGCAAGAGCAACGTAACGTTGTCACGCTGGCGGGTGACCCCGGAAGCCGATACCGAGCAGGACGTGCTGCTCACAGGCAGCAGCTGGTTTGCCCCGGTGGAGGAGCACGAGTTCGCCAACGGGCAGCTGCGGAGCGCCGACTCGCTGGTCGCTGCCTTTGCCACCCATTCGCGGATGCTGGTGATGGACGAGGCGGAGCGCGCCGGTACCCTCGCCACGATCCTCGAGTTCCTGCACCGCCAGCCGGAGACCTCGGCCGGCGAGTTCACCCTGCCGCTGGTAACCGTCGCGCTGCGCGCCATACGCCGGCCCTAGCCCTCGCTGACGCTCCGCGGTCGTGCGGGCTCACCACCACGGCGGAGTCTTGAAACCGGCAATATCCACCCCGGCCGCCGGCTCGCCACCGGGGCGGCGATGCCGCTCTGACACGCCGAGGGCGACGGCCACTCCCCGCACCAGGACCAGTATCCCGGAAACCTGGATCACACCATTGGGGAGCATGATCCCGGCCACCGTGAGCACTGCCCCGGCCACCAGGAGCCTAGCCCCTCGCCGGGTGCGCACGGATCGGGCCAGGCGCATCAGCCCGATGACTGCCAACAGCGCGCCAGTGCGGATCCACCTGCGGATCCGCCTAGTCCGTACGTGCCGCGCCAACCTCGGGGCGCCGTATCTCCCGGCAGATCCGCCGGATGAACTCCACACCACCAGGTTCTGCCGATGCGATCGCAGCCTCATGCACCTCGCCGCCCTGTGCGTCCTCCATGGTACGCCGGTGCAGCGGCCGGCACACGACGGGCAGTCTGGGCGCGGGAACCCCAGATTACGGCCGGCCGCCGCGTACGCATCGACCGCAAGCGGGCACGGCCATACGATGGCCATGGCGGCACCGCCTCGGATCCTTCTCGCCGTCGGCGAGAGAAGCGCCGTTCAGAAACAAGAGGAGATCAGCAAATGCCGACGACGCTGAAGGTGACGCATAAGGCAATCGGAGCGGAGGTCCGTCGCGGCCCGTACGATGTCGTGGTCGACGGTGAGCGGGCCGGGTCGGTCGAGATGAACCACACGATCGAGATACCAGTCGAGCCTGGACGTCACACCCTGCAAGTCCGCGAAGGACGAAACTCGAGCAGCACTCAGACCTTCGACGCCGCCGAGGAAGAGACCGTCGCCTTCCGGTGCACCGGAAAGAGGTTCTTGCCGCTCTTTCTCGCATCCTTTGTCGTGCCCAGCCTGGCACTGAAACTCGTCCGCGATTGAGTCGCCGTCGCCATTTCCTGAGACACCCGCCACTATCCGTCTGTGCCAGTTCTACGTGTGGCGGCGGATCTGCCCGGGCCGCTTCGCAGCTGGCTGATCCGTCCCTTCGAGACGCCCAGGAGCACCGCGGCATCGCCGACCGACAGCTGCGCGGCGAAACGCCGCAGGAGCTCGGAGGTGTCGCTGGCGATCTCAGCGGCGGCACGCTCCTGCTCGCGGCGGCGGGCGCGCAGCCCGCCGGCCCGCTCGTCAAGCACCGGGTCGCCGGTGTGGTAGTCCATCTCCAAATCCAGGGCCGCTTCCGCGCTGCGAGGAAGATCCTCGACCATGCCGATGACCTCGCGGACGTTGCCGTCGAGGGCACGCAAGGTCTTTGCCCAGGTATGCGTGCCGGGCAGCGCAGGTACGTCGGCCAACCACCCGTCGCCGTCACGGGTCACCACGATGTGATACTTCATCGCCCTTTCAGCCATCCCTTCCCGAACACAGGCTCCAGGTCGCGCTCGATCGCTCGCAACGTACCGGGCCGTACGTCGCCAGCGTGCTGGGCGACGGTAGTACGGGCAATAACCTCAGTGCCATCGACCAGAATCGCCCGGGCCTCGTACTGGCAGTGGGAACCGCGCTGGCGCAGCAGAACCCCTCCCTTGCGCTCGATGATCCTGATGACTTCCCTGGCTGTCATCAGTATAGTTTAGCGTCTAAACATTTCAAGTGTTTAGCCCTAAACACAAGATAGGACGATACGTGATGTCTTCTTGGTGGCCGCTGGCTGATCTGCGGCTGCAGACCCCGGCGCTGGAGCTGCGCTGGCCGAGCCTGGACGACCTCGATGCGCTGGCCGGCCTGGTAGCCGCCGTGGTGCACGATCCCGAGGTACAGCCGTTCATGGTCGCCTGGACGGACGCACCTCCGGAGGAACGCGCCCGCGGCACGCTGCAATATCACTGGTCTCGCTGGGGCTCGTGGACGCCGTCTGACTGGATGCTAGGGTTCGCGGTGGTCAGCGGCGGCGTGGTGGTCGGCTCGCAGGGCATCGGCGGCCGGGACTTCGGCGTGGTGCGTGAGGTGCATACCGGCTCCTGGCTCGGGCTCGGCTACCAGGGGCAGGGAATCGGGACCCAGATGCGGGCCGCGGTGCTGCACCTGGCCTTCGAGGGGCTGGGCGCCCGGCACGCGGTGTCCTCGGCGTTCGAGGACAACGCCGCCTCGCTCGGCGTGTCGCGCAAGCTCGGATACCGCGACGACGGCATCGAATGGCACCAGGTCCGCGGCCGCCCGGCCCTGACCCGCAGGCTGCGCCTGACCCGCGCCGACTGGCAGGCCGCGCAGACCGTCCCGGTGCAGATCCACGGCCTGCAGCCATGCCTGCCCCAGTTCGGGCTGTGAGGGACCCCAGCGCCGGCCGCATGCCCGGCAGGTCTCCCGCGCCGCCGCGCCCTCAAGCCGTCGCGGCCTCACTCATCCCAAGCTGGCCAGCCTGCCGCGGCGTGGTGAACCCCGGCCAAGGTAGTCAATTCCCAAGTGCCCCGATACGTAATTCTGACGACTTGGCGATCCCGTGCGGTTCAGCAAGGGTCCTTGACATGATGCATCTCGTCAGCAAATAGTTACAGGTGTGCTTGGATAGGTTCTTTGAGCGCTAATGTGCCTCCTCCTGATTGCAGGAGGGCGGCGAGGGGGAAGTCGTGTCTTCACCGCTGAAAAGAGCTGAGCGTGGCCGTCCTGCCAGGCATATTTGGCGCGTGGTCACCGGTGCGGCCATGGTCGCTGGCTTGATAGCTGGGTATGGGCTAACCGCGTCCGCCGCACGGGGCGCCGCGGGAACGGGGGTGGATGCATGCCCCACGGCCTCACCGCCCGCACCCTCCGCCTCCGCCGCCCCCTCCCCCTCGCCCTCATCATCGCTCGCACCGTGCCCGTCACCCTCACCCTCAGCTCCTCCTCCCTGCACCGTGCAGAATCCGGCCGAGTGCCTGCAGGCTGCCTATGCCGTCGCAGGCCTTGATGCTGCCTCAGCCGCCGGCGAATCCATCGAGCCGCCACCCGGGATGACGGAGCAGGCCCAGAAAGTGATCCCCGGGCAGGGGTTCGCGGCCGCGGAGTTCACGGACGCTGAGGGCAACATCATCATCGCCGACGAGGGCGCCGACCTCGCGTCCCCATTCGGCAAAGCAACCCCATACCAGAACGCGTCTGTCATCGCCGGAGGGTTGCTGCTGGCCGACGCCACGCCAGCGCTCGTCGGTGACGCTGTGGCATTCGCGCAGTCCGTGCAGGCGAACGACAGCGCATCGGCGCCTATCTACGTGACCGGCTTCGATTTCGGCGGCGTAGAGGCCCAGGCCCAGGCCCAGGCCCTCGGGTCAGCCGTGGCGGGCGGGCTTACCTTCGGGGCCAGCGGACTGCCCGGCAACACAGGTGCCGGCAGCCAGAGCGGCCTGGTCAACATCGTCGACTACGGCGACGCTGTTGGAAACTGGGCCTCGGACCAGGACAGCGAGCTGGCCTCCATGGCCCCCAAGAACATGAGCCATTACGGTCCGGTCGACTTGGTCGGGATCCCGAACGACGCGCTGCTTCCCCTGCTCGCCGCGAACACTCACAAACTCTTGACATCCAGCGCACTCGACGAAGCGCTGGGTCCGGACTGGAACCGCGGCGACGGCTTCGATCACCTCCTGGACATCGCGCCCGCACCGCAGGCCAACGCCCTGAAGCTTTACGACCGCCTGATGCTAGCCGCCTCCTACGCCTACCTTGCCGGGTCAGCGGTGCTGTACCACTCGATCGCGCAGTACGCGGCCGACCTCCGCGTCAGCCTGGCGGGGACCGTCGCACCCGCGATCAGCATGGCCGACTACGTTAAGGAATACGACCCCTCCGCCAGCGACACACGCCTCAAGGCAGCTGATGCCACGACGGTTAACGCCGACGGGACGGTCACCGCCCCGCGCTACGACCTGGCCGCCGACACCGCCACCGACCAGCTGACCAGCGAGAGCTACATCGCCGCGAACAAATCGCAATACGACGTCACCTACGACCCCGCCGAAGAGATCTCCACCCTCAAGGTCAATGACCCCGACGGCACGTCCTACGAGATCTTCAACGACGACTCCGGCCAGTACATGTGGAGCACCAGCGCCGATTTCTACAGCGGCCCCAATCAGACCGGCACGCTGACCGGGACCCTGTACAACTGGACTGCCGGGGGATCACAGCTCCTGGTCTTCACCGGCCTGCCCAAGGGCGACACCGAGGAAATCCTCAACTACAGCCAACCAGATGCCACCGGGACACTGCTAAGCAGAACCTTCATCAAGTAACGGTCCTTGCCCTCATGCCGTGGGCTGCTGCGGCCAGCAGGGTCGGCCAGCGCGCCTGCCTGGCGTTTGCGGCCCGGCGGACGCTAGTGCCGTGTCTGGGGAGGCGTGCGCGGGCTGAACCAGGTGCGCAGGGCCGTGTTCATCCCGGCGGCCGGGTCCGGCGTGCCGGGTCCGGCAAGCCCAGGCGACGCGGCCGTCGGGCCGGATGAGCAGCGCTGCGGCCGGGGCGGGCTTGGTCAGGCAGCGTGATGGCAAGGGCGAGGAGGGTGTCGACCGCAGTTTCGAACGGACGGGCGCTCCGGTGTACCTGGGCGAGTAGAAGCCCTCCTTGGAGCGTGGCGAGCAGGGTAGTGGCGAGGTCGTCCGGGTCGATGTCGGGCGGGAGTTTCCCGTCGGCATGAAGGGATCTGAGTGCATCGCCGATGACGGCTGCCCACTGATCGAACCCTGCCGCGATGAGCGCTCGGGCCTCGGGGTCACTCTCGGCGAGCTGGCCACCGAGCGAGCCAAGTGGGCAGCCCCCCTTTGCTTTGGTGAGCTTCGCCGCGGTGATCACCATGTTCCGCCAGGCTTCGACTCCGTTCGCGCTGCTGAGCACCCGCCCCTGGTGAGTGACGATGGTGTCGGCCTGGTAGTCGATGACCGCCTGCACGAGTTCGTCCTTGTCGGGGAAGTAGTGGTACATCTGAGAGCCGCTGACTTCCGCCGCCACCTTGACGTCTTCCAAGGTGGTGCCCGCCACCCCGCGCTCATGGATGAGGGCGGCGGCCTCCTGCACTATTCGCGCCCGGGTGCGTGCTCCCTTGGGGGTGAGCCTCGGCCGGTCACTCGTCTCGTTGACCATGCACCAATGCTAGCAGGATTTTGAGTTTGACAACCCAGTGCTGAGCTGTCAGAGTGAGTCGCACAACCCATTCCGGAGCGGGAGGACGACACATCGCATGACTGACCTAGAGGGCAAGACTGCTCTGGTTACGGGCTCGACGAGCGGGATCGGCAAGGCCACGGCCATCGCCCTGGCCGCCCGCGGCGCCCACGTACTGGTAGTCGGGCGCAATGAACAACGAGCCAAAGACGTGGTCGCCGAGATCGAAGGCAGCGGAGGCAGCGCAACGTTCCGGCTCACCACGTTGAGCGACCTCGAATCGGCCCGGGACCTGGTCGAGTGGGCCACTGAGGCAGGCGGCGGTCACGTCGACATCCTCATCAACAACGCTGGCGTCGCCGTGCTCGGACCAAGCAGCGCAGCCACCGAAGCAGAGTTCGACGAGAGTTTTGCGCTGAACGTCAAGGTTCCGTTCTTCCTCGTCGCGTCCCTGGCGCCGGCCATGGCCGAACGCGGATGGGGCTCGATCGTCAACATCTCCACGATGGTCGCCAGCTTCGGACAGGCCGGCATGGCTCTGTACGGCGCCAGCCGGGCGGCTCTCGAACTGCTGACGAAGGCCTGGGCCGCCGAATACGGCGCTCGTGGTGTCCGGGTCAACGCCGTCGCCCCCGGCCCGACGCACACCCGCATGATGGAAGCAGTCCCCGACGAGATGGTGAATCAGCTCGCAGCACTAGCACCAGCAGGCCGCGTAGCTCAGCCCGAGGAACTTGCTGCGGCGATCGTCTTCCTGGCCAGTGATGATGCCAGCTTCGTCCACGGCGTCACACTTGCAGTCGACGGGGGCCGGGTAGCGACATAACGCCTGTCGGCGGTGACGCTTATGAGTGAAGACCAAGAACACAGATCACAACTCAGAACCGAGGAGTATCCACATGAGCGCATACGTAGTTGTCGAATTCACCGTCAAGGACCCGGATGTTTATCGTGAGAAATACGGCCCCAACGCTGGGCGGACGGCCAAAGAGTACGGAGGCGAGGTTCTCGCCAACGCTAACTGGGAGATCCTTCACGGTGATGGCTCGCTCACTTCAGGGGCACTCATGCGGTTTCCCGACCATGAGACGGTCATCAAGTGGTACAACTCGCCTGAATATCAGCAGCTGATCGATGTCCGAAGTGTCGCGATGGATGCCCGGTTTAGCTTGCTCGACGGCCTCCCCAGCTGATCGAGGTGGCTGCAGATTCCGCCTCATCACCGTCGGCCGGTGCCACCTCGTGACCGGCGGCCATCCGCTCGCGCTGCCGCCGGTGGACCACACCGCGCCGATCCCGCGGCGGATCCGGGCCGTCCTGGATGGGCACATCGTCGTGGACACGACGTCGGCGCTGTATGTGTGGGAGTGGTCGCACTACCCGCAGTACTACATCCCGGTCGACGACATCGACCACGCGATGCTGCTCGACGAGCAGCACGCTACCAGAGTGGGTTACACGACTCACTCCTATTGCACATCTTTCGAGGAGAGACCGTGAGCAAGTTCGATGCTCAATTCGCCCGTCGGCTGGACGGACAGACCGTGCTAGTCACCGGCACCAAGGGCGGTATCGGCCATGAAACCGCCCAAGGCATTGGGAACTGTGGGGCGACTGTGCTGGTGCACGCGCGTCGTGCCGACGACGCCCGACGCGCTGTCGACCTGCTGGTCACCAACGGCAACGGCAGCGGCCGGTACCTGCCCGTAGCCAGAGACCTCGGATCTTTGGCCGGTGTTCGGGAACTGGTCGACGCTGTTCGCGAGGCCGCGCCGAAGGGACTCAACGGACTGGTAAACAACGCGGGCGCCGCGTTCTCCAGCAAGGCGCTGTCACCCGACGGGTACGAGCGGACCATCGCCATCAATCACGTCGCGCTGGCGGCACTGACCGACGGGCTGCTCGACCTGCTCCGGAAGGGCGCTGATGATTTCGCCGCGCCCTCGCGGGTGGTCAACATGACCGCCCTGATCGAGTCGCGGGGCAAGCCGATCACCGACTGGAGCTACCCGGGTAAGTACAAGCAGATCCAGGCCTACGCCGATGCCAAACTGCTGGCCCTGATGTACACCTACGCCCAAGCTCGCCGCCATGAGGGCGAGGGCCTGACGTTCAACGCAGTCAGCCCGGGCGCGGTCAAAACCACTCTCGGCAGCAAGGCCGGCGGGCCGTTCAAGATCATTGAGGCGTTGACCAATCCGTTCGTCGGGCCTCCGGAGAAGGGGTCACGCGGCTGTGTGCGGCTGATGGCCGATCCGGAGCTCGCGACCGCGACCGGGGGCTACTACAGCTCCGCGAAGTTGAAGAAGTCCTCGAAGAAGTCCCAGGACGCCGAAGGCCAGGAACGCATCTACGCCCAGACCGAACGGGAATTGCGCGCCCACTCCTGAGCCGGCGGTCACCTACCGATGAGACCCGCCGACAAAGAGCTCACGCAAGCGGTGCGGGCACTACGTGATCCTCGCGCCTGGGTCGGTGGGGCGTTCCTGGGCCCGTCGCCAAGCGCGCCGACGCCATCGCCGGAGCTGCCGCTCACACCCAGGACCCAGTCCGTGACGGGGCGGCACTCGCCCCGCCCACATCACCTATAGGAGTTGCGTCGTGGCAGACTTTCCCGCCCCAGCCGAGGGCATCGTGCTCACCCATTTCCTCGTCTCCGACGATGTCGACCGCTCGCGGGCCTTCTACACCGAGGTGCTCGGTGGCGAGGCGCTGATGGATGGCGAGCCGACGATCGTGGCGCTGGCCAACAGCTGGATCATCATCAACACCGGCGGCGGCCCCACGGACGACAAACCCTCGATCACGCTCGAGGCCCCGCACGATCTGGACCGGGTCAGCGCGTTCCTGAATATCCGTGTTGCCGACATCGCCGCCGTATACGCCGACTGGTCGGCCAAGGGCGCGCAGTTCCTCACCGAACCGATCGATCGTGGCCCGGAGATCCGCTGCTACCTGCGTGACCCCGACGGTCACCTCATCGAGGTCGGGCAGAGCCGACGCTGAGTGCCATCCCCGCCATCACTCCTAACACTTGGAGTTAGATATGCAGGACAAGTCCTGCGGACCGTGCGACGAAGACTTTCAGGGTCTGCTCGCCGCGGCCGGAGCCACCCCGTGACCGGCGACTATCCGCTGACGCTGCCGCCGGTAAACCATACGGCGCCGGTCCCTCGCCGGATCAGGGCGATACTGGCTGGGCAGACCGTTCTCGACACGATGTCGGCGCTGTATGTATGGGAGTGGTTGCACTACCCGCAGTACTACATCTCGCTAGCCGACACCGACCCCGCCGTGCTGGTCGATGAGCAGCACGAGCAGAAGCTCAGCCGCGGCACCGCCCGCCGCTACAGCCTGCAGGTCGGGGACGTGACCCAGTCCGCACTAGCATGCCTCGTCGCAGGCCACGGCTGCCTGCGCCGCGGCCGGGATGAGCACGGCCAGGCTGGAGGCCAGGATGACGGATCCTGCAAGGGCCGGGATGATTCGGGTGCGCATAATGACTCCTTCATGTCGCAGCAGGCTGCCGCGCCCGCGGAATCGCACGAACGGTATCCGGTGCGTGCGGCTGCGACAGCACTGCCGTATCAGGAGCTATATGGCCCGGCCGCGTCTGGAACTGTGGCTGTCCGGACGGCGTCTAAGGGACATGAAGCGGGCAGGCAGCGGAACCCTTGCGGTCGCAGTTGGGGCCGTCGCCCTTGCGGCGGCCGCCTGCGGAAGCACCCGCCAGGCTGCCGCGCCGGGCACATCCGGATCGATGCAGGCGTCGCCGCGGCCGGCGCAGACGCCGGCGGCCACCGCCGGCCCGGGCGCCACCGTCGCTGCCCGCTACGACCCGTGTGCTGTGTCCTTCCCCGGCATGGCGGCCGGCCGTGCGCTGGCGAGCCTGTACGCGGGCAGCCTGCTGTGTGATTTCGCGGTGCCGCCGGGGGCACGCCGGCTCGCTCACGTTCCGGATGCCGGCGATGGCTTCCTGAAGCAGTCGCTGCCGCAACCAGGACTCCCCTACGAGGTAGACCGCGTCCAGTTCTGGCAGGTGCCGGGGAGCCCGCAGGGCGTCCTTGCCTGGGAGAAGCGGCACCTGCCCAGTGCGCTCGCCGCCGACGGTTCGGGACTCGGGTCGCTGCGGGGAATCACCGTCGAGTGGCAAGACAGCTACGACCTGCCCGAAGTGCCCGGCCACGCCTCGCCGAGCGGTCAGATCGACTCGCGGACAATGACGGTTTCCGCCGCCGGTGCCGGGAACGGCCGGACCGACATCGAGGTGCTGGTCTCGGTGGGCTGGATCCCGCCGCGGCCGGCCGCCGAGGTGGTCCCGCCAGCCGCGCAGGCGGTGACGATCGCCGTTAAGCCTGACATAAACCTGCACATCACCCCGCCGGCCCCTGTGACCGTCACCGATCCCGCGCAGGTGCGGCGGATCGTGGCCCTGCTTGACGGCCTGCCGCTCTTCCCGCCCGGCGATTTCAGCTGCCCGTTCGACGGCTTCGCCAGGCTCGTGCTGACCTTCCGAGCTCAGCCAGGCGGCCCCGCGCTCGCGGTCGCCGAACCGGATCTGGAAGGGTGCCAGCAGGTGTCCTTCACGATCGGCGGCAAGCCACAGCCAAGCCTCGGCCCCGTGGGCGGTGGCCTGTCGTTCGCTGCCTCCGTGGCGCGTATCGCCGGCCTGCCCTGGAACTTCTCCAAGATGGTCATGTAACCCGACGCGCATGCGTCACCGGATCAAGCCCCCGGATTGTCAGCGTCGCCATCGCGCCTCTCTCCATCTCCGACTGACTGCAATGCTAGCAATGCTGCTAATGCGATCGCAACGCTGTCGGCCATCGAACGGCCGGACGGCTTGACCCCGGCTCGGTGACGGCGACAGGACCGCCGACCGCGATCAGCTCGGTCAGGCGGACGTCGATCGCGCCGCCGGTGGCCGCGTCCCCGCTGCTCTGGCCCGCCGTATCGCAGGTCTTCCTTTAGGCCGAGACCTTCTATAAGACTCTCACCACTCCCCAGGCGCAGCATGGCTTTAAGGATTTCACGCCCAGTGAGTCGGACATTGAGCAAAAGACCGACGCGCTTATTGCGCGCCAGATGAACGGGTTCTCTCATTGCCCTGATAATGACCACCGGCCGCCCGGCCGGGACGAGCGGATCGCGTACGTGCCGCTGCTATCGACAACAGCGCCGCCTGGCTCAGTGGGCCGGAATCAAGACCGTGGCCAGGCCGGCCAGCCGCTCGTTCAGGTCGCCGACGGTGAA
>Ga0209169_10001635_pt1 | contig 13679 bp, 9 predicted proteins | sample HubBroMetageWRM4_FD_188346 | JGI IMG/M metagenome (GOLD analysis project Ga0209169, IMG submission 188346) | Warmed soil microbial communities from the Hubbard Brook experimental Forest, New Hampshire - Hubbard Brook CCASE Soil Metagenome WRM 4... | ecosystem: Environmental > Terrestrial > Soil... | reverse complement strand
CTCGTCGGATGTGGGCTTGTCGCCGCGATCGTAGAGGGGATTCCCATAGTCCAAGGAGAGCAGAGGCTTCAGCCCAGCGGCTGCGGCCGCGTTGACAAAGTATTCCGAGTTTCGGGGTATGGCGTAGTGCCCTCTCTCGTGTTCAACGCCCTGCCAGAAAACTTCGTCGCGGATCGAGTTCACTCCGAGTTGCTGAATGAGGCCCAGATTTGCTTGCACGTCCCCCTTGTTTTGCCCGAAGTGCGTGCAAACTCCAACTACGAAGGACTGCTGCCCTGCGGCGATGCCGGCAAAGATCAACAGATTCAGAAAGACCACCTGCGCCTTGATGAGCGTCCGACTCATTCGCGGGTAGGGCAAGTTACCGAGTCTCGCCTGGCATTGGAGCCAAACTGAAGCTTTGATCCGCATCGATGGCCACCTCTTTCGGTAGGCGATCCGCCGTGATCCGCTCCCAATTGGATGATCCGGACCGATTCATCGCATCTTCCACGATGTTAGCAATCTCGGTGACGAAATGTTGCGTATCGAATTTGGCAGCGTGCTTTTGGATTTCGAGAGGATTGAATCTATTTTGAATTCGTTCGAAATGCAGGATGGCTTTCTTCAACGATTCCACATTCTGCTCAGGGAAGAACAATCCGGTGGGCGCCTCATCCGAGTTGCTTCCGAATCCGACGACGGTCTCCAGTGATCCTCCGCGCCCATATGCGATTACCGGGCGTCCGTAGGACTGCGCCTCGACTGGAACGATCCCGAAATCCTCATTGGCGGCGAACAGGAAGGCCTTACACTTCGCGTAAAGCCCCTTCAACTCTTCATCCGATACCCGTCCCTTAAATTCGATCGTAGGTCCAGCCATGGCCTTGAGGCGTCTTTCTTCGCGCCCGCTTCCAGCGATGACCAGCTTCCGTCCAAGTGCATTGCAGGCGGCGATGAGAAGGTCAATCCGCTTTGTGTCTACGATGCGTCCAACCGTTAAGTAGTAGTCTTCCGTCTTGTCGGCGATATATCCCTTGCTGGTGTCGACTGGGGGATACCGCAACCGGCTCTCGCGGCGGTAGAAACTCTGAATTCTTTCCGCGACATTCTTCGAATTCGCGACAAACGTATCCACTCTTTGTGCGGCGGCGAAGTCGCATTGCCGGACGTAGTGAGATCCGATCGTGAATATCAGTTTCACGAAGCGGGGCATTCGATCTTTGAATTCGCGGCGCAGGTCCCATAAGCAGCGCATCGGGCTGTGGCAATAGCAGACATGGACCGCGCCCTGGTCGATCAGAATGCATTTCGTCACGCAGGAATCGCTGCTGATAATCACGTCGTAGCCGCGAAGATCGAGCGATTCGAACGCCATGGGATAAAGCGGCAGAAAGTAGCGGAACAGTTTGTATTTCGCGGGCAGCCAATTCCACGCGGACGCCTTGATTGTTCGTCCGGCCAAATTCGGCGGCAGATCTTGCTCCCGGTAAAAAAGCGTGAAGAAGTCAGCACCGGGATACATTGCGGCCAATACGTTTACGGTCTGCTCCGCGCCACCCTGTGCGAGGTACCAGGGATGAACGATAGCTATTCTCATGAGGCCTCTATGTTTGCGAAAGACGAACGGCGCGGGGACTGGCCGGTTCGACTTTTGAAGGAAGAAAAACTATGAAGCTGTTACCGAGTGCAAAACCCCTGGAATAAACCCCTGCCGTGGGCGTACCACAGAGAGGCAGTTTTTTTGCGTCCGACGGCGGTCATCAAACCAGCGCGGAACATGTCGTAGAGAACGAAACTGCACCAGAGCGTCATCATGCCGTGCTTTTTTTGCACGAGGCCCATGCCTTGACCGTAGTGATACGTACGATCTGCCGTGACCGACGCGTTCCGGACATCCTTCCTCGGATGGCCAATGTGCCATTTGCCTTCGAATCGACCGCGCAACCCCTTCCCCATGGCCATGAGGACATAATCAGTATCCTCGCTAGCGCCGTAGGGCGATCGTGCGCCCGGCCCGATTTCACGATCAAATCGAATTTCGCGCATTTTCTCGACACGGCGAACGAAAAAGCAGTAGCACACCGTCGTGCGAAAAATGTTGAGCGCTGACAAATCGCAGGATCGGTTGTGCCAGCGGTTGCCGCTTTGTTCGCCGTTATCGTCAAGCGATGCAATGCTCAGGATGTCGTAATTGGGATTTGCATCGAACCAGTCGGATACATTTTTCAGCGTTTCGACCGGATACCAGCAATCGTCATCAGGAAAAGCGACGATCTCTCCCGTGGCGAGGTTCAAGCCCTCGTTACGTCCATTGGAAACCCCTGGTCCGGATAATCGGACTCGCCGGATTTTGTCCTTTCGCCGGCTGCTCGCCAGAATCGGTCCCAGGCGATCGTCTTCATTTTGATCGACGACAATAAGCTCGTAGTCGCTGACCGCCTGCTCGTCCAGCGATGAGATCAAACGCGCAAATTCGGTCGTACGGCCCTTTGTAGCAGTGATGAGTGAGAATTTCGGCATGTGTTAGTTAGTGGAAGCCGGCAGTCCGAAAGAAACGAAGTGTTATACTTTCGTATCCTCGTGAATCCAAAACCAAAATTACTTCTGATCGATATCGGTGCGCCCTTCGGCGGCGTCGAAACTTACCTAGTCAGCCTTTGCTCGCTCCTGCAAACGCGGTGCGACTTGTTTTGCATTTGTGCGCTGCCGGAGTTGGCGGCGCGATTGAAACCTCTGGGAGTCCATGTCATCTGCATCCCGTTTACCTTCAATCGCTGGTTCAAGATCCTACGATTTCTGTTGGCGTTTCCGATTCTCTTGTATTTGATCGCTCGCTACAGGATTCAAATCGTTCAGGTCAACGGATTCCTCGAAACTGTTTTGATACTGCCCGCGAAGCTGTTCGGATGCCTTACAGTTCGATCTGCGCACGGACCATCCGAAATGGATCGCTACCGTTGGTACAAGCGCCCGGAAATGGTTTTCGTGCGGTTGGTTTCCCTATATTGCCTGCGACATGTTTCGCGCATCGTTTGCGTTTCGGAAGCCGTTTATGAGGACGCCATTCGAATCGTCCCCGCATCGCGTGTCTCTGTGGTCCCGAATTGGGTTTCGCACATCCCGGATGAAGTTCCGGATCGCTCCATCCTTGGGTCGCCCCGCAAGGTTCTCTATGTCGGGCGGGTCGAATGGTACAAGGGAATCGACCTGGTCTTCGACGCCGCTCGAAATATTCCCGACCTCCAGATCGTCATCGCCGGGCAAGGAAGTTACCGCTCACAACTGGAGCAATCGGTCGGCGACCTGAACGTTTCATTCGAAGGGTTCCAGTCCAAGATCGAGCCCTACTACCGCGGCGCCGACGTCTTCGTGAATCCGTCGCGCGGTCCGGAAGGTCTGCCGATCGCGTCGCTCGAAGCGATGGCCTACGGAACGCCGTGTCTATTCAGCGACCTCGAAGTTCATCGTGAAATTTCCCAAGAAGGTCGCGCAGCTTGTCTGTTCAAGCGTGCAGACGCTGGCGATTTGCGTGATCGCCTTCAAGTTTTACTTTCCGACTCTACATACAGGCAAAGCATCGTGGAGGCCGCGCGGAGAGTTATCATCGAAAAATATAGTCCTCAAGCAGCGTTGGCTGGATATTGCAAAGCGTTCAACTTGGAGTGATCGCCAAACTCTTCCTTTGATGTCACTGCCGTGAGCGCGACTTCGCAGAACTAGTCACCGCTCCGCACCAAATTCGGAGTCCCCATGATCGAGTCCGACTTCTTCGTGCGACAGAGCCAAAACAGGTATCCGGTGTTCATCGCTGCCAGCAAGGCGTCGGTCAACAAACTGCCCCATGCGGCTCCAACCCAGCCAAACTTGGGAATCAGCGCGACGTTTAATCCGAAATTCGCGAGAGCAGCTGCGACCTGTGAACTCGTCCGGTAAACCTGCAACCCCGCTCCGGTCAGCGCGCTTCCCGTCATCTGATGGATGCTTCGAAACACAGGGATAAAGCACAGCCAACGCAGCGCCATCACACTGTCTTTGAATCCAGCGCCGACGATATGCGGAATCAAAGGCGCGCACACAAACATTCCCGCGGTGCAAAGCAAAGCCAAGGGCAGCGCGCGTCTGAGCAGCGTGTACGCCAGGTCCGAGGCGCGCTTCAATCCGATCGAGCCTTCACGAAAGAACTTCGGAATTGCCGCATCTCGTATCGAGAAGATCGGAATCGTCGCGATATCGACGACGCGATACGCCATCGTATAAATCCCGTTCGCCACGTACATCCCGTAGTGGCTCAACATCATCTTGTCGATGTCGTTGTAAACCGTTGTGGTCGAGGATGCGAAGGAATATCCGAGCCCCTCGCCTGCTCCCGCGAAGAGCATCTTTAGCCTGAATTTTGGTCGCCCAAGCTTCACCGTCACGGCGATCACCGCCGTCAGGGCTGCAGCCAGCGAAACCAGCATGGAAGCGATTGCCCATTGCCGCGCGGTGGCGTGGCCCAACTTTAAGAACATCGTCCCCGCCGCCAAAAAACGAAGCAAGTTCGTGAGCAGAACGATTCCCGCTGTTGCCCGGAGATTCTCAAACGCTTGAAAAGCTTGCCCCGCTGCATTCGCCAGTTGCGCGCAAAAGCAATTTCCGATGGCGCAGAGAATCACGATCGAAGCGCTCATCGGATCCAGGATATGTTTCGCGATCAGTTCCAGCGCGGCCACAATCAGAACGCTTATCACGGCCGTTACGACAAGAACGTTGCCCCAGTAAAGAGGAAACGTCTTCTTGTCGGAACTCACGTAGCGCAGCAGGACTGTACCGGTTCCTAATGTGCTGAACATCGACGGCATGGAAGCGAGAGCAAACGCGCCTGCGTAGATGCCGTATTCTTTGGTCCCCAGTAGCCGCGCAAGCAGAACGAAATATGCCGCTTGCAGTACAAAGCCAAGACCCTGGCCGATGAAAACCCAACCGGCATTCTTGGCGATTGCGCTCTTGCGCACCTTGCGCCATTCGTCTATTAGAAATTTCATTGTCGGGGCACGGATGAAGAGGAGAAACTCTCGCCCGGATAAGCGAGAACTGTAGCACCATCAGTTGCAAGAACCACTTGCACGACGCAACTACTTGATTCGCGATTCGCGCGCGTTCTTCAGAGTGCGCAGGAGGAGCGGAGGCGTCATATCACGAAGAAACTTGCGAACTGCCGAGTCCTTTTTCTGATATAGGCTCGGACCATAGATCGACGTATGAGGCGGAGTCGCATCCTGCCCCGCTGTTCTCGCGGTGTGGTAATAAACGAGGAAGCAATCTCGACTGCGGCCGTCCGGAGCCGCGATGCGCTTCGGAATCCCGTGATAACCCTTTTCGTTGATCTCGAAAATCACCGTTCGGTTGAATACCGGCTCAACAACCTTTTCGCATCGGGTCGCGTCACCATTCCAAAGTTCCAGCTGCCCGCCGTAATCCGGCTTCCAATCTTTGTTCAGGTAGACGATCAGAGACAGCCTGCGATAGAGTCCAGTCTCGTAAGCGGTGTTTCGGTCCACGTGGACGTCGAACTTCCCACCGGTCGGCATGACGTGATATCCGGCGCCTTGCAAATACGGATCGGGGAGCAGCTCCCAAATCCCCGTGATCTCCGAAAGAAAGTAGAGAAACGCCGCCGAGTGCAGAAACGAGATGAATTGAAAACCCGTTTCGCCCAGATTGACGGCCGATCTCATATTGTAGGTTCGAAGCCGCTCGTTGTTTTCGTGAACCCAGTTTTTGCCGGTTATTGACGGTATTTCCCGGCAGAGCTTCTCCAACATTTCGTTGGAGAAAAGGTTGTCAATGACAACATGGGGATAGGGTCCGGCACTCTTGAACACCGAACTCAGGTTCTCGACGCTCTCGGTCAGATTAATCTTCCCTTGGAGCAAGGAAGCAATTGACTTCTTGTCGGAACCAGCGCGTTCGCTCGAACCCGCATTTGGCGTCTGGTTGGTGGACTTCAGTGTTTCAGCAGTAGGCATTTGACCTTCTTTTATCGAATGATGCTAGCTGACGTTGCCGCACCCAAAATCGACTGGGTGCCCAGAAGAAAGTTTTTCATGTGGCTGAACGGGACATAAACGATGTCTTTCGGCTGAAGCTCGATGTCCTTCTCTTTGCCCAACATGATGTCTTTCAGCGAAATCGTTTTTTCCTCGTAGCCGTTTGCCGTAGGTCGCACGAGCCGGGTGTTATTCTCGGCGGCCGTTCTCGTCGAACCTCCCGCCATCGCCATAGCTTGCAGCAAAGTAATTTTGCCGTTCTCGCTCATAACGTACCCGCCCGGGCGATTGAGGTCGCCGAGCATATATACGATGCCTGCCAAGGGGACAATGACTTGGTCGCCGGGGTTCACTTTTACGATTGGACCAGACAGGGACTTACTGTCTCTTCCCAGTTGGATGTGTTCTGGTTCCCCATCGGACCATCTTCGCCGGATAAGAATCTCGGTGCTGGCTGTATCTTTGAGTCCGCCGGCGGACGACAGGATGTCCAGCAGGTTGCGGCTGGAGAAGATGGGTATCACGCCCGGCCGCATGACTTCACCGACGACCGTCACTCCCTGGGTCGTGTATTCGTCGACCATCACGGTCACGCTGGGGCGCTTTGCATACTCCCCATCGCGCAGCTTTGCCGCGATTTCCTGGCTCAGTTGATCCGCCGTCAAGCCCTGCGCCTTCACGGAACCGATCAGCGACAGACTGACGTTGCCCTGGTCGGAGACTCGAATGTGCTGCTCGAGCTCCGGCATGTCGTAGACGGTGACGTGGATTAAGTCGCCTGGTCCGAGCCGCAGCTCATTCGCAGCCGCAGCCGCGTTTCCCGTGTCAGTATCAGTTGCAGTCACCGCTGGTGTGGCGGGGGGATTTTGCCCAGGGGTGTATTGCTTGTCGATCTGCCCCAGCGTAGGGATAGAAGTTAGGATGCCAAGAACAAAAGTCAGCGCGAGCTTAGTTTTCATGACCGGCTCCCTGTCGCTTCCACGGCGAAATATGAGTCGTGCCCATAGTACCCGTAGTAGCTGTCCGAAGTTTTGTCGATCGCATTCAGTAAGACGCCGAGAACATTGCCGCCTGAATCGTTCACAATCGCGGACGCGCGGTGCAGCGCGTCGCGGCTCGTGATGCCGTGGCGAGCCACCAGGACGATCCCGTCCATGGCCGGCGCCAAGACCGCAGTGTCCGTTACCAGCAAGATGGGTGGTAAATCGAGGACCACGAAGTCGTACTCCTTGCGCCATTTCTCAAGAAGCATCAACATCGCCGGCGATCCCAGCAGATCGGCTGGGTGTTCCGGCCGAGTGCCGGATGGCAAGAAATACAGGTTATTGTGGTTCGGGAGATGGGTGACCATTCCATCGGAACTCCCGAACATCAGCGCTGAACTCAACCCTTGTCGGCTCGCAGCACCCATCTTGAGTTCTTTCTCAATCGAAGGCCGGCGCATGTCCGCGTCCACCAGCAACACCCTCGATCCTTGCTGAGCAAGAACCAGACTTAGATTCAATGCCGTGGTCGTTTTTCCCTCGCCGGGCAACGGACTCGAGACGGCAATCACCTGCGATCGTCGGTTCTGTTTGGCGGCAAGAAGGACCGCGGTTCGGATCGCCCGGAAACACTCGCCGACCATCACGTCTCTTTCGACGATGAGCCGTTTGCGCGACGAGTCTGTGGAACCGTTCGCACCCACGACCGTCCCGTTCGCTGCGAGCAAAGGCCTCGCCCGAGGTGCACCGAATCGGCTTGGGTTCGCCCCGTTCAAACTGTCATATCTCGGCACGAAGCCAAGCGTCGGCAACCCTGTGATCGTGCCGATTTGGCCGACGGAAGTGATCGTTCCGTCGATCGCCTCCATCGCAACGGCGGTGCAAACTGCTCCGATCAGTGAAAACGCGAGACCCGCTGCCAGCAAGAGCAGCGACCTGGGCTGCGCCGGTGTGCCCGACACCCGCGCGGGATCGACGACATAAGCGTTCGTCGCCTGAAGGCTGCCCATCACACCGGCTTCCTTGAGTTTTTTCAGCAATCCTTGATACAGATCTTGAGATGACGCCGCTTCGTTTGCCGCGATCTCGTATTGGATCGTCTTGTCGTTGAGTTGCTCCGCCTGGGTTTTCTGTTCCTGAAAGACTCTCCTCGCCGAGCTTTCGGTCTGCGTCGCGATCTCCAGATCGTTCTTGGCGCGCGCCGCGAGTCGGCCCGACTCAGCTTGAATCGACGCTTGAATGGATTGCAGCTGTTGGTTCGCCTCTATGACTTGCGGATTTTTAGCACCGTATTTTTCATTCAACTCGAAGACACGGGCCTTGCTGATCGCCTCTTGACTCCGCAGTGCTTGGATCGTCGTAAGCTCGTTGATGGGCGTAGTCGCGGGTGCCCCTCCCATGCTCACGTTGTTTGCCAGTCCTGCGACCGTTTCCGGATCGCCCGTCTGCATCGCTCGGTATGCTACTTCCTTCACGATTCGATTTGCTTGAGCGGCAGCCAGCGAGGTATCGAGCGCTTCGAGATGGGCGAGCATCGTGTTGTGCTTGTCTTGTCCGACTCCATACACTCCGGCTTCTTGCTGGAGCTTCGCTGCGCGCGCTTGATCGGCCTCCATCTTCGCCTTGATTTCTTCGAGCTGCTTGCCTAGCCAGCCGGTTGCCTGGGTCGTGGCGAGATATCTGGTTTGAAAGCTGTAGTCGATGTAGTCGCTCAACAGCCTATTAGCGCCTTCCGCTGCCAGATACCGATCGGGATTGAAGAAAGTAACCTCGATCATTCGCGAACCAGGCACGATTTCCACTTTGAGGAGCCGATGGAACTTCTTCAGAAGCTTGGCTCGCCGTTGGGGCGCTTGATCCAAAGGCAAACCGTCTTCGGATGGCCCCTGCGTTTGAAAGAGTGCGAGAAACTTTCCAGGCAAATCGAGCAACGTCGTTTTCGGTTTGTAGTCCTCTGTTTCTTCGAGGTTCAACTCCTTGAAGAGTCGCAGAGCCAGCGTGTCAGACTCGAGGATCGACACCTGCGTTTGCAGCGTGATGTTGTAGTCCAGCGCGTCCGACTGCTGCGCGGGAGTTCCACCATTCAGGGCCAGCATGTCCGCATTCTGCTTGTCGAATTCCAGGATGGCATCGCCCGCATATCGGCGAGTCGCAACGCATAGGTAAAGAATCACGAGACCCATCACGACTCCCGCAAAAATAAGCGCTGCTTTGCGACGTCGTTTCAAGGCTGCGAGAACATCCCGCAGAGTCAGTGGGTGACTGGTTTCGATGGGTGGGAGCCCGCCATTGTTCGAAAATCCCCGGCTGTTGAGCAGTTGAGCTTCCTGCGGCGGCAACTGCCGGCTAATTGAGTAATCCATTCGCTGTCTCCATTTCTCGTCGTCCGCTATTCCCTAGGCAAATTGTCGTTGCGACTCTTGAATCGATTCCGAGGCATCTCGGCTTTACTGGTGATTTCTGCGGGATTCCCAATTACTGGCCGGTTCCAGCCAGGACAACCACGATCGTTCTGACCAGAATTTTGCAGTCCAGCCATACGCTCCAGTTGTCCACATACTGCGTATCTAGTGCGATGTAGCTCTCGAATGAGGGATCTTTGCGGGCGGCCACTTGCCACAGACCCGTGATGCCGGGCACCACGTCCAGCCGCCTCAAATGGTCGAGTGAGTACTGCTCAAACTCGCTGGGCATCGGTGGACGTGGCCCCACGAGGCTCATGTCCCCCTTCAAAACGTTCACTAGCTGTGGCAGCTCATCGACACTAAATTTGCGGAGATACCGCCCGATTGGCGTAACCCGCGGATCGTTCGAGATCTTGAACAGTATTTCTTCTCGCTCGTTGAGGTGGTGAAGTGAGTCTCTCAGCTCATCGGCATTCGCCACCATCGTCCGGAACTTGTAGCAAACGAAGTTGCGTCCTTTTTTCCCGATTCGCGCCGACCGGTACAGCACTGGTCCCGCCGACGTCAATTTCACCGCAATCGCGACAACCGCTAGGAACGGCAACACCAGGACCAGTAATATCAACGCGAGAGCGATATCGATCAGGCGTTTCATCAGCAGGCCCGCCGTCGGGGTCGACTGATGGCAAAACGACATCAGTGGGATATGACCGAGATATTCAATGGGTGCCGCCGGCGCGAGGCCGTCATACAAATCCGGTACGACCCTCGCATCAATTCCCTGCCGGCGCGCTTCAACAATGAGATCTTTTACCAATCCACGATTTTCCGGCGCCGCGATCACAATTTCGTCGATGAAATTGCTGCGCACGATGCGCGGAAGATCTCTGATTGTTCCCAGATTACTGAAATTGCCTTCGATCCTCCTGCGCTCCGGATAAAATTCGGTATCCGCGTTCTGCCGTCGGTCCAGAAATCCCTTCACGGTGAGACCCAAATCGCGATTTGCCGAGATCAGTTTTTCCAGGTCGCGCGCTACGCGGCCCGCTCCGACAATCAAAATGTTTCTTCGGTCCAGCCCGTCGGTGACTCTCCTCTCTCGCGCGAGTCGCAGCGCAACCATCGAGATCGCGCTCAGCAGGACAGTTTCGACTACTACTTCTCGTGAAATACTTTTTTCCCCAGAGAGAAAAATCACTGCGCTCTCCAGAAGCATCGCCATCGCAGTGGCTTTCAACAATGCGATCTGCTCGAAACGAGTGCTCCGCCAACGCTTTCCGGAGTGAACCTCGTACACAACACACGACAGGGTGAAAAACCCTGCGTACAAAACGAGAAACCCAATATGTTTCGCGACATTGGGCTGCCTCAGCGGATTCCAGTCTGTTGTGGGGAATCTCAGGAACGTTGCGACGATCGCAGACACACACAATATCGCCAGGTCCCCAGCGACAAAGAGGATCGTCTCATTCCGCCTGCCACTCTTGGTTCGCGGACGCTGCTCCAGAGTGATCGCCGGCAATGGTGATATTTGAAGACTCAACCGCCCCCCTTCATAGACAGTGAAGTCCCGCCGAGGATTCTCCGGAAAAAGGCGGGTTCAGTCTGCTCGTTAGCCGCGCGTCGAGCCCTGAATCGGCTTGACGTAGCGGCGCGCAACGCGGGGGACATTCCGGAGAATTTAGGCTGGCTTACACCTACGGGTCCGTGACAGAGGGAAGTCTGGGAATTCGCTCTTAACGGGGGAAAGCAACTACCAGTTCAGATCAACTGCTCTTTCTCTGCGGAGCTCTATCTTGTGAGGGTTGGACAGGAACTAGAAACCAGTTCGTATCTTCAGGCGGCTTCTCCACGCGAAATTGCAACAGGCTTTACGTCAAGCCCATATACGCTGACAGCCATGGATCGCTGGATGAGCGGAATTGAAATCACTAGCTTAGCGCCCGGGCCCTTACCCACGAGCGTCCCTTCCACACCATCGAGCGCCCCTCCGATAACACGTACACGCTCGCCGATATTGAGATACGGATACGCTGAACAATCGGGCCGCTCTGCCAAGAGTGACCGAATGTCTTCAATTTCCTGATCGGGGATTGCGAGAGGTCCGCTGTGATTCCCGACGAAGTTCACACAGCCCGGCACCTTCAGGATGCGCAGCTGCGATTGTCGAGAGACAGCGATGTTCACGAAGAGATAGGACTTAAACAAAGGCACCGTCACGGCTTTTTTTCGGTCGCTCCAGCGATGAATCTCCGTGACCGTCGGCAGAAACACTTCGACGCCCAAAGTCTCCAGCACGCTCGCACAAACTTTTTCCTGCCGCGATCGCGTGCTCACGGCATACCACATCGGTTGTTCAGTCAAAATTGTCTATTTCCAGTCGATCGGATGAAGCTCCGCCATCTTCGGTCCCAAAAATGGTTCCGGCACAGCGGCTTCTCATTTCGGGATCGCGTGGCGGGGACTATCGCGAGCATGCTAAACAAAGTCTTATAAACTTCCTGCGGCCCAAATAGCAAGTCTGAATTTTTCATCCGCCGAACAAAAAAATCAGGATGATATCCCAAAGAATCTAGTATTTATGGGACGTCCGTTACGCCTAGGACTTTCAACAGTCTCACTCGCAATCCGTAAACTGAGATGAAGGTCGGCGGCCAGAGGTTTGCCTAAATAAGCGGCAATGACTTCGGTCACGTCCAAACTCTTCTCCCGTGGACGTTTACCCCCCGGGTCAAAGACTGCGGCTTCCAGGCCGAGTCACTTGTCGCCACAACCTGCGGCCGGTCGCTCGCGTGTTCGATGCCGGTTGTGGGGACAAAATCGGCTCACTAATCCTCACTCACTGATCCTTGAGGATCAGAAATACGCTCGCATTTCCCGCTGAGTTGGTCGTCGCCAATACTCGCCCGATGATCTCGCCCGCCGATGGAACCGTCGTTGCACCCGTATCGTGGCAATCGCCGTCGGTCGTCGAGCTGATCTGCACATAGTCTCCGGCAGTCGTCGCGCCATCAAACGCGCATGTCGCAACACCGCTCACGGCGATAATCGGCGCGCCAGAAGTTCCGCATGCCGAATCGCAAATTCCGAGAATGCCGTGCGTGTCCGAAGCCGCCGCGATAGCCGCGGCCGACGGCGCCCCGGTGAGCTTCACTAGTTTGAATTGTGTCGTCCCTGTCGTGCTCGCATTCGTAAGGCTGCTCTGGATCGCGTAATCCTTAATCGCAGCCTCTGTGCCCGAACCCAAGATGGCGCTCGAACCGGACAGTGAGATGTTCACACCGGGGTTGAGTGAAAAATTGGTCGAACTAATCGACCCTCCGACCCAATTGGTGCTAAACGCGGGAAAGTTGTAGCCGGCGAAGCCCGAGGTGCCAGAGGGATGGCCAAAGGTGAGCTGGCAGGTGGGATTGGCTCCGGAGCCGCACACATTCTGGACGGTGAACCGATCGAAGGAAGCCGCCGAACCACTCGCGAGAGAAGCGTCGAAGGTCACGAGAGAGCTGTTGTTGGTCCCCGCGATGGGAAATGTTGGCACAACACCGTTCGGATTGATGGCGCCCCCGTGGATGACCTGGGTCCGCGCGTAAGCGCCCGCAACACTCGTGACCGAACCCATGCTGCCACCCGCGGGAAAGGCAAGGGACTCAAGACGAGTGAAGCTGACGGTAGCGCCGGCACTGTCGTTCGGATAAGCAGTCAGCACAATCCCCAAGCCCGCCTTCTGCACATAGTTGTACATGACGACGCGAATCCATTGGCCCGCGACCAGCGAAATCGGCGAAGCGAACTTGAATCCGATGTTGCTCCCTGCGACATAGCCACCGAGCTGAATGCTCGTGTTCACGCTCGCTTTCACGAGGATGCTGGCGAAGAGGTCGCTGGTAACGGACGTAGGCGTAGAAATCGCGTCAGGGAACGTCACCTCGTTGTTCTTTTGTGAACCAGGCGAAGCCGCAAAAGTGACGGTATTCACCGGTCCAAAACTCGGATCAACTGCGACAGTGTTGGAGCTTGTCCCCGTTGTGCTGGTGAAAGGCGGTACCAGAGCGTTACCGGTGAAAGAATTAGGCACATTCGGATTGAGATACGAAACCGGAGAACCGTACATCGCACCGCGGCCTCCAGTGATGGACGTAGGCCAGCTTGTAACGTTCTGGATGGTCCCGAGGTTGTAAGCATTCCCCTGGACATTAACCAGGCTCGTGGAATCGGCGGCAACGAGTTGATTGAATTGAGCGCCGAAGCCAGATGGATCTACGAGTGTGAGAGAAGCGCTG
>Ga0209169_10001633_pt1 | contig 13686 bp, 11 predicted proteins | sample HubBroMetageWRM4_FD_188346 | JGI IMG/M metagenome (GOLD analysis project Ga0209169, IMG submission 188346) | Warmed soil microbial communities from the Hubbard Brook experimental Forest, New Hampshire - Hubbard Brook CCASE Soil Metagenome WRM 4... | ecosystem: Environmental > Terrestrial > Soil... | reverse complement strand
GATGACCATGGTCGTGATTTTGGTCGCGCTTGCATCCGCGATGTTGCCGGCTCGACGGGCGGCACGAGTGGAACCGATGAGCGCGTTGCGCTACGAGTAGGGGGGAATTGAGATTGGGGACGAGATGATCCAGCTTAAGAATATCGAACGCACTTATAAGACCGGCGCCGGCCAGACATGGGTTCTTCGGCGCGTCAACCTGGAGATTCAGCAAGGTGAGTTCATCACGGTTATGGGGCCTTCGGGTGCGGGGAAATCCTCTCTGTTGAATGTCCTCGCTTTGCTGGACGATCAGTGGAAGGGCGAATATTGGTTCCGCGAGCAGGCTGCGCATGCCATGAAGAGGAAGGAACGCGCGGAGTTGGCGAAGAAGAATGTTGGCATGGTGTTTCAGAGTTATCACCTGCTCGACGATCTCACGGTGCAGGAAAATATCGACCTGCCGCTTTCCTACAAAGACATTCCGCGCAGCCAACGGCAGAGCCTGGTGGCTGACGTACTTGATCGTTTCCAGATTGTCGCCAAGAAAGATCTGTATCCCAGCCAGCTTTCTGGCGGTCAGCAACAACTGGTTGGGATCGCACGCGCGGTCATCCATAAGCCTGCATTGCTGCTCGCTGACGAACCGACAGGCAATCTGCATTCGAGCCAAGCCAAGGAGATCATGGAGCTCTTTCGAGAGTTGAATCAGGATGGAACAACGATCGTGCAGGTTACACACTCCGAAACAAACGCTGGCTACGGAACTCGCACTATCCAATTGCGCGATGGCTGGCTGGTGGGCGATACGGCCAATCCAAATCTAAACCTAGAGACGGACCCAAGCGATGCGGCGGTGAATCGATGAAGATCTGTTTCCGCGCAAGGTTCCGCGAAATTTCACGGATGGCGGCGCTGCTTATGCTTATTGCAGGTGTGGCACAAACGCAGGTACGAACTCCACCTGCGCTGGAAATGCCCAAATCGCGGAATCCACTCAGTCCCTACATGGCTGAGCGTGTGCCGGAGCCAGCGCTTACGAATTCTCCGCGGCTCGACGGGCTGATTCGCGATGGCAAGCTCTACTTATCGCTTAAGGATGCGCTCGACCTTGCGCTGGAGAACAATCTGGATCTGGCCATCGCTCGCTATAACCTACCGATTGCTGATACGGATTTGCTCCGCACCAAGGCAGGCGGAAGTTTTCGCGGCGTCAATACTGGCGTGGTGCAAGGAACTCCCGGCGGAGGAGTTGGGGGGTATGGCGCGGGAGCGCCGGGAGCGGGCGCAGGAGGCACGACTGGCGGCGCCGGTGGCGCTGGCGCTGGCGCATCGGGATTGGTGCAATCCACTTTAGGTGTGGGAACTCCCGTGTCGTCATATGACCCATCCCTTAGCGTGAATATGGGGATCGAGCACCTGACGTTGCCACAGTCGAGCGCGGTACTCTACAACGTTCCGTCTCTGCAGCTGAATACGACGCAAGTCAACGCCCTCTACACGCAGGCCTTTTCGACTGGCACTTCGATTTCTTTTGCATTCGATAACAATCGTCAGACGACTAATAGCCCGGAAATCTTTTTGTCTCCGGCTTTGAATACTTACTATCGTTTCACTTTCCAACAGCAGTTACTCGCGGGATTTGGCTTTGGCCCGAACCTGCGTTACCTGCGGATCGCCAAGAACAACAAGAAGATCTCCGATATTGCCTTTAAAGATCAGGTAATTGCCACGATCACGCAAATCGAGAATATTTATTGGGATCTGGTTAGCGCCTATGAGCAGGCGCGCGTGAATGAGCAATCTCTCGCCTTTGCCAATCAGACTCTAGAGAATGCGAAGAAACAATTGCAATTGGAGAGTATTCCGGAAATGGATGTGATGAAGGCGGAAGCCGAGGTTTCGAAGCGTGACCAGGATTTGACGGTGGCGCGGACGAATCTGCAGTTGCAGGAATCATTGATAAAGAATGCGCTCACCAAGAGTCTCGATGATCCGACTCTGGAAGAAATGCCGGTCGTGCCGATGGATCGCATGCAGGATACTAATACCGAAGCGGACACGGCGGAACCAATCCTCGATCTGATTGCAGCAGCGCTGCGGGATCGTCCCGAACTGCTGGAAACCGATGTTGACTTGGCAAACCGGCAAATTAGCCGTCAGGCCGCAAGGAATGCGCTTTTGCCTACACTTTCTCTGGTTGGTTTTTACGGCGGGAGCGGTCTTGGAGGATTGTCAAACCCACCTGGCAACTCCAGCGTTACACCCGGCACTCCGTCCGATCTGGCGGGGAGCTGGCAAAATGCGTTTAACAACTCATCCCCCGATTATTTCGTCGGCCTCAACCTTAATATTCCTTTTCGCAACCGTGTCGCTAAGGCTGACCAGTACCGCTCCGAGTTGGAGTATCGTCAGGCCAGCGTGCGTAAAGAGCAGTTGAGAAAGCAGATTCGAATCGAGGTGCGGAACGCACAATATGCGCTGGAACAATCACGCGCAAGGGTTCAATCTGCCCGCAAGGCAAGGGATTTAGCCGATCGCACGTTCACGATCACAAGGAAAGAACAGGATCTGGGATCGGGATCGAATTACCAGACCATGACGGCACAGCGTGATCTTTCGGAGGCGGAACTCGACCTGGTGAACGCCATGACTACCTACCAGAAGGCCAGAGTTGAACTTGATCGCGCTACGGGCGCAACTTTGGAACATAATGGAGTCCTGATACAGGATGCGGTCACCGGCAAGGTTACCGCGCCGGCTCCATAACGACTCCATAGCAAATGCCAACATCGGCCAAGCCGCAAGATGTCCGTCCGCTCGCTCCTTCCGACGCGGCAGTTCATCCTTACGAGAAACGCGCCCCTCGCATTCTGGCGGCGGACGATCAACCGCACATCCTCGAAGCTCTCCAACTTCTGCTTCATCCGCAGGGCTATCGCTTGGAAAGCGCTAAATCACCGCGCGAGGTCAAGGAGGCGCTGGCGACGGAATCTTATGACGCGCTGTTGATCGATCTTAACTACACGCGCGACACCACTTCTGGCCGCGAAGGTTTGGACCTTCTTTCGGAAATCGTGGCGCTCGACAGCAATCTTCCGGTCATCGTCATGACGGCGTGGGGCAATGTCGAACTGGCGGTTGAAGCCATGCGTCGCGGCGCGCGAGACTTCATCCAAAAGCCCTGGGAGAACGAACGCCTGCTTGCCATTTTGCGAACGCAAATCGAATTGCGTCGCGCGCTGCAACGCGCGGAACGACTGGCGGCGGAGAATCGCCTATTGCAAGCGCAAGGGCGCCCGGAATTTATCGCTGCGGCACCTTCCATGCAGCCCGTTTTGGAGGCGATTGCGCGAGTTGGTCCCTCCGACGCGAATATCCTTATTACGGGCGAACATGGCAGTGGCAAGGAAGTGGTCGCGCAAACGCTGCATGCACTTTCTTCACGTGCCTCACGTCCGCTGGTTGCGGTGAATACGGGTGCATTGGCCGAGGGATTATTCGAAAGCGAACTTTTCGGCCATGTGAAGGGTGCCTTCACTGACGCTCGGACCGATCGCATCGGGCGCTTCGAATTGGCCGACGGCGGCACGATTTTCTTGGACGAAATCGGAAATGTGCCCATCCGTCAGCAGGCAAAATTACTGCGGGTGCTCGAATCTGGCGAAATCGAACGATTGGGGGCGTCACGATCGAAGAAGGTCAACGTGCGGCTAATCTCGGCCACGAATACTGATCTTCAGGCTGCATGCTCCGCGGGACAGTTTCGCGAGGATCTGCTCTTTCGGCTCAATACTGTTGAGATTCATGTGCCGCCACTACGCGAACGACGCGAAGATATTCCAACGCTCGCCATTCATTTTCTCCGACGGTATGCGTCCCGCTATCGCCGTGAAATCGATGGGTTCGATGCTGCCGCACTGCAAGCGATGGCGCAATATTCCTGGCCGGGCAACGTTCGCGAGCTCGAACACACACTTGAACGCGCCGTACTGATGTGCCGCGGGCGGGAGATTCAACCCGCCGACCTCGGCCTGAATATGCAGCGGCCGCAAGCTCAGAACCTCGAAGAGCTTAGCCTGGAGGCAGTGGAAGCGGTCCTGATTCGAAAAGCGCTGCAACGTTTTCAGGGAAACATAAGCCAGGCGGCCGAAGCCTTGGGGCTAAGCCGGGGTGCGCTTTATCGGCGCATGGAAAAGTATGGCCTCTAGTCCGCCGACCAGCGGCAAGGGTGCAATACGTAAAGTTCCTCGCAAGCGAGTTCGCCTCCTCTATGAACATCGCATCAGCCTCTATTCGCTCTTTGTCGCGTTACCGGGAATGGTGGTCAGCGGCATTCTTATCTGGCTGCAGCCATGGTCTACTGAGTCGAAGTTAGCTCTTTTATTTGCGGAATTATTTGTCTGGTGGATGCTGGCCCTCGCCTTGCACGGACAGACGGTTCGGCCTTTGCAGACCTTGGCAAACGTTGTGGCGGCGCTTCGCGAAGAAGATTATTCGTTCCGCGCGCGCGGTGCGATCGCGGACGACGCATTGGGGGAGCTTTCGCTTGAAGTTAACGCGCTAGCAGATCTACTCGCGGATCAGCGCATTCGCGCCATCGAAGCGACTGCGTTGTTGCGGCGTGTCGTGGAAGAAATCGATGCTCCGTTATTTGCGTTTGATCCGGACCGAGTGCTTCGACTGGTAAATCCCGCAGGTGAAAAACTTCTCCAGCAAGCGGCCGTTCGCCTCCTGGGACGAACTGCCGATGAAATCGGTCTGGCTGATTGCTTCAGTGTAGCGAGTGAGGGACTGGTGGCTTTACCGGCTAACAGTTCGGGCAACAGTTCGAGCGCTCGCTGGTTAGTGCGACAAAGTACGTTTCGGGAAAAAGGCGTGCCGCATACTCTGGTTGTCTTGTCGGATGTAAGCCGAGCACTCCGCGAGGAAGAGCGTAGCGCGTGGCAACGGTTGATTCGCGTGCTCGGGCACGAGCTTAATAATTCGCTGGCTCCCATCAAGTCGATCGCAGGAAGCCTGGGCAGTCGTCTCGCGGATACGGAATTAAATCCTGAGCACCGACGAGACTTCGAACGCGGACTGGCCATCATCGAAGATCGCACCGGCTCGCTCAATCGGTTTCTTCAGGCTTATCGGCAATTGGCGCAGATGCCTCCTCCTACAATTACGAAAGTTGCGCTGCTCCCAATCGTCGAGCGGGTTGCGTTTCTTGAGACCCGACTGCAAGTAGAGGTTGCCCACGGTCCGGATGTAATGGTAATGGTGGACGTCGACCAGATCGAGCAGATGTTGATTAACTTAGTACGCAATGCGGTCGAAGCTGCGCTGGAGCCATTTTCTGATAACAGTCTGAACTCATTAAGGGACGCAGAAAATCGGAAGTCGCAGGTAACCTTAAATTGGACGGCTGAAAATCAAAGCGTTGTCTTAATCATCGACGATAACGGGCCGGGACTTCTGAATCCGAGCAATGCATTCGTCCCGTTTTATACGACAAAACCCGCTGGCAGCGGCATAGGGCTGGCGTTGTCGCGCCAGATTGCCGAAGCACACGGAGGCTCGATTGAACTGACCAACCTGAACGGAAAAAGAGGCTGCCGGGTCCGCGTGAGATTGCCTTGCATTTAGCGTGCACTCATCACCGACAATTTCACGCTTGCGCGCAACATGTTACTGGATCGGCATTCGCCCGGTCTTCTTCCGTTTCCTCGCTTAGAGACGCAGCGTCGCAGATCTCGAAGACAGACTCTAATTTCGTGACCCTCAGCAACTCGCGCACCGGTGCTGTTGGACTCAGGAGTTTTAAATAAACGCCAGCGGCTTGTAAAGAAATCAGAACGCCGATTCCCGCCGCGTCAATTGCGCCAACCTCTCGCAGATCGAGAACGACAGTCCGGCCATGTTGCTGGACAGCCGCACACAAAAGCGTTGTCTCCTCGCCACGGACAAGCCGGCCGGAACATTGCAAAATCACGGCATCGCTCGAATTTCTAATAGTTACATTCAGCATATTCAATCCTCCTGACACTGCGGTTGAGGGAATGCCTTTTTCGAAGAGGAGATCATTCTAGGCGAATAAAAAGCGAATTTCAAGACAAAATCAAAGTGGCCTATAACGACTTGATTCTCTTTAGCTTGGACCTTGGGCTTGGACCTTTGGATCTACCGTCGGCGGCCCAAATGGACCACAGCGGCCGCGCATATTTTGACGGAACTTCTCACGTTCCTCGGGAGTCATGTGCTCCCACCGCTCCATCATGCGCTTCCGCCAATGCATGCGCCCGCCATGCCGGCCGTGAAATCCACCGAACAGGATCTTGCTCAGGATCAAAAGGCCAACCGCTTGCCAGAAATGGATCGGGTGCAGGCCGAAGATAATCGGCATGAGCCAATTCCAGAGGCTCATCACTACAAATCCAAAGACACCGACGAACAGAACCGCAAACAACGCCACTTTTATTACCTTCACAATTCGATTACTTTTCATTTTTCTGACCTCATTCTTACTGACCTTGTGTTTACTGCCCTCATGCCTTCCTGAAATCGTTATAGATAGCCTGTAGCCGCTCGCGCAGATGCTGTACTGCGTAATGTTTCCGCGACAACAGCGTGTTCACGCTGACATCGGTTTGTGCAGCGATCTCTTTGAAGCTGTATCCCATCAACTCATGAGCGACGAATACGTCGCGCTGCTCATCCGGCAACTCCTCCAGAGCGGCGTCCAGTTCTTCCAGCAACACACTCCGTGTATATGCCGCGTCCGGCCCGGCATCCGGCGCGGGGAGCAGATCTTCCAGTTGAAAGACTTCCCCGTCCTCTGTGAGCACATCCGGCTCGCGCCTCAGCGCTTCACGCTGCCTTTTCCGAAATAGATCGGTGATGCGGTTACGAGCCACGCGAAAGAGCCAGGCGGTCACCTGCTCCACCGGCTTCATCATCCGGTAGGCCTCCACGAGCTCATAGAAGACTTCCTGAAGGATGTCTTCCGCATCGCCTGGGTCGGATACGCGTCTTCGGATGAAGTTGCTAAGCCGGGCCTGCTCCCGCTCGACCGCTTCGGAGATCCGATCGTCCTGCTTAGCCATCATCCACTGTTTGCTCAGCGCCTCATCCATCTATACCTGTAGACGATTGAGCGAGACAAATATTTTAGGGAAACGGGCTCGATTATGGAGGCTAGGCCAATCTTAGACGCTGGGCGGGAAACCAGAGCGAGCAAGGATCGTGTGGTAAGTTGTGAAAATGGGAGTTTTACAGACGCAGAACGAAACTTCGAATGCGATGCGACTGATGCGAACGAGTTTGCTGGTTAGTCTTCTAATCGTATTGCTCTCCCCGTTAATCAAGGGCCAATCGGGCTCCGCTGCACCGGGTCCTCTGGCACGGCCGGCTCCTCGGATTCGGGCCAGCTTACCCCCAATCATCGTGGATTTCAAAGATATTGCCGAACAGGCCGGCTTGACGGCGTTGAATGTCTCGGGCGGAGCCGACAAAAAAGACTACATACTGGAGACAACGGGCAATGGCGTCGCGATCTTCGATTATGACAACGATGGATTGATGGATATTTTCGTGGTCAACGGAACCACGCTGGACGGCAAGGGGCGAGGAGCAACATCGACAAGCCATCTGTACCACAATTTGGGAAATCTACATTTTGAAGACGTCACGGCAAAAGCCGGCCTGGGCAAAGTGGGCTGGGGACAAGGGGTTTGCGCCGCCGACTACGACAATGATGGCTATACCGACCTGTTTGTCACGTACTACGGACACAGCGTTCTCTATCACAACGAAGGTAACGGCACGTTCAAAGATGTCACTGGAGCGGCCGGACTGATGGCAAATTCGGTGCGCTGGGACACGGGCTGCTCGTTCTTCGATTATGACCTCGACGGCAAACTCGATCTGGTGGTGGCGGGATACGTTGATTTCGATCAAAGCAAAATTCCCGCGCCAGGCTCCAGTGGAAATTGCCAATGGAAGGGTATGCCTGTCATGTGCGGACCGCGAGGACTTCCCACCGGCCGCAATTTTTTGTTTCACAATGATGGAACGGGAAAATTCACAGATGTTTCCGCTGCCAGTGGTATCGGCAAATCCACCGACTGCTATGGCTTCACCGCATTAGCCTCCGATTTCGACAATGATGGTTATCCTGATTTGTATATTGCGTGCGATTCCCGGCCCAGCCTGCTTTACCACAACCTGAAAAATGGAACATTTGAGGAGATCGGAATCGCATCAGGCGTTGCTCTGAATGACGCCGGCCAGGAGCAGGCGGGCATGGGCGTCGCGGTGGCGGATTACGATGAGGATGGTTACTTCGACATCGCCAAGACGAACTTCAGCGACGACGTCCCTAATCTTTATCACAACAATGGCGATTTAACTTTCACGGATCGGGTGTATGAATCCGGGCTGGGTACACACTCGCAATTTTTGGGATGGGGAATTCAGTTTCTTGATGTTGACAATGACGGCCGCAAGGATTTGCTGGTAATCAACGGGCACGTGTATCCCGAAGTAGAGCAAGGTTCGGCGAGCTATAAGTACCGGCAACCCCGTCTGTTTTATTGGAATGTAGGCGGCGGCGAGTTTAAGGACATTTCGGCAAACGCCGGACCTGGCATCACGGAATCATGGGCGTCGCGAGGGTCGGCGGTGGGAGATCTCGACAATGACGGGTCGCTCGAGGTGGTGATCAACAACCTGGATAGCCGTCCAAGTCTGCTCAAGAATTATGGTACGAAAAAGAATTGGCTGCTGGTGCGCCCAGTAGGAGTCAAGTGCAATCGCGATGCGGTGGGCGCGCGTGTCTATGTATATGTGGGCAACCGACGTATTTCTGGAGAAATTCAGACGGGATCAAGCTTCATTTCGCAAAACGATCCGCGCGTGCATATTGGGCTTGCCGACGATATTAGGTATGAACGGATCGAAGTGCAGTGGCCGGGTGGCGAGAGAGAAGTTTTTCCCGGAGGCAACGCGAACCAGATTGTGATTCTCAAACAAGGCGCCGGCCATCCTGTTAAAGCGAAATCCTGAATACCCGGACCTCAATGCTCCGGTTCGAGAATCAGTTTCTGCACTCGCCAGTTCAGCAATTCGCCAACGAAGAGCACATTTTCCGACGGGCATGCCATCTCGTGAATCCAGCCAAACTGTTTGAGCTGCTTGCCGGATTCGCCCAACACGCCAAGAACCTTTCCGTCTAAACTGAGCTTGTAGATCCGGCCCGGATAGCCATCCGAACTGTATAACACTTGATGTGGCGGAGGTGTGATGCAAATTGCCCATGGCGCACCAGGCGCCATGGTTTGCGTGCCTGTAATTGGCAACTCCGGTTTATTTCCAATTGCCGGCTGGGCATTCGGATCGAGCGGGACATCGACTGTGATTTGCCTTAGGAGTTTTCCCTCTGTATCGAATACTTGTATGCGCCGATTGCCACGATCAGCGACATAGATACGATTTTCGGCGTCGACCGCGATGCTATGCGGCGTGTTGAACTGTCCCGGCTGACTGCCGGGCTCGCCCCAAGATTTGATCCACGCGCCGTTCTTGTCCACTTTCGCGACGCGCGAATTGATATAGCCATCGCTGATATAGGCGTTGCCCGCTGAATCCCACGCCACGTCGGTGACTTGCCGGAACATGCCATCCACGGGTGGCAGCGGCGGCTTAGGATGCTTCAACGGCCCGGTCTCCTCAGCGGAGGCTTCCTGTTTGCGTCCGAAGACCATGGCGACGCGACCCTCGGGCGTGAACTTGATCACCATGTCTGAGCCTTTATCTGTCACCCATATGTTGTCCTGCTTGTCGATTTTGACCGCATGAGCGTATGACCAAGCGTAAAGGTTGTGGCCGATTTCACGCAGGAACTTGCCGTTCGCATCGAACTCCAAAAGCTGCGCGGCGCTCGCGCCATATGCAGGTCCGGTTGAATTGCCGCGGGAAAAAACAAACACATGCCCCTTGGAATTAACGGCAACTCCGGCCACCTCGCCCAGGTACATGTCTGACGGAAGTTTCAGAAAATCCGGGACAGATTGAAAGCGTATCTCTGGCACCGGCAGCTGCGCGGCAGCGAAAACTGCGCTGAAGAACACAAAGAAGGTAATGACGTATTTCATGTGAGACACCGGTAGATACTTAAAGAGATTCCTAAAACGATAGCAAAACTCAGTTCGATTCGTCCGCGTCCTCAGACCACCTCATAGCACCACACCGCTCATCTTCTCCAACTTTCAGGAACAGAAACATACGATCCATTCAGCTCGCGGATTGATGGACAGCCCAGCAAGCGCAAAGTTCTCTCCACGTCGTCGCGCAGAATTTCAAGCGCACGCGAGACGCCGGACTCGCCAGCTGCGCCCAGTCCATACGCAAAGGCACGCCCGCACAAAACAGCGCGGGCTCCCATGCAAAGAGCTTTGACGACATCAGTGCCGCGACGAATGCCGCTATCCATAAGCACTTCGGCCTGTCCGCGGACGGCCTCGACCACCTCGGGCAACACCCGCAACGACGCTGGAGCACCATCAAGCTGCCGTCCACCGTGATTCGACACAACGATAGCCGCCGCTCCTTCATCAACACATCTTCGCGCATCCTCCGCCGTTAATACGCCCTTTATGACAATCGGCCCTCGCCAAAGTTCGCGGATCCATTTCAAATCCGGCCACGCGAATGCTGCCCGCCCCATAACCGTGTGCGCGTTGCCGATCCGCAAAGCCCCGCTGCCAGGAGTCACAATGTTCGGCAGCTCGGGAAGTCCTCCATCCAGCAGAAAGCGAACGAGCCATCTTGGACGCGAGAGAAACTGCGGTAGAAATGGAACCTTCGACCAGAGACTGCCTCGGAGCAACTGCTCCATGCCACCGCGCTCTTCGCGTTCGCGCAATCCAATCATCGCGCTGTCGATAGTGATCACCAGGACCTTGTAACCTACAGCCTGCGCCCGCTGCATGGCGTCTTCCGCCGCTTCGCGTCCGCCAGTCAGGTAGAGTTGATACCACACAGGGCCAGCCGAAGCAGCTTTCACATCCTCAAGACGGTGTCCAGAAACAGTCGAGAGAATATATGCCGTCCCCGCTGCTCCGGCGGCCCGCGCAGCGGCTACTTCGCCGCCGGGATGCATCACCCTGCAATAACCCACCGGAGCTAGCAGAATGGGCATGGATAACTCGAAGCCCAAGACGTGGGTTCGCAAGTCACAATTTGGAATCGCAACCGCGTGTCGCGGACGAAAGGTAACTTCTTCGAACGCGCGGAGATTCTCGCGCAGTGTGAACTCCACTTCTGCGCCACCGTCGATGTAGTCGAAAACCACCTTCGGCAGTCGACGACGAGCGAGCGAGCGCAAGTCTTCGATACTGATCGCGCACGATAAATCTCTACTACGAGAAGGCTTTGTCATGCCGCGGGCACTACTACAACGTTGCTCGACGAACCAGTGCTCGACGAACTATCGACTGGCCGTCCAGCACAGCGGCTAAGCATAAATCATCACTAGAATGACGACCAAATACCCCGAACTCGCATCTTTATAAAAGCTAGCAATTAAGGCCTAGAAGTAGGAAGTTTGGCGTGCTATTCCAGTCGCCGGTTTATCCTATCTATCGAACCAGAGCAGGCTTTGAAATGATCTTTGACCAACGGAGGAGAATTGTGAAAGAACGCGTACGCGTCTTCGGCTCACTGCTGTTAAGCATCGCAGGATTTTTGTCGTCTTCATCGTCAATAGCGCAAACTCCGGCGTTCCACGGTGCGCCGGCAACCGCGAAGCAGAAGAAGAACCCACTCGCGGGGCAGGCGGCGGCAGTACAGGCAGGCCAGAGTCTGTTTGCGAAGTGCGCCACATGCCATGGCTCCAAAGGGGCGGGCACGGGGAATGTGCCAGCCTTGACGGGTCACTCAACGCAATCTGCGTCGGACGGCGAAATTTTCTGGTACATCACGAATGGTGACGTCGATAATGGCATGCCATCCTGGGGAAGCCTGTCCGAGAAGGAACGATGGCAGATTATTGCTTATGTAAAAACACTTGGGCATCCCGCCGGAGTGCATACCACTGGCTCGGCAGCGCCCGCTCCGACGCCATCGCCCGCGTCAATCGTGGACAACACGAACGCTCCGCCGCCGCCAGTTCCATTCACTGACTATCGCTTCGAGAAGCCAGGAGTGACTCGAAAGATTACATTGGCCGATCTTCCTGCTCCCTACGCTACTGCGTCTGCTGGCAACGGGCCCGATATTGTTGCGCGTCCGGAAAACGCGTGGCCGCAAGTTCCGGCGGGGTTCAAGGTGGAGCAATATGCCAGTAATCTAAAAGAGCCACGACTGATTCGCACCGCGCCGAACGGTGATTTTTTCGTGGCAGAAAGTTCCTCCGGCGTCATCCGAATCTTTCGCGGAATTACGGCCGATGGTAAGCCGCAGCAGATGTCTGTGTTCGCGACTGGACTGAAGCACCCTTTCGGCATCAACTTCTATCCACCCGGCAACAATCCGCAATGGGTCTACGTTGGAAATACAAACTCTGTCGTGCGCTTTCCATATCAGAACGGCGATCTGAAAGCGCGCGGATCGGCGCAGCATCTGCTGGATTTGCCCGGTAACAAAGGGCATGTAACGAGAGATGTTCAGTTTTCGATGGATGGTAAAAAAATGTGGGTAAGCGTGGGCTCGGGCTCCAATGTCGACGATCCCGATACCACTCCTGCGGAAAAAAATCGCGCTGACATACTCGAGTTCAACCCCGACGGTTCAGACATGCGAATCTACGCCTACGGAATTCGTAACGCGGTCGGGCTTGCAGTAAATCCGAAGACTGGCGAACTGTGGTGCTCCGTCAATGAACGCGACGGCCTCGGAGACAATCTGGTTCCCGACTACATTACACACGTACAGGATGGGGGTTTTTACGGCTGGCCGTGGTGGTATATGGGTGGCCATCAGGATCCGCGGCACCAGGGCAAACATCCCGAACTGAAAGATAAGGTCATCACTCCGGATGTCATCCTGCAACCGCACAATGCCTCGCTCGAGATGACCTTCTACGAGGGCAAACAGTTTCCGGCGGAATACCAGGGAGATATTTTCGCCTCGGAGCATGGCTCATGGAACAAATCTATTCGAACGGGCGGCGAGCTGATTCGCGTGCCGTTGCACCAGACTGGTCACGCCAGCGGCGAGTATGAGGACTTTATGACGGGCTTTGTCGTGGATAACGGACACGTTTGGGGACGCCCAGTGGGCGTGACTCTGGCTCCAGATGGATCCATTTTAGTCAGTGATGATGCTTCAGGCTCCATCTGGCGCATCAGTTACACAGGCAAGTAAGGAGGATCACAGGGCAGAGCAACTGATCAAGGACTATAAACGAAAGCGCCCCAGACTCCGGTCAGAGCATAGGGCGTTCGTTCGAAGAGTGCTCGGGTTATCGACTACCGAGTTCTACTCAACGCCAATTTCACCGATCCCAATTGTGTTCAGTCTCCCATCGCTGATCTTTTCCATTCCACCACTGATGGTATTGATTCCAACAACGTTCCCGTTCGGCATTCAAATCACGTCGCCGGTCGTCAGCTTCGCGGCTGTGATCACCCTTGTCATGGATTGCTTTGTCCAGTCTTGCTTCCGCTTTTTCGATTGCATGCCTGCATTTGTCCTTGTCATCCGCATGAACGATAGGTGCTGCCA
>Ga0209169_10001632_pt1 | contig 13688 bp, 8 predicted proteins | sample HubBroMetageWRM4_FD_188346 | JGI IMG/M metagenome (GOLD analysis project Ga0209169, IMG submission 188346) | Warmed soil microbial communities from the Hubbard Brook experimental Forest, New Hampshire - Hubbard Brook CCASE Soil Metagenome WRM 4... | ecosystem: Environmental > Terrestrial > Soil... | reverse complement strand
CAATGGCGCCCGCACAAGCAACACGAAGCAAAACAAAATCGCCACGATGGCCAGCACTGCCCCGCCGGGCAATCGAAACGCGTCCGCGCCAGGGTTCCGCTTCCGCAAAATCAGCAGCGAAATCGCAATCGAACCATATGTAAACAGACGCACGATTGCAGAAAGCGTGATGTTCCATCGAAAATTTCCCGCTAGAGTGAACGCCAGTAGAAAGAGGGTGTACAGCGCGATCGAGACGTACGGCGTTCGAAATCGGGGATGGATTCGCGCGAAAACGGATGGAATGTCTCCGCGTTCTGCCAATGCAAACGTCAACCGCGGCGTATGCAACATGTTCGCGCTCAAGTAGCCGTAAATCGAAAATAACGCCCCGATTGCGATTGTCGCAGCTGCGCCTGGCCCGAGCACCGCTGCGGCGGAGTCGGCCAGCGGCCGTTGCGTCGCGCCCGGATCGCTGAGCGTGCCGCTGACAACAACCTGCACCAGCATATAAATGACCGCCACGCTCGCGACGCCGATCATCAGAGCAATCGGCACGTCGTGCCTCGTGTCGCGCATCTCGCCGCTCGCCAAGAGCACCGCTTCGAACCCGCCATATGCGTAAACGAGAACAAGCGTCGCCTCGAGCCAGTCTCGAGGTTCGATCGCATGAGCCAGGGACACCGGCGTAACCGACCCGTGGGCAGCCATCCACCACAGCCCCGCGCCGATAAACGTTGCCAGCAGCACCAACTTCAGCGCTGTAAAAAAGTCGCTCGCGCGCGCGCCAGACTTCACGCCGATGTAATTCACCACGGCCAGCACGCCCACGAGCACGCTCAAGATCACAAACCGATAAACTGGCTCCGTAGCGCGTGGATAAACCTGCCCAAGATACGTCGTAAAAAGATTAGCCGTGCCCGATCCCGCCGCGATGCGCGAAAGCCAGGTCATCCACGCGATCTGTATGCCCCAGAATCTTCCGAGAGTCTCGCGCGCGTAGAGGTACGGGCCGCCCGTCTCGCGAAACTGCGATGCCACTTCGGCGAGACACCCCGCAATTACCGCCATTCCTACGCCCGCAATGAGATAGGCGGTGGGCGCCATTCGTCCGACGCGCCCCGAGACCACTGACGGCAACCCAAAAATCCCGCTGCCGATGATCGAGTTGATCACCAGCGCCGTCAGGCTCCAGCGCCCGATCGTTCGAATCAGCGCGGTTGAATTCGTCCGCTCGCTACCGTTCTCCGCCATCACTCTCCGCACGCGCGCGTAAAAATCGCGCAAGCGTAGCACATTCGCAGCGCGCCACCTCGCTCGCCACGATCGACAGCGCAGCACGCGTTACAATTTCCGTAGCTCATGAACAAGGCGTCAGCTATTTTTCCCAGGAATTTTCGCAAGGACCTGCCAATCGCCGTCCGCGGCGAAGGCTCCTGGATTGTCACCGATGATGGCCGCCGACTTCTCGATGCGTCCGGCCAAGCCGCCGTCGTCAGCATCGGGCACGGAGTCGCCGAAATCGGCGGCGCGATCGCGGAACAGGCGTCACAGATCGCATTCGCTCACACGACACAATTCCAGTCTGCGCCTGCCGAAAAACTTGCTGAGCGTTTGCTCGCGCTAGCTCCGCCCAATTTTCGCGACGGCGGCCGTGTCTATTTCACTTCCGGCGGATCCGAAGCGACTGAAACCGCGATCAAACTCGCGCGGCAATATTGGCTCGAATGCGGAGACGCTAGCCGTTTCCGCGTCATCTCGCGCCATCAGAGCTACCACGGCAGCACGCTTGGCGCGATGTCGGTCAGCGGCAACGTCGGTCGCCGTGCGCCGTATCAGCCGCTTCTCGCGGAGTGGGGCCACATCGCTCCATGCTTCTGCTATCACTGCCCGTTCCATCTCGAATTTCCGGAATGTGGTCTCGCGTGTGCCAACGACCTTGAGACTCTGCTCCAGTCATCTGCGGAGAACGTCGCCGGGTTCATCTTCGAACCGGTGGTAGGCGCCACCCTCGGTGCCGCCGCGCCGCCCGACGGCTACGTCGCGCGCATCGCGGAGATCTGCCGTCGACACAACATTCTCCTCATCGCGGACGAAATAATGAGCGGCATGGGCCGCACAGGCACACCTTTCGCCGTCCAGCATTGGAACGTCGAGCCCGACTTGATTCTTGTAGGGAAGGGAATCGCCAGCGGCTACGCACCGCTCGGTGCCGTCCTCGTCTCGCGCCAAATCGCCGAAGCATTCGAACGCGGCACCGGCGCATTCCAGCACGGCTTCACATACCAGGCACACCACGTCGCAACAGCGGCCGGCAACGCCGTGCTCGACTTCATCGAGTCCCGAAAATTATTCGAGCATGTGCCGGCAGTCGCGCAACAATTGCGCTCTCATCTCAAGCCGCTTGAAACGCACCCGAACGTCGGCGAAATTCGAGGCCTGGGCCTGCTGCTCGGTATCGAATTCGTAAAGGACAAATCCACACGCGAGGCTTTCCCTCGCGAAGAAAACATCGCCGAAAAAATCCGTCAGGCCGCGCTCGCCGAAAATGTTCTGACGTATCCATCGCAAGGCTGCGTCGACGGTAGCCGCGGGGATCACGTATTGCTCGCGCCACCCTTTGTACTCACCCCTGCCGAATCTGAGATAATCGCGCGGGCTCTTGGGGCCGCAGTGGCTCGAGTGTTCTCGATCTGATCGCCACGCGCGCTTCCGCGACAATAGGCAAAGTCTCGCGTCTGAATTCATAGTCATCATTCTGGTTGGGAGAGAAGAATGCGTTTTACACGTGTGTGCCTCACTCTGCTGGCACTTTGCGCCCTCGCGGCGGCCTCGCTGCATGCTCAAAGCAGCGCGTCGACAAGTACGAAGGCCAAGCCTCGCGCCCGTGATTTAGGCATACCATTCGACGGCACTCCCGGTCCTCTCAATGCTATTACGGACGTAGCTGGCGTAACCGTCGGTCACACCACGCTGATTTCCGGCGAAGGCAAGCTTCAAGTTGGCAAAGGTCCCATTCGCACAGGTGTTACTGCGATTCTTCCGCGCGGAAAAGATTCGATGAACAATTCCACCTTCGCCGGTTGGTGGTCGTTGAACGGCAACGGCGAAATGACTGGGACGACGTGGGTTGAAGAATCCGGATTTCTTGAAGGGCCCGTGCTGATTACGAATACCCATAGTGTTGGCGTCGTTCGCGACGCGGTGATTCAGTGGCGCGTGGCGCACGGATCGGCTGATGCGAGCGGTTATTGGTGGTCGACACCGGTCGTTGCAGAAACCTGGGACGGCTGGCTCAACGACACCAACGGTTTTCACGTAAAGCCGGAGCACGCGTTTCATGCACTCGATACCGCCGCTCCGGGACCAGTTCAGGAAGGATCTGTCGGCGGCGGGACGGGCATGATCTGCAACGGCTTCAAGGGAGGAATCGGAACGTCATCGCGCCGATTTCAGGTCATTGGCCCGGCGAAATCCATAATTGGCGAATATACCGTCGGTGTTCTTGTGCAATGCAACTACGGCACGAAGGAAAATCTTCGTATCGCAGGAATTCCGGTGGGCCGGGAAATCGAAGCGCCGATCCCGTATTCTCAGACTCGATTCGAGAATCAGGATCGCGGCTCCATCATCGTCGTGGTAGCCACTGACGCGCCGCTGATATCGACTCAGCTCAAACGGCTTGCACGCCGCGTCGCGCTTGGTCTGGGTCGCGACGGCAGCATCTCTGGTAACGGTTCGGGCGACATCTTCATCGCGTTTTCCACTGCAAATTCAGGAGCAAGCGCCGACAACCGCATCGTCGACCTCAAGATGCTGCCCAACGACCTGCTGGAGCCGGTGTTCGAATCGACGGTTTTCGCCACGGAAGAGGCCATCGTCAACGCGATGATCGCTGCCGACACAATGGTCGGCGCCGATAATCACAAAGTGATTGGGCTTCCGCACGATCAGCTTCGAGCGATTCTCAAAAAATACAATCGCTTGCAGTAACTGTGTCTGTCACTCTGTTCGTGTGGCATTCAGGCATCGATTCGATATGACGAACCGCATCACAGCCGGGGGATGCGTTCATCAACAGGGGTTCAGAGGATCGCGTGGGTGGCTGTGGTTCCTGATCGCAATCCTCTGCGTGGCTCTGCCGGTTGCCTGTTCGAAGAAATACGAATCAGGCCCTTTAGCCATTACTCACGTCACGCTAGTGGATGCCACGGGAGCGGATCCGAAGCCCGATGTAACCGTCATTGTCGCCGACCAAAAGGTTCAGTCGATCGCACCATCTGACGCCGTCCAACTCCCGAAGGGCACGCAAGTCATCGACGCAACCGGCAAGTTCCTGATTCCGGGTCTTACCGATTTTCATCTTCACCTCACCGGCGCAGGCGAACCAAGCGGCAGCCGCGATTTTTTTGTACCTTTGCTTCTGGCGAACGGAATCACAACCGTCCGCGACATGGGCGGCTACCTGCAATCTCTTGTTCCGCTTCGCGAAGAAATCCACAGCGGCAAGCGCCTTGGACCTGAAATTTTCTTCGCTGGTCCGTATCTCGACGGCGACCCGCCGTCCTTCCAGCCGTCTCTCGTCGTCACCAACGCGACTCAAGCCCAGGACGATGTGCAATCGCTCGTCGCACAAGGCGTGGACTTCATCAAGGTCCAATCGATTCTCAGCCGCACGGCTTACTTTGCTATCGCCGCTGCGGCCAAGAAGCAACGCATCTCATTTGTTGGGCACGTCCCCGACCGCGTCACTGCCGCCGAAGCCTCCGATGCCGGCCAGAAGAGCATCGAGCATCTCACCGGCGTGTTGCGCGCCTGTTCATCCGTCGAGCCACGCTTGATGGAAGAGCAATTCCGCGGTTCACCGAAGAATGAAACCCCGCAAGGCTCGCACGCTCGAGAAATAGCTTGGGAACGCGAGCTTCTCTCAACGTTCTCCGACAAAACCTGCGGTGCCCTGATCGCCAAATTCCGGACCAACCATACGTGGCAAACTCCCACGCTGGTCCTACTGCGTCACGACGCCTATCCAACGCCTCAGTCCGACGCGGCGGTCGCAGATCTCTTGAAGTACGCGCCCAAATCGATCGTTCAGAAGTGGCAGGAGGTCCGAAAGAAGCAGGATCAGCTCTCCTCGCCCGCCGACTTCGACCTTCGCAATCAACTCTTCTCACGCTCTTCGCAGGTCGTCGCCAAGATGCAAAGCGCCGGCGTCGGGATCTTAGCCGGTACCGACAGTGCTGCGCCCGAGTTGATTCCCGGCTTTTCTCTTCACGAAGAGCTCGCACTTCTCACGCAATCCGGCCTTTCCCCGATGCAGGCATTACAAGCCGCCACAAAAGGTCCCGCCGAATTCATGGGAGTGGATCAGAAGCAGGGAACAATCGAGGTGGGCAAGAACGCGGATTTGTTACTGCTCGATGCCAATCCACTCGAAAATATTCGCAACACCGAAAAAATCAACGCCCTCGTGATTCACGGCAGGCTGTTGGATCGCACAGCTCTCGATAACCAGTTGGCGCAAGCCACTACCTTCGCTGCGCAGTAGGGAATCGCGACCTTAGATCACCGGAATAGCGGTCTTGCGCGGCGGATTGAAAAACGGCATCGGCACAACCTTCGCGCTGACAGTTTGCCGCACCGATTCCACCGTCATCTCCATATTCAGCGTCGTACCGACCGCCGAATGCTCGCGTCCCACCGAGGCCAGCGCGATCATCTTCTTCAGGGTTGGTGACCAGGTCGTTGAGGTCGCCTTCCCGATGTTTCTGCCGCCACGGTAGATCGGCACCGCGACGCGCGAGGCCATGCTCGGCACTTGCGGCGCCATCTTGATCTTGTCGTAGAGCGCCTCGACCTCGTTCCAGTCTACTTCGAGCCCGACCAGCGCACGTGCCGGTCGCTTGCGTTCTTCTTTCTCCAGCGCTTCGCGGCCAACGAAATTGTCCTTTTTCAAATCCACCAGCTTGCCCAACCCAATTTCCGCCGGCGAATACCGTTGCGATTCGATGACCGCACGCTTACTCGAAATGTAATCGACTTCAATCAGGATCAGTCCGGCCTCAATCCGCGCGATATCGAGTGCGACCATCCCGGCCGGATGGATGTCGAAAATTTCTCCTTCACTCGCCAGCTTGTCCCACACGCGCAGGGCTTCTTTCCACGGCATCCAGATCTCGTAACCGAGGTCGCCGGTGTATCCCGTCCGTGAAATGTCCACGGGCACGCCTGCAATCCGTCCATGCGTCACTCGAAAATATTTCAGGTTCGAGATGTCCGCATCCGCCGCGGCTCGCAGCAGTTTCCCCGAAGTCGGTCCCTGAAGCGCCAGCGCTGCCGTCTGCTCGGAAATGTCTTCGACGTTCACGTCTAAGCCGAGCGCATTCTGCTGGAACCATCGCAGACTCGGATCAGCCGCCGTCCAGCGGTAGTCGTTTTCGCCCAGCCGCGTAATCGTCCCGTCGTCGATGACTTTTCCGTCCGGGTCGCACCAGCAGCAGTAAATCACCTGATCGACGGCAACCTTGGTGATGTCCCGAGAAATCACCCGATTCACAAATTTTGTCGCATCGCGTCCCGTAATCCGATACTTGAATAGCGGCGAAATATCGATGAGCGCCGACGAATTGCGAATCGCGTTGTACTCATGTTCGTGGTGCATCTCGTAGACGCCTACGGTGTAATAGCCCGACCATTCCCGATAATTCAGGCTCTCGCACAACGCCAACGTCCGCTCATGAAACGCAGTTCCTACCGGCACGCAATTCCTCCCGAATTCTTCACGTGGTCAAATCCCTTCGTCGCGAAGCCAAAAGTATAGAGACTCGCCTTCGCAACAGCAATCGAACTGACGTAGTACCACTACACTTGTGCCGACCGCTCTCATCCCAGTAAACTATCCCGTCTTCCAGCCGCATCTTTTATCTCCAAGCATTTGCGGATTCATACCGGAGCTCTCTAGCGAATGGCGCAGCACTATGACGTAATCGTGATCGGCGGCGGCCACAACGGCTTAGTCAACGCTGCCTATCTTGCGAAGGCGGGCAAGAAAGTCCTCGCTCTGGAACGTCGCCATGTCCTCGGCGGCGCAGCCGTCACCGAAGAGATCATTCCGGGATTTCTTTTTTCGGAATGTTCCTACGTCGTCTCGCTCCTCCGTCCCGAAATCATTCGCGAACTCGACCTCCCGCGCCACGGCCTCGAAATCCTTCCGCTCGACGGCACCTTCACGCCGATGCTCAACGGCGACTACCTCTGGCGCATGAACGACCACGCGCGCACGCAGCGCGAAATTCGCCGCCACTCTCGCCTCGACGCCGAAGCCTACGACGAATTCTCGAAGATGATGACGCCGATGTGCCGCTTCGTGAAGCCTATGCTGTCGATGATCCCGCCCGACCCGACAACGCTCAATCCGCGCGATCTCAAACAGCTTCACTTCATGCTGCAGCGTTTCCGCAGCCTCTCATCCGATGAGCGCTACACGCTCATTCAGCTCATGACCATGAGCGCCGCCGATTTCCTCGATCAGTGGTTTGAGACCGACGCGCTCAAGGCGACGATGTCCGCCTCCGGTATCATTGGCACGTTCCTCGGCATCCGTTCGCCCGGCACCGCCTACGTTCTCCTGCATCACTATATGGGCGAAATCGACGGCGCCTTCCGCTCTTGGGGTTTCAGCCGCGGCGGCACGGGCGCAATCTCGAACGCAATCGGCGCTGCCGCGCGCGAAGCCGGCGTCGAAATCCGCACGCAAGCCGCAGTCGACAAGATCCTCGTCAAAAACGGCCGCGCCGCCGGTGTTGTCTTGAAATCCGGTGAAGAAATCTCTGCCACCGTAGTTTCGTCGAGCGTTGATCCACATTTGACCTTCGAAAAATTCATGCAGCCCAGCGATCTGCCTAGCGATTTTCTCGAAGGCGTCCGCCGCTACAAATATCGCGGCTCCTCCGGCAAAGTGAACATCGCCCTCGACGGCCTCCCCGAATTCAAAGCCATGCCCGGCACCGGCGCGCATCTCCGCGGCGCAATCTCCATCTCGCCCGGCGTTGAATACATGGAGCGCGCCTACGACGACGCGAAGTACGGCAATTTCTCGCGCCGCCCCTACATCGACATGGTGATTCCAAGCCTGACTGACCCGAGCGTCGCGCCTCCAGGCAAGCACGTGCTCTCCTGCTTCGTTCAATACGCTCCCTACAAGCTCGCTCAAGGCACTTGGGACGATCAGCGCGAAGCCTTCGGCGACACCGTCGTCAACACAATCGCCGAGCACGCACCGAACATCAAAAAGCTGATCATCGGTCGCCAGGTTCTCACCCCGCTCGATCTCGAACGCGAATTCGGACTCACGCAAGGCAACATCTTCCAGGGCGAACTCTCGCTCGAACAACTCTTCTTCCTTCGCCCCGTTCCGGGCTGGGCCTACTACCGCACCCCGATCGACGGCCTCTATATGTGCGGTTCCGCCACGCATCCCGGCGGCGGCATCATGGGCGCGCCAGGCCGCATCGCCAGCCAGGTCATCTTGAAAGAGTGGAAAAAATCCTCTGGTGGCTCGCGTTCCGATCGTTCGAAACCCATTGCGTCCAACGGCGCCAAGCCCCACCACCAGGCCGCGCCAACTGTCGCGACAACCACAACCGCTCCGGCCGCGAAACACGAAGAGCCAACGCTCACGGAATCTCTCAACGAAGCGCCGCTCACCGCTGACGACGTCGCCAACGCGCCATCCGACTCCACCATCGCCCCCGACAGCGAGAAAAACTGAAAATGCCCATCGGACAGCGCGTAGTCATCGTCGGCGGCGGTCACAACGCACTCATCACCGCTTTTTATCTCGCCAAGGGCGGATTCAAACCCATCGTCCTCGAACGCCGCGAAATTGTCGGCGGCGGTGCCATCACCGAGGAGTTTCACCCCGGCTATCGCGCCTCAACGCTCGCGCACACCGCCGGCCCGCTCCGTGCCGACGTCGCGCGCGACATGCGCCTCGACAAGCAGGATCTGCAAATCCTCAATCCCGATCCTCGCGTTTTCGCTCCGTCTCCTGACGGCCGCTCTCTCCTGTTCTACAACGACCACGCCAAAACCGCCGGCGGCATCGCCCGCTTCTCCGCCAAAGACGCTGCCAATTACACGAAATTCGCCGAAGCCCTCGTCGAAATCTCCGAAGTCTTCAGCCAGATCGCCTCGATCACTCCTCCCGCGATCGATTCGCCTTCGCCCGAAGATTTCTGGAATCTCTTCAAGACCGGCCGCAACGTCCGAAGCCTCGGCAAGGAAGGCATCTTCAATCTTCTGCGCTGGGGCCCGATGGCCGTCGCCGATTTCGTCGCCGAATTTTTCGAGACCGAACTCCTCCGCGCCACCATCGCTGCTCGCGGAATTTTCGGCGCCGCGCTCGGCCCTTGGTCCGCCGGCAGCACCGCGGTCCTCTTGCTCCGCGCCGCCGCCGATCCCCATCCAGTCGGCTCAGCATCAATCCCGAAGGGTGGGCTTGGCGCTCTCACGAAGGCTCTCGCCGAATCCGCCCGCGCCGTGGGCGCCGAAATTCGTACGCAAGCCGACGTCCAGCACATCCGTATTAAAAATAACGCGGTCACCGGAGTCGTCCTCGCCGACGGCGAAGAAATCGCCACCGAAGCCGTCGTCTCCGGCGTCGACCCGAAGCGCACGCTGTTCAATCTCGTCGATCCATCGCAGCTCGATCCGACTTTCGCACTTCGCATCCGAAACATCCGTGCCGCCGGCAACGTTGCGAAAATAAATTTCGCGCTCAATCGCCTCCCAACTTTCCCCGCTCTCGCTGACGCAGTCGGCCCCGACGGCGCCATGCAAGCTCTCGCCGGCCGCATCCACATCGGCCACGAAATCGACTACCTCGAGCGCGCCTACGACGCCTCGAAATACGGCGAAATTTCCCAGTCGCCCTACCTCGACATCTCCATCCCCACGCTTCTCGATCCGTCGCTCGCTCCCGAAGGCAAGCACGTCGCCTCCGTCTACGTTCAATTCGCGCCCTACAAACTCAAAGACGGCGCTTGGGACAACAATCACGCCGCCATCCTCGCCGAAAACGTTTTAAAAACGCTCGCCGTCCATTCTCCCGACTTCAATCAGATCGTTGAATCGATGCAGGTCATCACGCCGCGCGATCTCGAAGCTGTTTACGGTTTCACCGGTGGCCACATCTTCCACGGCGAACTCGCTCTCGATCAGCTCTTCACCATGCGCCCCGTTCTCGATTGGGCGCGTTACAAAACTCCGATTCGCGGACTTTTCCTCTGCGGCTCCGGCACGCATCCCGGCAACGGACTCACCGGCGCCAGCGGTGCCAACGCCGCAAAGGAAATCATCCACGACCTCCGCTGAGGCTGAGAGCTGCATCGCACTCGCGTGTTACCATCGTCGCCGCTAAAATCAATGAGGTCCGATGACAAATAAATCTTTTGTCGCGCTCGTATGCATCCTGTTCGCCCTAGCATCTTCCAGCCACACAGCGAACGCGCAAACGTCCAACGCTTGGCAGCCGGCCTCCGGCCACACGCAAATCCCCATCTGGCCCAAAGGCGCCCCCGGTGCAACGCCAAATCCGCCCGCCGAAGCCGACACCACCATCTCCAAAGACAATCTCATCGCCGGCAAACCGCTCATTCGCCTCGGCAACGTCTCCAATCCCACCGTCACGCTGTATCAACCCACCACAAAGCCCACCGGCGCTGCGATCGTCGTCTTTCCCGGGGGTGGCTACCACATCCTCGCCATCGATCTTGAAGGCACCGAAGTCTGCGATTGGCTCACCAGCAGCGGCATCGCCTGCATCATCCTCAAATATCGCGTCCCCGACTCCGGCCCCTATCCAAAATCTTCCGTCGCTCTGCAAGACGCGCAACGTGCCGTCAGCCTCGTCCGCTCCCACGCCGCGGAATGGCACATCGATCCGCGTCGCATTGGCGTCCTCGGCTTCTCCGCCGGCGCCCATCTCGCCGCCGCGCTCAGCACGCACTACGATCAGCGCCTATATGATTCAGTCGATGCCGCCGATAACGTTAGCTGCCGCCCCGACTTCGCCGTCATCGTCTACCCCGGATACCTCGCCATCGCCGAACAAAACATGGCGCCCAACGCAGAAATTCATCCCACCGAAAAAACTCCGCCATCGTTCATCGTCCAATCCGAAGACGACCCCGTCCACGTCGAAAACTCGACCGTCTATTTTCTCGCGCTGAAAAATGCCAAAGTCCCCGCCGAGTTGCACATTTACTCCGACGGCGGCCATGGATGGGGCCTCCGCCCCACGAATCAACCGGTGACGCACTGGCCCAAACTCGTAGAAGCTTGGCTGCACACAATCCACATCATCGAAGCCCCAGCCGCGACTTAATAAGGCGGCGACCGAAAAATGCGCAGACGAAAATTTCTCGAAACTCTCTTAGCCTCCGGCAGCACCGCCTGGCTCGCGAACGCTGCCGAATTCCCGCTCGACGCCGCAACACTCCTGCAAACTCCCTCCGCACCTCCACCCAAACCATCCCCCGAAATCAAGCGCGTCCTCGTCGTCTTCAAATGCCACTTTGACGCCGGCTTCATCGACACGCAAGCCAACGTTGTCCACCGCTACTTCGCCGAATTTTTTCCCAAGGCGATCGAGACGGCCGAACAACTCAGCCGCTCCAAAGGTCCCGACCATGCCAACTACACCTGGACCACCGGCTCCTGGCTCCTCTATGAATATCTCGAGCAAGCCTCCCCCGATGACCGCAAGAAAATGGAGCAAGCCATCCACGACGGCTTCATCGCCTGGCACGCGCTCCCTTTCAGTTGGCAAACCGAGCTGATGGACCCATCGCTCATCTCCGGCGCGATCGCGCTCTCCCAATCGCTCGACCAGCGCTTCGGCCGCAAAACCACCGGCGCCAAAATGACCGACGTCCCCGGCCACACGCGCGGCCTCGTCTCCCCGCTCGCCGCCGCCGGAGTGAAATTCCTCGATATCGGCGTCAACGACGCCAGCACTCCCGCCGTTCTCCCGCCGCTCTTCCGTTGGCAGGATCCCGCCGGCGCCCAACTCGTCGTCTCCTATCACCCGAGTTACGGCACGATCCAGATCGTCCCCGGCTCCGACCTCGCCTACGCCGTCGTCATGGCCGACGACAACGCCGGCCCGCACTCGCCCGAAGAAATCGCCGCCACCTATCTGAATCTCCGAAAGCGTTTCCCCAACGCCGAAATCCGCGCCACCGACCTCACCCACATCGCCGACGCCGTCCAGCCGCACGCCGCCAAGCTCCCGCTTGTCACCCAAGAAATTGGAGACTCTTGGATCCACGGGATCGGCAGCGACCCGCTCAAAGTCGCTCGTTATCGCGTAGTCTGCCAACTCCGCCAAGGTTGGATCAAAGCCGGCCGCCTGAAGATCGGAGACGCCACCGACATAAAACTTCTTCGCAACTTGCTGCTCGAATCCGAGCACACCTGGGGCACCGACACAAAAACCTGGCTCGATTTTGACAATTATGTTCCCGCTGACTTGCTGAAGATGCTCGACACGAAGAACTACAAAGTCGTGCAATCGAGCTGGCTGGAAAAACGCAAGGATCTCATCGTTGCCGTCGATTCATTGCCCCCCGAACTGAGATTTGAAGTGATCCAGTCACTCAACACGCTTGCGCCGCCTCGTCCCACCAACATCGCGCCCGCCACGCCGTCAAGGCTCGACGTCGAAACGCCTCACTTCCAAATCGAGCTCGACGAAGCAACCGGCGCTATTCGCAAACTCAATCACAAAACCAGGAATCAGAATTGGGCCGCTCCCGATCATCCGCTCGCTCTCTTCACCTACCAGACTCTCTCGCAAGCCGATTACGCCGCTTTCTTCAAGAGCTACGTCATCAGCAACGAAGACTGGGCTTTCAAAGACTTCGGCAAGCCCAACATTGAACGCTTCGGCGCCGTAAGCAAAATCTGGATGCCATCGCTGACGCAATGCGAAATCACCGAAACTCCCGACGCACACAAAATTCGTACTCGCCTCGAATTTCGCGCCGATCAACTCGCTAAGTCGGAATCATCCGTCGCCCCAGCGACCGCGTGGCCCGCGGATATCTTCATCGACTTCGTCTTGCCAAAATCGATGCCCGTCGTTGAAATCACCGTCTCGTGGTTCCGCAAACTCCCGACGCGCATGCCCGAAGCTCTCTGGTTCAGCTTCAATCCGGTCGTCTCCGACATCAAAAGTTGGTCGATGCAAAAATCCGGTCAGGAAGTCTCGCCCTTCGACGTCGTCGACGGCGGCAATCGCCACATGCACGCCATCGACAACCGTGTTTGGTGCGGCCGTGGAGAACGCAGCCTGTCAATCTTCAGCCAGGACGCGCCTTTGGTCGCGCTGGGGGTTCAGTCGCCGCTCTATTTCAATCGTGAACAACCGCAACTCGACAAAGGCATCCACTTCAACCTCTTCAACAACGCCTGGGGCACGAATTACATTATGTGGTACAGCGAAGACATGCGCTTCCGCTTCAGCATCGCTCCGCACTTCATCTCGATAGAAGCCTGAGTCCGTCCGCGCCGTTTCGCCCCAGCCTGCGTTCGTCGAGCGACTCAACACGTCGGTGTGCTTGCGAATTCGGCACAACGCGTTCCCGGAATCCGCACGCCTCAGTAAGTGAGCGCCCAGCCTGATTCTGTCATTCCGAGCGGAGCAA
>Ga0209169_10001629_pt1 | contig 13695 bp, 14 predicted proteins | sample HubBroMetageWRM4_FD_188346 | JGI IMG/M metagenome (GOLD analysis project Ga0209169, IMG submission 188346) | Warmed soil microbial communities from the Hubbard Brook experimental Forest, New Hampshire - Hubbard Brook CCASE Soil Metagenome WRM 4... | ecosystem: Environmental > Terrestrial > Soil... | reverse complement strand
CCCCGACCGCGGCGGCGCACCCCCGACCGCGGCGGCGCACCCCCGACCGCGGCGGCGCACCCCCGACCGCGGCGGCGCACCCCCGACCGCGGCGGCGCAAGCCCCACCGCGGCGGCGCAAGCCCCCCGGGCCGCGCGGCGGGGCTGTGGTAGAAGGGAGTCAGGCCGAGAGGCGCTGCAACGGGACACGCGTCCTGCCACGCTCGGCTTCCCGCAAGCAGAAGGGCGCCTCCGATTCACGGAGGCGCCGGATGAATCCCACCGCGATCCAGCCGACTGCCTTCAGCAGCGATGACGACTGGCTCGTCTCGATGCCCAAGGCAGACCTGCACGTCCATCTCGTCGGCTCGGCCGCGCCGGCCACGGTCGCCGCGCTGGCGGCGCGGCACCCCGACAGCGGCGTTCCGGCCGATGCCGGCGAGCTCGCCGCGTTCTACAGGTTCCGGGACTTCCCGCACTTCCTCGACGTGTACAAGCTGGTCAGCGATCTGGTGCGAAGCCCGGAAGACGTGGTCACGCTGGTTGCCGGGATGGCCGAGGACATGGCCCGGCAGGGAACGGTCTACGCGGAGGTCACGGTCACGCCGGTGTCGCACATCAGCGCCGGCATCAACCCCGGCGAGCTCGCCCAGGCGCTTGACGTCGGGGCCGCCGCGGCCCGGGCCTGCGGCGTCGAGCTCGCCTGGGTATACGACATCTCGGCCCTGGTCGAGCGCGACGGAGCCCACCGGACGCTCGACGCGGCGCTGCACCACCCGCCCGCCGCGCTGACCGGGTTCGGCGTCGGCGGGGCGGAAACCGTTGGCCGGGCCAGCTTTCGCGACGAGTTCGCCGCCGCGAGGGCCGCCGGGCTGCACAGCGCGCCGCATGCTGGCGAGAGCGTCGGCCCCGGTGAGGTGTGGGCCGCCATCGACGAGCTTGGCGCGGAGCGGATCGGCCATGGCATAGCCGCGGCCGCCGACCCGCGGCTGCTCGACCGGCTACGCGAGGACGGGATCACGCTGGAGGTCTGCCCGTCCAGCAACGTCGCCACCGGCGTGGTCCCCTCGCTGGCCGCCCACCCGCTTCCCCGGCTGCTCGCCGCCGGGGTGCCGGTCGTGCTCGGCAGCGACGACCCGCCGATGTTCGGCACCAGCCTGCTCGAGGAATACCGCCGCGTCCGCGATCACCTCGGCCTGACCGAAAACCAGCTGCGCGCACTGGCCCGGGCAAGCTTCGAGGCCAGCTTCGCCCCGACCGCGCTCAGGCAGCGGCTGCTCGGGTCGGCGGCGCCATGCGCGCAGCCGCCGGCTCCGGCCTAGCCTCCGCCTGGCTCAGCCGTCCGCGGTCAGGTAGGCGACGTCGACCTCCCACTTCGCCGGGTCGGGCTCGGCCGCCGGATTGGTGAGGTAGTGCTCGACGCGACTGCGCCATGCAGTGCCCTCGGGCGTGTCCCAGCTATCCAGCGCCACCCCGTGCTCGCCCGTCCACCGTTGCAGCGCCGCGTTGCTCGCGATCAGGCCGTCGTACGGCCCGGTGTGCCGGAGCACCGCGTACCGGCCACCCGGGAGGATCCCGGGCCGCACGTGGGCGCCGCCGTCTGACGTGATGTCGGCCGGCACCCCGAGCTCGATTTCGAGCTCGCCGTCCATGTCGATCACGTGGTAGCGGATGAACGGCGGGCCCGCGGGAGCCATGGCGTGCTCGGCCAGCCACCCGAACAGCTCGGGGAAGCCCCGGTCCACCGCGGCGGACAGGCCGTCCATCGTGACGCGCAGCCGGATTCCGGCGTACGGCTGCTCGTTGCGCTGCTCAACCTGCGGTTCATCGCTCATGAGAATGCCTCCAGCTCGTCCCTGCGTACTTAGGACGCCGTGGTGGCCCCATACTCATCGCTGAGCTTGCGCGCACGCCGCCGTCGGTGCCATGACGGCTCAGGATGGACTGCGGCCGAGCCGGGCGCGTCCGCTCTCGAGGTCCAGGAGCCGGACGGCGGCCAGCTCGTTGGTCACCAGGACGTCGAGGAACCCGCCGTGCAGCGCGCCCAGGATCGCCGGAACTTTATGCAGCCCGCCGGCCACGCCGACCACCTTTGGGATGTACTTCAGGTCCTCCAGGTCGATCCCGATCCGGCGGTCGTGAATCGGCACGTCGGCCACCTTGCCGTTCGCGTCGAAGAACTGGCCGAGAATGTCGCCAACCACGCCCCGCTCACGCAAGTCCCGGGCGTCCGCGGCGGTCAAATAGCCGAGCTGCACGATCGTGGCGTCGGTGGTCGGCGTGCCGACGCCGACCACGGCCTGGTCGACGCTGCACGCTTGCTTCAACACGTCCTGGATGGTCGGCTCCTCGCGCAGCGCCGCGGCGAGCGCGGGCGATGAAGCGATGTTCGGCGCCGGGATGACGGTCGCGGTCGTGACGTCGGCGTCCGCGCCGGGCTCACCCTTGGACGACAGGATTGTCTGCAGGTAGCCGTCCACCCCGCCGGTCAGCGTCACCATGTGCACCGGGCCCACCGACCCGAAGCTAGTGGCGGCGATGACCCGCGATACGGTCTCGCCCCAGCCGACTCCGAGCGTCCCCCCGGGCCGCAGGTGAGTGCCGATGAACTGGGCGCCGCCGAGCCCGATGCGGGCGTTCAGGGCGTGCAGGTCCGCTGGCTCCTTCTCGTGGTCGGGGACCACGAGCGCCTCGGACAGGCCGAAGACCCGCCGCAGCTCGGCGCTCAGCTCGAACGCGTCAAGGTACTCGGCGTTCAGGTTGATGGTGACCAGGCCGACCCGGCGGGCGCGCTCGAGCATGCGCCCCACCGAGGCCCTTGAGACCGAAAGGCGCTTGGCGATCTCGTCCTGGGTCAGCTCGTCCTTGTAGTAGAACCAGGCCGCGCGCAGCAGGAGTTCCTCCGAACTCCAGCGCTTGACGACGTCGATCCCTGTGCTGTTCATGAAGGCGCCTAGCTCCCGGCGTGTTGCAGGCTCAGCCTTACGTTAGCCCGGCCGCGCCCGGCGCCGGGCGGCAAGCCTGGGTGAGCAAGTTCTCAGAGGCTTGACATGTGCGCAGCCGTATTTAATGATCTCACGACAAGTGCTGCCTCCCCGGCGAGGGCTGGCTGCGATCCGGGTGGCGGTCAGTAGGCGTCTGGAGGAAGCATGACCGGCAACAACGGCCCGCAGATCGTGGCCCCGCCCACCCCGATGAAGATCACGCAGATCGCGGTCGTGGTCCGGGACATCGAGGCTGCGCTGAAGACCTACACCGAGACGCTCGGCTGGGGCCCGTGGAGCGTGTTCGACTACAAGCCCCCGCTGCTGCACGACACGCGGGTGAAGGGTGAGCCGGTCGAGTACCGGATGATCGGTGCCGAGGCGTCCGTGGACGGGCTCGGCTTCGAACTGATCCAGCCGGTCAGCGGGCCGAGCATCTACCAGAAGTTCCTGGACACCCGCGGCGAGGGCGTGCAGCACATTGCGTGCATGAAGCATTCGGAAGCGGACAGCACGCTGATGCAGGAGCACTGGCGGTCCAAGGGCGCCGAGGTCCTGATGAGCGGCCGGATCGGTGAGTCGATCGAGTTCTACTACCTGGACACCGCGCCGATGCTCAAGTTCGTGCTGGAATCCGGCAGCGGGCACGCGATCGACCTCAAACCCACCTACGTTTACCCGTGACGAGGCAGCTGCTGCTGGCCATCGACGCGGGTACCGGAAGCTGCCGCGCGCTGCTGTTCACCCCGGAGGGGGAGCAGGTCGCGGTCTCGCTGCGGGAGTGGACCCACCACGAGCCGCCCGGCGTCCCCGGTGGCCAGGACTTCGACACCCACGCCAACTGGCTGCTGATCACGGCCTGCATCAGGGACACGATGAGCCAGGCAGGCGCAACCGGCGACGAGGTCGCGGCGGTCGCCGCGACCAGCATGCGCGAGGGCATCGTGCTCTACGACCGGTCCGGTGCCGAGATCTGGGCCTGCCCGAACGTGGACAGCAGGGCGGCGCGCGAGGCCGAGGAACTGATCGCCGAGGGCTCGGCGGAGAAGATCTACGCCGAGGCGGGCGACTGGGTGGCGATCACGTCGCCGGCCCGGCTGCGCTGGCTGGCCGCCCACCGCCCGGACATCTTCGGCTCGATCAGCGGCCTGTCCATGCTCAGCGACTGGATCGTCTACCGGCTGTCCGGAGTGCAGGTGACCGAGCCGTCCTGCGGCTCCAGCTCCGGGATGTTCCGGCTGTCCGCCAGGGACTGGTCCGGCCAGATCGCGCGGATCTGCGGGATCTCGCCCGACGTGCTCCCCGAGGTCGTCGACCCCGGCACCGTGGTCGGCGCGGTCACTGCGGCGGCCGCGGAGCAGACCGGCCTGCGGGCGGGCACCCCGGTGGTGGCGGGCGGCGCGGACACCCAGGCCGGGCTGCTCGGCGCGGGCGTGCGGGAAGGTGAGTTCACGGTCCTGGCCGGGACGTTCTGGCAGACCACCGTGCTCACCGGCAAGCCGCTGATCGACCCGCAGATCAGGCTGCGGACGCTGTGCCACACCAGCCCGGGTGAGTGGATGCTGGAGGGAATCGGGTTCTACTGCGGCATGGCGATGCGCTGGTACCGGGACGCGTTCTGCCAGGCCGAGACCGCCGCGGCGCGCAGCCGCGGGGTGGACCCGTACGTGGTGATGGAGGAGGCGGCCTCGCTGATCCCCGCGGGCTCGAACGGCGTGATCGCGATCCTGTCGAACCTCATGAACGCGAAGCGGTGGGTGCACGCCAGCCCGTCGTTCCTGCAGTTCGACGTCGGCGACCCGGCAGGCTCCGGCAAGGCGGCCTGCATCCGCGCGATCGAGGAGGCGGCAGCCTACGTGGTCCGCGGGCACCTCGAGATCATCAGGGAGCTGACCGGCGCGAGCTTCACCGAGATGACGTTCAGCGGCGGCGGCGCCAAGGGCGCGCTGTGGCCGCAGATCATCGCCGACGTGACCGGGCTGCCGACCCGCGTGCCCGCGGTGACCGAGAGCAGCGCGCTCGGCGCGGCCCTGTGCGCCGCGGTGGGCGCCGGGCTGCACTCCAGCCTGACCGAACTGGAGCCGCTGCTGCGGCGGCGTACGGCCACGTTCGAGCCGGGCCCGGCGGCCGTGTCCGCCTACCACGACGGCTACGCCACCTGGCGGCAGGTTTACGCGCGGATGCTGGAGCTGTCCGAGGAGGGCCTGCTGAAACCGCTCTGGCGGGCCGCCGGCGCCTGACCGCGTCAGGGCCATCAGCAACCGCGCCGCACACGGGAGACAACGACAGGAGCACCGGTGACCGAGACAACGGCCAAGACGACGCCACCCGCGCGGGTGAGCCTGCAGGAGTTCGACGAGATCTACGAGTCGGTCAAGAACTGGGGCCGCTGGGGTGAAGACGACGAGCTCGGCACGCTCAACTACATCACGCCTGACGTGGTGCGCGCGGCGGCGGGCCTGGTGCGGTCGGGACGGCGCGCCACGATGGCGATCCCGATGAACACGGTGGCCGGCCCGGACAACCCGAGCCCGGTCATCCGGCACGTCGTGCAGGGCCACGACATCGACATCGGCTCCAGCTCGGTGACGTTCGCCACCGACTTCGTCGGCCTGGCCTTCCACGGCGACTGCCACACCCACATGGACGCGCTGTGCCACATCGCCTACAAGGGCTGCGTCTACAACGGCCGGCCCGCGCAGGAGGTCATGACCTCCCAGGGGGCGACGGCGCTCGACGTGACCAGCTACCGCGAGGGCCTGGTCGGCAGGGGCGTGCTGCTCGACGTGCCGCGGTTCCGTGGCGTCAAGTGGCTCGAGCCGGGCGAGGCGGTGACCCGCGCCGAGCTCGAGGCGGTCGAGGAGGCCGAGGGTGTCCGGCTCGGCGAGGGCGACATCCTGGTGTTCCGGACCGGCCACCACCGCCGCCGGCTGGAGCTCGGCGCCTGGGACAACGGCTACCCGCCGGCCGGCGAGGGCAAGCCGGGCCTGCACGTGGACACGATCGGCTGGATGCATGAGCGGCGGATCGCGGCGTTCCTGCCGGACGGCGACGGGGAGACGATCCCGAGCAACGTCGAGGGCATCTCATACCCGATCCACCCGCTCCAGATCACCGCGATGGGCATGTTCGCGTCCGACAGCCTGCAGCTCGAGGACGTCGCCCGGGCTTGCGAGGAAGAAGGACGGTTCGAGTTCATGGTCGTCGGCCTGCCGCTGCGGCTGCCCGGGGGCACCGGGTCGCCGTGGAACCCGATCGCGATCTTCTGACAAGGAGAAACAGCCAATGGATCGGCGCTTCGAGGGAAAGGTCGCGCTGGTTACCGGCGCGACGACGGGTATGGGGCAGGCCACGGCGGTGCGCCTGGCGGCCGAGGGCGCGCTGGTGGGCGTCAACACGCTGCCCACCACCGATCCGGCGGAGACGCTGCGCCGGGTCGAGCAGGCCGGCGGGCAGGCGTTCGCTGTCACCGCGGACATGCGCGACCCGGAACAGGTGACCGCGATGGTGCGCACCGTGGCCGAGCGCGGCGGCCGGCTCGACTACGTGGTGTCTAACGCGGCCATCAACCCGCTGATGACCTGGGACAACACCAATCTCGAGGACTTCAACGAGCTGTTCGAGACCAACGTCCGCGGCACCTGGGTGGTCTGCACCGAGGGCGCCAAGCGGATGATCAGCGAAGGTCACGGCGGCGCGATCTGCTGCGTGAGCTCGATCTCGGCGCACGTCGGCGCGCCCGGCCAGACCGCCTACTGCGGCACCAAGGGCGCGATCAGCATGCTGGCCAAGGCGCTCGGCTGCGACCTCGGCCCGCACGGCATCCGCGTGAACGCGGTCGAGCCGGGCTGGACCAAGACGCCGATGGCCGCGCCGCTGCTGGATGATCCCGAGGTGCTGAAGTACTACGTCGACCGGATCCCGCTGCACCGGGGCGCGGAGCCCGAGGAAATAGCCGCCACGATCGCGTTCCTGCTCTCCGACGACGCCAGCTACGTTAACTCGGCGACGCTGCTGCTCGACGCCGGCTTCATCGTGAACGCGGAGCTGTAGTGGAACCTGACCGGCGCGACCGGCTCAGGGAGGCGATCCGGCGGCCGCTGCCGCTCGCCTACCATCCGCTGTACCGCTTTTACGAAGGCGGCTCGCTGACCCGGCGCTTCCGCGGCCTGCCCGACCGCCCGGACGACTGGTGGTCCGAGGACTGGGTGGGCTCGTGCACCCGAGCCGGCAACGACGACCCCGGCGGCCGCCCGCAGGGCCTGTCCACGGTCGACCTGGACGGCGTCGGCACGGTCACGCTCAGCGAGGTCGTGCAGGCGCTGCCCGAGGAGATGGTCGGCGCTGACTTCGCCGGGCGCTGGGGCCTGGTGACCGGCGTCCTGGTCAAGCTGCTCTCCCCGGCGGGCCCGGTGCCGCTGCACGCCCACCCGACGCGGGACTGGGCGCGCCGCCACCTCGGCTCCCCGTTCGGCAAGACGGAGGCGTGGATCCTGCTGGAAACGCCGGGGGACGGGGCGGAGCCGGCGCACGCGGGGATCGGCTTCGCCCCCGGCATCGACCGGGACTGGTTCGCCGGCGCGGTGCGCCGCCACGACAACGCCGCGATCCGCGGCACGCTGCACCGGACCGAGGTCCGGCCCGGCGAGGTGTACGTGGCGCACGGCGGCGTGCCGCACTACCTCGGCCCGCGGATCTCGTTCATCGAAGTCCAGGAGCCCACCGACCAGATCGTGATCCCGGAGGCCGGTGACGGCGACGACGCGGGCGCGACCATGGGGCTCGGCTGGGACCTGGCCCTCGACATGATCGACTACACCGGCACCGGCGCCGAGCAGTCGCTCGCCCGGGCCCGGCAGCGGCCCCAGGTGCTGCGCGCCAGCCACGGCTCCCGGGAGGTGCGCCTCTTCAACGACGACGTACTGCCGTTCTTCGACGCGACCGCGCTCGAGGTCGCCGGCGAGATCGAGGTCGCCGACGGGCGGTTCGCCGTCGCGGTCGTGGCCGCGGGCGAGGGAGCGATCGAGGGTGACTTCGGCACCCAGCCGATCCGCCGGGGCGAGACGTACGCGCTGCCGGCCAGCCTGCCGTTCCGGATCCGGGCCGCGGCCGCGGGCGCCGAGCCGCTCCGGGTGATCCGCTGCCTGGGACCCGCAGTGCGGTGATTCAGTGCCGTGAGGCAGCGCCATGACACCGCGCCGTGATTCAGGGCCACCAGACACAAGGAGGTAGACCATGCCGGATTACACGCTGCTGCTGGACCAGGCGCGCGAGCGCGTCGCGCGTCAGTACGGATACGCGATCGGCCGGAGCCGCGAGGAACTCGTCACCCCCACGCTGGTGCTGGACATCGACGCCGCGCAGCGCAACATCGACCACATGGCCGGGTCGCTGCGCGAGATGGGAGCGGCCACGATCCGGCCGCACTACAAGACGCACAAGAGCCCGGAGATCGCCCGCAGGCAGGTTGCGGCCGGAGCGCGCGGGCTGTCGATGGCCACGGTGTGGGAAGCGGCGGTGCTGGCCGGGGCCGGCCTGGACGACCTGTTCGTGGTCAACACCGTGTCGCACCCGGACAAGATCGCGCTGCTCGCCAGCCTCGCCCGCGACCACACGATCCACGTCGCCGTGGACGAGGCGGCGAACGCGGACGCGCTGTCCGCGGCGGCCGTCAAGGCCGGAGCAACGCTCGGGGTCCTCGTCGAGGTGGACACCGGCATGGACCGTTGCGGCGTGGACACCGCGCCGGACGCGCTGGCGCTGGCCCGGCACGTCGCCGGCCTGCCCGGGCTCCGCTTCGAGGGCCTGACCGGCTACGAGGGCCACTGCTCGATGACCATCGACAACGACCTGCGCCACGAGCGGCAGCGCGATGCCATGACGTTCTTCACCGGCGCCGCCACGCTGATCGAGGACAGCGGCATCGACTGCCCGATCCGGTCGGCGGGCGGGATCGCCACCTGGAACTGGACCGCGGCTTTCCCTGGTATCACCGAGATCCAGGCCGGCACGTACGTGATCATGGACAACTACCACGGCCAGATGGTGCCGGGCTTTGAGCACTCGCTCACGGTCCAGGCCAGCGTGATCAGCAGGCAGAGCGACAGGGTGATCGTCGACGCGGGCAACAAGTCGGTCGCCGCCCCGGCCGACGTCTCGATAGTGGGACACGATCTGGCGCCATTCCGGTTCGACGAGGAGCACGGGGTCTTCGCTGCCCCCGACGGCTCGCCGCTGCGCGTCGGCGACTCGGTGGCGCTCGTGCCCGGGTACTCGCCCACGACCGTGAACTGGTACGACGCCTACCACGTGGTCCGCGACGACGTGGTCACGGACATCTGGCCGATCATCCCGCGCGGCCCCGGGCACAACGGCATCGCCGCGCTCGGGTCGAATCTGGCCGCCTGAACTCGGTCAGGACGCGGGCGGGACCTGGCTCGTCAGCACGTTGCCCAGGATCGCCACCGACCGCAGCCTGATCACCGGCGTCAGCGCACCGGGCCGGGCGGGCGGGATCACGGCGGAGGTGCGCCCGAACACGGCGGCGGCGAACCCGGCGTCCACCCGGAAGCCGGCCGGGATGACGATGCGCACCTCGCCGACCAGGGCCACGGCGGTGATGTCGGTCACGAAGGAGGTCACGGCGGTGCGCCGCAGGTCGATCATGACCTCGCCGAACACCGCGGCGGCGCGCACCCGGGCGGCCAGCGCCCGGAACGGCCGCCAGCCCGCCGGGCTCAGCAAGCCAATGATCAGCCGCCTGGCGCGGCGCCGGTGCCCGGCCACCGATGCCCAACCGGGGCCTGGAATGTCCGCGATGACGGCGTTCAGCCCGGGCAGCGTGGTGGCCTGCTGGGCCGCCTCGGAACGCGCCGTCAGCTCGGACGGGTCCAGGCTGCCGTCGGCGCACGCGGCCACGATCCGGTCCAGTACCTTCGCGCGGTACCGCTGCACCGCCCGGGGATCATGCCCCGGCGGCACGGCCTCGGGGTCTGGACGCGTCACGCCTGCGGATCGCTCGGTGCCCACGAATCTGGCATCCCCTGCCCGGTTGCCCCCCAATCGCCGCGTTCTGCGAAACTCGCCGGAAGCTGCGGCCGGGCGGGCCGGTACCGGTGTCCTACGCGGCGTCGTGGAACACCAGTCCCAGCGTGAAGCGCCGGCCTGAACGGATGGCGGACACCCCATGCCGTACCGGCGCCGCTGACCAGCCGCGGGCGGACCTCACCGGCCGGTCCCTCGTGGTGAAGACCAGGCCGTGGCCCTGCGGGATCAGCGTGGCCGTGCCCCGGGACTGGGCCCGTGGCCGCTGTTCGAGCAGCAGGAACTCGCCGCCGGTGTGGTCCGCACCGGGGTCGCTCAGGTTGATCACGACCTGCAGCGGGAAGACCAGGTCGCCGTACAGATCGCGGTGCAGCGCGTTCCAGCCGCCGGTCTCGTACTTCAGCAGGATCGGGGTGGACTTCGTCTGCCCGGCGGCGTGGCACTCCTCCAGCCACTCGTCCAGGGTGTCCGGCCACGGGGCCGGCCGGCCAAGCTTGGCGTGCCAGTCGCGGGCGATCGGCAGCAGACGTGGGTAGAGCGCCTGCTTGAGCTGCTCGACCGGCTCGGGGAACGGCCGGGCGAAGTACTTGTACTCGCCCTCGCCGAACCGGTACCTCGCCATCTCGACCGTGGACCGGAACAGCTCACCGCGGTCGTACAGGCCGGCGATCCGGCCACACTCGGCCGCGGTGAGCAGCCGCGGCGTGAGCGCGCAGCCCACGTCGTTGACCTCGGCGGTGATCGGCGCCCAGTCGGCTCCGTCCACGCGTTCCGCCCAGCTCACGCCGCTGCCTCCAGATCCAGCAGGAACCGCTTGGCGTCCGGGCCGCCGCGGTAGCGGCCGAGGTCGCCGCCGGACTTGATCACCCGGTGGCAGGGCACGACGACGGGCAGGGGATTGGTCGCGCACGCGGTCCCCACCGCACGGAATGCCCGCGGGCTGCCCACGGTGGCGGCGACCGTCGCGTACGAGGCGGTCGTCCCATATCCGATGCCGGGCAGGCGGGTCAGCACCTCACGGCGGAACCCCGAGGAGAGGCTGTAGTCGAGCGGCAGGTCGAAGCTGCGGCGCCGGCCGGCGAAGTACTCGTCGATCTCGCGAGATACGGCGTCGAGCCTGGCGGGGGCGCGCAGCACCCTGGGGCTGATCCGCGCGGCGAGCGCCTGCAGGACCTCGTCGTGGCCCTCGATCGGGAACGCGACCCTGACCAGCCCGGCCTCGGTCGCGGCCAGCAGCAGCGTGCCGACCGGCGTGTCCAGCGTGCGGTAGGCCACGTCGAGCACGCCGTCGTCGGCGGCGCGCTCGGCCAGCCGGGCGTGCAGGGCGGCCAGGTCGGCCTCGGTGACGGCGGGCAGGTCGCGCAGGACGTCCGCGTCGTGGTTGGTGTTCATGAGCTTTCTCCGTTTGCTGGATAGGTCTTGCGAAGCCGGGCGATGCCGTCGGCGGCCGCCCGGCGGGCGGCGTCGGTGCTGACGCCGGTCACCGCTGCGACGTCGGCGTAGGGCAGCCCGGCCAGGTAGTGGTAGGCGACCGCCTCCCGCTGCCGCCGGGGGAGCGCGGCCAGGGCGGCTGCGAGGTCCAGGTCCCTGCCGTCCTCGATCGGTTCGGCGGGGACGTCGGCGACCGGCATCGCGCGGCGGGCCGCCGCGCGGGTGATGTCGATCGCCTTGCGGTGCGCGATCGTCACCAGCCACGCCTCGACGTTGGCGTCGGCCGCGAGCTGCGGGTAGGCCTTCAGCGCGGCCAGGAACGTCTCCGACCAGGCGTCATCGGCGTCGGCCGTCCCGAGGACGGCCCGGCATACCCGCAGCACGGTCGTGCCATGCTCGGCGACGATGGTTTCGAACGGCTGCTTGAGCGTCACGTGCTGTAGACGTCCGGCGCCGGGCGAACGTGAGGTGCTCATGGCAGCAGCCTTGCCGATCCGGCCGGGCCGCGCCGCCCGGGATGGTCAGCCGGTCGGCGGCGCTCCCGGCGGCCTGGGAGCCGGCTCCCATGGCGGCGCTCCGGTAACCCTTGGCACGCGGGCCGGGCGCGCGGCGTGCCGGGGGCCGCCGGAGCCTGCTGGCCGCGGGCCCGCTGGATGGGTGGCGGCGCGGGGCATCCGCGGGATCGGGAAGGTCGCGTCGGCCGGCGCGGCGTGTGACCGGGGGCCGGTGTGCGCGAGGGCGGTGGCCGGCAGCTCGTCAGGGACCTGCCAGAACTGCGGCATGAGAGCCCAGAACAGGACGACCAGCACTACCAGGGCGGCCGCCGCGGACAGGACCCCATCGTTAGGTGCTGCGGAGATGTTCAGGTACCGCCCCACGTCCATTCCGCAAGTATCGGTCGTACTCACAACATCGTGCATGCGAAAGTGCATTTCACGCGTTATGTCACCCAGGTCAGCGGCCTGATATGCGGAGTTCGGGGTTCTGCGGCGCGCCCTGCACCGTGGCGCGTTTGACTGCCGAGGGGCAGACAGTCCAAGATCTTCAAGCGTGAGCACCGAGGTTGCCGTGTACATCGCCGTCGGTGAACGCAACGTGCTGGCCGGCCGGCTCCAGCCAGACGACAGCGGGCGGTCGGTGGCAGGCTTCGTCTACGACGATCGCTACCTCGCAGACCCGGATGCGTACCCGCTCGATCCCGAGCTGCCACTTGTCCCAGGCGAATTGCAGCCTGGCCAGGGCCGCCCGACCTTCGGAGTGTTCGCCGACAGTTCGCCCGACGGGTGGGGGTGGTCACTGCTCCGGCGCGCCGAGCTCGCGCGGGCCGAGGAAGAGGGTACGGAGCCGGTCCCGATCGGGGCGCTCGACGTGCTCACCGGCGTGCGCGACGACCTGCGTCAGGGGGCGCTGCGCTACGGCCGCGGCGACGAGGGGCCGTTCCTCGCTGACGTAACCTCGGCCCCGCCGGGCCTGGAAGACCTGCCGGGCCTGCTCGAGATTGCCGCGCGCTTCGAGCAGGACGCCGTCGGCTACGCGGACGTGGAGCTGCTGGTGCGGGCTGGAGCTTCCATCGGCGGCTGGCGCCCGAAGGTGCACTTCGCTGACGCGGTCGGCCGGGCCGCGATCGCCAAGCTGCCGAAGGCCGGCTGGGACACCTGGGACGTGATGACCTGGGAGAAGGTCGCACACGACCTGGCCCGGGCCGCCGGGATCTCGCTGCCGGACTCCGAGCTGGTCGAGGTGGGCGACGCGCACGTGTTCATCGTGACCCGCTTCGACCGCCAGGCCAGCGTCCGGCTCGGCTACGCAAGCGCGAGGACGATGCTCAACGCGATCTACGGAGAGCAGCGCAGCTATCTCGAGATCGCCGAGGTGATCGAGGAGCACTCCCCGGATGCAGCCGCCGACCTGGTCGAGCTCTGGCGCCGCATCGCGTTCTCGATTCTGATCTCCAACACCGATGACCACTTGCGCAACCACGGGTTCCTGCGCCACGGCGGGTCGTGGGCGCTGTCGCCCGCGTTCGACCTCAACCCCAATCCGGCACCCGGCCCGAAGCATCTGAGCACCGCCATCGACCTCACCGACACGGCCGCGAGCGTCGACACGCTGATGAGCGTCGCCGATCGGTTCGGGCTGGACGCCAGCGCGGCGGTGTCGGTCCTCGCCGAAGTCACCCACGCCGCGGCGACCTGGCGGGACGTCGCGCTCGGCTACGGGCTGCAGCAGGAGGACCTGGACGCGATGGAGCCCGCTTT
>Ga0209169_10001628_pt1 | contig 13699 bp, 15 predicted proteins | sample HubBroMetageWRM4_FD_188346 | JGI IMG/M metagenome (GOLD analysis project Ga0209169, IMG submission 188346) | Warmed soil microbial communities from the Hubbard Brook experimental Forest, New Hampshire - Hubbard Brook CCASE Soil Metagenome WRM 4... | ecosystem: Environmental > Terrestrial > Soil... | reverse complement strand
TCACTTCAAGCCACAATCCCTGGAATTGGAATGGAGTGAAGTTTAAGGGCAGATTTGGCGGTTCTGCCACTGCGCAAATCATCAAGAACATCGAGGTTGAACTGCAAGCTGGCACAACTTCGACCGGCCGCAAGGCGGCGATCGAAGAAGTCGATCTCAAGCACGCCTATACAGACGCCATCTGCCAGTTCGCGGATCTCGACCTCATCGCCAAGGCTCGATTCAAATTTGCGGTGGATTCGATGTACGGCTCGGGACGCGGTGTGCTGGCGAAGATCTTTGCCGACCATGGGATTGCGGGCGTCGCCATTCGTCAGGAGTTGAATCCGTTATTTCCGGGTATCAATCCTGAGCCCATCGAGCCTCATGTCGCTCTGCTGCAACAAACAGTGGTGAAGGAAGGCTGCCACGCCGGGTTTGCCAGCGACGGTGACGCCGATCGCATCGGCGCAGTCGCAGAAGACGGTAGTTTTGTCGATGCCCACAAGATTTTCTCTGTCCTTTTGCAATGGTTGCTGGTGCGAAAGAAGTGGCCTGGCGACGTAGTCCGCGCCTTCAACACCACCCGCATGCTCGACCGTATTAGTGCGCGCTACGGCCGTAAGCTGTACGAGTGTGCCATCGGCTTTAAATACATCGCCGACCTGATGATGGAACGCGAGATTCTGATTGGCGGCGAAGAATCGGGCGGCATTGGGTATTCCAGGTTTTTGCCTGAGCGCGATGGCATTCTGAACGCTCTGCTGCTGGCGAACGTGATGGCGGAAGAGGGCAAGCCGCTCGGCCAACTGGTCGCCGATCTGCAACGGGAGTATGGCCCTCACTATTATGGCCGGCGCGATCTGCACATTCCCGAAGATCTGAAACAGGCTGCCATTCAGCGTGCTCGTTCCGATCAAACCGCACGCTTGGGCCGATATTCCATCTCGAAAAAAGAGAGTCTGGACGGCATAAAATTCTTTCTCGACGCCCCGACGCCTGACAATGGAGCAGAAGCCTGGGTGCTGCTGCGGGCGTCGGGAACAGAGCCGCTGTTGCGTGTCTACGCCGAAGCAGCTTCGCCGGACCTGGTGAACGAAATCCTTGCGTCCGCGGAGACTTCCGTGAACTCGCGTGCTTAGCAATTCTGCGATCCTCTCGGCACTTTCGCGTACCGCTATGGCATCACTTTTTAGACTGGTTTAGGTCCGCGCTGAGTACAATATCCACTAGATGAGTTCCCCCGCATCCATGCTTAGCCCTCCGGCGGATTCGCCGGAGGCGCGTCGCTATAACCGCATTCGAAGATGGTTAGGCGTCGCCGACTTTCTTCTGGGCCTCGTTTTCCTTCTGGGGCTGTTGCTCACGGGATGGAATGGGACGCTACGCGACTTCGCTTTCCACGGCGCTTTCGAGCACTACACCCTAGCCGTCTTCCTCTACGTGCTGATGCTGATGCTGATCGGAAAAGCGCTCGGCCTGGGCCTGGATTACTACGGCTTCCGGCTGGAGCACCGCTTCAATCTCTCTAACCAGAAATTGCGGGCCTGGGCATGGGACGAAATCAAGGGATTGCTCGTGGGAATGGTGCTGGGCACGATTGTGGTTGAACTGCTCTACTTCATCATCCGTCAAGCCCCGCAATACTGGTGGCTGATTGCCTGGGCGGCATTCCTCGGCCTCTTTGTTCTCTTGGCGCAACTTGCGCCACTCGTCCTGTTTCCCATCTTCTATAAGTTCGAACCGTTGCAGAATGAAGAGCTCAAGTCGCGCCTAGTGAAACTCAGCGAGGCCGCAGGGACGCGTGTACGTGGCGTCTATAAATGGAATCTGTCAGAGAAGAGCAAAAAGGCGAATGCAGCTCTCACCGGGCTCGGCAACACACGTCGCATCATTCTTGCCGATACGCTTCTCGAAAGCTATTCACCGGACGAAATTGAAGCAGTGCTCGCCCACGAACTCGGACATCACGTACACAAACACATTCTCAAAAGCATCGCAGTGCAGGCGGCGGTTACGTTGGCAGGGTTTTGGGCTGCGAATTGGCTGCTGCACTATGCCATGGAGCGTTGGCACTTCTTCGACACTCTTTCTGACTTTGCTAACTTGCCGCTGCTGGTGCTGGTTTCGACGCTATTGTCGTTCCTTTTGTTACCGGCGCTCAACGCTTTTTCCCGCTACAACGAACGCCAGGCCGACCGTTATGCTTTCCGCTCGATTGCCACGGTGGGGCCGTTTATCTCATCGATGAACAAGCTGGCCGAGCAGAATCTTGCTGAACGTACACCTTCCAAGTGGGTGGAGTGGTTCTTTCATTCGCATCCGGCGATTTCCCGGCGGGTGGCGGCGGCGGAGCTGTGGGCAAAACAGCGAACCACAGCCGGGGCACATTAGTGGATCAATGGCCGCGCAATATCTTCTCCACTCTCTGCAGATCCTCTTCCGTATCTACACCGACCGTATCGTAACGGGTCTCGGCAACATGGATCGGAATCCCATTTTCCAGGAACCGTAATTGCTCCAATCGTTCACTGCGCTCCAGTGAAGACTCGGGCAGTGCGCAGAAATGGTCGAGGGCGTCTTTGCGATACGCGTAGAAACCGAGATGCTTGAAGTAGCGGGGCGCTGTGCCATCGCGATCGAAGGGGATGGTGGCGCGGGAAAAATAAAGCGCCCGCCCGGCGGGGCCAGTCACCACTTTGACCGCGCTGGGATTAGAAATGTCCTGAGGCGCAGCCGGCGTCATAAGCGTCCCCACCTGGATTTGCGGATCTCTCATCAAGCCAAGCAGTCTGGCGATGTGCTCGGCTCGGGTCATCGGCTCGTCGCCTTGCACGTTGAGATAAACATCGGCGAACACTGATTTTGAAACTTCGTGCACGCGCTCGGTGCCGCTGCGGTGGTCAGGTGAGGTCATCTGCGCGCGCCAACCGTTCTGGTGGCAAACTTCCATGATCTCAGCGGAGTCGGTAGCCACGATCACGTCATCGAGCAGTGAACACGCCCGGACACCACGGTAGACGTGCGCAAGCAGAGGTTCTCCCGCAATCTCGCGCAACATCTTTCGCGGCAAGCGGGTGGAGGCCAGCCGCGCCGGAATGACTGCGATCGCCTTCATGCCGTCCAGTGTCAATTTTCCTTGCACAAGATGCAAGCGGAGGATGCCTCTGGATTCCCCTCCCCGCAGAAGCGGCGACCTGAATGTTAAGATTGTGTGCAGGGCTGATCGAGGCGAGTCGTGGCGGCGTAGCTCAGGTGGCTAGAGCGACGGTCTCATAATCCGTAGGTCGTTGGTTCGAGTCCAACCGCCGCCACCAATCAAATCATCCACTTGCAAGAAATTCGGCGGAATCTCCATTTCACCTGGTTGCGCGGGGGTTGCGGAGTGGTTTTCGCCCTTGATGGCGAGACCTCGTCAAGCCGGTCCACGGTGATTCCGCTCCAATTCAAACGTGATCTAGACAGCATCTTCGCCAATGATAATTCGACTCCTCGCCCATCGGATATTGTTCATCGAAGTCGGTTGCTTCGATTGTCATTAACAGGCTTGCGCTCAAAACCCCCGAGCACTCTTGCCAATGAGCGTTAAGACATCTAACAACAGATAGCTACTCTTGACACATCGACGAGTCCTGCGTAATTTGCTAGGCACAGTTTCCTTGGGAACTGAACCGCCTCGTTGAGGAGGAGGTTATGGCTTTCGCTGTTGGCTTGTCCCCCGTTCAAAAACAATTTGTTCCCTGCGCGTGCCGGTAGGAGGAAATACGATGCAGCATCGCCGCAGCCCTCGCGCCGTTACTATTGGGATATATTCGCCAGTCTTTCTAGTCTTATGCCTCTTTACTTGGAGCTTATGGGCGGTGCCATTCAGTTACGGACAGACTAGTGATCTGGTGCGCGCCCGAGTGGATGTTACGCAGCGGGTGATGCTGAGCGGGCACCATCCCTCGTGGGCCGTAGCCTCCAACGATGCGGGCGCTGTCCCAGATGATGTGGCGCTGGGGCGATTAACGCTGGTGCTTGCGCGGACGCCGCAGCGGGAAACGGCATTTGAGCATCTGCTAGAAGACCAGCAGATGCTTGGATCTGCGAACTACCATCATTGGCTCAGGCCGGTCGAGATCGGGCGGCAGTTTGGCGCGTCGTCGCACGACGTGGCGGCGATCAAGAACTGGCTAGAGTCGCAGGGATTGCATGGCGTGTCCGTGGCCAACGCGGGCAACCGAATTCACTTCACCGGAGCGGCCTCGGCCGTGGGAAGCGCGTTCGGAGCACCGTTGCGCTACTACAGGGTGAAGGGAGAGCAGCGGATCTCGATCTCGTCCGATCCGCAGATTCCAAAGGCAGGGGTTTCTCGTCGGAACCGGATTTGACGAGGCCACAGGGTTAGGGTCTGTGAGATTAGGCGGTTTGCTGGAATCCTGGAACGGCTCCACGCCGCTGCTTCTTTCCTCGAGCCCCAACCCCGTGGATTCCGCAGCGCAGGTTACCTTCACGGCTACGGCCACCGGGGCCAACGGTAGCGTCCCCACTGGCACGGTGACGTTTGCTGCGGATGGGAACTCGCTGGGCCAAAGTACGTTGAATGCCAACGGAGTGGCTGTCTTTCCCAGTTCGGGCTTGGCCGTGGGCGCCCATACCATTACCGCAACTTACAACGGCGATGCCAAGAATCCAGCCGCCAAATCCTTACCGTTGATTGAGACCGTCATCAACACCACAAACGGCACAGCAACGAGCGCCACCCTAAGTTCTGACGCGAATCCATCGCCCCTCGGACCGGTGATTCTTACCGCAGATGTCTTCGGCAACAATGCGTCGAACACGGTCACCTTCCTGGATGGCGTGGTACCGATTGGTTCCACCACAGTCTACACGCCACCGGGGCAGGCTTTTGGGCAGGCCTTTTTCTATGCCTTTGCATTGCAAGCCGGACAACATTTCATCACAGCCTTGTACAGTGGCGACTCCAACAACCAGTCAAGTACGTCCCCCGTACTTCTTCAGGTCATGACGGCCACAACCGCCACTTTGCTCGGGAGTTCCGCGCCAATCGCGTTTGCAGGTGATTCGGTGACTTTCACGGCGACGGTGCAGAGTTCAAGCACCAACACTCCGACCGGTACCGTGACCTTTAAAGATGGAACCACGTCCCTTGCCACACAGGCTCTTCGCTCCGGCTCCGCGAGCTTTACCAGTTCCACTATGGCAGTTGGATCTCATGACATCGTTGCATCCTACTCAGGCGATACCTTCGACAGCGCAAGTACTTCGAAAACCCTCGGCGAGAAGCTCAACGCGGCCTCATTTACATTCGCCACCTCACCGTCTTCCCAGACCATCAGCAGCGGGGACACCGCGAACTATAAACTGACCGTGACTCCGAGTGGGACTTACACGAGCGAGATCTCATTCTCGTGTGCGTTCTCGCCGGCATCGTCGGCGACATGTTCCGCCAGCCCGGTGATACCGAATGCCAAAGTGTCGAACACCACCCTGACCATTTCTGGGGCTCAGCCGGCTTCGAGCGCGGGACTCCACGCCGTTAGGCGCCTTTACGCCGGCTTCTGGATACCACTGGGAGTGGCGAGTTTGATCCTTGTCGGAGGCCGAAAACGCAAGTTCTCGAGCGGCGTGTTGACGGCCTTGTTCGCGGTTGCCTTGATGGCGTCGGCGATGACAATGTTCGGATGTGGCGGCGGTGGATCCTCCGGTTCGTCGACCACCAATCCTACGACGGATGCACAGACCTACACCATCACGATTACCGCGACAGCGCCCGCCAGCAGTAACGGCAAGAGTCAAGCGATCACGGCGAAGGAGACGATAACGCTGACGGTAGAATAGTTGTTAGAGGACTTCATAGCAGCAGTCCTCGTTTGGGATTTGCTAGGTAACAGAACCTTACGAATGCGGTTCTCTGACTCGTTTGCGGCTCTCCAGCGACACTGCCAGAGCCAAGAGCGCATACCAGGATTTCCTTGTGCTCTGCAAGATGCTGCCCCCGGCATTCCATCGCTGCAACGCAAGTGATCCTCTCTGTCAAGCAGCGGGCATCCCATCTGTCACGACGGATATCGAAGTGACTACACTACCATCTTTACGATTGTCATTCTGCGCTTGGTAGGACGCCAGCAAATTGCGATCCGCCTGCTAAGGTGGGAAGCGGGCGGCGTCGGGCATCACAGATGTCAGCCGCACGATTAAAAGCCCAAGATTTTCCGCGCCTCCCCGACTCCGGACGTGCTTCGCCCAACCTTGGCTGTTTTGTTATTACGGCGCCCACCGAGCCCCGGGTGGCGCGTCCCCAGGCACAAGGAGACGCGGGTATAATTTCCCCCCATGGACGGCGGTATCCGAGAGCGAGTCGAGGCGCTGAGGCGCGAAATCGCCGAAATCCACAAGCTGAATTTAGAGTATTTCCAGAGGCCAAGTCTGTACACTACGGCCGCAGGCGACCACGAAAGACGCGAGCAGAGACTGCGGGAAATCATGGCCGAACTGAAGGCCATGACGGAGTGGAAGGAAACCTGAAAACTGCGGAGGTATTCACAGGCACCGCATATTTCGGCAACGGGATTTTTGAAATTCGTGTTAACTTCTAGCTAGAGGAAGCAGTATGGAAAAGCGGACGACCAGTCGAATCTTGATATCAGGAACGTTTCTTGTCGCGGCCATAATCGGATCGGATGTTGCGGCCCAGACGGTTGCGCCCAACAAGGGTGGGCAGAATCATGCTGTCGCTGAGCAGAACCCGGCTTGCCAGACAATAATCAGCGAATGCAAGAACCTGGGATTCATTGTGGGGCAATGGAAAAAAGACAATGGTCTCTGGAAAGATTGCTTTGACCCGGTCGTAAAGGGCGGCAGTCCTACTCGGGATGGGGAGCCTATAACTGTTCCGGTCAGCTCAAGCGACGTTCAGGCCTGCCGAGCAGCTTTGGGCCATCAAAAGCACGTCCAGTAAGCGCAGTTGGAATGTCGCCTTGGCAGCAAGGGAATGCGAATCCGACTAGTAGGCTAGTTTGAAGTTGGCTCCTGATTGATGCGAACCGTGTACTCGTAGCCCGGTTCATGAGTCAGTTCCCGGTGCTTCGCCTGAGCCTCCTCCACAGAAGTGAATGGGCCGTAATGGAGGGCCACCGGAGGCTGAACCGTCGCCTTGCTGACGGCACTGATATGCAGATAGAAATTGGATGCCATGTTTACCCTCCGCCTCAATCCACATCGAACCCGAAAACATTCAGCACTTCCGTCGGAACATACCTCTGGTTCTTGTTGCGACGCACCCATTCTTTCAACGCCTGGGAACCCTCGTATTGATGGGGCGAGAGATTGAGCGACTCGACCATCTGGTCAAACGAACTCGTTGATGGAATGATCTGCTTGTAAGCGCCCGGATTGGTGAAATCCCGGTTCTCAGGATGGACAGCCATCTCGCACCTCCAACTGGTTGACGGTGCGATCATGCTACGAGGGCGGATTCCCGGTTCCAATACCACGAAAGAGGGGAGTCACCCCCACCGGAGTGTCGTGCTCTTCCGATTTGTACGCAGGAGAGGCCCCCCTTCTCGCGTTCATGGTGCAGCTCCGGGCGTTCCGATTGCGCTGAGATCGGCAATCACTTCGGCGGGAATTTGCAGCATGGAAGACTGAAGATTCTCGCGAAGATGTTTGAGGGAAGATGTGCCAGGAATCAGCAGAATGTTGGGCGAACGCTGAAGAAGCCAGGCGAGCGCAACCTGCATTGGAGTTGCCCCGAGCGAAGCGGCTACCTCGTTGAGTCTGGATGACTGCAATGGAGTAAATCCTCCGAGTGGAAAGTAAGGCACGTAGGCGATTCCCTGCGCGGCCAGATTGTGGACGAATTGATCGTCGCCACGCTGGATCATGTTGTAGAGGTTCTGAATGCAGACAATCTCGGTGATCGCCTGCGCTTCCGCCAGCTGCCTGGAAGAGACTGTGCTGAGGCCAATATGCCGAATCAGCCCTTTCTGCTTGAGTTCGGCAAGCGCTGAGAGCGGCTCTTCAAACGGCTCGTCTTCAGGAGCAGAGAAGCCTCCGAGCCGGAGATTGACGACGTGGAGAGCATCGAGGCTTAGATTGCGCAGATTGTCGTGTACGGCGTCGACAATCTCCTGGCGAGAACGAGCGTGTATCCATGACCCATCGCTGCCGCGGCGCGCACCCACTTTGGTCACGATGACAAGATCGTCGGAATAAGGATGAAGCGCCCGTTTGATGAGTTGATTGGTGAGATGTGGCCCATAGTAATCACTGGTGTCGATATGGTTCACTCCAGAAGCCACGGCCTCGCGCAGGACCGCAAGCGCGGCGGGAATATCGCGCGGCGGACCCCAAACTAGCTTGTCGCCGTCTCGGCCGGCGAGCTGCATCGCACCGTAACCCACGCGGTTCACTGTCATCGAAGTGCCAGGCAGGGTGAAGCTTCCGGCGAGGTTTTGTTGTTCAATCATTTTCATTTCCTCCTGTTGCTCCTCAGTAAGTTGCGGTGCTCCTCAGTGAATAATAATGAGGAAAGCTAAAACGACTCTCCAACCATTTCTTCGCTTTTCCTCCAGAGCGCCTCGGCGTTTTTCGCATCGAGCGCATATCCGCGCACTCCTTCGGTCATGGCGTCGACAGGGGTGTCGTCCGGAACAATGGATCCCACGTGGCAGTCCTCGCAATACTTCCCCCCGATCTCACCAGCGGCAGCTACGATACCTGCCCACACGGAAGTCGCGGCTCCTTGCGGGATGGTCTTCCACTGAAACGGCGCCTTGCCCTCCGCAGCGAGTTGCTGATTCCTCTGCTCGATGATCTTTTCGATTTGGCCGGCATCCACATGGCGACCCAGTTCGGTGTGTATCACTCCCGGATGCACAGCGGCGGCACGTACGCCGCGGGCCCGGTGGCGTTTGTCGAAGGCAACGGCAAAGAGGATGTTCGCCGTTTTGGATCTTCCATAGGCAACAAAAGGCTCATACGGCGTTCTTTCAAAGTTGGGATCATTGAGGTTGACATTGGAATAGCGGTGTCCCAAGGAAGAAAGATTGATCAGGCGTCCTCCCGTGCGAATGAGCGACGCAATTCGGTTGACCAGGACAAAGTGTCCCAGGTGATTTGTGCCGAACTGCGTTTCGAAGCCGTCCGCAGTGCGGCCGAACGGTGTGGCCATAACCCCCGCATTGGCGATGATCGCGTCAAGTGGTTCCTCCTGGGCAAGCAATTTGTCAGCACAGGCGCGCACGCTCTTCAGGGCAGCAAGATCGAGCTGAACCAGTTCAAAGCTTCCGCCATTGGCGACGGCGTTCTTTCGCACCTGCTCGGTTGCAGCTTTGGCCTTGTTCAAGTCCCGCGCCGCGCCTACAACGTGCGCGCCGTGCGCGGCCAGGGACCGGGCAGTTTCCACGCCGAGGCCAGCTGAGACACCGGTTATGAGAATCCGTTTGCCCTGCAGATTTACGCCGGACAAAACGTCGTCTGTGGTCGAAGTTGCTCCAAATGAAGTTGCCTGAAGTATGTTCGTCATTTTCTATCTCCTTGTACTGACATCTCTGAATGACTGTTGAGCACCGCTCGTGCGCTAGCCGTGCGAAACCACGGCATCCGCTGCCTGTTCGAAATAATGCTCCGCGTTCAGATCGGCGATCAGCCCAGGCTGAACGGGGCTCCATCCCAGCCGTTCCTGCGTTTGCGCGCTGGACGCGGGGCCGTCTATGCCAAAGAAACGAGCGATCCAGCCAAAATGATCGGCTGCTTCCTCGCGAGATTTGCTTACGACCGGTATGTTCAGACCCCGGCCGATGGCCTCAGCGATCTTTCGAGTCGGTATGCCCTCGTCGGCCACACCGTGATACCGTGCACCGACGGAACTCTTCTCGAGCACGAGCCTGTACAGATGAGCAGCATCGAGCCGATGCACCGCGGGCCAGCGATTGAGACCGTCGCCTATAAATGCGGAAACTCCCTTTTCCCGCGCGATGCTGATCAGGCGCGGCACAAAGCCGTGATCACCGTTGCCGTGGACAGATGGAGGAAGCCGCAGCACAGAGGCGCGGACTCCGCGTGCCGCTAGCGCCAGCGCCACCTCCTCCGACTTGCGGGGAAAGTTGGGATTGGGCGCATCCTCTTCTGTTGCCAGTGGGCCCTTGCGTTGGGCGAGCAAGCTCCCGGAAGTGACGATTAACGGGTGATCAGACCCTGCGAGCGCGTCGCCGAGAGTCTCGATGGCACGCCGATCCGCCTCGGCGGCAGGCCCATAGTTTGAGAAATCGTGGATAAAAGCAGTATGGATCACTCCGTCGGCAGCCGCCGCGCCGCTGCGAAGGCTTTCGAGGTCTTCGAGCGAACCACGATGTACGGCGGCTCCCTCCGCGACAAGGGATTTGGCAGCCACATCTGAGCGCGCAAGACCGAGCACCTCATGACCAGCGTCGATGAGTTCACGAACTATGGCGGAACCGATAAAACCTGTAGCACCTGTGACAAAAACGCGCATATTCTTTTCCTCCTAAGCATTTGTTAATTCGATGGCTATAGACGAAGCGTTTACTCGACTTGCGAGCCGGGTCGAGGCCTTTGCAGTGATCAGTCTCCATTCGCGGGCTGAAGTGGGCAGACCATCGGTCTCGATCAGTTCCTGGAGCCAGGTTTCTGCTGAGAGCTCCGCCTGTTCCGGTCCGAACAACTGGGCGATGGCGTTGAAGAATGCCGACAACTCTCGCTCCGCCATCATCATCAGGTCGGGGCAAGGATTGGGATTCTTCGATGGTTCGTAACGAGCCAGTGAATTCATATTCCGCACCTCTCGAAGCCGGAAGAACCCGGGAACCACTCTTGACAAGCCGCCGGGGTTCCGACTAAAACGGAGAGTGTCTCCGAATCACTAAATAAGATAACCGGAGACTATCTCCGGTTGCAACTTTTTTTTATGCCCAAGAATCAGAAAATTGCCCCGCGAAAGCCGCGCACCGACGCGCGGCGGAACCGCGAGCGCATTCTGGAGGTAGCGAAGGAAGCGTTTACCCGATCTGGCGCGAACGCCAGCCTCGATGACATCGCTAAAGAGGCAGGCGTCGGAGCTGGAACTCTGTATCGCCACTTTCCTACCAGGGATGCACTGATCGAGGCGGTCTATCGGACTGAAGTGGAAAAACTGGCTGCAGCCGAGAAGAAGTTCTCCGAAAGCCTTCCTCCTATCGAGGCCTTGCGAGCATGGATGTTACTGTTCGTCGACTACATCGCGACCAAACAGATCATCGGCCCCGCTCTAAATTCCCTCGTCGGAGGCCCTTCGAAGCTGTATGAACGTTCACGCGGTCAGATCCAGGGAGCGATTGATTTGTTGGTGAAACGGGCAATCAAGAGCCGTGACATTCGTAAAGATCTGGAGCCGTTCGATCTACTACGGGCGCTCATCGGCGTCTCTCACGTGGCGTCCGGTCCTGACTGGCAGCAAAGCGCCAGAAGGCTCGTGGACATCCTGATCACAGGTTCGCGGCCAAGCCAGTAGACGATACGTATGCTCCCGGCACTTTCGTTTTTCGCTTGCGGCAAAGCGGCGAACCATAAATTGCGGGTTGCCGACCGCTCGTTCAAAACTAATCCCCTGTTCTGAATCTCTATCTAGTTCTCGGTCCTAGCCACTGCACCTGCATCCCATGGAAGCCGGATCGCGCCAGTAAGCGGTCTTTGCTGCCGGGCCAAAGTTGCAAGCGGACTTCGGCGACGTTGCCGGCTGGCTCGAAGCGAAGCCAGGTAAGCGGCTTGTTATGAGTGGCGGCCTCACGCGACGCCGGCTCGCACGGGCGCATTGTAGTAGTGTTTTGCCACCGGCTTCATCAAAGGAAATCGGGTAGAGAATGTCATCTCGGTAATCGATTACACCCATTGAGAATTGACGGATCCGGGTCGATGAGTGAGATGGCGACTTAACGCCAGTTATCGTTATTCTGTCTCGACCCAGCCTGTGCGTAGTGTCTTAATTAAGACACAACCCAGCCTGTGGCTTTCATTGACTTGCCCTCGCATCACGCCTACCATCTCTCGGTTAAGCACTATTCATTCGCAATGCGAGAGCCTGTCCCGCAAGCTGGGGTGGTGATGGAAAAAGCCGAGCCCATCATTTCGACGCTGATCAACCTGACCGAGCAGGGAGACGGCGTCTCCGGAGAGAAACTCTTTGGAATCCTGTATGCGGAACTCCGTCGTCTTGCCAAATATCAACTCGCCCGGCAAGGTATCGTAAGCCTCAGCGCCACCACCTTGATTCATGAGGCTTACCTCGACATGGCCGGGAGAGAAGGACAATCTTTCCCCGATCAGGGCCGCTTCATGGCTTACGCAGCGCGGGTCATGCGCGGATTGATCATCGACCATGTGCGAAACCGCCTTGCCATCAAGCGCGGGGGGCACTTCGAGATCACTGCTCTCACCGCCGACGTCGGAGACAAGATGAGCGACGATCAAGAACTCACGCGGATCAGTCAAGCGTTGGACGAGTTAGCCAAGATCGATGGCTCATTGTCGCAAATTGTTGATCTTAAATTTTTTTGTGGATTTTCTTTCGGCGAGATCGCCGACATCAGCGGCGTTTCCGAACGCACCGTCCAGCGCAAATGGGAAAAAGCCCGCATTTACCTGCACCGCAGCCTGCGGGCGGATTTGCCCTGGTGAGAAATTGATGATTACCCACAGTCCAGATCAATTGCACGCAGATTCCTAGGGGAATTCGCGCGAGCTGAAGATGATCTTGAAAATCGTTGTCCCGCAGTGGCGTGTTTACCTCACCGTTTTCGATTGTTAAGGGAGGCAGAAATTTCGATTGGCCACTAAGTTCACTCCCGATCAATGGCAGCAAATAAGCCCGTATCTTGACGAGGCCCTTGAGATGACCGCGGAGGAGCGCGCGCAGTGGCTGGTCTCGTTGCGCGAGAAAGATGCTCACCTGGCCTCCGTTCTACGGGCGTTATTGGACGAACAGCAGCGCTTGGTGGAGGAAGGATTCCTGGAAAAATCCCTGTTGCCTTCGTCCGTGGGACTTGCGGGCCAGACGATTGGCGCCTACACGCTGGTTTCGCAGATTGGACAGGGCGGAATGGGCAGCGTCTGGCTGGCCAAACGCAGTGACGGCCGGTTCGAGCGGCAAGCTGCTGTCAAGTTTGTCAGTATCGCACTCGCCGGGCGTACGGCCGAAGAACGATTCAAACGCGAAGGCAACGTTCTGGGGCGGCTTACTCACCCCCACATTGCCGAACTTCTAGATGCCGGCGTGTCTTCGACGGGCCAGCCGTATCTGATCCTGGAATACGTTGACGGCGCGGCCATCGATCTCTATTGCGACGAGCACCAGCTTGATATCGACGCGCGCATTCGTCTCTTCCTGGATGTGCTGGCGGCAGTGTCGCACGCTCACACCAACCTCATCGTCCATCGTGATATCAAGCCATCTAATGTGCTGGTCAGCAAAAACGGTGAGGTGAAGTTGCTGGATTTCGGGATCGCTAAACTGCTGGAGGGTGAAGGCCAGGCAGGTGCGGCGACCTTGCTCACGCACGAGAGTGGTTCGGCCCTGACTCCGCAGTGCGCCGCACCCGAGCAACTTTCCGGCCAGCCCGTTACCACCGCAACCGATGTCTATGCGTTGGGGGTGTTGCTTTATCTGCTGCTGACTGGGCAGCATCCCACCGGCCCGGGGCCGCATTCCACGGCGGAA
>Ga0209169_10001626_pt1 | contig 13711 bp, 8 predicted proteins | sample HubBroMetageWRM4_FD_188346 | JGI IMG/M metagenome (GOLD analysis project Ga0209169, IMG submission 188346) | Warmed soil microbial communities from the Hubbard Brook experimental Forest, New Hampshire - Hubbard Brook CCASE Soil Metagenome WRM 4... | ecosystem: Environmental > Terrestrial > Soil... | reverse complement strand
CAGCCTGGGAAACCTCGCTGAGACATTCTATATCGAGGAGTACGGTACGCATCCCGTCCTGACGGTGACCCGCACCGGGGTGCCCTTCTTCGTTCCGAGGATGAGCGAAGCGACCTATGCGGACCACGCCGCTTCCCGAGAGCACCTTCGCTACATGCGAGAACTCGGATACCGCTCAAAAATCGTCGTGCCGGTGACGGCTCAGGCGACTATTTTCGGTGCGCTGACGTTCGTCTCCACGACCGAGGGAAAGTACTTTGACGAGTCGGATTTGACGTTTGCCGTTGAGCTCGGGCGTCGAGCCGGCCTTGCGATTGCAAACGCCAAACAGTATGAAGCGCGCAAACGCATCGAGGAACGCTTGCAAGATTCGGAGCGCCGCTTTCGTATCTTGGCCGAAGCGATTCCCGTTATCTGCTGGACCGCCGACGCCAAAGGATCGATCGACTGGTACAACGCCCGCTGGTATGAGTACACGGGACAGCGTGCCGATGACGCGCTCGGATGGGGCTGGCAAACGATATTTCACCCGGATGATCTTCTCGAAGTCATGCGGCGTTGGCCGCGCTGCCTGGCGAGCGGCGAGGCCTTCGAGATGGAGTTCCGGCTGCGGCGACAAGATGGCGAGTATCTCTGGTTCTTAGGGCGCGCCGAGCCGCTGCGCGGCGCAGATGATACGATCGTCCGGTGGTACGGGAGCATCGTCGACGTCGACGCTCGGAAGATGGAGCACGAGCGCATGAAGCGCGTTGCTGAAACGCTTCAGAACGTCTTCCTCCCCAAGCAACTGCCGCAACGCCCTGGCCTCCGCCTGGACGCGCACTATATTCCTGCCGAGCAGGATGCGCTGGTGGGTGGAGACTGGTTTGACGCGCTCGAGTTGCCCGACGGGCGTCTCTTATTCTCTATCGGCGACGTCGGCGGTCATGGGCTCGATGCCTCCGTCGCCGTCGGGCGCTTACGACAGGCTATCCTCGCATTCGCCTTCGAGGTTACCGACCCCGGCGATATCCTGCGTCGCGTCGATCGCATCTTGACCCATCAAGATCCGGATCTCCTCGTAACCGCAATCGTCGGTTTCATCGACTCGACGCTGCAATCTATTACCTATGCCAACGCGGGACATCCGCCTCCGGTTGTTGCGCAACGAAGCGATGAACCGGCACGGCTGTTGCGCTACGGTGAGCCGCCACTTGGCTGTGGCTATCAGGGTAGATATGAAAACGTCACCATTCGGATCGAGCCCGAAACGGTCATCGCCCTCTATACCGACGGCCTGACGGAGTTCGCACGCGATCCTCTCGCGGGCGAACAGCGCCTGCGAAGCACCCTTGCACTTTTCGTCGGAAACTCGCTTCCGCAACCCGCCCGAGCGGCGACACAAATCATCTTCAATGGCGCCACGCCGCGAGATGACGTCGCGATGATGATGCTGCAATTCCCTTCCGCGCAGTCGGTTCGAAGGTTTCCAAAAATTCAACCGGCGCCGGGCACCTGGCGCTTCCACTCCAGCGATCCACACTCAGCTAACCTTTCTCGCTCCAGCATTATGAGCTATCTGCGGCAGTTTGCCTGTGACGGTGACCTCTTTTCGGCGGAGCTCGCCATCGGCGAGGCGATCGCCAATACCGTTGACCACGCACCCGGACTGGTCGAGGTTCAGGTCGACTGGAGTGAAGAGCACCCGGTCGTCGTGATCCGCGACGACGGCCCCGGGTTGCTGGAGCTTCGGGCACAGCTTCCAAAGGATTGCACTGACGAAACCGGCCGGGGATTATTCCTGATGCGCGAGTTCGTGACCGATGCGTCAGCGCATCGCCTGCCGGATCGTGGAACCGAGCTTCGCTTGGTACTGCCGCTTACGCGGCGTCAAGACGCCGAAGCGTAATGGTCCTGCGCACGCTTGAGGATCTCGTCGGCGTGTTCCGGATCGAGCGCCTCGGAAAGCACTTGCGTCGAATCGAAGGGCAAGAGCTCGTGGTGCGCGGACAGCACCGCCGCGAGAAGGTCGGGATCGAAATCGGGTCCGAAGACGTCGATCTGGTAGCTACAGAAGAGGCGAATCGGGACGCTCTTGAGCAGATTGTTCCAGAGCTGCTCCAAACGAATCGCCGCTGGGAACTGCTTGGCCCTCCAGAGTGCCCCGACCATTTCGCCGTATGCGCTCACCCCGGCAATGTCTGAACGCGCAGCCAGACCGCGGATGCACGCCCCGACGCTTTCGTCGAAAGCCCGTTCGTCCGGGTAACCGTTGACGAGAATTTTTGCGAGCGTGGCCTCCGCATCCATGAACGTAAACGGCGGCGAATCGCCGGTCGCGGCGATTCCACAGCGTTGGCACTCGCGAGCGAACGCCACAGCGTGCGGCGACGTCGCAATCACGATGGCGTGGCGGCCCATGTTTATTTCGTTCGCAAGATACGAACCGACGCGCTGGACGAGCGCCTGCTCGCTGCCGTAAACCTGCATGACGTGTCTGCAGCCCTCGGGCGGCGGGACGTCTCTCTCCATGTCGTCGTCTTCATTACCCCCGACGGCAGAACCCTTTGTCATCCTGAGCGGAGCGGCACGTGAGATACGGCTTGGCGTGGCAACGAGGCAGCGTAGTCGAAGGACGAGCGAGTTTCTGCGGCATTTGAATTCATAGCGCAAACCACACATTTCGCCTCCAGCCTTAGGATTCGATCGGTTTGCGCGCGCACGTACCGCGGGGCAACCGGCATAGGGCGCAGTAAACGTAGCCAATGCGAATTTTGGCGCTGAATCTGCGAGCGGGCGGCAATGCCGCTACCATTCCACAGATTGTACGCCGCGTTTCGTACCGCGATGCCGAAATCGTCGTATTTTCCGAGTACCGAGATACCGCTGCCGGTTCACTGGTCCGCGATGAACTCCGTCGGATCGGCTTGAGCCATCAGGCTTTCACTCCCGCTCGGCGCGGAAACGGCGTCTTAATCGCCGGCACGGCCCCGTTTGAGCCGTTGCCGAATCCGTTCGGCCTTCCCGAAAACGAGTACCCAAACGCCGTTTTGCTCGCGCGCTTTTCGCGGCTGCAGATGTATGGAGTGTACCTCCCAGGCCAGGATCGCAAGCGTCCACATCTTCGATGCCTTATCGCCGCGGCCAGACGACACAATGAAGTCGATGATGCCGCGATTTGTATCGGCGACTTGAATTCGGGACGCAATGAGACGGACATCGAAATCAACGTACGATCCGGGCAACGGCGAGACCAGTTCAGCACCGCGGACCTCTACCGTGAGCTCGAGGAACAGTGGACGGAAGCGTGGGCGTACCTTCATCAGGGGCAGTATGAGTTCAGTTGGTATCCCTTTCGTCGTGATCCCAGTCATCGTAGCTATGCCGGCTGGCGAATCGACAAAGCTTTTCTGTCTCCCAAACTTTTGCCGAAGCTCAAAGCGGCCGAGTACGACCACATTTTCCGGCTAGACGGCCTCTCCGACCATTCCGCTCTGGTGATTGATCTGGACGATTCTTAGATGACACTGACCGTAGCGGCGAAGATACTCGGCATAGCATTCGCGGTCGGCTTGGACGTTCTCGCGTTGTCGATTGCCGTAGGCGTCATGCGGGTGGGCTGGTCAGCTCGGATTAAGCTCGGGGCGGCCTTCTCCGCCGCCGAGGTGCTGATGCAGGTCGTCGGCTATAGTATTGGCACGGGCGCGGGGCGTATTGTCGGGGCCATCGCAGTTTACGCCGGCTTTGCAATACTTGCTGGTGTAGGAGGCTTCATATTTTACGAAAGCTTCGAGCGGCGAATGCCACGGTTTCAACCGGATTCTGCCCTAGCTCTTCTGGTGGCGTCGCTGTCCGTCAGTCTCGACTCCCTTGGCATCGGCATGTCCCTGCCAGGCGTACCTCTTCCCCTGTTGCCGCTACTGGCGACGGTAGCGGTCAGCACAATTATCTTCACCGCAGTAGGACTTGCCTTCGGCGAACGACTTGGGCGCCGTTACAAACGCGTAGCGCAACGCGTGGCCGGAGTCGTTCTCGTAGTATTGGCGGCCGTATTCACCGCTCAGCATCTTGCGGGTTAGAAATGGTCGGGAACGCCAGCCCAATCAAGGCTTTTGGAGTGCAAGTGCGACAGCGTCGTCGGGCGTCATGGCCGCACCTCGCGCGTACAATTGCGCCAGGTCTTCCGGAGTAACGCCGTCCCGGAACAATGCTTCCAACCGCGCCCGCGTCGTTTGCTCGGTAAACTGGCGCTCGAAACCGGCGCGCGCAAACGCGAAATCACTGTAGCCGGCAAGTTTTGCGGCTCGCGCAAAGTCGCCGTCGAGTGCCAGCGCTAGTGCGAGATGTTCGATCGAAATCGCCACCCAGGGATGATCTCGATCACCGTTTTTGATCACTTCGCGCGCCGCCGCGCGCGCCTCTGGAATTCGATTGAGGGCAAGCAGATATCCCGCCTCGTTATCGATGAGCGTGGTGTGGAGATGCTGCATACGATGCGAACTCCTGTGGAGGTCAACGCGCAACTGCTGCACGAGAGCCAGCGCGCGTTCGGTTCGCCCGCTCTCGTGCTCGGCTTCGGCGAGGTTGAGCCCCGGAGTGATTGCTCGTTGAAACTGTCCCAGGGACAAAAGAGTTGCCCGCACCTGCTCGTAGGCTCGTGCGGCTGCCTCTTGATCGCCGAACGTGCTACTGAGGATGCCTCGCGTTTGAAGAACCGTAAGTCGGAGGTCGATGTTGCCGTGCCGTGACGCAAGCGTTTCTGCTTCTGCGATGGCCGCCTTGGCCTCTTCAAATCTCAGCGACAAGCCGGCCGCATCCGCGTACGCCTGGAGGGCGTAGGCAAGAAGTTCGGAGTCGGGAATCGTACGCGCAAGCGTCAACGCCTCCGTAGCGCTCTCATAGGCTAATATTGTCCGCCCATTGTGCGCTAAGCGCGAGAGTGCTATCCAGAGTTGGCACAGCAGGCGGCGGTTTTCAATGGCCCCGAGAGCGATGAAACGCTCCAAACGCGCAATGCCCTCATTCTCAAGGCCAAGATCTTTCCAGCTGTCCCAGATGCCGGCAAGCAACGCGCCCGCATCTTCTTCGCTGCTCTGCACCGCCCAATCGAGAGCAAACCGTACGTCCTCAAGTTCGGTTTCCACGAGCCGCTCCATATCCGCGTACCGACCCGTTTCCTCGAGTTGCTGTCGCGCTTCGCGAAAGATGTCACGCAGGTGACGTAAATGGCGCGCTGCGCAAGTTTCGCCCGCGGCTTCCCTCTTTTCGCGCATATACGCTCTGGTCGATTCGAGCATGCGGTAGCGCCGCTCGCCGCGATCATCATCCGCCAACACCAGCGACTTGTCCACGAGTGACGCGAGCGCGTCCAGAACATGCGCTTCGTCTATGTTCTCGCCGCCGCCGACCGCGACCGCGCCTTCGAGGGTGAACCCGTTCACGAACACGCCGACCCGTCGGGCCAGAATGCGCTCGTCCTCGTCCAGCAACCCGAAGCTCCAGTCGAGCGTCGCGCGAAGCGTCTGCTGGCGCGGCAGGAGATCATGCCGACCGCCCGTGAGCAGACGAAACCGATCGTCCAGCCGATCGCGCAGTTGCCGCGGGCTGAGCATAGTGCTCCGTGCCGCGGCCAATTCGATCGCTAATGGAATGCCGTCGAGGCGGCGGCAAATCTCCCCAACCGCTGCGGCGTTATCATCGCTAAGTACGAAGCGATCATCGATGGCAGCGGCACGTTCGGCGAAGAGCGTGATCGCCGGGTACCTCCCCGCGTCGGCGCCTGCGAGGTTCGTGACGGCGTCCGGGATCGGCAGCGAGGGAATTCGGAATGTGGCCTCGCCGGAAATGCCGAGGCTCTGTCGGCTCGAGGCCAAGACGCGAATTCGCGCGCATTCGCGCAGAATAGCGGCGACAATTCCCCGCGTCGCCTCCACGAGGTGCTCGCAGTTGTCGAAGATCAGTAGCGCGTTTTTGGAACGAAGTTGGCTAACCAGTGACTCAACCGGATCCCCTCCGCGAAGCCGAATACCCAAAATCTGCGCAACGGTTGAGGGAAGATAATCGCCGGTCGACAACGGCGCCAGTTCGATGAGCCAAACGCCGTCTTCGAACCTATCGAGCAGACTCGCAGCGACCTGCAGTGAGATCCGCGTCTTGCCGACACCGCCGGAACCAACGAGCGTCACGAGTGGCGACTTCCTCATCAACGCCGCGACTTCGGCCAGGACTGCCTGACGCCCGATCAGCGAAGTAAGCTGTCGCGGCAAGTTGTGCCCCGCGACTCTGCCGTCACCTGCGCGCAGCACCCTTGGGCGCGCCGCAGCTGCTTCGAACTCGCGGCGCTTCTTCAGGTCGAGGGCAAGCGCTTCAGCCAGGAGCGCCAGTGTCGCGCGCTGGGGCGTCCGACGGTCACCACGCTCGAGCGCGCCGATTCCTTGCGTGCTCATCTGAGCGCGCACGGCAAGGGCCTCCTGGGAGAGCCCGGCAGCGAGCCGATGGCATCGCAGCAGTGCTCCGAAAGCCGCAGACGCGGACGTCCGCTCCTCGTCAGGCGCCATCCGAGCAAGTTCGGGCAATCGCCAACCGGCTCCTTACGCGCGTGTAGTCAAGTTGTGTAGGTATCTTGTAGAGATGTCGCTTGTTGCGACCGTCAATCGCGAGGATCATTGACCCATGAAACGATCTCAGGGAGCGCAAAATGAAGACAACAGGAAGTGACCCAAATCAGCGCGAGCTAGAAATTTTCGAACAGATCAAATTAGAGAACTTCACGGCGACACCGAACGCTCTCGAACCGTTCGGTCAGGCAAATCTCAGTTGGGCGGTCACCGGACCGGATGGTTTTGGCGTGATGCTCAACGGCATTCCCGTGCAACGCGTTGGGCACATGACGGTGGCGCCGCGCGTCAGCACCGGCTACACGCTGGTGGCTTCCACGGGTTCCGCGAGCAAGGTGCTGGGGAGCCTGGGCATCGCCGTCGACACGGCGAGTTGCATCACGGTCGAAGCGTCCCCCGGATTCGGTAAATCGCTGTTGCAAGACTGCAAAGGAAGCGCCCTCGGAGCTAATCCCGACCTTTCTTTGGCAAGCGACACCACGCCGTCTGCGGAGTCGCAACTCTGGTTCACGCCAGGCGCGATGAATCTGGCCCTATACTTTATGGTGGAGACCCATGAACCAGTGTTTCATCGAGTCAATCTGGCGATTAGCATATCGACCGGTTTCAATATCGACGGCAACGGCAAGATCGTACCGGCGGATACGAACATCGTCGCCAGTATCGATCCCGGGTCCGCTGCGATCGCCGGTTTGTTTGTCGACCTGCATCTCCAAGATAAGGCGAATGCAGCACGCATGGACTTCCAAACGCTTGTCGATGCGATTCCAGACTTCATTTCGTTCGGTTACCTGATCGGCGCGAACATGCGATACCAAAACATTTCGATTCCCGGCGACCCGGCGGACCCGCCCTTTACCATCGTCGCCTGCCCGCTCCCGAGTTTACTCGGGACGATACGCTCCGACGGTGGAGCAATTGGCGCAAGAAGCTAAAAATGCAGAAGGCTAAAGTCCAGCTTCTTTCGGCGGGGCTGGCGCTAGCACTCGTCTTCGCCGGGGGCGAAGGTCGCGTAGCCAACGCTTCGCCTGTAAGACCGCTCTTTCTCGTCACCAGCTACGGCGGCAAATGTCTCGATTACGGGCCCCGCTTTCGCGGTGACCGTTCCCTCGCGATCTACCTCAACGATTGCGCGATCGCACACCCGATCGGAGTCCAGGAGATCGACAATCGGCACGACGTCGTGCTATATGCGGGCGCCGACGTTATCGGCATCCACACTCCCGATTCAAACACGACGACGACCGGCGCCGGCACGGTACAGGCGCCCGCGGAGTATGCGCTCGAGTTGCAGCCTCCCCCTGGGCCGTTGCAACATGACCTTGCCAACCAAGTTTTCATACTCGACGGCGACAGCATCATCCTCGCGAGCAGTCGTCCCTGTAGCAACTCGGCGACGTCGACGGTCTTGTGTCCGCCACCTCCGCCGGAAATGGTCGTTCAGATCCAACACGGTCGTGGGGCCGACGGCGCACCGCTCGTTGTCGCATCGCGGAATCTCGCGTCCTATGAGTTCTGGGACTTCAGTCCGGTCGATGACCCGGGAGGCTTCCCGACGAGCGGGTTCGTACGTGTCGCGACGAGCGTCGATTTGTGGAACGCCCTCTGCACGCCGCGCGCGAAGTTGAACGGCGGTCAGCCGATTGTTGACGACGCCGGCCAGCCTGACGACGGACAGCTCCTCGTCGCCTGCACCAGCAAAGCGGCACCCGGCAGCGTGATCGACATCGATGACGACCCGAACGGGTGTCGCAACACTCCGGACGTCGCGGGCCCGTGCATCGACATGAGCGTCTATCCTTCGCTCGTTCTTTCGTCGGGTGTTACCTTGCGCGGCGGGCGACGGGAGACCGCTCTGGGCGCTCAATTGTTCGCGGCGTATGTGCACGAGCGAGAGGTCCCGGGCGAATGTCCCTGGTGCATGTTGCAAGTCGAGGGCGACTACGTTCGCGTCACTGGGTTACGGTTACACGGTCAAAGCCGCGACATGAACACCCTGGTCGAAAAGAGCGACGCGATCGAAGTTGAGTGGCCTCCGGCGCAGGCGATTCAACCGGCAAAGATCGCCACCACGACGCAATATATCGCGACGATCGATCATAACGACATCTCTGATTGGGAAAACGCAACGGTCGAAGTTAACGGACCGTACGACGGCCAGACGTCCAATCACACTTGCTCGGTGCGCGAGGATCTCAACGGCAGCCCGCGGACGTTTTCGCAGTCGTGCAGCTGCACGATCTTCGACCCCGCCGCGCACGCCAACGTGACGGTAGACGACGACCCCGCGACTTTGAGCAACGTGCGCATCGAGCGCAACTTCCTGCACAACAACGAGCGGTGGGGCGGAGGCTACGGCAGCGTCATGTCGAGTGGAGGGAGAGCCGTGGTCCTCGGCAACACCTTCATGTCGAACCGCCACGCCATCGCTTCGAGCGGCGACCCTCATAACCAATATCGCGCGTGGTACAATCTCGTCCTCGCCGCAGTGCCGGCCTATTCGTCGAGCGACAGCGGCAGTATCGCGGACACGGGGCGGCAGCAGGATTTCGACATGCACGGTACCGGCGAAAACGCGACGAACAGCAGCGGCTACGGGTGGACCGGAGGCTTCGATGTCGATATCGCCGGAAACACGTTTTTGGGTGGAAACAGGTTCAACTTCGAATTGCGCGGGCATCCCTGCCACGCCGTCTTCTTCCGTGACAACGGTACGCAGCAGGGGCAAACTGACGGCGCGGGCACGATCAACTTTCACGACGTGGGCGACCCTGACGTCCCGTTGCAGGTCCTTGGGCCGGATCTTCCGCGGACTCCGGTCGGTGTGCCGACAGATGTGCCGACGTCGGAAGTCATCGACGAAAACAATCAGTTCGGAAACAGTAACACACCGTTTCCCAATCCGGCCGCAAAGCTTGGCATCGGCGACTTCGATGGGGACGGGGTTACCGATTTGTTCATGGCGACCGGCACGGCGTGGTATTACTCGCCCGGCGGTACGGCCGAGTGGCGCTTTCTGAACGCGCAATCCTATCGCACCAATGAGCTGCTCTTCGGCGATTTCGATGGTGACGGGCGCACCGATATCGTCATGCAGTGGGGGTCGCGCTTGCTGGTTTCATGGGGCGGCGAATCCGACTGGGAGGTCCTCAATCCGGGACCCATCAAAGGCTTCCTCAACGACATGGCGGTGGGCAAATTCGTCGGCCGGCCGTCCAGCGATAAGCGTGACGACATCTTCCTTGCGGACGGACACGCCTGGTCCGTATCGGCAGCCGGCGCCGGGCCCTTCGAGCAGGTGGGAACCTCGAGCTTCGGAGTTCGAGACGTTCTGCTTGGGAACTTCGTGGGCGATGGCAAGACCGACGTAATGGGAATCGTCGCCGGAAAGTGGCAAGTCAGCGACGGCGCCCGGGGAGCTTGGGCGCCCCTGCCGGTATCGCTGACGTCCAAAATGGACGGACTTGTAGGTGCCGATTTTAATGGCGACGGACGATCCGATATTGCGACGACCGATGGCAGCAACCTGATGGTGTCATTCGGCGGCAGCGGCCCATGGTCGCGGCATAACGTGTCGGGATGCAGTGGATTACCGTGGACCCTCCAACAGGTACCGATTGGTCACTTCCAAGGGGGTACCACGTCGGAGATTTTGGTTTGGAATCAACACAGTCTGTGCATTGTCGATGGGATGTCGTCGAACGTCGGCCTCTGGACGTTACAGTCCTGGAGTCGTCAGGACATGCAGTAGCAACCCCGATGCTGCGGAAGATCCGGCATGCTACTTTGCAATAGCGGCGGCGTTGACGGCCTTCTTCGCGATCTGAGTCAGTGTCTCGTCGGTCTTGATTTCCTGTTCGAGCGTCTCTTGCAAGAGATCCGGCGCTTCCGACAACCGCATTTTTTTAGCCCAAGCGATCAGCGTTCCATAGCGAGAGATCTCGTAATGCTCAACTGCTTGCGCGCCCGCAAGGAGACCCGCATCCAATGCCGGGCTGCCCTTGAAGTCCTGCATGACCTCATTGCCTTCCTCAAGGATACCGTCGATGGCGTCGCAAGTCTTTCCGCGCGCAGGTTTGCCGATAAGCTCGAAGACGCGCTCAATGCGCTCAACTTGTCCTTCGGTTTCATCCCGATGATGCAGGAACGCTGCGCGCAGTTCGTCTGAGTTAACGGCCTTCGCCAGCTTCGGAAGCGTCCGGAGAATCTTCTTCTCAGCATAGAACATATCTCGAAGCGTTTCGTAAAACAGGTCGTTGAGCGTCTTGATCATGACTAAATCCTTTGTCTTTAGAAATATTTGCGGGTGGCTTAGACCTTATAACCGAGAGCTTGACCCGCTAAACCTCGCACGGCCGTAGCCACCTCATGCCGTGATCACGCCGACATCAAGCGACGACTTACGCGCCGGCTTGCGGCGTTACGCGGGTTCTTAAAAGCCGGCTCATCAGGAGCGATACGCCCGCGTAGCCGGCGGCCAGAACGGGCAGCGTTGCATCCCCATAGCGCCACGTGATGCCGAAGCCTTCGCCGAGCCAGAATGTCCCGAATGAGACGAGCATGACGCCCACGACGAACTTCAACGTGTTTTCCGGAATGCGCGCCAACGGCTGCCGCACCAGGACCGCGGCGATGCTGACCAGGACGACGGCGGCGAGCGCGCCGGCTGCCGCGGCCTCGAGTGCGTCGCTCGACGCCGAGCCGACGGTTACGACGATGATTGCGACTTCGAGCCCCTCGAGAAAGACACCGTTAAACGCGGCAGCAAGTCCAGCGCGCTGCTCGCGCGTGTTGCGCAACGTTGCGAGCTGACGCTCAAAGGCCGCACGCTCGTCGCGCAGCGGAATCCGGCCGGCATACCGCAAGACGGCCTTGCGCAGCCAGCCGTATCCGAACCAAAGCAAAAAGAGACCCATAGCGATCCGAATGATTCGGATCGGAACGAAGTGCACAATCGCTGGGCCGCCGATTCCGACCATCGCAGCGAGCGCGATGCTTGCATACGCGGAGCCCCGGAGCGCGACTCGCCAGCCTTGGACGTAGCCGACCGCAAGAACCACCGTTACCGCTTCGATCGCCTCCACCGCACTTGCGAGGAACGCGGTCGTCGCGACCGCCCAGAGATGCACGCGATTTAGAACCTCCGCTCACAAGGATGATTAGAACGTGCGCGCCGCCTCAATAGCAGCGGGAATAGCCATCTCCGCGCCGATCTTTAGGGCGTCTTCGAAGCATAAATCTCCGAGCGAGGCGCGTGCCGCCGCACAAGCCTTTTCGAAGTTCGCCGCGGCGGGCGGGTCCGGGTGACCGATTTCGCGATGGATCTGCGTGACTGCCCCAGCGAGCATCGCCGCGCGTCGAAACTCGCGCCGCATCGCTGCGATCGCGACGAAGCCTTCGAGGCTATGCGCTACTGCCGTCCGGATGCCTTCGACGTTCGCTTTGAGGCTCGCCGCGTAGTGTGAGGCGGCCTTTCGGTGGTCGCGGCGGTCGCGGTAAACGTCGCCGATGAGATTCAATTCCTCGATTTCGCCACATTCGTCACTGATCGAATGAAAAAGACTGCGCGCGCGCCGATGGCACTTCAAGGCTTTATCGTACTGACCGCCCATGCGGAAGGCAATCCCTAGGTTTCCCACCGTCGAGCCGATCGACCATGCGTCGTCGCGTCCCTCCTTGAGCGCGAGCGCTTGTTCCAGTACTGGTCTCGCCTCGTCCTGCCGATGCAGGCAGAGCAGCGCGATGCCGAGATTGTTAAGACTTTTCGAAATCAGGCCCGAATCGCTCAGCGAACTGGCCATTGCGAGCGCCTGCCGGTGAAGTGCGCAGGCGCGAGCGTTATCACCGGTCCAGTGGTAAGAAAGGCCGAGCGCCGTGACCGCACGCCATCCATCGAGCGGACCCTCACGCTCGATCGTCTCATCCAACGGCTCTGCGAGCGTTTCCAGCCAAACTCGTGCCTCGGCAAACAGTCCCTTGCGCTTCCAGAAGCCGGGAAGTGCGAGCGCGATCCGCAGCCCGAGGAAACGATCGTGCGTGACCGACCAACGAAGCGCGGCGCAGATATTCATATATTCGCCGGAAACAAAATCGATCCAGCGGTCCGACCCGACGGAGCCTACGCTGCGGGTGCTGCGCCAAACGAGTTCAGCGTAATAGGCGACGAATGCACGTTCACAAGCGCGAGCATACGAAAACGAATCGAAACGCTCGCGTCCGTATTCACGGATTACTTCGAGCATTTCAAAACGCCCTTCCGAGGGGTGTGACTTCGACAAGCGCAACAGGTGTTTATCAGCAAGCGCCATCATCGCACTGTCGGTGTTCCCCGCACCGCCTGCAGCGGCGACTGCACGCACCGCTTCCATCGAGCCGACGCCCGCAAACATGGCGCAAATGCATAAGGTCGTGCGCTCCTGCTCGCTCAGTAAGTGGTAGCTCCAATCAATCGTGGCGCGCATCGTCCGCTGGCGCGGCGGCGCACTGCGCGCTCCGAAGACCAGCGCGGAGAGGGGCGACCCGATTTCCGTAAGCAGCGTTTGAACGGGTTCCCAACGGAGCCGCGCTGCCGCAAGCTCAATAGCCAACGGCAGACAGTCAAGCCGCGTGCAGATCTCGATGACGGCCGCTTCTTCATCCTCGCGCGACAGATGCCGGCCTGAGGTACGAGCTCGCTCAAAAAACAGCTCGACTGCAGAGCGAATGCCGAGCGGTTGAAGTGCCAATTCATGCTCACCGTGGAAACGCAATGCCTCGCGGCTAGTGGCTAGCACGACAACTTCGGGACAGCGCTCGAGGAAGTCGCTAATTGCCGCAACTCCCGCGAGAACGTGTTCGATATTGTCGATTACGAAAAGCGCGCGGCGCTTGCCTACGAGCCCACAGAGCAAGGCGAGAGATGCCGGCGATCCATCATCTTTTCGGTCAAGAGAGCCCAGGATCGTAGCCACGATGTTTGCTGGATCGTGAAGCGACGCGAGACTAATGAACGCGACTTCACCGTCGAATGACGCGCGCAAATCGTGGGCGAGAGCCAGTGCGAGCCGCGTTTTTCCGACGCCCCCTGGGCCGGTAATCGTAACGAGCCGCGGCCCTCGTACTCGCAGCCACTCCTG
>Ga0209169_10001625_pt1 | contig 13712 bp, 12 predicted proteins | sample HubBroMetageWRM4_FD_188346 | JGI IMG/M metagenome (GOLD analysis project Ga0209169, IMG submission 188346) | Warmed soil microbial communities from the Hubbard Brook experimental Forest, New Hampshire - Hubbard Brook CCASE Soil Metagenome WRM 4... | ecosystem: Environmental > Terrestrial > Soil... | reverse complement strand
CGCGCCACCGCCGACCATGAGGTCGCCGAGAAGCGTGCCGCCATCGAGCGTGACATCGCGAAGCTGCGGACCACGACCGAGCGCGAAGTCGCCCAGATGAAGGCGTCCTCGAAGCGCGAGCGCGACGAGATCCTGACCACCTCCAAGCGCCAGGCCGACGAGATGCGCAGCCAGGCGCAGCGGATCCTGGAGGAGAGCGAAGCGCAGCGGGCCCAGGCCGAGGCGGAGTTCGACATCCAGCTCGCCTCGCGGCGCGAGGAGGCCGAGCGGCAGGAGGCCGAACGGCTCGCGGCGGCCCAGTCCGCGACGCAGAAGATGGTGTCCGAGGCGGAACAGCGCGCGGCAACGGCCGAGCAGCGGGCCACCAAGGCCAGCGCCCAGGCCGAGCAGACCAGGCGCGACGCCGACCAGCACTCCAGGCAGCTGGTCAGCAACGCCAAGAAGAACGCGGACCAGATCGTCGCGCAGGCCAAGGCCCAGGCCGACCAGCTGCTGGCCGACACCAAGTCCGAGGCCGACCGGGTCCGCACCGCCGCGCAGCGTCACGTCGACGAGCTGAACAAGCAGAAGGAGAGCGTCGCCGCTCACCTGGCCCAGATCAGCCAGCTGCTCGGCGGGCAGATGCCCGGCCTCGCGGACGCGCTCACGAACCGGCCGGCAGCCCCGGCCGTTCAGTCGGCCGCGCCCAAGGCTGTGACCTCAGCCCCGCCTTCGGGCAACGGCGCACCCGCCGCAGCGCCCGCGGCTTCCCCTGCGACCAAGGCTGCCGCCGCCGCGCCGGCCGCATCCCCGGCGCCGGCCCGGTCGGCCGCCCCGGATGCGCCAGCGGGCCAGCACGCCGCTCCTGGCCGGCCGGACAGCCAGCCGGCGGCCGGCAGCACAGGGGTTGCCAAGCAGTCGGCCAACGCCAAGTCAGGCAAGGACGACGAGGAGTGGTGGACGGAGTAGCCCTCCCGTCCACCGCAACGGCGCGCGTCCCGCACGGGGCGCGCGCCGTTTGCGTATGCCCTAGGGGTGGACGGTCTGGCCGCCGTCGACGATCAGTACCTGACCGGTCATGAACGACGACGCCTCGCTGGCCAGGAACACCGCGGGCCCGGCCATCTCCTCCGGCTTGCCCCACCGTCCCATCGGCACCGTTGCTATCGTCGCTGGGCCTGCCGTGGGGTCGAGCCACAGGTTGCGGTTGAGGTCGGTGGCCGTCCAGCCCGGGCAGAGGGCGTTGACCCGCACGCCGTCCCTGGCCCACTCGACCGCCAGCGACTTCGTCAGCGAGATCAGTCCCGCCTTGGCCGCGCCGTAGGGCGTCAGCATTGGCGACGAGGCGATGCCGGCCACGGACGCTACGTTGATCACCGATCCCTGGCCGCGGTCCAGCAGGTGGCCAGCGAACGCGTGGCAGACGTACACAGCGGAGTCCAGGTTCAGCCGGATCAGCTTCTCCCAGCCCTCGAGCCGCAGGTCGCGGAAGCCGACCATGAAGTTCGACCCGCCCGCGTTGTTCACCACCACGTCCACGTCGCCGAGCTGTTCGATCGCGGTGGCGACCGCCTCGTCGACCGCTTCCCTGATCGTGACGTCGGCGGGGAGCACGAACGCCTTGCGGCCGACGGCCGTGACCGCTGCGGCGGTGTCGGCCAGCCCGTCGGCGCTCCGCGCGACGAGCGCCACGTCGGCGCCCGCCTCGGCCAGCGCGATCGCGATGGTCTGGCCGATCCCACGAGACGCGCCGGTGACGAACGCGTTCTTTCCGGTCAGGTCGAAGACGCTCAAAGTCAGTCCTTCCATTCGGTGGGAAGCGGCCAGGCACTGGGGTTGACCCGGCGGACGATCTCGTTCAGCACGATGCGGACGTACGGCTCGCCCACCCACAGGTGCTTGGCCTTGTCGACGGCAACGACCTCTGCCTGCGGAACCCTGGCGAACCTGGCCCGTGCTTCGTCGGGCCGCAGGTAGTCGTCGAGCGCGGGGATCAGCGCGAGCAACTGCCGGCCAGACTCTGCCCAGCCGTCCAGGTCCGCGTCGGTCGCCCGGTTGAGCGGCGGCGAAAGCAGGATGGCGCCCTCGACGGCCGGGTCATTGCCCCATCGCAGCGCGAGCTCGGTGCCGAACGACCAGCCGAGCAGCCAGAGCCGCGGCAGCCCGGCGGCCACGCTCCAGGAGATCGCGGCGGCCACGTCATGGCGTTCGGCGTCGCCGTCGCCGAACTCCCCCTCGCTGGTCCCCTGCTCCGACGCGGTTCCGCGGGTGTTGAACCTGAGCACCGCGAGGTCGGCCAAGGCAGGCAGCCGGTAGGACGCCTTGCGCAGCACGTGGCTGTCCATCATCCCGCCCGCCGTGGGCAGCGGGTGCAGGGCGATCAGCGTCGCGACGGGAGCCCGTGCCACGGGCAGCGCGAGCTCGCCGACCAGGTTCAGCCCGTCGGCGGTTCGCAGCGTCACTGGCGTCCTGACCGCCGGCAGGACAGTGCTTGCCCGTATCTCCGTCATTGATTCACCGATTCACCGAACCAGGCCCAGGGCGGCGCGGCCGTCGCCGCCAGCACGAATTGTGCCAGTGCCGGCGCAGTTCCGCCCCTGGGGTCTGTTCCGGCCACACCACGACGTGCGCGATGCCCGGCAGGATCTCCTGGTCACAGCCGGGACACCGGTAGGTCTTGGTGGCCGCTGCGCCCGGGACCTGCCGGACCACCCAGTCCCCGTCCGGCCACGCCTGTCGCTGCTGTGGTCCGAGCCTGACCGCGGGCGGCGCTTGCGCCCCAGCCGCGGCCGGATCGCTGCGGACTGCGCCCCCGCGCGGTCTGCGCTTGATCTCATCGGGAAGGCGGCGTGCCTTGCGCGGGCTCACGGCCGTCAGCGTATGGCAGCCACTACAGTGGGCTTCCGTGCGGCTCGTCATTGCCAGGTGCAGCGTGGACTACGCAGGCAGGCTTTCGGCTCATCTTCCGCTGGCCACCAGACTGCTGATCGTCAAGGCCGACGGCTCCGTGCTCGTGCACTCCGATGGCGGCAGCTACAAGCCGCTCAACTGGATGTCGCCGCCGTGCAGGCTCGCCGAGCAGGACGGCCGCTGGGTCGTGACCGGGAAGTCGGGCGAGACGCTGACCATCGACATCGACGAGGTCATCAGCGACTCCTCGTTCGACCTGGGGATCGATCCCGGCCTGCGCAAGGACGGCGTCGAGTCCCACCTGCAAGAGCTGCTTGCGGCGCGGCTGGACGTGCTCGGCCAGGGCTGGCGGCTGGTCCGCCGCGAGTTCCCGACGCCGATCGGCCCGGTCGACCTCATGTGCCGGGACGCGCTCGGGGTCAGTGTGGCCATCGAGATCAAGCGCCGGGGTGAGATCGACGGGGTGGAGCAGCTCACCCGCTACCTCGAGCTGCTGAACCGGGATCCCCTGCTGGCCCCGGTGCAAGGCATCTTCGCGGCGCAGGAGATCAGGCCGCAGGCCCGCGTCCTGGCCGAGGACCGCGGAATCCGCTGTGTCACGCTCGACTACGACGCGATGCGCGGGGTCGATGACGGCGCGCTTCGGCTGTTTTAACCACAAGAGGGGTGAACCGTCTCAGTCATTCGGCCTAGTCCGACGACTAGACCGAGCCTTGCAATCGGCGTAGCATCTCACGCTCGCCCGGATTAGCATTTCTGTGTCCATGTCCACACGTGACTTGACAAATGTGGGAGGACCACCTCCCGCCCGGTGGGCGGGCGGGCAAGCCGTGAGGGGGGTCTGCAAAGACCGTGTGGCGGGAAAAGCGTCGCCAACGGATACGGCAGCTCGAAGACGCCGTTGCCGACGCGCAGGCGAGCCAGGCCGAGCTGATGCGGCGGCTGGAGCTGTTCGAGAAGATCGCGGCGACCGCGGGCGTGGAGCTCGGGGAGCGCCAGCCAGTGGCCGACGTGCCCGAGCCCCTGGTGGCAGCGGCGCGGGACCCGCGCCAGGACACGCCGGTGCGCCTCGAGGTGGCCGGCCGGGAGTTCATCGCCGTGGTTGGCGGCGAGGGCGGCGATCCACGCGAATGGTGGACCGCGATCCAGCATCTGGCTTCGCAGCATAAGAGCGCGTCGTGATCCACCTCGAGCGGGTGCTCCTGCCGCCCGGGCTGCGGGCCGTTGCCTACCGTGACGGGCGCGGCAACCTGGTGATCTACGTTTCCGAGACACTGGACGCGGCACGCCAGCGGGCGGCCGTGGTCGAGGCCATCCGCGCGGCGCGCCGGAACCGCTGGCGAACCGCGCTGCCGTCCGCGATTGCCGTGCTGCTGGGCATCCGCGCGATCGTCGCGCACGCCTTCGGCGTGGTGAAGCTGCGGCCGCTGGCGTGGGGAGCGACCGCCACGACGGCCGTGCTCGGCGCCACCGCAGCCGGCGTGTTCGTCACCGCGGTGCCGCATCACCACGCCCCGTCAGCGTCCGGGGGGCAGGCCCGGCCGAGTTCCGTCCGGCCGACCGCACCGGGCACGCAGCCGACGCACGCCGGCCGCCAGGGCACCGTCGAGCCGGTGGCAGCGCGCAAATCCCCATCGTCCGGTCATGCGGCAAGCACCGGCAAGCCGAGCCCGGCCGCCACCTCGACCACAGGCTCGACGTCGGCCCCGTCGCCAACGCCCACAGCGTCGGCGCAGCCGTCGCCGTCACCTTCGCCGAGCCTGCTATGCGTGATCTTGCTCGGCGAGCGCGTGTGCGTGCCCTAGCTGCCCGTGGCAGCCCCGGCCCCGTAGCTGCCCGTGGCAGCCCAGGCCCCGTAGCTGCCCGTGGCAGCCCCGGCCAACGATCGCTGCAATCTGATCATGCACCGCGGCGCTCGGGCCGCTGCCGCTCGTCCTCGTCCTGCAGGAGGTCATCGGCGCCCTCGGCCTGATCGGCCTCATCCCGCCAGTTGCGGGCCAGCGCGATCAGGCCCCGTACCACGTCCGGGGGCAATCCTGGCGTCTCGGCGATGTGCTGCAGCGTCGGGTCGGAGTACCGGGACGGGCTCGCGCCGCCTGCCACCGTGGTCGGCTCTCCCCCGGCCAGGATCCGGCGGCAGGAACCCGGTGCCCAGCCGAGCTGGTTCTCGACCGCTCCGAGTGTGCTGGCCGAGACCCGCTTGCCGTTCTCGAGCTTCCCGAGCGTGCGATCGGTCACGCCGGTCGCGGTGGCGAAAGCCCGGCGGTCACGCATGCCGAGCGCGGCGCGCCTCGCCACCACGTAGTCACCGAGCCGCTGCCAGTTCGCATCTGCCATGGACACATCTTGCCGGAAGGGATCGGAAGAATCCAGTCCGTTGCCTTTCCGCATACTTGCATTTATCGTGTCAAATCGGTCTCAATACTTTCCAGTATTCCACTTGGCCTTCGCCAGATGTTGCCCATAGCTTGACATTCTTTACGTTCTCTTCCTATCGTTGCCGCATGCCAGCCGCCGGGTCAGGGGGCGCCGCCATCCTGACAATCAGTGATCCCGTCAGCAGCGTGCACCTCACGTGGGCGCTGCCGGATCCTGACCGGGCAAGACCGGGAACAGGCTCGGCCGGGCAGGGCTCCGCCCCGGCCGGGCCTGCCCGCCAGACGGCAGAAGCCGACCTGGCGATCACGGCTATGTACGACACGGAGTACCGGTCGCTCGTCCGCATGTCCGCGCTGTTGCTGGGCGACGTCGGCAGCGCCGAAGAAATTGTTCAGGACTCGTTCATTGCCACCCGCGCCGCCTGGCACGGGCTGCACGACATCGACAAGGGCACGCATTACCTGCGCCGCACGGTGATGAACCGGTCGCGGTCACTGCTGCGGCACCGCGCCGTGGTCGAGAAGCACATGTCGACCAGCGAGCCGGACATGCCCAGCGCCGAGCAGGCCGCGATCACGCGGCTGGAGCGCACCGCCGTGATCGCGGCGCTGCGCACGCTGCCGGCCAGGCAGCGGGAGGCGCTCGTGCTCAAGTTCTACCTGGGTCTGTCCGAAGCGGAGGTCGCCGCCGCGATGCGGATCAGCGAAGGCGCGGTGAAGAGCCATACGGCCCGCGCCAAGGCGGCGCTGCGCAGTCGCCTTGAACCGGAACGGTAATCAGCCGCTTCGCTGCGGAAGCAGGTGCGCGTTGGCCATGCGGGCCAGCTCGGCCAGCCACGGGATCTCGTCCACGGTGACCCCGGCGCTTCGCAGCCTGGTGGCGCCACCGCCGCTGGTGAACAACGGCGGCTCCAGCCACGCGATGACCACCCGGGGGATCCCGGCGGCCAGGATCAGCTCGGTGCAGGACCGGGGCCGCGAGGCCCGGGACAGGCACGGCTCGAGCGAGCTGTACAGCGTCGCCCGTGCCAGCCGAGGGTCGTCGGCCGCCCTGGCCAGCGCGACCTCCTCGGCGTGGTCGTTCGGGTCAAGCTCCCTGGAGTAACCCGTGGCGATCACCTGACCCGCGTCGCCCACCAGCACGGCGCCGACCGAGAACGCCGTCTCGGACGGCGGGCAGCGCCGGGACAGCTCGATCGCCTCGCGCAGCCAGCGCAGATCGGCCTGCGCCTGCCGGGCGGCGGCCGATTCGTCCCTGGCTGACTGTTCTGGCATTGGTGCCCTCCGGTATTTTCGGTCTCAGCAAACTTACGCTGCACGAAACGGCGGTGCACAGCCATGGCCACGACGCTGCGGACGCAGGGCCCGGTGCGGCCCGCGGAGAGCTTTGACTCGCTGAACCCGGCGACGTCGGAGGTCATTGCCACCTTCGGCGTGTTCGGCGAAGACGATGTGGCCCGGACGGTCGAGCGCGCGCACGAGGCCGCCTCCTGGTGGGCGAGCCTGTCCTGGGCCGAGCGGCGAACCCGGCTCCTGGCCTGGAAGTCGTACCTGACCAGGTACATCGGGCGGCTGGCCGAGCTCGTGCACACTGAGACCGGCAAGCCGCTCGCCGACGCGCAGCTGGAGATCCTGCTCGCGATCGTGCACATCGACTGGGCGGCCCGCAACGCGCGGAAGGTACTGCGCCCGCGCCGGGTCCGCCCTGGCCTGGTGGCCATCAACCAGGCGGCCACGCTGGAATACCAGCCGCTCGGCGTCGTCGGCGTGATCGGGCCGTGGAACTACCCGGTGTTCACGCCCATGGGCTCGATCGCCTACGCGCTCGCGGCGGGCAACGCCGTTGTGTTCAAGCCGAGCGAGCTCACCCCGGCGGTCGGCGAGTGGCTGGTCAACTCGTTCGCCGAGGTCGTGCCCGAGCAGCCGGTGCTGCAGCTGATCACCGGCGCCGGCCAGACCGGCGAGTTCCTGGCCCGCAGCGCGGTCAGCAAGATCGCCTTCACCGGCTCGGCGGCCACGGCCAAGAAGGTCATGGCCGCCTGCGCGGAGAACCTCACGCCGATGGTGGCCGAATGCGGCGGCAAGGACGCGCTCCTCGTCGCCGACGACGCCGACCTGGACGCGGCGGCGGACGCGGCCGCGTGGGGCGCGCTGTCCAACGCCGGCCAGACCTGCGTCGGCGTCGAGCGCGTCTACGTCGCCGACGCGGTCTACCACTCCTTCCTGGAAAAGCTCATCGAGAAGATGTCCGACATCCGTCCCGGTGACGACCGCGAGGCCGACTACGGGCCGATGACCCTGCCGGGCCAGGTCGAGGTCGTCGAGCGGCACATCGCCGACGCGCTCGCCAGGGGCGGCAGGGCCGTCGTCGGCGGGCTGGCGAGCATCCGCAAGCCGTTCATCGGCCCGGTGATCCTCACCGAGGTTCCCGAGGAAAGCCGCGCGGTCACCGAGGAAACCTTCGGGCCGACAGTGACCGTCGCCCGGGTGGCCGACCTCGACGAGGGTGTCAGGCTGGCAAACGCCAGCCGGTACGGGCTCGGGTCCGCGGTGTTCGCGCGGAACAAGAAGGCGGCGATGGCCGCCGCCCGGTCGCTGCGCAGCGGGATGACGGCGGTCAACGGCGTGATCTCGTTCGCCGGCGTGCCCTCGCTGCCGTTCGGCGGATCGGGCGACTCCGGTTTCGGCCGGATCCACGGCGCCGACGGGCTGCGCGAATTCGCCAGGCCGAAGTCGATCGCCAGGCAGCGGATGAAGCCGATGGTGAACCTGACCTCGTTCTCCCGCTCCGACCAGGACATGCGCAAGCTCATGACGCTGGCCACCATGCTGCACGGTCGGCGGTACAAGTAGACCCCGGCCCGGACCCAGTGGCCACGGCGGGCGGACGCGCGGTCCGGCCGCTGTGGCGGGACCGCAACTTCGGGATCTTCTGGGCCGCGCAGACGCTGTCGGCGGCGGGCGACTCGTTCGCGTACATCGCGGTCCCGCTGCTGGTGCTGCGCGCCACCGGGTCGGTCGCGCAGATGGGCCTGCTCACCGGCGTGGCCGGAGCCGCGTCGGTGTGCGCGGGCATCGGCGCCGGCGTGCTGGTGGACCGCGTGGACCGCCGGAAGCTGCTGATCTGCTGCGACCTCGCGCGGATGGCGCTGTACGGGCTCATCCCGCTGATATGGGCCTTCGGGCCGCAGGTCTGGCTGCTCTACCTGGTGCTGCCCGCCTGCGAGGCGATCGGGATGGTCTTCAGCGTCACGTACGTTACCGCGGTGCGCAATCTGGTCGACGCCGACCGGATCACCGAGGCCAACGGGCTCCTGTTCGCCTCCGCGGCCGCGGTCGGCGTGGCGGGGCCGCTGCTGGCCGGGCTGGTCGCAGGGCTGCTCGGGCCGGCCGCCGCCATCGCCTTCGACGCGGCCAGTTTCGCGCTGTCAGCGGGAGGCGCGTTCCTGATCCGGCTGCGCACTCAGGACCGGCCGGAGGCGGCGCCCGGCCGGGAACGCCCGTGGACCGAGTTCATCGCCGGTGCCCGCTTCCTGTGGCGGCACCCCGTGCTGCGATCGCTCACCGCCGCGCTGTCCTGCTACGTCTTCCTGACCTTCGGCCTGACCAACGTGCTGATCTACGACCTGCGCCATGACCTGCACCAGTCGTACGCCGTGGTGGGCGTGACGCTCGGGGTCGCGGCGCTGGGCACGGTGGCGGGCTCGATGATCACCGCCCGGCTGCGCCGGAAGATCGGGTTCGGCGCCTCCTGGATTGTTCCGGTGGCCGCGGCCGGCGTGGCCATCGCCTGCATCGGCGTGACCCGCGCCGTCCCGCTGATCGCCGCGCTGGCCGCGATCTATATGGCCTGCGAGAGCGTGGGCGGCATCTGCAGCATGTCGCTGCGCCAGGAGGTCACCCCCGACCATCTGCTGGGCCGGGTCACGTCGGCGTTCTGGACTATTCACGGCGCGCCCGGCCCGGCTGGCGCGGTATTGCTCGGCTGGGCGGCCGCCCGCTATGGTGTCGGTCCCGTGCTGATCATGGCCGGCACGGGGTGCTTGATCCTGGCGGCCGTCGCGCTGTTCACGCCGATCCGCCTGGCCGCGCCGGAGCGGATGTCAACTGCCGCCTGAGCGGCCGGGTCGGGAAGGACGGCGAGGCTGATGACCGCAAGCCGGGACGCGATAGTGATCGGCGGAGGTCACAACGGGCTGGTCGCAGCGGCGTACCTGGCCCGCAGCGGGCTTTCCACGGTGGTCTGCGAGCGCCGCGGCGTGCTCGGCGGCGCCGCGGTGAGCGAGCACCCGTTCGGGCCCGAGTACACGGTGACCTCGCTGTCCTACGTGGTCTCGCTGCTGCCGCCCGCGCTGATCCGCGACCTGCGGCTGGCCAGCCACGGCTATCACGTGTTCCCGCAGGGCCCGTACTTCGCGCCGCGGGCGGACGGGCGTTATCTCAGACTCCCGGACGATCTAGCGGACCGCAGGGTGGAGATAGCCAAATTCTCGGAACGCGACGCCGCCGCCTACGACAGCTACCAGGCGCACCTGGCGCGCCTCGGCGCCGTGCTGGGGCCGCTACTCGACGAGATCCCGCCCCGGCTCGGGTCGCGGCGGCCGCCGGACCTGTGGCGGCAGGGCCTGCTGCTGCGGCACCTGCGCAAGCTCGACGAGCGCGGCGCGGTCGACGTCACCCGCCTGCTCACCGGCAGCATCGCCGACCTGGTCGAGCGGTACTTCGAGAGCGACGCGATGCGCGGGCTGCTCTCGGTGTCCGGCGTGATCGGGACCTGGGCGGGTCCCAGGTCGGGCGGCACGGCCTATGTGACGCTGCACCACCACATCGGCGACACCGACGGGCAGGCGGGCGCGTGGGGCTTCCCACGCGGCGGCATGGGCGGGGTCACGAGGGCACTGGCCGACGCCGCCCGCTCGTTCGGTGCGGAGCTGCGCACCGACGCCGAGGTGGCCAGCATCCGCACCAAGGCCGGACGCGTCACCGGGGTAACGCTGGCCAGCGGCGAGGACATCGACGCGCCCATCGTGGTCACGACCGCGCACCCGCAGATCTCGTTCCTGCGGCTGCTGGACCCGGCCGTGCTGCCGCCCGAGTTCATCGAGGACATCCGCGGCTGGCAGACCCGCAGCGGCACCGTCAAGATCAATCTGGCGCTGGCGCGGCTGCCGGTGTTCACCAGCCACCCCGAGTTCGACCCGCAGGTACACGGGGGCACGATCGTGCTGGCCGAGAGCCTCGACGACATCGAGAACGCGTTCCAGGACGCCGTCTCGCGCCGCCCTTCGGCGCTGCCGTTCGCCGACATCTGCATCCCGAGCGTGTTCGACGATTCGCTCGCTCCCGAGGGGCAGCACGTGATGTCGATGTTCACCCAGTGGGTGCCGCACCAGTACGCCGACGCACCCCAGGCCGGCGAGCTCGCGGCGTACGCGGACCGGGTGATCGCCAGGGTGGAGACGGTGGCTCCCGGCTTCACCGACTCGATCCTGCACCGCCAGGTGATCGGGCCGAACCAGATGCAGCAGGAGTACGGGCTGATCGGCGGGAACATCTTCCACGGCGAGCTGAGCCTGGGCCAGATGTTCCACGCCAGGCCGGCGGCCGGCTACGCGGACCTGCGCACCCCGCTGCGCGGGCTCTACCAGGCCGGCTCGGCAACGCACGGCGGCGGTGGGGTCACCGGCATACCCGGCCGCAACGTGGTGCGCCAGATCCTCGCCGACGCCCGGGCCGACCGCTGGCGCGCCAGGGTCCGGGCCAGCGTGCCAAGGCGCCGGGACGGGCGGGATGGGCGGGGCGTGCGGGGCGGAACCGCCGGGGCGGCATAGCCTGGCCTGGTGGAGTTCAGCAAGGAGCTGCGCGACGACGTGATCGCGGGCGCGATCACGGTCTCGTTCCGGCTCTGGCAACGGCCAAAGGTGCGGGTGGGCGGCCGCTACCGGGTCGGCGCCGCGCAGATCGAGGTCGACGCCGTGGAGCTGCTGCCGTTCGCCGCGATCACAGCGGCCGACGTGCGCCGCTCCGGCGAGCCCGACCGGGAGACGCTGCGGCGCAGGGCCGCTCACGCGGGCCCGGTCGGCGACGACACGCTGCTCTACCGCGTGGAGTTCCATGTCACCGGCGACGGGCCACCGGGCGTGGCGTAACAGGCGGTCAAAGGATGGCGCGCAGGTCGTCGAGCCGCGACTCGACCTGGGCGGCGTCGGGATCGTGCAGGTCATCGAGGACGGCCAGCGCCTGCTGCCACGCGTCGCGCGCCGCCGTGCGGTCGCCGAGGGCGCGGTGGGCGTCGCCGAGCCTGGTCAGCACGCCGGCCTGCTCGGACCGGTCGCTCACCTGGCGCAGCAGGCCGAGGGCGCGCCGGTAGCAGTCGACGGCCTCATCGTGGCGGCCCAGGCGGTCCCTGACGTAACCCGTGTAATCCCAGGAGTGCGCCTCGCCCAGCGCGTTGCCGAGCTCGCGGTGCAGGCCGAGGGCCTGCTGGCAGCAGCCGAGGGCGGCCTGGTAGTCGCCGAGCGCCGCGGCGTGCCAGCCCAGGTTCGTCATCGCGTGAGCCTGCCCGGCCCGGTGCCCGATGGCCTGGTAGAGCCGCAGCGCGTGCTCGGTGTGCCGCCGGGCGGCCGCGTGCTGGCCCTGCTCCCCGCAGGCCGTGCCCAGGAAGACACGGCTGCGCGCCTCCCTGGCCTGGTCACCGAGCTCCCGGAACTCCTCTATGGCCCGCCTCGCGTGGGCGCGCCCCTCGTCGTAGCAGCGCAGCCGCAGGCACGCCATGGCCAGGCCATGGTGGGCGTGGGCGATTCCGGCCCGGTCACCGGCGCGGCCGGCGGCCGCGAGAGCGGACCGCTGGGTGACCGCGAGGTCGTGCCAGTGACCCTCGCGATCGAGGAACTCCGAGAGCGCCGCGGGCAGCTGCCACGCGTGGGCGTCGAAGCCGGCGGCCGTGGCCTTTGCCGTCGCCGCGAGCAGAACCTGGTGCTCGGCGGCGAACCAGGCCCTGGCCTGTGCCCGGCTGGTCACCCGTTCCGGAGTCGTGCCCGGCGCGGCCTTGCCAAGGACGAGCGGATCGCGCGCCGGGTAGAGCAGGGGGTAGGCAGCGTTGGCGGTGATCAGGTAGTGGTCGAGCACCCGGCGGACGGCCGCGGCGCGCTCGGCATCGGCGCCGTCCGCGACGGCCAGCTCGCCGGCGTAGGCGCGCAGCAGGTCGTGAAAGCCGAACCGGTCCGGGGCGGACTCGGCGACCAGATGGGCGCTGGCGAGCTCGGCCAGGGCGCGGCGCGCCTGCGGAACTCCCAGGCCGGCCAGGCTCGCCGCGGCGGGCGCCGAGATCTCGGGTCCCTGATGCACGCCGAGCAGCCGGAACATCCGCGCCGCCGGGCCGCTGAGCTGCCGATATGACCAGGACAGCACCTCCCGGACGCTGCCATCCGCATCCTCCGTGCCCAGCGCGTCCAGGCGGCCTTCATCGCTGCGCAGCTCGGCGGCGAGCGCAGACAGCGTGAAACTGGGACGCGCCGCGGCCCTGGCGGCGGCGACCGACAGGGCAAGCGGCAGCCCGGCGCAGAGCCCGGCGAGCTCGGTGGCTGCCGCGGGCTCGGCCATCACCCGCTGCGCCCCGAGCCTGCCGACCAGCAGCTCACACGCTTCCGCCTCGGACAGCACGTCGAGGAAGAACGGCTGCGCGCCCTCCACGGCGACCAGGCCGGTCAGCTGGCTGCGGCTGGTCACCAGCGCCGCGCAGCCCGTGCCGCCGGGCAGCAGCGGCCGCACCTGGCCGGCATCCGCGGCGTTGTCGATCAGCACGAGCATCCGCTTGCCCGCCAGCAGGCTGCGGTACAGCGCCGCCTGTGCGTCCAGCGACTCGGGGATCTGCGCCAGCAGAACCCCCATGGCGCGGAGCATCCCGCGCAGCGCCTCCGCCGCGGTGAGCGGCCTGCCCTCCGGGGCGAAGCCCCTGAGGTTGACGTACAGCTGCCCGTCGGGAAACCGGTCGGCAACGCGGTGCGCCCAGAACACGGCCAGCGAGGTCTTGCCGACCCCGGCCGGGCCCGCCAGCACCCAGACGGCGCCGCGGCCGTCACCGTCGGCCGCGCGGCTGACCAGCTCGTCCAGGGCCTTCAGCTCCACCGTCCGCCCGGCGAAGTGCGGCGGGACGGCCGGCAGCTGCCGGGGCACCACGCGGGCCCCGCCATGCGCCCCGCGCCAGGCGGGGGCCAGCTGGCGAGCCGCGGCCAGGTCCTGAGCTCCGGCGAGGCCCGGGGGCAGCCCCGGGCCACCGGCCAGATCCGGGTCACCGGTCAGGACGCGCTGGTGCAGGGCCTGCAGTTCCGGGCCCGGCTCGACGCCGAGTTCGCCGGCCAGCCGGTCCCTGATCGCCCGGAACACCCGCAGCGCGCCGTCCCGCTGCCCGAGCCGGTACAGCGCCACGATCAGCAGCCCGGCGAG
>Ga0209169_10001624_pt1 | contig 13717 bp, 14 predicted proteins | sample HubBroMetageWRM4_FD_188346 | JGI IMG/M metagenome (GOLD analysis project Ga0209169, IMG submission 188346) | Warmed soil microbial communities from the Hubbard Brook experimental Forest, New Hampshire - Hubbard Brook CCASE Soil Metagenome WRM 4... | ecosystem: Environmental > Terrestrial > Soil... | reverse complement strand
AGCGCGCCAGAGACGTCCAGGAACGCCTCGTCAAGAGACAGCGGTTCCACTTCCGGCGTTATTGCCCGGAATATCGCCATAACCTCGCGCGACACCGCGCCGTAGAGGCTGTGTCTGGGCGGGATGACGACCGCGTGCGGGCATAGCCGCATCGCCTGCGCCATGGGCATGGCCGAGTGCACCCCGAAGGCCCGCGCCGGGTAGGTCGCCGAGAGCACCACGCTGCGCCCACTGGTGCCGCCCACGATGACCGGCCTGCCGGCGAGATCCGGCCGGTCCCTGAGCTCCACGCCGGCATAGAACGCGTCCATGTCCACGTGCAGGATGTGGCACCCGGTGTCGTCCGGGACCGGCCGGCCGGACTCGCTCGCGGCACGTTCGTGCGCCACCGCTGGCCCCCTCGTGTCGTCCCTCCTGCCCCAACCTAAGGCCGGCCACCGACAGTCCGCATCCTGGCAGGGACGCTAGTGGTCGGGGGTGGCCTCAAGCTCGGGCTTGAGCTCCAGCAGGCGGGCGAGCAGGCCGTTGACAAAAGCCGGCGAATCGTCCGTGGACAGCTCACGGGCGAGCAGCACCGCCTCGCTGATCACCACCCCGTCGGGCACGCCGGGCGCCCAGAGCAGCTCGTACACCCCGATCCGCAGGATGTTCCGGTCCACGGCCGGCATCCGGTCCAGCGTCCAGCCCTGAGAGTGCTCGGACAGCAGCTCATCGATGCGGTCCCGGTGCGCCTGCACGCCGCGGACCAATTCGGCGGCGTAGCTGGAGACCGGTGGCGGTCCCGTTCCGTCTGGTGAGCGTTCCGCGGCGGATCGCTCGGCGAGCAGGTCCAGAACGGGCTCACCGCGGATCTCGGCCTCGAAAAGGATGTCGAGCGCCCGCTTCCTGGCCTTACTGCGGGCAGGCATCGATCAGCCTCCGGAAGAGCGGGTGGCCGGTGGTGACGGTCACGCCCGGCCGAGGTACTGGCCGGTGCGGGTGTCCACCCTGATCTTTTCTCCGGTGGTGATGAACAGCGGCACCTGGATCTGCGCGCCGGTCTGCAGCGTGGCCGGCTTGGTCCCGCCGGTCGACCGGTCTCCCTGCAGGCCGGGGTCGGTCTGGCTGACGGTCAGTTCGACGGCGGCCGGCAGTTCCACGTACAGCGGGACACCCTCGTTGAAGGCGACCGTGGCGTTCTGCTCCTCGAGCAGGTAGTTCGAGGCGTCACCCACGGTCGCCGCGGGGATGTGCGGCTGGTCGTAGGTTTCGGTGTCCATGAACACGAAGTCCTCGCCCTCGCGGTACAGGTACTGCATCTCCCGCCGGTCCACGCTGGCCTGCTCGACCCGCACCCCGGCGTTGAAGGTCCGGTCCACGACCTTCCCGGACATCACGTTCTTCAGCTTGGTGCGCACGAACGCGCCGCCCTTGCCGGGCTTGACGTGCTGAAAGTCCACGACGCTCCATAGCTGGCCGTCGATGTTGAGGGTCATGCCGTTCTTGAGGTCGTTGGTCGTGGCCACTGCGTCGTGTCTCCATCGTGGGGGGCCCGCCCGTTACAGGACGAGAAGATCCCTGGTCGTCGTCGTGAGCATCTGGTGTGATCCGGCCGCCCCGGCGTCGGTATCGGCCCGGGCGGACCCCGGAGAGCGCACCACCAGGGTGTCCTCGATCCTGACGCCGCCCCTGCCGGGCAGATAGATCCCGGGTTCGACGGTAACGGGAACCCGGTCCCCGAGTGTACCCGTCCTGCCATACCCGATCGCCGGTGCCTCGTGGACCTCGAGGCCAACCCCGTGCCCGAGCCCGTGGCCGAAGTCGCCGCCGTGCCCGGCCGCGGCGATCAGGTCGCGGGCAGCCGCGTCGACCGTGCGCACGTCGGTGCCGACCGTTGCCGCCGCCACCCCGGCCCGCTGCGCCGTGGCCACGATCTCGTAGATCTCCCGCTGCCAGGCGGCGGGCTCGCCGAGCGCCACGGTCCTGGTCATGTCCGCGTGGTAGCCGCCGTAGCGGGCGCCGCAGTCGACCGTGATCAGGTCCCCGGCCGCGAACGCCCGGTCGCCGGGCATGTGATGCGGGATCGCGCCGTTGGGGCCGCTGGCCACGATCGTGTCGAACGCCAGCGCCTCGGCGCCGAGGTCGATCATCGCCCGCTCCAGCAGGACCGCGAACTCCCGCTCGGTCCGGCCGGCGGCCACCCTGGGCAGCACCGCTTCGAACGCCTCGGCGGTGATCGCGCACGCCCTGGCGAGCAGCGCGATCTCGCCCTCGTCCTTGACCATCCGCAGTTCCTCGATCATCCGTCCCGACGGAACCAGCGCGGGCCCGCCGTCGAGCGCCGCGACCTCTGCGTGCCGTTCGACGGTCATGACCTGTGCCTCGAACGCGACCGTCCCCAGTCCTCTGGCCGCGGCCAGGCTGGCCAGTGCGGTGTCGATGACCCGCTCGACGACCAGCTCGAGGTCGCCGCAGTCGCGGGCCGCCGCCTCCGCGTACCGGGAGTCGGTGGCCAGCACGGCGGGACCGGCAGCGGGCAGCAGCAGCGCGGCGTTGGAGCTGACCATGCCGGTGAGGTAGCGGACGTTGGGCAGGCTGGTGATCAGTGCGGCAGCGGCACCCAGCTCGGCGATCTTCTGCTGCGCTCGTTCCCGCCGGGCGGCGTGTATCTGCGGCATAGCGACGACTGTACGGCTGTGCGCCGATCGGCGGCGATGACGGCTGGTACGGTCGCGGCATGGCCAGCGAGCAGCAGATCGAGGCCGTCGCGTTCGACCTGGGCGGGGTGCTGCTCGACTTTGATCCGCGGCATGTGTACCGGCAGCTGTTCGCCGACCCGGCCGACATGGAGGAGTTTCTCGCCTCGGTCTGCACCGGTGACTGGCATCGCGCCCACGACCTGGGCGTTGACATCACCCAGTCGTGTGCGGAGCTCGCCGCAGCGCACCCCGAGCACCGGGACATGATCATGGTCTGGGCCGAGCGCGGCGAGGAGATGGTGGCGGGCCAGTTCGACGACACCGTCGAGCTGCTGAGCGAGCTGAAGGCGTCGGGAATGCCGTGCTACGCGCTCAGCAACATGGAGCCCGACGCTTTCGCGGTCCGGCGGACCCGGTTTCCGTTCATGCAGTGGTTCGACGGCCACGTCATCTCCGGCCTCGAGGGCGTGGCCAAGCCAGACCGGCGGATCTTCGAAATCCTGCTGAACCGCCACGGGCTGCGCCCGCAGGCGACGGCGTTCGTCGACGACCAGCCGCGCAACGTCGACGCCGCCCGCGAGCTCGGCATCGTGGGCCTGCACTTCTCGTCCGCGGCCCAGCTCCGCCGCGACCTGCAGGCCCTCGGCGTGGTCTGACGGGCCGGGTTAGGCGGCCAGGTCGCGGATCTGCTCGATGAGGGCGACGCGGTCGGCGTGGGTTCTGCCAAGGGGCGCGACGTTGAGCGTGGTCACGCCGGACTCGCGGAACGCCGCCACCCGCTCGGCCACGTAGGAGCGCGGGCCGATCAGCGACGTTCCCTCGAGCAGCGAGGCGGGCACCAGCGCGGCCGCCTCGTCCTTCCTGCCGTCCAGGTAGGCGTCCTGGATCGCCTTGGCTTCGGCCTCGTAGCCGTACTTGACCACCAGGTCGTTGTAGAAGTTCCGGCCCCTGGCGCCCATCCCGCCGATGTAGAGCGCCTGCGCGGGCCGGCTGAGTTCCACCAGCCCGGCGACGTCATCGCCGATCGCCAGCGACGTCGTGGCCGGCATCACGTCCAGCGGCGGCAGCGACGGGTCGCGCTTCGCCTGGCCCGCCGCCAGCGCGTCGCCCCACACCGACGCCGCCTTCTCCGGGAAGTACCAGATCGGCTCCCAGCCCTCGGCCAGCTCGGCGGCCATCTCCACGTTCTTCGGCCCGAGCGCGGCGACGAAGATCGGGATCCGCTCCCGGACCGGGTGGTTGATCAGCTTCAGCGGCTTGCCGAGCCCGGTGCCCTGGCCCGGCGGCAGCGGGATCGTGTAGTGCCGGCCCGCGTACTCGAGCCGCTCCCGCCGCCACACCTTGCGGCAGATCTCGATGATCTCCCTGGTGCGGCCGACCGGCGCGTCGTAGGGCACGCCATGCCAGCCCTCGATGACCTGCGGTCCCGAGGCGCCGATGCCGAGCACGAACCGGCCGTCCGAGACGTAGTCGAGCCCGGCCGCCGTCATCGCGGTCAGCGTCGGGGTCCGCGAGTACAGCTGCATGATGCCGGAGGCGAGCTGCAGCCGCTCGGTCTTCGCGGCCACGTAGCCGAGCTGGCTGACCGCGTCGTAGCTGTACGCCTCGGGCACGAACACGATGTCAAGGCCCGCCTTCTCGTAGTCGGCGAGCTCGGTGACGGTTTCGGCGAAGCCGCCGGCGTAGTTCAGTGACATCCCGATGCGCATGCTGACGCCCTTCCCGGCTAGCACGACCGAATCCCGTTCGGCTTGACTGCCTTGAGCGTAGCGCGGCGCTGGCCCGCGGTCAGGAGCAGCCGACGCCGTCAGGAACGGCCAGCGCCGGCCGACTCGGCCAGATCGGCGACCACGGCCGCGAGGCTGGCCTCGTCGGCCGGGATCCCGGCCTCGGGCTTGCCGAGCCCGTTCAGCACCACGAACCTGGCGCCATCCTGGTACTTCTTGTCGCGCAGCCAGGCGTCCTCGAGCTCGGCCAGGTCAAAGGTCCCCTGGGTGGGCAGTCCCAGGTCGGTGAGCAGCCGGCGGTGCAGGTCGACGAGGTCGTCCGAGATGCGGTGCTGTTGGCGCGCGAGGTACGCGGCGGCCATCATGCCGACCGCGATCGCCTCCCCGTCGTCGCCGGAGTCGAGCCCGCATACCTGCTCGATCGCGTGGCCGAACGTGTGCCCGTAGTTCAGGTGCAGCCGGTCGCCCTGCTCCCGCTCGTCGTTGCTGACGATCTCGGCCTTCACGGCGACGCTGCGCGCGACCACCTCAGCCAGCGTCGCGACGTCCCCGTCGCGCAGGTCGCGCGCGTTGCCGTCGACGAGCGAGACCATGTCGGGGCCGCTGATCAGCGCGTGCTTGACGATCTCGGCGAGCCCGGCCTGGTACTCGCGCGAGCGGCGCTCGGCGGCCAGCGCCACGTCGGCGACGACAGCGACCGGCTGGTGCACCGTGCCGACCAGGTTTCTGCCCTGCGGCAGGTTGAGCGACGCCTTGCCGCCGACAGCGGCGTCGGCCTGGGCGGCAAGCGTGGTGGGCAGCAGCACCAGCGGCATGCCGCGGTTGTAGGTGCTGGCCAGAAACCCCGCGATGTCGACCACGACCTCGCCGCCGACCCCGACGATGACGTCGTCCTTGTGCACCGCGAGGTCGGCAAGATCCCCCGCGATCTGGGCGACCGTGCCGAGGTCCTTGGACTGCTGGCGGTCGGGCACCTCGATGTGCCGGACATCGAGCCCAGCGCGCTGCAGCGCGGTGGCCGCGCTGGCCACCGCGTCGCCGTCATGCCCGGCTGCCAGCAGCACCGCGGTCCTGGCGTGCGGCAGCGGCGGCAGCAGCCGGTCCAGCTCGGTCAGCAGGCCGGCGCCCACGTGCACGTTGTAGGTTCCGCCCGTGCAGGCGACCAGGACCGACGTGGTCCCCGCCGGGGCGGACGGCACCTGGACCAGCCGCTCGATGATGTCAAGGCAGATGGCCTCGGGCCGGCGCCCGTCCGTGGCCACGATCTGAGTCGCCACCGCCTGGTAGGTGGCGAGCCGCCGCTCGAAGATGGCGTGCAGGTCGGGCGCGCGCAGCATTGGCCGGTACTCGTCGTGCGAGACGCGCAGCATCGCCTCGGAGTATCCGACCTGCAGATAGATGACCTGGCTGCCCTTGAGCGCGTCCTGGGTGGCCGGATGCTCGGCCCCGCCGCCGCCGAGCGCGAGCACGGCGTCCTGGCCGCGCAGCAGCTCGGCCGTGATCTCGTGCTCGAGCTCACGGAAGGCCGGCTCGCCGCCGGCGACGAAGATCTCCCTGATGCTCCTGCCCGTGCGGCTCTCGATGATCAGGTCGCTGTCGACGAACGGCAGCCCCAGCTTCTCCGCGAGCAGATGCCCGACCGTGGTCTTGCCCGCCCCCATGAACCCGACCAGGACGATCATTCGGGCCCACCCGGGCCTTCCCCGGTCATCTGCGCAACCGCCCGCAGCGCGAGCTGGTAGGACAGCAGCCCGAACCCGGCGATGGTCCCGTCGGCCACACCGGACACCACGGACAGGTGCCGGAACGTTTCGCGTGCCGCTGGATTCGACATGTGCACCTCGATCAGCGGCGCGGTTCGCATCGCGAGCGCGTCCCTGAGCGCGTACGAGTAGTGGGTAAACGCGGCCGGGTTGAGCACGACGGGGGTCCCGGCGTCGCTCGCCTCGTGGATCCAGCCGATCAGCTCGCCCTCGTCGTCGGTCTGCCGGACCTCGACGGCCAGGCCGAGGTCGCGCCCGGCCGCCGCGGCCATCTCGGCGAGGTCGGCGTGCGTCGCCGTGCCGTAGATGTCGGGCTCACGGGTGCCCAGGCGGCCGAGGTTCGGGCCGTTGATCACGAGAACGCGCCGCATCAGCTCGCCACCTCCGTGAACGCACGGGAGAGCAGGTCCTCGGGCGGATCCTCCAGCAGCACCGGCCGGCCGATGTCCTCGAGAATGACCAGCCGCAGCCTGGCCCCGCGGCTCTTCTTGTCGACCGCCATCCCCTCCCGCAGCGCGGGCCATGCCCCGGCCGCCCAGGTTGTCGGCAGGCCGACAGCGGACAGCACCTTGCGGTGCCGCGCGGCGGCGTCCGGGGCGAGCCGGCCGGCCAGGCGGGCCACCTCGGCCGCGTAGACCATGCCGATCGCGACCGCCTCGCCGTGCCGCATCCGGTAGTCCTCCAGCCGCTCCAGCGCGTGGCCCAGCGTATGGCCGTAGTTGAGGATCTCGCGGAGCCCGGACTCGCGCAGGTCAGCGGCCACGACCTCGGCCTTGACCCGGACCGTGCGCTCGACAAGCTCCCTCGCGGGCCGGCCGCCCGGCGACGTGGCGCCCTCCGGGTCGGCCTCGATCAGGTCGAGGATCACCGGGTCGGCGATGAACCCGGTCTTGATCACCTCGGCCAGGCCGCTCACGTACTCGGCCGCGGGCAGCGACCCGAGCACGGCCAGGTCAGCGAGCACCCCGGCCGGGGGATGGAACGCGCCGACGAGATTCTTGCCCTCGGGGATGTTGACCGCGGTCTTCCCGCCGACCGCGGCGTCCACGACCGCCAGCAGCGTGGTCGGCAGCAGCACCACGCGCACCCCGCGAAGCCAGGTCGCCGCGACGAAGCCCGCCAGGTCCGTGGTGGCGCCGCCGCCGACGCCCACGATCGCGTCGGCGCGGGTCAGGCGGTGCGCGGCCAGCCGCGACCACAGCCCGGCCGCGACGGTGATGTCCTTGGCTCCCTCCCCGGCCGGCACCTCCTCGGCGTGCACGACGTATCCGGCGTCGGCGAGCACCTCACGCGCGGGCCGCGCGATCTCGCCGAGCCCGGCGGGGTGGATGACGACCACGGTCCGGGCCACGTCACCGACGAGCGCGGGCAGCTCGCCGAGCACGCCCGTGCCGACGACCACGTCGTAGGGGAACGCGCCGCCGACCGGGATCCGGGTAGCGGTCACGGGCGAGGCTCCCCGCCGGCTGTGGTGTGGCTGCCCGCGACCGCGGCCGCTATCTCGCCGGCGACCTGCTGCGGGTCGCGGTCGTCGGTGCTCACGGTCAGCCAGGCCAGATCCGCGTACAGCGGTCGGCGCTCCTCGAGGAACTGCCGGAGCCGCCCGCGCGGGTTGCCGGGAATCGGCGGGTGCGGGCCGTCGAGACCGGTCCGTTTCGCCACGGCGGCAAATCCGGCCTCCAGGTACACCACCCGCTGGCCGGCCAGCAGGCCGGCGGTGGCCGGGCTGAGAACCGAGCCGCTGCCGAGCGCGAGCACGCCGCGTTGCCCGGCGATGGCCTCGCCGGCCGCGGACCGCTCGAGTTCCCGGAACGCGTCCTCACCGTCGTCGATGAAGACGTCACCGACCGGCTTGCCGGCGCGCTGCTCGATCAGGCCGTCGGTCTCGGCGAACTCGACGCCGAGCAGCGCCGCCAGCAGCGGGCCGACGGTGGACTTCCCGGAGCCAGGCGGGCCGATGAGAATCACGGCTGGCCCCGGCGCGTCACGTTCCGGCAAAGACGTTTCGAGGTCAGTGATCGCTAGCTCCCGGGTGCTGGGTTCCATATCGCTGGAAGCCTACCCAGGCCACGCCACGTGCGGAGGCCGCGCGGGTGCAGCCCGGCCTCCGCACGTAACCGCGGTTACGGCAGGTAGTAGTACTTGCTGTCCTGGCTGACGTTCGCCGAGGTGAGCAGCACGTCGGGCAGGCTCAGGTGGAACGTGATCGCGCTGGTCTTCTTTGTCAGCTTGTCGTAGGCGTACTGGGCGGCCATCGCCCCCTCCTGGGCGGCCTGCTGCGCGACCGTCGCCGCGAGCGTGCCTTTCTTCAGCAGCGAGATCTCGGCCGGGCTGGCGTCCCAGCCGACCACGAGGACCTTGCCGGTCAGGCCGGCGGCCGCGATCGCGGAGATCGCACCCTCGGCGTTCGGCTCGGCAACCCCGAAGATCGCCTTGACCTGCGGGTGCGCGGACAAGATGGAGCGCACGGTGGTCTCGCTCGAGGAGGTCGCCTGCTGGGTGTACTGCAGGGTGGCCACCTTGATCCCGGGATACGAGGACTTGAGCACGCTGTCCACGGCCTGGAGCCGGTCGACCTGGGTGGTCGCGGTCGGCGACAGGCTGAGCTCGGCGATCTGGCCGGTGCTGTGCAGCGCCTTGCCCAGGTAGGCCCCGGCGAGCTTGCCGCCCTCGGTGTTGTCGGTGGTGATCTCCGCGGTGAGCCGGGAGGTGTTGGACAGCTGGGTGTCGACGGTGATCACCGGGATGCCCTCGTTCAGGCAGGTGCTGATCGCCGGTGCCATCGCGACCGGGTCGGTCGGCGCGACAACCAGGACGCTCGGGTGCTTGCTGCAGACGCCGTCCACGATCGGCGTCTGCGCGCTCGGGGCGAAGTCCGGCGAGCCCTGGTAGGTCACGGTCATGCCGAGCGCCTTGGCCTTGGCCTGCATGCCGTGCAGCACGGTGTCGTAGAACGAGACACCGGTCGCCCCGGGCACGAACGCGATCGTGTAGTGCTTGGCGGGCGTGGTGCCGCCCGAGCCCGAGCCCGAGCTGGAACTGCTGCACGCCGCGGCGGTGAGCGTCACTGCGGCAAGGGCCGCTGCCAGCGCCAGACGGCGCGACGGTCTCTTGATGGACATGCTTCCTCCTGGGGGGGTGCCAGAACAGGGCGGAGATGGTTACGGAAAGGTGAGTCAGGTCTGGCCGTTTCGCCGGCCGACGACCGACGGCGGCAGGAATGCCGGGACGGCGGGCGGGGGCGCGCCGGGCCCGCCAGGGGATCGCCGCCGGGCCCGGACGTTGCCGAGGTGCAGCTGATCGATGTAGACGGCGAGGATCAAGATGACGCCGACGGCGACTTCCTGCCAGAACGGCGGGACGTTGGTGATGACCAGGCCGGTGACGAGCACGGCGATGATGAACGTGCCGATCACCGAGCCGACGATCGTCCCCCGGCCGCCGAACAGGCTGGTGCCGCCGATGACCACGGCGGCGATCGCGTTCAGGTTGTCGTCAGAGCCCGAGGTGGGGTTGCCGGCCCCGAGGCGGGCCATCACCAGGACGCCCGCCACCCCGGCGAGCAGGCCGCAGATCAGGTAGACCTTGAACAGGTGCCTGCGGTCGTTGATGCCGGCCCTGATCACCGATTCCCGGCTGTCGCCGATGCTCAGCGTGTAGGCGCCGAACCGGGTCTTGGCGAGCACCACCCCGCACCAGAGGGTGATCACGGCCGCGATCAGCACCGGCACCGGGACCCAGCCGCCCAGGTTGGTGTTGCCGAACGTGGTGACCGAGCCGGGGATGTTCGAGATCTCCTGGCCGTTGTCCAGCAGGTTGCCCAGCCCGGTCGCGATGCCGAGGGTGCCGAGGGTGACGACCAGCGGCGGGATCGGGGTGCGCGAGACGAGCAGGCCGTTGACCGCGCCGAACGCGCCCCCGGCGAGCACCGCGGCGGCGAAGCCGACCGACACCGACAGCAGGTCCGGGCCGCTGGTCACCGCGAACCAGTGCGCCATCACCCACGCGCCGACCATGCCGGAGAAGCCGAGGACGGCACCGACGGACAGATCGATGCCGCCGGTGCAGATGACGAACGTCTCGCCCACGGCCAGCAGCAGCACCTCGGTCGCGGTGCTGGTGGTGTTCAGCCAGTTGGCCTGCGTGAGGAAGTACGGCGAGGCGATGCTGAAGGCGATGATCAGGACGAGCAGGACCCCGCCGATCCACAGGTCGCGCAGCTGGGACCGTTTCATGCGCCCGCCCCGGTCTTGGCGCCGGTGATGTAGCCGACCAGGTTCTCCGGGGTGAGCTGGTCCTTGCCGAGGGTCGCCGCCAGCTCGCCGAGGCGCAGCACGGCCACCCGGTCGCAGACCGCGAGGACGTCCGGCATCTGGTGGCTGACGAAGATAACGGCGATGCCGTCGTCACGGATCCGGCGGACCAGCTGCAGCACCTGTTGCTGCTGCTCGACGCCCAGCGCGCTGGTGGGCTCGTCCAGCAGCATCACCGTGCTCGTCCAGGCCGCGGCCCTCGCGATCGCGAGCACCTGGCGCTGGCCGCCGGACAGGTTACGCGCCGACGCGTGAATGTCCGGGAGGCTCGTGCGCAGCCGGGCAATCTCGCTGGCGGTGTGCGCGCTCATGGCCCTGGTGTTCAGCCATCCGACGCGGCGGCCGAGCCAGCTCGCCGAGACCAGCTCCCGGCCCATGAAAAAGTTGGCCACCACGTCGCGCTGGTCGGCCAGGGCCAGGTCCTGGTAGACGGTGGAGATGCCTGCCTCGCGCGCCGCCGCCGGGTTGGCGAAGCGCACCGGCTCCCCGTCGACCACGATCTGCCCTCCGGTTGGCGATATCGCCCCGGCGAGGATCTTCAGCAGCGTGGACTTGCCGGCGCCGTTGTCGCCGACGAGCCCGAGCACCTCGCCGGCTTCCACGTCCAGGCTGACGCCGCGCAGCGCGTGGACGCCGCCGTAGTGCTTGGCGAGGTCGCGGGTCGCCAGTCGGGCTGGCATCGCGGTCCTCCCTTCTTCGGGTGGTCAGGACGGCCGGTCTGGCTGGTTGCGAGCGAGGACCCGGTCGAGCGACCGGCGGGCCCTCGCCGCGAACTGTTCCGGGGTCAGCGCGCGGCGCAGGGACAGGCTCGGCGCCTCGACGGCGACCGGAGTGCCGGGCGGCACCGCGGTGAGCAGGGCGGTCAGTGGCAGGCCGCCGTCCCCGGGCAGCAGCCGGCCGGTGCGTGCCTCGGCGGCGGCGTCGCCTGGTGGCTGATGCAACGGCGCGTCGCACAGCTGCACGTAGCCGAGCATCTCGGGTTCCATGCGCGCGATCTGGCCGATGTCGGCGCCGCAGCGCTGGACGTGCAGCGCGTCGAGGAGGACCCCGCCGCCATCCGACCGGCCCACTATGGCCAGCGCGTCGTCCAGGGTGCGGACCGTCTTGTACGCCATGAACTCGAGCACCGGGCGGATGCCGTACGGCGCCGCCATCGCAGCCAGCCGGCCGAAGCGGTCGGACAGCCGCTCCAGGTCCGGGTCGTCGCCGATCGCGTTGACGTACCGCGCGTTCAGCCTGGCCGCCGTCTCGAGGACCGGCTCGGCGGTGGCGACGTCGGCCTCGGCGGTGAGCCGGATCGCCTCGGTGTCCAGGACGGTCACGCCGCTGTCCCGGCAGCGCCGCACGGTCTCCGCCAGCATGCGTGAGCCCGGCGACATCGGCCAGGGCGACTCCCCCACAGTCGCAGGGGCGATGCGCAGGCCGACGGCGTCGAACCCGGCTCCGGCGGCCAGCGCCACAAAGTCGGGCGGCGCGACGTCAAGCAGCGTGAGGTGGTCAAGGGCGAGCACCCGGTTCCACCGCATCGGCGGCCCTAGCGTCATCGTTCGCGCTCCTGGTAGTGTACGAACTAGTTAGTACATTATGCCGATGCCGCCTACGCCTGTACAGACCTGGCGGACGTAGGATCAGGGCTTCTGCGAGGCAGAATGGACAGGCGACGGCCACGCCCGGCGCGGGCCGCGCGCGAAGGGAATGCGATGGTTGCCAGGCCGGACTCCGCCGAGGTGCCCACGCGACGGCGGAATCCCGATCTCACCCGCGAGGAGATCCTCGACGTCGCGGTCCGGGAGTTCGCCCGCAACGGGCTCGCCGGAGCGAGGGTCGACGAGATCGCCGCCCAGACGCGCACCACGAAGCGGATGATCTACTACTACTTCGGCGGCAAGGAGCAGCTCTACATCGCGGCCCTGGAGCGGGTCTATTCGCTATTCCGGGACGTGGAGGCGCGGCTCGACGTCGATCACCTCGACCCGGTCGCGGCGATCAGGCAGCTCGCTCAGCTCACCCTCGACCATCACGAGGCGAATCCGGATTTCATCCGGCTGGTCGCGATCGAGAACATTCACCGGGCCGAGAACATCAGCAAGTCCGAGATCCTCCGCCGGCTGAACAGCCCGGTGATCACCACGACCGAGCGGATACTCGAGCGCGGTTACGCCGCCGGCGCGTTCCGGCGGCGGGTCGACCCGGTCGACCTGCACATGATGATCAGCGCACACTGCTTCTTCCGGGTGGCCAACCAGCACACGTTCCTGGCCGCGTTCGGGCGCGACCTCGTCGACCCAGCCAGCCACGAGCGCCACCGGGAGATGGTCGGCGACATGGTGGTCAGCTACCTCACCGGATGACCGCTGCGGCGGGCTAGCCCTCGGCGAGCTGGCCCGGAGCACGCGGCCATGCCAGCTATGAACGGACTCGTTAGTACATTTACGGAGCAGGTCAGTGAACGGGAACACGCCCGACGCCAGGCAAGTGGTCCTGATCGGCGGGCGCACCGGCGCCTCGTTCTCGCCCGGCGTCTGGAACCGTGTATTCGCCGACTTCGGGATCCCGCTGCGGTACCGCAGCAACGACATCTCGCCTGCGGACCTGCCCCGGGCGGTCGGCAGGGTGCGGGATCCGGACGTCGCGGCCGCCAACGTGACCATGCCCTATAAGGCTCGGGCCGCGGCCCTCGCCGACGTCAGGGACGCGGACACCGAGCGCGTGGGCGCGACGAACTTCCTGGTGAACCGCGCTGGAATGCTGCACGCGAGCAACACCGACGTCGCGGCGGTGCGGGTGGCGCTGCGCCCCGTGGCCTCGTCGAACGCGCTGCTGCTCGGCGCCGGGGGTGCGGGCGCGGCGGCGCTCGGCGGGAGCGTCGGCGCGGTACGCCGCGTGGTCATCGCCGACCGGGACGTGGCGGCGGCCCGCAGCCTGGCCGCCCGGGCGCGCAGCTGGGGAGTGCAGACGGCCGTTGTGGCGTGGGAGGCGGTCCCCGCCGCGGCTGCCGAGGCCGACCTGATCGTTAACGCGACACCGATCGGAATGGACGCCGCGGACACGCGTTCCCCGGTCCCGGACGGGCTGCTCGGGCACCGGCCAGCGGTTTACGACTTCGTGTACCGCAGCGAGATGACGGCGCTGCAGGTCATGGCGCTGAAGGCGGGCTGCCCCGTGTACGACGGGCTGGCTCACATGACCGAGCAGGCGGTGGCGATGATCCCCGGCCTTGGCCTGGCCCCCGAACT
>Ga0209169_10001620_pt1 | contig 13731 bp, 8 predicted proteins | sample HubBroMetageWRM4_FD_188346 | JGI IMG/M metagenome (GOLD analysis project Ga0209169, IMG submission 188346) | Warmed soil microbial communities from the Hubbard Brook experimental Forest, New Hampshire - Hubbard Brook CCASE Soil Metagenome WRM 4... | ecosystem: Environmental > Terrestrial > Soil... | reverse complement strand
CGCAGAATTGTAAGCAGCGATGCGCGGCTCGGGATCAGGCGTGGGACTAATCGCGACAAACATGCGTCCCGTAAGCGGCTCGTTGCGGACGGAATCCGGGAAAGAGACCTCGAAGCGAACTGTTGAACCATTCTGTTGCGCGTGCACCGTGAAAAGACAGGACAAGCTCAAGGCCGCCCCTGCGAGGATTCCGAGCCTTCCCAAGAACCGACTAAGATTCATTTGAGTCCTCCATCTTTTCATTCTCTGGTATTGCCTAGATGAGCGATCTTTTGCTCTTCTACTGGGGGTCACCGCCGGGTGCTATGCCCGCGAAAGACGCGTCGATGACGCTGTCCTTTAGGTACTGATCAAAAAAATCGAGCATATCCAGACCCAACTGTTCTGTGTTCTCGCGACCCGAAACGTAATAAGGGCCATAGTGCGTGGGCTCGCCGCGATTGACGTAAGCTTTGAAGCGATACACTTTGTAAGCCGCCTCCAGCGCGCGGGCAAATTCCACAGACGCAGGAGGCACATCTTCTCCAGGCCGCCAAGCGGTGGGTGGTCCATCGCCCTGGACCAGAAAGACAGGCGTGGTGACGTTATTTACTGAATAAATGGGAGAAACCTTTCGGTATAAGTCGGCGCGCTCGGGAAATGGTCCAAGCTCGTAGGCGAGCAACTTCGTGTGCCGCAGCTCGGTGTTGTAGCTCATGAACGAAACCCAGTCTCCATACCCGGACATCGGTATAGCTGCCTGAAACACTCCAGGAGCGAAAGCGACTGCATCCATAGACATGCAGCCTCCGTAACTGGTTCCGGTGATGCCCATTTTCCGTGGGTTGATGAAGGGAAGCGTCTTAAGGTATTTCACTCCGGCCAGGACATCGTCCAAATCGCAATGTCCCCAGCATCCGTTGTTGGCATCCTCGAATTTCTTGCCGAATCCGGAGCTGCCGCGAATGTTCGGCATGAGAATTACGTATCCCTGCATGACCAGGAACTGCACGAGAGGCGCGTAGGTGTCCGTGAACTGGGATGTCGGCCCACCATGGATCCAGAGAATTCCCGGAAACTTTTGGTCATTGGTGTGGTTGGCTGGTTTGTATAGATATGCCGAAATGACGGAGCCGTCAGGGCTCGGAAAATTTACCTTCTCGGGCATGACCAGTTCTTTGTCACGTACGCTGTCTGGCACAGAAAAAGTCAATTGGGTAGCGCTTCCATCCTTCACGGAGATCGTGAAAAGATCCGCGGGTTTCCGTGGAGTGCCCAAGGTGTAGCTGACTCGGTCTCCTGACGACGACCATTCGGGGTCCGTGACCACGCCGACCTGCGGATCGACGAGGACGCGTTGGTGCTCTCCACCCGCTCCTACCAAATGTAGTTGCAAAGTTCCATCGTGATTGGAAACGTACGCCACCTGTGTTCCGTCTGGAGACCAGCGGGCTGCGGTTTGGTCCGCCTGCTCAGGAGCTAACGCCCTGGGTTGAGAACCCGTCAATTCGATCGTCCAGTAATTAACCCAGCCGTTGCGATACGAACTGAAGAGCACCGTATTGCCATTGGGTGATATCTGCGGAGTTCCAAAAGTGCTATTGGTCCAAATCGTGCCATAGTCAAACCAACCGCTATCATGGACGACGATTCGTCCGACGCCCCCGCTTGCCGGCATGATCACGATGTCGTGGTCGACCCAGCGGTCATCCGCGCGTACATAAATGATGTTCTTGGAGTCCGGGGACCATGACGGACAGGTTGAGTATTGCGATGCCGCCGTTAGTCGATAAACTTGGCCGTCTGCAACGGAAGCTTTCCAGATATCGAAGCTGCCATAGCGGTCTGCCGAAAAGGCAATCCATTTGGCGTCGGGGGACCAGTTGAACGTGTTGATCCTGGCACCGAGTCGCGTGAACTGTCTTTCATTCCCGGCCGCGACGTTCCAAAGCCACAATTCCGGATACCCGCTCTTGGCCGACAAGTAAGCGATCCACTTTCCGTCTGGAGACCACTTGGGGATCTGGATATCGCTTCCGGAGAATAGGAGGCTCGGAGGAGAGCCTCCGTTCGCCCCGACAGTCCAAAGACCGGGTTTCCCCGAACTCGATTCGAACATGATGCGCGAGCCGTCAGGGGACCATTGTGGGGTGCCGTCAACAATGGAGACGATCGAGGTAAGCATCTCGATAGTCGCTCGTGCAGACCCTGCCCCAGCGTCGTCAGAACTGAAACAGAGGCCGGGACTAGCGCCCAACAATACGGCGCAAGCGGCCATCACCAACTTCCGAGCACACCCGTAAGATGCAGCCAATTTCCCCGCCTTTTTTCGAGTTTAGAGCTTCGTCTCCTGTCCGAGGGTGGTTCGACAAGGCCCGCTTTTCGGGTTCGTTTATTTGCCAGCGAGACCTTGATAGACATCACGAGCTTGCCGCCAAATCTTGAGCACTTGTTCTTTCTCGGCGACAGTGTCGAAACATGGCGCTAGAAAGCCGCGCTTGTTGCAATCAGCCTGCTCTATAGCCGGCAGCACTTCGTCGATCCAATCCCGGAAATGAATCGCGTCTTCTTTTGAAATTGCTGGCGCATTTGCATCTGTCAGATAAACCGGACTTGTGTGCGCATACACATACGTATCCATCAACAAGTGCTGGTATCCGGGCCCGGTTACGCGAGCTGCGACCCAACCGCTCTGGCTTACCGTCAGGCTCCGGTGAATCACAATTCGATAAGGATCCTGGGCTCTTATGGAATCCACGACTTTCCCGTTTTGCAGAATGTCCAGAGTTTCCATGGGAAAAACGGAAACGGCCTCTGCGTCAATCTGCACCGAAGAAGACTTGCCGGAGGGAAGCTGAATCTCGTCTCCGGGTTCTTTTCCATTAACCTCGAAAGTCAACAACGGTCCATTGGTCACGAAGGTATGTCCAGCGACCAATTTGTGCATCCAGTCTTCGTAGGTCAACGGCGAGTCGGCATGCACATACACTCGCACCGATCCAACGGATGGCGCGCGCGAGTAATTCGTCATCGCATCAGTGCCGGCGCTGGCGGGCAGCCTGAAACCAAGATTCAGCACGCGATACCATTCCTCGGCGGATTTATACGCGTCGCTCCACAGGCACATCACTTCAAAGAAGTCGAGCTTGTGCAATGCCACTAAAACCGGGAATTCCTTCGATCGTCGGGGAAGAAAGCCGCTGCCGTAAAACGGATGAGCAAGTCCCCCGTACCCTCCCTGAGCGTGCACTTCGTCCAAGACCTGCGCCAGGTCAGGATAGTGCGCCTGGCGAGCCGTGGCCGGCACAGTGTCCGACGGATAGACATAATTTTTCAAATTCACGAGATTTAAGTGGCCCGGATAGGAGTATCGATACTCCTGATTGAAGTAGATGAGTCGGTTCGTGTGGGAAATGCCGTTCAGTTTGCCTTCAAAATACTGTCGATCCATGATGCGGGTATTCCAGTTCGCTAGCAGATCGTTGACGACGTTTAAATCCTCTCCCTCCTCTTCGAGCATCAGGGAAGACGGAGTAGCCTCATAGTTCCCTCCATAGTTCATGTGCACGTGGTTGTCACCCGAATACCAACCCTTTGCAGCCATGTTAGTCAATCGGGTCAATTTGAACTCGACGCGCTGAGTGTGTCCGGCGACAATTTGCACAGTTTGTTTCTGCGGGTGGAATTCGAATCCCTTCATCACTTCGAGTGTGGCCGTACCTGGGGGCAGATCAACCTTGAAGTTGCCGGTCGTATGGAAGTAGTGGTCCCTCGTTACAGTTACGAACCTACCGAAGGCGCCCACCGGTGCGTACGACTTACCGTCGTTCGCCCGCAGATAGACTCGCGCAGGAGTCACTGCACCCGTGTCCTCATCCCGTACGACAACTTCCAGATGACCAGCGGGTTGGCTGTACTTCAGGCCCTCAACCACGACTTGCGAAGCGATGCCTCCGACGGCCGGAAGAGTCCACAGCGTGAGCTTTCCGCCTTCATCCGATATGTACGCGATTTTCTGACCATCGGGTGACCACGCGGGCTCAAACACTTCACCCTTGGAAAACGTGAGTTGCAGTGGATTCCCCGCGATGGCATTGAGCACCCACAGCTGACTGTTCCCGCCCCGAAAGGAAATGTAAGCGATCTTCTGACCATCCGGTGACCACGCGGGCCGGGCGCGCCAGAGAGTTTCTTCTTGCAGCAGTAATGAAGGGTCCTTTTCGCCGAGGCGCAACTTCCAGATTCCCCCGGTGCCTACAATTTCTTTTTCGTCCCATTGCCGATTGCTGACGAAGGCGATTTCCTTGCCGTCAGGAGACCAAGAAGGAGTTATGTTTTGATGTTGATCCTCGAGCACAGGCCGCATCCTTCCATCCTCGATCGAAGCGACCCAAAGACCAAAACCCTTTCCGCCCGCCGAGGACGTGCAGAGAATCGACTTCCCATCTCGAGACCAACGCGGGTCGACATTTGCGTTGCCGGTGTGCGTGACGACATGGGCCGAGCCGCCGTCCGCCTTCATGACCCAAATTTGAATGCTTCGATCATTGTCCCGCACAAATGCGATTTCACTTCCATCGGGACTCCACGCTGGTTCAGAGTCATACCCGGTATCGGAAGTGAGTTGCACGGCCTCTCCTCCAGTGACGGGAATTCCCCACAAACTGCCTTGCATGGAGAACGCAATCTGCCGTCCATCGGGGGACCAAGCTGGAGACCACGGTCCCGTCGTCACCGGTGGCATGTACATGGCCTCCATGTAAAGACCCGAGGCATCAGAAACGGCGCCGTACGCGGAATCAAAGTTCTTGCCATTCTTCTGGAACTCCTCGGCTGGATGTGAAGCCGTTTGCGCAGCCAGTGAAATCGCCGAAAGCCAAACCGATGTGAACAATATCGTCGCGGGAAAAGATCCCCGCCTTGTGACCCCCTGGCAGCTCATATCTATCTCCGATCACAAAACAAGCTAAGCAATGATTCGCCCCGAATAGCTCTAAGCGAGTTCCCTGGCGATTCGCAACTGGACTCTTGGCGTCACTCCTCCAAGCCGTCCCATTCCATCGTGAGAAGCATCCCGTCGTCCGTTGCGGATTGATTTCCGGACATCAAGAAAATGCCTTCGCGAGTCAGAAATTGTACTTCAGAGCAAATTGAATTATCCTCGGTGCTACTGTGGTTGCCGTGATCGCGCCAAAAGTTGCCAATGGCAGGATGGAAGCAGGATTCGCGAACTGTGGCGTATTGAACGCGTTAAAAAATTCCGTGCGGAATTCTACGTTGGAGTTCTCTCGCAACCATCCGACGGGTGTCACCTTGACGATCGCGAAGTCCACGTTGTGCTGTCCCGGGCCCCGCACAGCTCCGCGTCCGATCGTGCCGAGACCGAAACCGTCGCCGACAACCGGCGGAGGACAGAAAGCTGCCGTATTCAAATAGTCAGCTAGATTATTCTCAACCGAGCCAGGTGTCTTGAGCTGGCCGTCTGTAAATCCTGGGCAGACCTGCCCATACCGATATCCAGAGACTCGAAATGCAATGATTGAACCAGCGCGTTGGTCCTGGATCGGGACCGGCGTTCCGCTCTGAACGGTAACCACGCCGGACGATTGCCAGCCGCTGAGCATTTTGCCAACGAAGCCGGTGCGTTCCTTGGGTTGAGGCAGCGCCCATAAGTAACTGAAAACGAAGCGGTGCGCTCGGTCGAAATCCGAAGGGCCCCATTCCAAGCTCCGCGCTAAGTTGCCGTCACCTGGAAAGCGACCGCCCCTACCGGAATCAAAGCCAATGGTTGTGTCGGAAAGATCATCGAGAGTCTTGCTCCATGTGTAGGAGCCCAGAAACTGTAAACCGTGTTTGAAGCGTTTGGTAATACTGGTTTGTAATCCGTTATACCAAGAATCAAAACGCGTCTCGTTATCCAGCAACGACGTGTAGCCGATATATGGTACGCGTTGCTGGGCATTGGCAACGGTATTGGTCGTAATGCCGTTGACAGGATTGGTCGGACTGGCAAGCAACGGCGTATTCAAATCGGCCGTCCCGTAGAGACGTTCGCCCCGCGCTCCCACGTATCCCACTTCCCACAGAAATCCTGGCACAAATTCATACTGCAAGTTGAGATTCCATTGCTGGATGAGTGGTGCACTTAAGTTATTCGAGATGACCGAGTGCGCCGCGATCGCGCTCGTGGGAAAGGTAACGGGCCAAAAGGGAGTAGCAGGAAGAGGAGGATTCCACGGTACTTGGAACGTCGCCGCGGCATTCTGAACTCCGGTAAAGGACTGCAGCGCATTAAAAGGGGGCTCCAAAAGAAGCTGGAGAAAGTCGTTGCCGGCTAGACGGGAATAAAAAATTCCATATCCTGCACGAACCACGACGCGATCCGTTCGCGCGAAGGGCCTCCAAGCAACGCCGAACCGTGGGGCCCAAAAGTTGTTCTGAACATTACCGCAGCAACCTTTGTTGCCGGTACTCATGACCGCTGGACTGCCAACCGAGTCCAAAACGCTCTTGGGAAAGTTTGTCGGAACGATGTAACCGGATAGCGTGCCACTGGCCGGTGGGGGATTGATGGCCAGTGCGGGGTCGAAGTTCGTCATATACCCGCGTGCCTCGGTCACGTCTCCGTAATAATCCCAGCGCACGCCAATGTTGAAGGTCAGTTGCGAGTTGGCCTTGTAGTCATCCTGCAGATAAGCGGAATAATCGACAACCCGAAATTGGCGATCGGTTATCCCACTGATTGCGCTCTCCGAGAAAATATTGCTGAAACTGCTTCCGTTCTCCGCGCCGCTCATTCCAAGCAAGAAGTCCGGGAAGGTCTCAAAGGTCAGGCTCCCTCGCTTGTTCCCGTACAGATTGAAATTATCTCTTATGGGATCAACCTCGAATCCACCGCGAAGGCTGTGCCCACCATGAACGAACGAGACTTGATCGGCCGCGGTAAATCCGGTAACGGCGGTGTCGAAGAAATCGTTGTTGTTGCCGCCAAGCGTGAATAAGCCTGTCACAATGATTTGCGGCAGTACGGTCGTTTGCCCGGTGCCGGTCATGCCGATCTCGGTGGTGGTGGTCGGCTGCAAGTTTACGAGACTTCCCGTGTTCCGTAGTCCGCTAACGGTGACGGTATTGACCACGCTGGGGGTCAGCACAGAAACCAGCTTCACAACCAGACTTTGGTTCCCAAAATTATCCAGGCCGCCGTTACCCGGCACGTTCGATCCGGAGTTTGTGAAAGCTGGAGCTTCGGGGTCTCGTGACCAAAAATATCGGGCGCTGAGAGTGTTGCTTTTATTGATGGTGAAATCCATGTTGTAAACGACTTGGTCTTCTGTGAAGGCGGAAACATTACTGAAGACGGAAAACCCTTGGCCGTTCGGTTCAATCAGCTGTGGCGTCGGGATCACAAACGTGCCGTTCGGCAGCTTCTGATTCAGGAGCGCGAGGGCCACGGGATTGATGTTCGAGCCATCGCACGCAACTGCCACGCCCCCTTGAGCGCCAGTCTGCCCGCAAAACGTCTGCCCGAGGGTAGGGGCGGAGCGATCATCCGTGAGCGGCGGAAGAAAAGCGCTTTGCAGTGAGTTCGCTCCAACGCCGTTGCGTTGGCGAGTGCCCTGATAGGAGGCGAAGAAAAAGAGCTTGTCCTTTACTATTGGCCCTCCAAATGTTCCTCCGAATTGATTCTGCTTAAGGACGGGCCTGGGCCGATCGTTCCTCTTGAGGAAGAAGTCGTTTGCGTTGAGCACGTTATTTCGGAAATACTCGAATGCGTTTCCATGAAACGCGTTGGAGCCGGATTTGGTAACCACGTTTACGTTCGCACCTGAGCTGCGGCCATAGCCTGCATCATACAGGCTCGTCTGAACTTTGAACTCTTCGATCGCATCCGGATTCGGAATGGCAATGCCTGTATATCCAAGCCAGTCGCCGGCTTTCGCGGTGCCAAAATTATTTATATGCACTCCGTCCATTTGGTAGTCGTTATCTATCGCCCGGCCTCCGTTGACGAAAATGTCCGGAGAGTTTCTTCCCAGCGCGCCGGCGTTGTTGACGTCCGCTTGCACGCCGGTGTAGAGGTTCAGTATCTGCGTATAGTTGCGTGTGACTAGGGGCAAATTATCGACGGTCTGTTCGTTTACCACGCGGCCCAGTGTTGTGGATTCTGTCTGGGCCAGAACGGTCTCAGCCTGCACCGTAACGGTTTGAGATGTGGATCCTACGGTCAACGCCATATTGAGTTCTTCTGATTCTGTGACATTGATCATCACCGACGGTGTCTTGTAGGTCTCAAAGTTGGTAGCTTGTACTTCGACCGCATACTGCCCCGGAGAGAGCAGAGGGATCTTGTACACCCCGGTGGAATCGGTCTTTACGCTCCTGGTCGTTCCCGTGGCCAAACTGCTCACCGTTACCGTCGCATCGGGGACAACTGCTCCCGAAGAGTCGGTTACCCTTCCAACGAGAGCCCCCGTCGACGGCGTTTGAGCTGCAGAGACGGGACACAAGACGAGCGATAAGCCCGCTGAAAGAGTCAACATCAACCTCGGAAGAGCAACGCGAACTTTTTTCACGATAAGCACCGCTCCACCTCCGATTGTTGTGAAGCCCTTTTACCTTCGTTTGGAAGAACCAGGCAATGGTTAACACGTGATTTGTTTGTTGTCGGCTAGTGCATTGAGAAATCGGCGGTTGAGTCTCCACGTTATCGTTCCGTTGACGATTGACTTCTCCAAGAAACTGCGCCAGAATTTCGGATGTTTTCGCAAAACCCGCAGGTAGCCGCACTGACTCTGTGTTTTGGTGTCTTTGAACTGGACCTGCAGAGCGGTGAGCTTCGAAAAGCGGGCAGGCTAATCAAGCTGTCCCCGCAACCGCTGCGAATTCTGACCCTCCTGGCAACTCGTAAGGATGTGGTGACGCGCGATGAGATCCAAAAGCAAATCTGGAGCGACGCCACCTATGTCGATTTCGAACGAGGGATCAATCACTGTATCAGTCAGATCCGGTCAGCCCTTGACGACAATACGGGGACGCCGCGCTACGTTCAGACTCTACCTCGTCGTGGCTATCGTTTCGTTGCGCCGGTCATAGAACGAGAACACGAGCAGATTCAGCCGCCGGAACGTAGTCCGTCCGCAGAATTCAGAATTACGGTGACGTTTGCGCTCGTTGCATTTTGCGCCATCGTCGTTCTGGCCGGTGGCGTTTTCGGCTGGAAACACATCTCGACCGAACAGAGCCTACAACGCTCAAAGGTCCCACTGGCCGTACTTCCCTTCGTTAACCTGAGCGGTGATCCGCAACAGGATTACTTCGCCGAGGGCATGACGGAAGCGCTGATTACTCAACTGGGGAAGTTCAGCCGCCTGCGCGTCATTTCGAACCAAACGGCCATGCATTTCAACGGAATCAACAGTCCTGCGAGCGAAATCGCGCGGCAATTGAACGTAAATGAGATCGTCAAAGGTTTCGTCCTACAGTCCAACGGAAAAGTACGGATTAGCGCTCAGCTGATCGACCCTGCGTCAGGCACCTACGTTTGGACGGGTAGTTACGAAGGAGATCTTCGCGACGTCCTAACGATACAAAGCGAAGTTGCCGACGGAATCGCGTCTAAAATCAGGGTGACGATGACACCGCAGGAGCGACAAAGAGTCCGCAGTAGCGAGGAGGTCAATCCGGCCGCCCACGAGGCTTACCTGAGGGGCCGGTATTATTGGAGCAAGAGAACTCGACCGGCGCTCGATAAAAGCATCGAGTACTTCCTCAGCGCTGTAAAAGCAGACCCGAATTATGCGCCCGCTTATGCCGGATTGGCGGACTCCTACAATTTGCTTGCATACTCGGGTGCCCTGCCTCCCAAAGTGGCATATCCAGAGGCGACGACGGCGGCAATGAAGGCGCTCCAACTGGACGACACGTCGGCTGATGCGCACACTTCTTTAGCGGACATTCGGTCCGTTTATGAATGGAAATGGTCTGAGGCGGAAGCCGAGTATCGCCGCGCAATCGAACTCAATTCGAGCTATGCAATCGCTCATCAATGGTACGCGTCCTATCTCGGCGCTATGGGCCGCCCCGAGGAAAGCGTGCTGGAAGCAAAGCAAGCTCTGGGCTTGGACCCTCTGTCCCTGGTGATCAACTCGAACGTCGGATGGAGCTATTATCTGGCTGGAAGATATGACGACGCGATCGCAAGTTGGCAGTCAACCCTGGAAATGGATTCTGATTTTGGGTTGGCGCACTTGGACTTGGGGCGCGCCTATGAGCAAAAGAGCATGCATGAACCCGCTATCTCAGAAATGCTTAAAGCGATCGCTCTTTCTGGCGAAACACCCGCAGCGCTCGCGGCGCTGGGATACTCCTACGCTTCCGCCGGCAAGCCTACGCAAACGATCGAAATTGTGAACCGATTAAAGACCATGGTTAAGACAAGTTACGTTCCGGCATACGACCTAGCCGTTCTCTATGCGGCACTCGGGAGAAGAGAGGACGCACTCAACTGGTTGCGGGAGGCTTATGGAGAACGTTGTGGCGAATTGCTTTACATTAAGGTCGACCCACGCTTAGATAGCCTCCGCGACGATCCTCGATTCGTGGCCTTGACAAGAGATATGGGACTGCAGTGATCGCGCGGAATCGTCGAACCGTATTCGAAGCAATCACAGTCTGGTCCGACAATTTCCAACGTCTTAACACCGTTCAAGCCGGCAGAACCTTCGACTACTTCGAGCTTCCGAGAGGGCCACAGCCAAGCCACCAAAGGAAGCCCTATCAAAGTTGCGCAAAGGTCGAGATCGACCGCGCAGCAGTTGCGCATTTGCTCTTCCGGGGTCTCGGACGTGGAAGCCGAGCATGCCTCCCTGGCCGACCAGCGACTGTTAGGCCGTCGTCTGCGGTCCTTGTGCCTCCTCCCCGTTTAGGCATCCTCGCACGATACGAATATTTGGTGCTTATCTCGAGGCAATGGAGAAAACCAATGGCTGTAAGCAGAGACTCCATCGCAGGAAGAACCGCACAGACCACAAACTCCGGCTCTGCCTGAGCGCGGGGAAGCCCACTCCTCTCATAGCCAGAGGATTCCCACAGCGAAGCCGCTATCGAGGGCGACTGTAGGGAGTCGCGTCAGCGAGCATGCCCCTTGATGGCGGCGAAAGCGGGGGGAACTCTGCACCTTCCCTCATTATTCCCGTTGAGCCGCTCTTGTGCTTTGGCGGTTAGGCTTGGCCTAGCTTTGGATTATGTCTTGCGGTCGGATGGGCACTACTGGACTACAATTGAGTGCGGATGTGCCCCAACAGATGAGTTTTGCACCTCAATTTGAGATAACGAATTCGATCACGGCGGAGTTGACAAGGATCGAACGGGCGCGTGGATTTCTGGACGCGGCCAAACTTTCCGAGGACTGGATCACCGGTATGCAAAAGCGCGCCCTTGTGCTTGAGGCGCACTATACGACGCACATCGAAGGCACTCAACTTACGCTTGAACAATCGGAGCGCATTCTCGCCGGCCAAAAAGTCCGGGGGGCTAGACCGGATGATGCGCAAGAGCTCCTCAACTACAAGAAGGCGTTTGAATTGGTTTCAGGTTACTTGGAGAGCGGCGAGCCGATCGCTGAGGCATTGATACGCCAGATTCACAAACGCCTCGTTCAAAGCGTGCGCGGAAACAAGGCGTCACAGGGAGAATATCGCAAAATTCAAAATTACATCGTCAACTTGCGCACAGGAGAGAAGACATATACGCCGCCACCACCACTAGAAGTTCCACAGATGATGACCGACTTCGTCTCGTGGTTGCGAAAGGACACACAAATACATCCAGTCATTGTGGCCGGGATTGCGCAGTTTCAACTCGTTCACGTTCACCCCTTTGTTGACGGCAACGGACGCACGGCACGTTTGCTTTCTACTCTTTGCCTCTACAGAACAGGTTACGATTTCAAACGGCTCTTCACGATCAGCGAGTATTACGACCGCGATCGTCCCGCCTATTACAAGGCGCTGCAAGGCGTGCGCGAGCGCGGAATGGACATGACTGGTTGGCTCGAATACTTCACGGAGGGCTTGGGCGCGCAGATGCGAGACGTTCAAATGACTGCTGAGCACGTCATGCGCAAGGATGTGATTCCGGCGAGAGCCCGGAAGAACGGTTTGAAAGAGCGGCCCATCGCGATTCTCGGTTATCTGCTCACCGCAGGCAAAGCGACAGTGGCAGAATGTGAAGAGGAACTGAAGATGAACAGAAGAACGCTCCAGCGCGATCTCAAACTGCTGGTTGAAAAGGGCCTAGTCCGCGAGATCGGAACAGGTCCGACCGACCCAACCAAATACTACCAGCCGCTACTGTGACAAGCTGTGACAGATTACTGTGACAAGCTAGCTAGGACAGACGACTGTGACAACACCTGGTTTAGCAATCGTCGCCAACGCCGGGCGGCTAGTTTAACGGAGAGAGGCCCATGCCTCCCATAGTTGTGCCATCCCGAAGCGAGACCGCGGTCAAGGGCGACTGTAACGAGCCGCGCAGCGGGGCGTGACCCTTGACGGCGGCGTAAGCGAAGGGAAGGTTCTGCTTCGTCCAGTGCAAGTTCGTTTGTTCGCGGTGAGCATATCCGCGTTGGCGAAGTGCCACACTTATCTGATGTCTCCATAGATCCAGACGTAAGTAATTGATTCTAATAACGTAAGTAAGATTCTCACTTGTTTTGCCATGGTCCATTTCGCTGTCGAGCAGGAATCCGAACGCATAGAAGTCAAAGAACAGCGTGGTTGCGTCGTCCACTGCAAAATGAACCTTGATGATTCTCTTCTCATCCGGCGCAAGAAAGCTGTCGCCGTGAACGACGAAATGAGGAAATACGCTCGCGAAGTAATATTCCTCGCCAGCTCGGGCGCCGTGGCCTGGAACGAGCGTTGTTAGGCAATCAATGAGAGAGACCTTGGTTAGATCCTGCAGGATACCTGTGATGTACTGATGGAGTCCGGCGTGAGTCTGAAACTCGTGCCGATCCTAAAGATAGACTGTACTCTCGGGCCCCGCGATGGTGAGTTCCCCATAAATTTCCTCTCTCGGAGCAAGAGTGAATTTTCCTGCGTGCTTCGACTTTCGGAGGTCATCCACGGCGAGCCCTCGACTGTGTCAATCTCATTCGAAACGTAGCTAGTTTGCGGCACATTATAGTTCTCATACTCGATGAGGGCGACGAGAATACGGCGACTCCTACTAGGTGGGAGTCACCGAATTTTCTGGACTAATGGTCGTGGGGCATGGCCGAGCGATACAAGGACGTTATCATCCGACGCTGAAGCATACGGGGTACGCCTTAGGTACACGGAAAAGCGAGCCAGAGTAAGTGGATGATCTTTCAGTAGATTAGGTTGGTAGGGGCGGTGGGGATCGAACCCACGACCTTCGGCTTAAAAGGCCGCTGCTCTACCACTGAGCTACGCCCCTACGTGCGTCTAAACATCTTACACGGAAACAAATTCGCGAGCCTAGGAGGAATTGAACTGCGCGGGCAGATTCCGAGCGGCTCCGCGAGGGCACCGTACGCGCGGACATCGAGGTAGCCGCTTAGCTTAGTCCGAAGAAGGAGCTTCGCGTGCCGTGGGCAGGGCGATGGCGCGTTTTCGTTTCCAGACGTAATCCTTGCGCAGCTTGGCTTGATGCTTCGTTATTTGCGGTTCCAGCTCGGCGAACGCGGCTTTGACGCTGCCCAGCACGTCCGCTCCCACGCCGGTCGAG
>Ga0209169_10001617_pt1 | contig 13741 bp, 8 predicted proteins | sample HubBroMetageWRM4_FD_188346 | JGI IMG/M metagenome (GOLD analysis project Ga0209169, IMG submission 188346) | Warmed soil microbial communities from the Hubbard Brook experimental Forest, New Hampshire - Hubbard Brook CCASE Soil Metagenome WRM 4... | ecosystem: Environmental > Terrestrial > Soil... | reverse complement strand
GCGCCGCGGGCTGGCCAAAAAATTCGTCAGCATCATGACCGAATGGTGCCGCGCCGAAGGATTCGGCTCGGTATCACTCCATGCCAGCGACGCCGGCCGGCTGGTCTACGAACCCCTAGGTTTCCAGCCGAGCAATGAGATGAAACTCTCGTTGCGTTGAAGCGCAGCACGGCGATGCTACTTTTTGGCGCGCGCAACGCCACATCGAGAACTGCATGCTCCGTGCGACTTCTGATTCGCAAAGCCTACCCCGCTGCGATGATGGCCTTCCTGGAAGACTTTGGATTTGCTTGTTCCATTAACGGCGATGCTACTTGACTCGGCGCAACAGGCGCAAGGGCGCAGAATTTCTGGGAACTTTTTCGCCGCTGGCGGGGAACTATGGTGCAGGCCGGGTTAAGTCCGGGGCGGACGCGTATCGTAGGCATCGCCAGCGGCGATTCCCCAGCGCGCGGCGCGACAGTTTCCGGCTCGCGGCCTGACAACGTGACACCGCATCCACAGGAGAAATTTCACCATGAAGAAGACAGCTCTATTACTGGCCCTGACCTGCGCCCTGCTCGCCGCGCCGGCTATGTTTGCGCAGGCTCCCGCGGCGGACGCGCCGCCGGAAAACGTCGCGGCGCACGGCCAGCGGATGATCCAGCATCGCGTAGCGTTCATGACCACGGTGCTTGCGCTGACCACGGCGCAGCAGGCCCAGGTTAAAAGTGTGTTGACCGCGGCGGTGGCCAATGGTTCCACCACCCACGGCAGCATGAAGACCGCGCATGACAACCTGAAGACCGCGATTCATGCCAATGACGCAGCCGGCATGGAACAGGCCGCCACTACCATCGGCAACTTGATGGCCCAGGAAGAATTGTCGCGGGCCAAGACCCAAGCGGCGATTTACCAGTTGCTCACTCCAGAGCAGCAGACCAAGATGGCCGCGCTCGAAAGCGAAGGGCGTCGCGGCGGACGGGGACGCGGTCCCGGCGGCCCCGGCGGTCCTGGCCTCTAAACCCTGCGGCCTTCCGGTCAAGCTGACGCAAAAGTCAGGCGAAGCCGGGCCAACGTAGTGCACTCGAGGGGGAGCAGTAATTGTTGGACTACGAGTTGACTTAATTAGGTGACGCAGCATCAAACAATATGCTCAAATTTTGGGCGCGGCGTTCCTGGCCGCGCCTGAACTTTTTGCAATCATTCCGCGCCCAGCGTGGAGTCCATCGCAGAATTTTCGGCCCAGTTAGCACAAACCTATCGATCTCTCGGGGAGACGCATGCGCTCGAAACCATTCGCTGTCCTGATATCCGCACTGGCGCTGCTTACTTTGTTCCTGATCGCCCAGCGCAGCATGGGCCAATCTAATCAAGCCCGCCTGATTACCCAACCCATCGACGATTCGAAGATGGTTGTGCTGCGCGGAAACGTGTATCCCCTGGCGCGCGCGGCATTTGACCGTGGCCCGGTGCCGGCCAGCATGTCGATGGGGCGCATGTTCCTGGTGCTGAAGCGCAGCCCGGCGCAGGAAACCGCGATGGAAACGTTTTTGGCGCAGCAACTGGATAAAGCATCAGCGAATTATCACAACTGGCTGACGCCGGAGCAATTTGGCGAACGTTATGGAACGCCGCAGGCCGATATCGACCAGGTTACCAACTGGCTCGAGTCCCACGGTTTTCAAGTGACCGGCGCTTCGCACGGTCATGGCATCATCGAATTTTCCGGAAATGCCGGACAAGTGGAGCAGACCTTTCACACCGCCATCCATAATTACCAGGTAAACGGCCAGGAACATTTCGCTAACGCGACCGATCCTTCGATCCCGGCGGCGTTGGTACCGGCAGTGAACGGCGTGCTGTCGATGCACAATTTTCCGCGCCAGCGCATGAGCCGGTTTGCCGGCAATTTTCGCAAGTCGTTGAATAGCGCCAAATCGACGCGCGTCAATCCGCAGTTCACCTTTCCCGGCGGCTGCTTCGGAAACGGCACGAACTGCTTCGCCGTCGGGCCCGGCGATTTCGCGACCATCTACAACTTGACGCCTTTGTATAATGCTGGAATCACCGGCGCCGGCGTGAAGATCGCCATCGTCAACGACAGCAACATCACGGTTTCAGACGTAAATACCTTCCGCAGCCTGTTTGGCTTGCCGGCGAATGCTCCGACCGTCACGGTGGTGGGTACGAACCCCGGAGTACAAAGCTGCAACGACAACGGCGACGAGTGTGAAGCCGTGATCGACGCCGAATGGTCCGGAGCGGTAGCGAAAGGCGCGTCCATTGACCTGGTAATTTCCACCTCCGCGGGCTCCACGTTTGGCGGCGATGCCGCGGCCAAAGACATCATCGACAACAATTTGGCACCGATCATGAGCGAAAGCTTCGGAGTGTGCGAACTCGGGCTGGGCACCGGCACGGCCACCCAGCCCAGCACCAACGCCTTTTACAATTCTTTATGGGCCCAGGGAGCCTCCGAAGGAATCACGATCATCGTTTCTTCCGGCGACAATGCCTCGGCCGCTTGCGATTTCGACCAGCAGCCCGCGGCGGGACAGGCTGCCGTGGCCCAGCCGGTACAGTTCGGCTTGGCGGTGAACGGCGTGGCCTCTACGCCTTTCAACGTCGCGGTGGGTGGCACCGATTTCAACCAGTTGACCACCGATCCGACCACTTTTTGGAATACGAGCAATGTTTCTGGAACCCAGGTTTCGGCCAAGGGCTACATTCCGGAAACGACCTGGAACGATTCCTGCACCAACGTCATTTTTGAAACCGTCGACTTGCCGACTCCCGAAGCCAATTGTAACGATACCTTGAATCTGGCCGCCTTCATCGGCCCGATCGGCGGCAGCGGTGGGGCTAGCACCTGCACTATGTCGAACAGCCAGACTCCCTCCAGCTGCAGCGGCGGATATGCGAAACCTTCGTGGCAGACCGGCACAGGGGTCCCCAATGATGGCAAGCGCGATCTGCCGGACGTCTCTTTGTTCTCCGGCGATGGTTTTGCCGGAAGCTTTTATGTGGTTTGCGAAGCGGACCTGGATACCAACAACGCGCCATGTAGTTTGACTACTGCCGACCCCAACACCGACACCGGTTTCGAGTTCCAGGCCTTTGGCGGAACTTCCATTTCGGCCCAGGCGTTTGCCGGCGTCATGGCGCTGGTGAATCAGAAGTCCGGCCGGCAGGGAAATGTAAATCCGATGCTCTACGCGCTTGCAGCCAAACAGAACCCGGCGTCCTGCAATTCCAGCGCGCCGGCGGCTAGCTGCGTTTTCAACGACATTACCCAAGGCACCAACGCCGCGCCATGCGAGTTCGGGGTCAGCCCCGATTGCAATCGCACGGTTTCCACCGACCCGATCGGCATTCTCAGCGGCTTTAACGCCGGCACGGGCTACGACCAGACCACCGGTCTGGGCTCGATGAATGTGGCCAACCTGGTGAACGCGATCGCCGGCGGCGTGGCGCCCACGGGCAGCTTCACCGTCGGACCCGCCAGCGGTTCGGCTACGGTTACGGCCCCGGGAGCTACCGGCACCTATCAGGTGACGGTCACCGGCACGAACGGCTTTGCTGGCACCGTGGATTTCACTTGCTCCGGTCTACCCGCTGATTCGTCCTGCAGCGCACCACCGGCGACGTTAAGTGCCACCACGACCACTGCGTCTTCCACGCTCATGATTACCACGACGGCGGCAACTACCGGGCAGCTGGTGCCGCGAGCGCCGGGCGGCAACGGAATTTCCAAACCGCACGCGCCGTGGTTCGCCGGAACTTCGCAGCGTCTGCTGGCTGCGTTGTTTGCCGTCACCCTCGTGCTGTGCGCCGGCCTGTTTTTCTTCGCGCCGCGGAATCGCCTGCGCCAATCCACGGCCATTTTCGCGCTAATGATTTTTGCCCTGCTCTTCGTCGCGAGTTGCGGCGGGGGTGGGGGTGGCGGCGGAGGTGGCGGCGGGACCACCGGCACGCCTACCGGAACTTCCACGGTGACGGTCACCGCTTCCGGCGGTGGTGTCAGCTCGACCACAACGTTTACGCTGACAGTCCAGTAAAACTGGCGGCACCAATTCAAGCTGCATCGGTCCTGCTTCAGTTCGAGGCGGGCGGGTCGCCGACCCGCCCGTTTTTTTTTGCCGCCGGCGTGGAAATACAAAGCGGCTCCCACCTCCGTCTCTCGCGGCGGAAATGTGAATCTCGGCGCGAGCCACAACGCGGTCGGCATAGCGAGAACCTTTGGAGTGCGGCGGCCTGCCGCCGCTTTTGACGCCGTGTGAGTTGCGCCCAGCGTTTTTCCCTTACGAATGGCCGCCGTATGACTAGGTGCGGCGGTGCGGCCGGGCGGGGTTCTTAGGCCGCCCAATTGACGCGCGGCGGGCAGGCGAGTAAGCTTGCCTGCGGTACTTCCTCACGTAGTGATTCTTAAGTTCCGGCGGGACGCGCGGGTTCCGCACTGAGGCGCAGTCTGTAATGAGCCGGACGAAGCAGCTCGCATTCCTGAAGTTTGGCGTATCCGCACGCGCGCGCGCGATGACGCTGTGCGTCATGGTGTTGTGCGCTGCGAGTTGTTTGCTGCTCGCTAGTGCCACGCTGGCGCAAGACGCCCCGGCGCAGAATCCTCCGCCTCAGAATCCGCCCGCGCAAAACGCGAACCCGCCATCCGCGACGCCTCCACCGGCGCAGAAAAGCGATCCAGCTTCTTCGGCCACCGCGCCGGACAACTACCGCCCTTCACTGCTGAAAAAAGATCAGCCCGCGACGCCGCCGAAAAACGCTCCAGCGCCCAACGCGCCGCCCGCGAATTCGCCATCGGCGGCAACGCCGCCGTCTGGTGCTTCGCCGCAAGCTGCGCCGTCGGCCGCCACGCCGCCGGGCCCTGCACCAAGCGCGAATTCGGCGCCAGCGGCTTCAGCTGCCAGCGCAACCTCTACCGCCCCGAACGCCGCGACGACCAGCGCCGCGACGAATTCCGCTCCCGCGAATGCCGGCACGGCCACCTCATCCGCTGTGTCCGGCGGCAACGCGCCTTCTGCATCTTCTGCGCCGGGCACATCGGGCGCGCCGCCCGCCGACACGGATTCGTCGTCAGCTGCGTTACCGACTCCCGCGGGCGTGCCCGCCGCAACTTCGGCAGCAACTTCGGCCGCTACACCGGCCGCCGAGCCAATGGCCGAAATGACCACGCGCACCGTGCAGGTGCCGCTGGAATCGCACGTCAACCTGGTTCCGGTGCGGGTCATCGTCCACGATTCGCACGGCAACGCCGTGGGCGACCTGCGCGAAGCCGATTTCGAAATTCGCCAGGACGGCAAGCCGCAAGTGATCTCGCACTTCTCGGTGGAAACCCCAGCGTCGCTGGCCGCCAAAGTAGCGCACGGCACCGCCGCCGAGGGAAGTTTGCTGTCCGCCAGCGGAGCGCCGGCCGCGCCGATGACTTTGCCCTCTCGTTTCGTGGCGCTGGTCATGGACGACGCCAACCTGAACCTGCAGGACCTGATGCGCATGAAACTGGCCGCGATTCGCTACATGAATACCGCGGTGAAGCCCAACGAACGCGTCGCGCTGTTCACCGTTTCCGGGCAAAATCAGGTGGACTTCACCGACGACCACGCGAAAATCGTGGACCAGTTGAAAGTCCTGATTTCGCGGCCCATCGACGGATATGACCCGGCGACCCAGCATGACTGCCTGGTGATGACTTACTATCAGGCTGACCAGATTCAGAATCATCAGGATCCCCAAGCGATTGCGGTGGCTCAGGCTGACGCGTTGCAGTGCGCCGTGGCTGAGGGCGTCCCGGCGCAGGCCCAGCAATCGGTGGCCAATTCGATGTACGAGTCGGTGGTGGCCCAGATGGTGCGGTCGGGAGAGGTCAGCACCCAATTCACCGTACGGCGGCTGGACGAAATCGTGCGCCGCATTTCGGCCATGCCCGGGCAGCGCAGCATGGTTTTTCTCTCACCCGGATTTATCACCTCGACCTACGAATACGACGTGTTGCGCATCGTGGATCGGGCGGCGCGCGAGAATGTTTTCATCAATACGCTGGACGCCCGCGGTCTCTACACCGTGGACCCGATTGGCGATATTTCGCAGCCGGCTCCGCTCCACGCCAACTCCCAAACCGCCGGGCTCTCGTTGCAATTCCGGCTGACCGAGCAGCGCGTCCAATCCGAGGTCCTGGAAGACCTGGCCGACAGCACCGGCGGATTTTATTTTCGCAATAACAACGACCTGGACGCCGGGTTGCGGCAGACCGCCGCGGAGCCGGCGGTTTCGTATTTGCTCGCGTTCGTTCCGGCGGACCTGAAGAACGACGGAAAATTTCATACGGTCAACATCAAGATGCTGACCAAAGAAAAATACACGGTGCAGGCCCGTCGCGGATTTTTTGCGCCGAAGCACGGCAAGACTCCCGACGAGCTGGCCAAGCAGGACATCGAAGACGCGGTTTTTTCGCAGGAAGAGCAGCAGGGGCTGCCGGTGCAGTTGAATCTGCAATACTTCAAAGTGGATGACGTCAACGCCAAACTGGCCGTGTTGACCCACGTGGACCTGAATCAGATTCGCTTCGACCGCGCCGACGACCGCAACTCCGACAATTTGACCATCGTCGCCGCATTGTTCGATCGCAACGGCAATTTCATCAAAGCCGACCAGAAAACGCTGGAAATGCATTTGAAGGATGCCACGCTGGAGAAACTGCATCGCAGCGGGCTGACCGTAAAAACCAATTTCGACGTGAAGCCGGGCGGATATATGGTCCGGCTGGTGGTGCGCGATTCCAAGGATGCGCAAATCGCTTCGCGCAATGGCGTGGTGGATATTCCGTAGGCCTTTCGGTTCAGCGGGCAGCAGGGAATTGGATTTTGCAAGGAAGGTGGACCATGAAATTCCGGCGTATCGCATGCCTTTCCGTTCTGATGCTCTTGCTCGGCGTCGCGGCAACGCTCGGCTCGCGCTTGCTAGCGGCGGTGCCAGTGGTGCATGCTCAACAAGGTTCTTCCACTGCTGCGCCCGCCACTCCGCCGCCGAGCCAAGAAGCGCAGCAACCTGCGCCCGCCGCGCAACCCGCTCCCACCCCATCGCAGCAACAGACGCCAGCACCGGCCGCGGCGAGCACGTCGCAACAGCAGGCGCCGCCGGCCGATAACACCCACGCGATCAAGGCCGAGACCAATGAAGTCCGCGTGGACGTGGTGGTTACCGACAAGAAAGGCAACTACATCACCGACCTGACCCAGAAAGACTTCAAGGTCTACGAAGACAACAAGGAGCAGCCGGTCAACACTTTTTCTTTTGGCGGCGATCCTGCCGCGCCGGCGAAAAACCAGCGGCACTACTTGGTTTTGTTTTTCGACACCACTTCCATGGACCTGAGCGATCAACCGCGGGCCCGCGACGCAGCCGCGAAATTCATCGCCGCCCACGCCGGCCCGGATCAAGTGATGTCGGTGATGAATTTCGGTGGCAGCCTGCAAATCGTGCAAAATTTTACGACCGACGCAGATCGCCTCGCGAAAGCCGTCTCCGGCATCAACAGCCCGAATGTTTCCAGCAACCCGAATTCGCGCGACATTAACGCCGACGAACTGAACACGCTGGGCGTGCCCAACACGCTGCAAAATTCGGAAGCTTCCTTCAGCACGTACACCCTGCTGCTGGCGATTCGCAATCTGGCGAAAAATCTCGCGGGCATCCCGGGACGCAAGAGTTTGATTCTTTTTACCGCCGGATTTCCGCTCGATTCGGAAGTGACCAGTGAGTTGACCGCCACCATCGACGCCTGCAACAAGGCCAATGTCGCCGTGTACCCGCTCGATGTGCGCGGACTGATCGCTCCGGTGCCAAGCCTCGGTGGCCAACTGTTTGAAAATGGCGCTCCGGATACCAGCGCACCAGCGGTGGCTGCGGCGCACAGCGGAGAATTGTCCGCGAGCCAATTTACCTACACGACGTTTCACCCGACCCGCGCGTCATGGTCAGCCTATTCGACAGATTTCGGATCTCCCGCCGATCCGCAAGGCGGAAACTCCACAGTTCAACTTGCAACTTTGCCTGCCACCGCATTGCTGCTGCCGGTCGCGTTTCAACATGGTGGCGGTGGCGGGGGCGGTGGTGGCGGCCACGGCGGTGGCGGTGGTACGGGCGGCGGCGGAACCGGAGGTGGTGGGACTGGCGGCACGGGTGGTGGTGGCGGCAAAGGCGGCACTGGTGGCGGCGGAACGGGTGGCACTGGCGGAAAAGGTGGCACTGGCGGTACGGGCGGAGGGGGAGGCGGCGTCCCTCGGGGAGGTCCTGTGTACCTCAGTCCCTACGCTCAGGCCCGCAATATCGTCCCGGCATTTCCCGAATCAGCCAGCACCAACCAGCAAGTGCTGTATGAACTGGCCAGCGGCACCGGCGGCTTTCCGATTCTCAATACCAACGATCTGCTGCCGGGGCTGGAGAAAATCTCCCGCGAGCAGAATCAGTATTATTTGTTGGGTTACGCGCCGGGAGAATCCAAGGAAGGCAGCTGCCACACGCTGAAAGTGAAAGTCGAACGCAGCGGCGCCAATGTCCGGGCGCGCAGCGGTTTCTGCAATGTTCCGTCCACGAACCCGTTGCAGGGCAAGCCGGTCGAAAAAGATTTGGAAATGCGCGCGGCGGCGGCCGCGGCACCGGCCAACGCCGCTGCAACTGGCGCGGCTGGTGCGACTGCGACGGCCGCAACCGCGCCGATGGCCGGTTCGATCCAGGCGCCATATTTCTACACCGCGGCGAATGAAGCGCAGGTCCACATCGCCATGGAAGTTCCGCCCTCGACCGTAAATTTCGAGAAGGTCAAAGGAAAATATCACGCGGACATCAACGTCCTGGGCATCGCCTACAAACCCGACGGCTCGGTGGCCTCGCGCTTCAGCGACGAACTCACTTTCGACCTGGAAAAACCGGAGTGGGAAGCGTTTATGAAGCAGCCGATGCACTACGAAAATCAATTCGCCATCGTGCCCGGAACCTACAAACTCAGCGTGGCGCTGGGCGGCGGCGCGGAAAAATTCGGGACTTACCAGACGCCGCTGGTGGTCGATCCCTACGACGGCAAAAAACTTAGCGTCAGCAGCATGTTTATCAGCAAACAAATCACGCCCACCACCGACGACGGCGGCATCATGGAAGCCGACCTGCTCGCCGATCGCACGCCCTTCATCGTGCATCACGTGCAGCTGACGCCTTCCGGCGGCGACCATTTCAAGAAGACCGACAAATTTATTCTGTACGCTCAGGTCTACGCGCCACAGCTGGTCGAGGCTAACCCGCCCAAAGTTTTGGTGTCCTTCGTGGTGGTCGACCCCAAGACGGGCAAGGGCGTCACCGGGGCTACCAAGCTCGATATGGCCAGCTTCATCCAGAAAGGCAGCTCGGTGATTCCGGTCGCGCTGAAAGTTCCGTTGGATGGGATGCAGCCCGGCGAATACAAATTGCAGTTTCAGGCCAACGTCGAGGGCGGCGGCTACTCTCAGATCCGCACTTTGCCTTTTGTGCTGGAGGAAAAATAGCGCAGGCACCGAGTCGCTCGACGATGTACTGAGATTGTCACTGGACCTTTGTCGCTTCAATAAATCTACGTATTTCATCACCAAAAAATAAATTGGCGCAGGCCCGAAATTTCGTGGGCCTGCGCCAATTTTCCTTGGGAGGAACTTGCCTTTATATTGGATGCCTACGCCCGGGCAGCTTTTGCTTTGGCCGTCCGCGCCGGCGCCTCATCTTCTTCCTCATCTCCGGAATCGCTCACCACTTGAATCTGGTCCGCGAGATTGGAAAGTTTCACGTCCGTATCTTTTTCTTCCTGCAGCGTCTGGCTCAGCAGGTCCATCGCTTCGTTTTCGCCGAGCTGTTCGGCCATGGCCCGCACCGTGCCGTACGCCGCAATCTCGTAGTGTTCGACACGTTGCGCCGCGCCGATCAGTGCGGCGTCCTTGGCGTCATCCTCGTAGTCTTCGCCGGCCGCTTCGCCGCCTTCTTTGATTAGGCCTTCCATCCCCATGCATTTCTTGCCAGTGGGTTTTTCTTCGAGCGCCTGAAATATTTTTTCCAGCCGCGCCACGTGGCCCTTGGTCTGTTCCAAATGCTCTTCGAAACCGCTACGAAGTTCCTCGGACGCGGCCGCCTTGGCCATCTTCGGCAGAGCCTTCACCAACTGCGTTTCCGCGCTATAAATGTCCTTGAGTTCGTCGATATAAAGATCCTTCAAATCTGATTGCTGCACGCTGCACCTCCGGAGTGTTTTTGCTGCTGAACCAACTTTAGTTGCCAGCTGCAGCAGCAGCCATCCGGCGAATCGTGTAAGCAGCCGGTGCCAACGCGGTATCCCCGCGGGCCTGCCGCGGAACCGCCCACTCTATTTCGGTGTCTGAGGTTTTAATGCGCCGCGTTCTTTCCATTCCAGTCAGGCCGCGCGCGCCGCTTCCAAAATGCGTACCACGTCCCGCCAGTTGTTGGCGCGCAACTTTGCCGGGCGATTCACGTTGTGCGGGGCGGTAAACAAGATGCCGGTGCCGCGGAAATGTTCGAAGTGGCGCGGGCGGTCGTCGACCAGAAAATCCGCGTTGAGGATGCTTTTGTCGCCGCAGAAAATGTAATGGCTCTGCGGGATGAACGGAAAATACTGCTTCAGCCATTGGTATTTCGCGTCGAACGACGACGGCACGTCCATCGCCGCGCTGGCGATGAAAATCTCGAAATCCTTTGATAAGGCGCGCAGCGCTTCCTGCGCGCCTTCCATCAATTCCAGGTCGCCAAAAAAACTACGGTCGTGCGGCAGCTCGTCCAGTTCGATTTTCAATTCGGGGGTCAGGAATTCCGGGGCGAACATGACGCCGATGCCTTCGCGCGCGATCTGTTCCTTGGTCACGTTGCGCCCGGTGCGCTCGTTGTAGGCCCGCAACATTTTGCCGAACGCGTCGGCAATCACTTCGTCCATATCGACGGCCACGCGCAGTTTGCGCGGAGCAGCGGCAGGCGCAGCTGGCGCTCCGGCGCTGACATCGGGGCCAACCACACTTGGCCCGCGTTCGATGTAGCGCGCCGAAACCGGCTCGCGCGGCGCTGCTGCATTCGGTTGCGACGCCGCAGCCACGCTGAAACTCTCGTCGCGGTGCGTCGTCGTCCCCGCCGCTGCTGCCACCACTGCCGCGCTTCGCGCCGCTGTTGTCTGCGCCGCCTCAGCCTCAATCGCGGCGCGGCGATTCGGATGCGTCACCTTCAACCCAATCGCCAGCGCCACGAGCACGGCCGAAGCCGCGTTGGCCCAAATAATCTCCGGCGCGTGCAAGATCAACCCGTAGAAAAACCAGAGCAGTACGCCCGACAAATAAATGAACAGCATGTAGAACGATAAATCCGCGCCGCCCTGCTTCCGTATTTTCGCGATTTGCGGGACGAACGACAACGTGGTGCACGCTGCCGCCAACAATCCGATCCAGTTCAGCAATAACATTCGCGCCCCTTCGAAGTCTTACTTTCTTGGTTTCATTTAGTGTACAACGCGCGGCGCCGCAAGATGCGGAACGTGCGCGTACCCTACGTCGAACCGCAATGTACAGCCATGGCCCGATGGCGTTTCACGTGGCCCGCATCGATAATTGGCCGGTCTTAAGGGAGCCGAACCTGACCCCAGGCCGAAGTTGGCGGACTCGGTGTAAGTAACAGATATATCAGGTGTTACGTGGTAAAAAGACTGAGAAACTTCGCAACTTTCTGGCTGGAAACGGGTTACATAGGGCAGAACGGGACGCTATAATAAGAAGCGGTCGCGTATTCGCGCCGCACGCAATTCCACGGAGGAACGTTCGTGCTGGGCGAATACCAAACGAATTTTGCCGGAGTGTTTTTATGCCGCGGTCGCCGAGTCCCGATGTCGCCGCCGACCCCGCTGCGCTGCCGGATCCTCACCACGTCGCTGGCCGCCTCCTTTCTCCTGCTTTTCTTTTTGCTGGCCGCGCCGCGCGTTTCCGCTGACGCCGGAATCGTGCTGAACGAATCGCTGGACACCAGCGTCGCGCGCATCACCGGCTCCGGCCACAGTGCCATTTATCTCTCACGCATCTGCCCGGATAATTCGCCCACCAAAATGCGTCTGTGCCGCCCCGGCGAGCAGGGTTCGGTGTTGAGCAACTACACCACGCTGGGCGAAGACCAGCCTTATGAATGGAACCTGGTTCCGCTGAGCGTTTATTTGTACGGCGTGGAAGATCCGCGCAACCGTCCGCTGGTGAGTTCCAAGGAAATCAAAGCGGCTCTCGAGGAGCGCTATCGCCAGAATTATCTGTCGGCAATCTGCACCGGCAAAGAATGCCTGACCAGCAACGGCGCGGAGTGGCGCGAAATGGTTGGCGCCACGCTCGAACGCAGCATGTACATGTTCATCGTGAAAACTTCGGTCGTGCAGGACGAAGCGCTGATCGCCGAATTTAATGCGGAGCCCAACGTAAATCATTTCAATGGCATGCTCCGCAACTGCGCCGACTTCACGCGCCGGGTCATGAATTTTTACTACCCGCACGCGGTCAGCCCGGACTACATCAACGATTTCCTGATGACCACGCCAAAAGCGGTGGCGCATTCGCTGACGCGCTACGCTTCGCACCATCCGGAACTGGATTTGCGCGTCCTGCATTTCGCCCAGGTTCCCGGCACCATCAAGCGCAGCTACGAATGCCGCAGCGGCACCGAAGAAATTTACCACTCGAAAAAATTTCTGATTCCGCTGGGCGTTTTCGCTTGGCAGGGAATTCCCGCGGCGTTTTCCACTTACGCGCTGACCGGCCGTTTTAATCCGGAGCACCAATTCGAAGCCCACGCCTCCATTGACGCGGTCGGCCCGGACGCTGCCGCGGATTCGGGCAATTCCTCGGACGATGAAGTGACGCCCGATGAAGTGCAGACCATGGCCGCGCGCACCACGACCATTTCCAGTGTCGGCATCACGGACGATGACAACGCCGCATTTCCGCCGAACGCTCCGTCCGCAGACACCACGCTGCATTCCGAAGCGGTCGTGCGCGTGGGCTATACCGTCAGCGTGCAGCAGCTCGCGCTCGAGCAGCAAAACGAGCAGCGCGAAATTGTGGGTACCAAAGACCAGTGGACCGAATATCAAAAACAATTTCCGGCCGTCGTGGATCAGGCCATCCGCGAGGAAATTATTCCGGATCGCGGCTACTTGAACCGGGTATTCAAGCGCCTGGGCCAGTCCACCACGCTGCACGTCGATCCCGACGGCGCGTTGTGGATGAGCTTGCCCAATCAGGAAAGCGACGAGAAAGTTGGCATCAGCGCCAGCAATATTTTCGCTGCCGGCTCGGACAGCATGTTCGCCTACCAAATTATTCTGGCGCGCATGGAATACGAATTGAAAAGCCCGAAACACAGCCGCGAAACCATGATTTCCTTCCAATACGATTGGAACCTGATGACCAACGCCCATGCCAAAAGCCGCGCCTTCGCCGCCGCGCAACGCCACAACGGCGCCCCGCTTTCCGCGGCCGAGTCGAAGACCAATCCGGCAGCAGCGAAGACCAACAATTCGTCCGCGGTAACTCTCGCGACCGCGACATCCGCCGTGAACTAGATCCTGCCTCCGCAACTTCCACGGATCCCTCGTCGGGCCAAACTGCGGCCCTCGCTCGGGATGACAACGAAAGGCTGGAAGGCCAAAATCAGGATCTTTCTTCGATGGAACGCACTTCGCGCCCTTTAGAAAGAACGG
>Ga0209169_10001614_pt1 | contig 13748 bp, 11 predicted proteins | sample HubBroMetageWRM4_FD_188346 | JGI IMG/M metagenome (GOLD analysis project Ga0209169, IMG submission 188346) | Warmed soil microbial communities from the Hubbard Brook experimental Forest, New Hampshire - Hubbard Brook CCASE Soil Metagenome WRM 4... | ecosystem: Environmental > Terrestrial > Soil... | reverse complement strand
CGGCGCTCCACTGATGGACATGCTTGTCAACCGCATCTTCCGCCCGCTGGGCATGAAGAGCGTGTGGAATTCCGACGAAGCCAAGCTCACTTCGGTCGACGCAACGGCTTACTATCGCCACGCCCTCGGACCCTTGCGCGTCGCGCCCAAAGAAGGGCGTGGCTGGATGTTTGCGGCGGGCGAGTTGGCCATGACCGCCCACGACCTGGCGCTGTGGGATGAGAGCCTGATTGCGCAGACTGTGCTCAAACCCGAAAGCTACAAGCAGATGTTTACCGAAGTAAAGCTGAAGGACGGCAAAGGCACGCACTACGGCCTCGGCGTGGAAGTAATCGACCGCAACGGCCATCGCTCCATCGAACATAGCGGCGAAGTTTCCGGCTTCGTTTCGGACAATGAAGTCCTCGTCGACGACGGCGTAGCTGTTGCGGTCCTCACCAATCAAGACGCCGTCGGCGCCGCCTCCATAATCGCCCGGCTCGCAGCTCCCGAGGTCCTCAATGAGCCCCTGACCGCGCCCGAGCAGCAGGCCATCGACATTTATCGCGGACTGCAGCAAGGCCGCATCGATCGCACCCTGCTGGCGCCCAACCTGAGCGACTATTTCACCCCCGAAGCGCTCGCCGATTTTCAATCCAGCCTCGCGCCACTTGGCGAGCCGCTCAGCTTCCACCAGGCCGGCGAGCAGTTGCGCGGGGGAATGACCTTCCGCGCATTCCAGATCGTTTACCCCGGCAAGCGATTGAGGCTAACCACCTACACCTATCCCGACGGAAAGCTGGAGCAGTATCTGATCGCCCCCGCTGAGTAGCTCTCAAGCCCTGGAGTCCTTCCGTGCCACCCCCTTTCCGCTTTTTTCTGCGGAAAGGATGGGAAGCCACGGACGCCCATGGCGCGCAAGCGCCGTCTGCCCCACCGCAGGTGGCGCGGGTGGTGGCACGGTACACTGGTGGTTGACCTATGTTTGAAAATCTTACCGACAAGCTGCAGCGCGCCTTCAAGACCCTTCGCGGCCAGGGCACGCTTACCGAAGAAAACATCGCCGAAGCCCTTCGCGAAATTCGCGTGGCGCTGCTCGAAGCCGACGTCAACCTCAACGTCGCCCGCGACCTGATCGAGAGCATTCGCGTCAAGGCCGTCGGCACCGAAGTGCTCACCGCGCTTTCACCCTCTGAGCAAGTGATCAAGATCGTCCGCGACGAATTGATCGCACTGCTCGGCAAAGACACTGCCCGCTTCAAGTTCGCCTCGCAGCCGCCTACGGTCATTCTCATGGCGGGCTTGCAAGGCTCCGGCAAAACCACCACCAGCGGCAAGCTGGCCGCGTGGCTCAAAAAGGGTGGCCATCGCCCCATGCTCGTCTCGGTCGACGTCTATCGCCCCGCCGCGCGGGAGCAGCTCAAAGTCGTCGCCAAATCCATCGATGCCAAACTCTACGAAGGCGACCAGAAAGGCGAATCGGCAGGCTCGGCGCTCGTCGAACGGCTGGCCAAAGAAGCCCGCCGCGAGGCCGTCATCATGGGTTGCGACACGCTCATCGTCGACACCGCCGGCCGTCTGCACATCGACGAAGAGCTGATGACCGAGATGGAGCGGCTGAAGAAGCTGCTCAATCCCTCGGAGATTTTGTTCGTTGCCGACGCCATGACCGGCCAGGACGCCGTCAACTCGGCTGAAGACTTTCACAAGCGTCTCGGTCTCACCGGCGTAGTGCTCACCAAAATGGATGGCGATGCCCGCGGTGGCGCAGCGCTTTCGATCCGCCACGTCACCGGCCAGCCCATCAAGTTCATCGGCGTCGGCGAAAAGCCCGACGCATTCGAGCCCTTCCATCCCGACCGCATCGTCGGCCGCATCCTCGGCATGGGCGACATGATGTCGCTCATCGAGAAGGCCGAGTCCACGCTCGACCGCAAGAAGAGCGAGGAGTTCGCCAAGAAAGCCCTGCTCGGCGACGGCTTCACGCTCGAAGACTTTCGCGACCAGTTGCGCCAGATCAAAAAGATGGGCTCAATGGAAAGCATCCTCAAGATGCTCCCATCGGTCGGCCCGTTCGCCGGACTCCAGCAAGCCGCCGGCTCCGTCGACGAAAAGCAATTTGTGCGTCTTGAAGCGATCATCAATTCGATGACCCCCCTTGAGCGCCGCAACCACGAAATTATCAGCGGCTCGCGCCGCAAGCGCATCGCCAAGGGCAGCGGCACCGAGGTGCAGGACGTGAACAATCTCCTCCGCCAATACGCGCAGATGGCGAAGGTCTTCAAGCAAATGGGCAAAGGCGGCCTGGCCAGAAACATGATGCGCGGCGGCCTCGGCGCCATGGGCATGGGCGGCAAACAGCGCTTTGGGCGATAGGACTTCATGCACCTTCAAGCATCTCAGCAGAATTCGGGCACACATTACGACCACCGACCTTCAGGACCAACTCGACGAGATCACCTCCGGCACGCGCCTGGATCCACTGGCTGCCAGCGCGCTGAAGCAGATTTAGGAGGTGGCCCGTCGAAAGCCGTGGACAGCTCAAGTTTTGCAGAAAATTTCCGCCGCTCGGCGCACAATGGAATTGGATGGAAGTCAGGACTGGCAAATGAGCTCACGCGTGTACAAATTCGGATGGTTGCCGCAGCAAAAAATCCCTGCTCCCCGTGAACAAAAAGCGAAGTACCCCCACCCCTCCCCCCTTTTTGCTGCATAAACATGGACACATTGGCTTTAGCCCAGTTTTGCCGTTTTCGACCACATTGTTTAAACAAGTTACACACCACCCACGGATGAGCCGATGACCACGACCACCCTCCAGGACCAACTCGACGAGATCACTGCCAACACCCGGCAACTGGTGCAGGCGGACCGGCTCGCCGTAGGCGAGCGCGCGGTCGAGGAGCTTTTCAACTCCGGCATCGAGGAAAAAATCCTGCCCGTAGGCGCTCTTGCTCCCGAGTTCGCGTTGAAAGATGCAACGGGCCGCCTGGTGCGCAGTGCGGATTTGCTGGCCCTCGGTCCGCTGGTCATCAAGTTCTTCCGCGGCCGCTGGTGCCCCTATTGCATCACGGAGCTCGAGGCCTGGCGCGATCTCTACGGAACTTTGCGCGAGCGCGAAGGCCTTTTCGTCGCCATCGGCCCGCAAATTGCCCGCCAGAGCGACTTCATGGCCGGCCAGCACGGACTTCCCTTCCCGGTGCTGCACGATCCCGACAATGCATTGGCAGAAAAGTTCGGCCTGGTGTACACCGTGCCCGAATACCACCGCGCCTACTACCTCTCGATCTTGGTGAACATCCCCTTCGTCAACGGCGAAAAAAGCTGGCGTCTGCCCATCCCTGCCACTTATGTAATCGGCAAAGACCGCAAAGTCCTCTTCGCCGAAGCGCATGCCGACTTTCGCGTCCGCCCCGAACCGGAAGAGGCGTTGGCAGCGGCGCTTGCCCATCACAGCCGCTGAGTTGCGGAATCCAGTTTGAATTTCGCATCTTCCAAATTAACTCCGCGCAGCAGAAATACCTTGCTGCGCGATGACTGTCCACGAATTATCTCTACCTCGTTCTTGCCAACTTCGAAGAACGATGCGAGAAAAGAAATCAGCGCCGAGTTCGCCTTCCCCTCAATCGGAGGTGCATGCACGGCAATCTTCAACTGAGCGTCCGCGCTTTCGCCGTAAACGCCAACAATGGCCGTCTTCCTTGCGCCAGGCTGGGCGCGCACGGCGAGCGTAACTCCCGCTGGCGTCGCGCGCAGCATCAATCGGGCCCGGTTTAAGGCTGCCGCTTGCCGAACAGAGCCGTTCCAACCCGAATACGCGTCGCGCCTTCTTCAATTGCCAGCGGAAAATCGCCACTCATGCCCATCGATAGAACATCAAGCCTAAGCCGCGGATACCGCGCGGCCCACCTATCGCGCCAATCACGCAGCCTGCGAAAGCAGGCGCGCGTTACATCCGCGGAGACGCCCCAGGGGGCGATGGTCATTAGCCCCTGAATCTGAAGATTGACGAAATCCGGTAAACATTCGAGCATTGCAGCCGCTTCCGCAGATTCGGGATCAAGCCCGGCCTTGGTCTCTTCCGGGCTCAGTTTGACCTCGATGAGGATCGGAAGTTTTTTGCCGAATCGAGCAGCAGCATCGTTCAGCCGTTCCGCCAGCTTAAGCGAGTCGACCGAATCCACTGCGTCAAACAACTCAACGGCGCGCCCAACTTTGTTCGATTGCAAATGGCCAATGAGATACACCTTCACTGGCGCGACGGGATCGCGCCGTACTCCCTCTAAATCCGGCGCCTTCGCCGCGAACTCCTGCACGCGATTCTCGCCAAAGAGCTTCAACCCAAGTCCCGCAGCCTCGCCGATCGTCGCTGCCGGATCGGTCTTCGAAACAGCCATCAGCTCCACTTCGCTGCGCGCACGCCCAGCCTTTCGGCATGCCGCCGCAATCGCCTCTTCAATTCGTTCGAGAGCTTCAGCCAGCGCCGTCATTCGATTTCCTCTCCCGCCGGGTCAAAGGCAGCAACTCACTGAGCCAGCCGCGCGTCTAACTCAGAAATGTGGACAATCGTACTTCTCACCTTTTCCAACATCTTCATGACCTTTGCCTGGTACGGCCATCTGAAGTATCGCCAGGAAGCACTGTGGAAGGTCATCCTGGTCAGTTGGGGCATCGCGTTCTTTGAATATCTGCTGCAGGTTCCGGCCAATCGCATCGGCGCCGCCAGTTTCTCGCCCGTCCAGCTCAAAGTCATCCAGGAAATCATCACCCTGACCGTCTTCGCCGTCTTCACCACGCTCTACTTCGGCAGCCATCTGCGCTGGAATCACGGTGCGGCGGCGGCGTGCCTGGTAGCAGCAGCCTTCTTCGTCTTTCACAAGTTCTGATTCGGATTCTATTCCTGTGCAGCGTTGCGGCCGATGCGCGACCGGGCGCTTTCCAATCGCCCCGTAGCGGGCAAATGCCCAGCTGCAGCGCCGAGCCCAAAGCGCGGCATGTTGGCGTAGATGCACTCGTATTGCCCTGGCGCAACGGTGTACGTCTCATGCCAGATTCCGACTGCCCCATTGCCGCCGATGCGTCGATTGAACTCGGCCCACGCAGGCAGGTGCGCTGCATCGCGTGCATGTGCGTAAGCGTGCAACTGCTCAAAGCTTCGCCAATACTGTAGAACGGCAACGCCTCTCCAATAGACGAAGTACTGGGCGTGCAGCAGGCCGAGCGACGGATCGCGCTTGAGCTCGGCCAGCATTGGCGGCATCGCCGCGGCCACGCGCGTCCATTTGCGCAATGCGAAGAGGTTGTTGACCCGAAAGCCGATGAGGAACACCACAAATGGCTCGCTGCTTTGCGCGGAGTAGCGTCCGGGAAAAATCTGCGCCATGGCGTTCCTCCTGAATGCAGAGACCTCAGTGACCGCGCTCCTCTAGATACTTCTCCGCTTCGAGAGCCGCCATGCATCCCGAGCCCGCAGCCGTAATGGCCTGGCGGTAGCGCCGGTCCTGCACATCGCCGCAAGCAAATACGCCTTGAATCACTTCGCCGTTGCGCGTGGTGAGCACGTTGCCGGTGGTCTTGATGTAGCCGTCATCGTCAAGGTCCATTTGCCCGGAGAACATTTTCGCGTTGGGCTCATGGCCGATGCCGAGAAACAACCCGTGCACCGCAAGCTCATCCTCGACTCCGGTTTTCACATCCTTCAGGCGCAACCCGCGCACCTCTTTCTCTTCAACCCCAATAACCTCTTCGACCACCGTGTTGGTGCGCAGTTCGATGTTGGGATGAGCCATGGCGCGGTCGAGCATGATCTTCGAGGCGCGAAAAGCTTCGCGCCGGTGGAGCAGCGTAACCTTGGTCGCAAAGCGGGTAAGAAACAGCGCTTCCTCCATCGCCGAGTCACCGCCGCCTACAACCGCAATTTCCTTGCCACGGAAGAAGAATCCATCGCAGGTAGCGCAACTGGAAACACCGTGACCGATCAGCGCCTGCTCACTGGGCAAGCCGAGCCAGCGCGCGCTCGCGCCGGAAGCAACAATCAGCGTGCGTGTATGAATCTCACCGGCCGATGTCTCAAGCTTGATGGGATGCGAACCGAGCTCGACCTTCGAGAGATGCGCCAGTTGGAAGGTTGCGCCAAACCGCTCTGCCTGTTTCTTCATGTTCTCGATCAGCTCGGGGCCCTGAATGCCCTCGGGCCAGCCGGGAAAATTCTCGACAAGCGTGGTGATGGAGAGCTGGCCGCCGGGCTCGTGGCCTTCCAGAACCAGCGGGTTCAATCCAGCGCGGCCTGTGTAGATGGCCGCCGTAAGCCCGGCGCAGCCGGAGCCCAGAATTACCGTATCGCGAATGTCTGTCATCAATCGATTCCTATCCCCATTCTAGATGCTGCAGTTGGCAATACGACTCCGGGTGCAGACGCGGACTCAACCGAGCGACGCCGCCAAGAGTGCAGGGCGTTCGGCCGCGAGTTTAACCACAAGCTCGCCAAAAAGCGTGTTGGCCCAGGCGAACCAGGGACGTGTGAAGCTCGAAGCGTCGTCCTTCTTGAACGACTCGTGCATGAATCCCGTGCCCGCTGTCGTATCGCGCAACCAGCGCAAACACTGCCGAATCTCCGCTTCGTTAGTCGCGGTCAGCGCACGATAGGTAATGGACATCGGCCAGATCGTGTTGATGCCTTCGTGCGGACTGCCCACGCCTTCAGCCGCTTTGCCGTGGCAGAAGTAGGGGTTGCTGTCGCTCAGCGCAAACCTGCGCGTGCGCTGGTAGAGCGGGTCGCTCGCACTGCACGATTCAAGGTAGGAAAGCGTTACGAGCCCCGGTGCATCGGCGTCGTCGATCATCAGAGCGTTCCCGTAGCCGTCAACTTCGTAAGCCCAAATCTCGCCGAACTCAGCGTGGCGGGTCTTGCCGTATTGCTCAACCGCGCGGTCAACTTCAGCAGCCAGCGATTCCGCCTCAGCGCCAAGCTTGGGATCATTCAAGACGTTCCCGGCCATCTCGGCGAGCTTACGCAGGCAAACAACGGCGAACATGTTTGCCGGGACGAAAAGCGGATAAATGCATGCGTCATCGGAAGGGCGAAACATGGAATAGATCATGCCGACGGAGAGAGCTGGATTGCCGAAGCCGCCTAGAGGGACAGAGTCGCTAGGAACCGGCGACTCACGCTGGAACGAATATGGACCCTGATCGTGTTTGCGCTGCTGCGCGCGAAATGTGCGCACCACCGTCCAGGCAGCCTGTTTGAAGGTGGAGTCGAAGGGGCGCGTATCTCCTGTCGCTTTCCAATAGCCGTGCGCCAGGCGCAGAGGATAGCACAGCGAATCGATCTCCCACTTGCGCTCGGCTACACCAGGGTGGTGCTCGGTCAGGTCGTGCACGGCCCAGCTGAGTGGTGCAGCCGTCGGGTCGCGCATGAATGCGTTTGCGTAGGGGTCGAGCAGAATCATCCGCGCTTGCCGGCGAATCACCCCCTCGAGTAACTCGCGCAGATGCTCGTCATCCTTGGCCAGCGGTACGTAGGGCCAGACTTGCGCGGAAGAATCGCGCAGCCACATTGCGTCGATGTCGCCGGTAACGATGTAGGTGTCCGGCTTGCCTTCAAAGCTGCCAGGGAAAACTGTCGTGTCGAGAGTATTGGGGAAGCAATTCTCAAAAATCGTGGCCAGCGCCGGGTCGCCGATTCCGCGCTGCGCACGCGGAATCAACGCTTCAACCGCCGCGCTGGTAAAGTGGCGTTCGCTCTTGGCCGGGCGCGCGTGCGGAAGCTCCGCCCCCAGCGCAATCCCGGGATTCAAATCTGCCCCGGCAAGCATCCATGCGGCAGCCGCCCCTTTCAACAACTCTCGCCTGCTGACTTCACCCATTGTCTTTCCCCTTTTCGCACTCGCCGAAGCAAAGTTATCGCGAAGGTCTCTATGATATCGGTTATGGCTAACCTGACCCTCATTTACGGACTGCGACTTCTGCCGGAAGGCGAAGTGACTGAAATCCAGGACGCGACCCTGAAACTGGCCAACGGCCATCAGGCACACGTGACCATGCACACCATCGAGGGCTCGCGCGAGGAGATTGAAACGCAGCTCAAACGCAGCCTCGACGCATTCTTCGATTTCTATCCTGAAATCTAAGAGGCTTCGCTGCGAGCCGTTCCGGAATTGTTGCAATTCATCAATGACCTTTGCCTTTGTATCGATTTGCGACAATCGATTCGAAGGCCGTGCCTCACGCACGGGCGACCTCTAATGGTCACGCGCCCGAATGCCATTCGATTGCCTTCTGATTTTTCTCTGGAAGTTAGAATTGTTTCGATCTGTTTAAGGTTCCCATGTCCCGTTTCCAGTCAAAGTGAAGCTTTCTGAAGCAGCTCAGCGTAATTTGCTGAACCTCATTAAGTCGATTAGAGAAGATTTCCGATAATCCCACGCTCTCGAATCAAATCCCGCGAAAACCGATGAATGCATTGCGGCCGCATTTGAGTCATCGCGCTCGACGCGAGTCCTACGGCGGCCGCGCAACTCCTGCTGGAAGCGGTTCCCATGAAGCTCTTTCGTCCTGCCTCGATCTCCCGCCGGCCCATCGATCTGCTTGCCGCCGCGTTCTTGCTCGTCCCTGCGGTCGCTTTGGCTGGCGGGCCTAAATATGTGGCTGGCGCGAGCTACTTCAATCCGGCGTCGATGGGCCAGCCCGTGCACTGGCCGGGTGGTGAGGTGAGTTATTACGTCGACCAGGGCGACTTGAGCGGCTCAGTGACCAACCAGCAGGCAACCGCCATGGTCGATGCGGCAGCGGCGCTTTGGTCGGCGGTCTCAACCGCCGGTGTAACTCTCACCGACAAAGGCTCGCTCAATGAGGATGTAAGTGGCGCTAACATCGCCGTAACCAATGGCCAGATTATTGCGCCTTCTGACGTCACTCCTGCGGCCACGAGTTATCCGGTCGGGGTTCTCTACGACGCAGACGGTGCGGTCATCGACGCAATCTTCGGAACCGGCGCGAGCAAGCCAACAAGCTGTCAGAACAACGGCGTTTGGACCTGGCTCGATAACATCAATCCCGATGCTACTTCCGCGCACGGCATCATTCTGCTCAACGGTCTTTGCGCTACCAGCCCGGCGATGCTTCAGATGATGAGTTATGAGCTGGAGCGCGCGTTTGGCCGCGTGCTGGGCCTGGACTATGCGCAGGTGAACCCGACCGCGCTCACCGGAGAACTGCCCGGCGGAACGGCCGGCTGGCCGGTGATGCAGCCGTTGAGCGGCGTATGTTCCGAGAGCGGCGGAGCCTGCATTCCGAATCCCGATCTCTTGCGCGACGACGATATCGTTGCGCTGAATCGGATCTACCCCATCACCGCACAAAACCTTGCCGACTTTCCCGGTAAGCAAGTCACCGCGGCCAACACGGTTTCCATCCAGGGAACCATCAGCTTTCGCACCGGAATGGGCATGCAGGGCGTGAATGTAGTGGCGCGGCCGCTCGATGCGAACGGCAATCCGCTCTACCAGTACACCGTCAGCTTCGTCTCCGGCGGATACTTCAACGGCAATCATGGCAATCCCATCACAGGCTTTACGGATGCAGGGGGGAACCCGCTGACGATGTGGGGATCCAACGACACAACGCTGCAGGGATTCTTCGACCTGAGCGACATGCCGCTGCCGCCCGGCGTCACGAGTGCGAATTACGAGGTGACCTTCGAAGCAATCAATCCGCTTTATATCCTGACCGACTCGGTCGGGCCCTATCTCGATGGACAAGTGACGCCCTCAGGCACGCTGGAGCCGATAACGGTGACGGCACTCGCCGCGGGTTCCACAAAAACTTTGACAGTCAGAGCCGACGATTCGTCCGTGGGCGGGTTTGACGACGCCATCGGGACCGAGGCTTCGCCACGCATGATGCCGGTGAGCGGAATGTGGGCGGGGCGCATCAGCCAGGTCGGGCAAACCGACTGGTTTACATTTCCCATTCGCGCGAACCGCACGTTTACCGTGGTCACACAGGCTATCGACAACGCAGGCGCTCCGACGGAAGCGAAGGCGATGCCTTCCATCGGCGTATGGGACGCGTTCGATGCGGTAGGCACGCCCGCAGTCGGCGCCGCTCCCGGAATGAACGGCCTGGCCGTCGGCGAAACCTGGCTGCGCGTCTCATCGACTGCGGCCGATCTGGTGCGCATCGGAATTGCCGACCAACGTGGCGACGGCCGGCCAGACTACCCCTACAACGGTTGGGTTCTCTACGCCGACACGGTCGAGCCCCAGCGGCTTCCGGCTTCCGGCGGCCCGATCGTGATTCACGGCATGGGCTTTCGCCTGGCAGACACGGTGCTCGTGGGAGGCCAACCCGCGCTGGTCACCAGCGTTTCACCCAACGAAATCGACGCCATCGCACCTCCAGCCCCCCATGGCGTAACCGGTTCTGTCGATGTCGAGGTCGACGATCTCCCCTTGTTCTATGCCGCTGCCATTGTTTCCAGCGGCGTCAGCTACAACTCCGGAAACGGAGACGGCCTCACCATCCTGACCGCGCCGATGAATACCGTTCCCATTGCAGTGCCGATTCCCTTCATCGTTACTGCGTTTGGATATGACCTGGTGCCGGCAGGTGGCGTCACGGTCATTTACACCGTCAGCAGTGGCACCGCCACGCTGGCCTGTGACAAACCCGTCTGCTCGGTCACGGCGACCGGGGACGGCCGCGCCACCATGAATGTGACCGCCGTCGACGGAACCTGGTCCATCGTCACCGTTTCACTCACCAACGGGGCCAGCCTGCAGGCGCAGTTTGCTGGGGGAACGCCTCCGACCCTGACGGCGCTCACTCCCCTCCAGTCGGTTGCCGCCGGCGCGACAATCAATTGGACTGTCCAGGCCCTGGCGCTGAGCGGCGGGTCTCCAGCAGGCGGACAGTCGGTCATGTGGCATGCCGCAGGCGGGATCTCGATCCAGGGCGCAGCCACGGCCATCACCAACGCTTCCGGCATCGCCACGCTGGGGCTCGCGGTCGGCCCGCTCGCGGAAGGCCAACTGGCCACAGTCAACGCTTGCCTCAACGGCACCAGTCAGTGCGTCACTTTTTCCGCCATTGGTGCGCGAACCGAATACGCAACACTGGAGGCCGTCTCCGGCACCACGCAAAGCATGTCAGTCGCCGGAACGCCCGCGCAGATCACTCTCCGCCTCCACGACATGGACGGCAACCCCATGGCCGCTGGAACGGTGACGCTCTATCAGGCCCTCTACGCATGGGCCCCGCTTTGCCCTTCGCACGGCGTTTGCCCACCGGCAGTCCTTCTGGCAACGCAAACCGCGACGGCAGCTTCGGCGCTGGACGGAACCGTAACATTCGCCCCGGCAACCCTGCCCGGTGTCCCGACCAATCTGGTTGCCCTGGCTGCTTCGGGCAATTCCTCCACGCTCTCCATCGCCATCGAACAGCATCCGTAATTTCAGCGCCAATCGGTTGCGCAAAGGATGATCGCCGGTTCGTTGATTGGCCTCGATTTCAATTTGTTGCTCGCAAACCTGTAATCGTCCGGAGTAAAGTGTATACAACTGTTCACAGGAGCCACGTAGGGTACGACCGTAACCTGTTCATTATCAATCTGAGCAATTTTGGCGGAAATGGCCCTCCGTTTGCTTGAACACGTTAGAATTCCGTCTATTGGCGGCCAGACAAAGGGTTTGGCCGATGATGGTTGCGGAGGAAATCTTCCGGCAGGCTTTCCCTGGGGGAGCAATGGCAGACCCGATTCTCGGGATCAGGACGAACAGCAGCGAGCAGCGCGCACACATCATGCAGCGGGGCTTTTCCTTCATTTCGCCCGTGCTGGCCGGTCTGGCCTTGGCCGTTGTGCTGGGAATCTTCACCCATAATCTGACGGTTGGACCCGGCTTCAACGAAGTATTGATCTTCGCTTCCGGCGCAGCAGCTGCAGTCCTGGTGCTGCGACTGATCGTGCAGCGCGAACGCCGCGTGGCCCTGCAGCGGGTGGTCAGCGAAATCGTCGGCGAAAATACGTCGCCTGAAGTTGCGGCCATGCGTATTCTCGAAGCTCTGTGCGTCTCCCAGGGCTGGGATGTGGCGCTGAAATGGGAAGTCAACGCCGAAGAGAACCAGCTCGAATTCTGCTCCGGCTGGAACGCTCCCGGCCGTCACACGGAAACGCTGATCCAGGACAGCATGGGCGTCACCATGCCACCCGCTGACGGCATGCTTGGACGGGCCTGGCAGGACGCGCGTCCGGTGTGGATTGCCGACCTTTCCAGCGAACCGGCGAACGCGCACATCCAGGCCGCCCGACGCCGTGGAATGGTCTCCGGCTGTGCGGTTCCGGTAAAAGTTGGCAACCGCGTGCTCGCCGTTCTCGAGTTTTATTGCCACTTTGCCCTGCGCGAAAATCGCGAGACCATGGCTGCCGTTGAAACGGTCGCGGCCTCGCTGGGACAAATGCTGGCCCGCTCGCACGATCGCGGCTGGGCCGAAAAGCTCTACCGCCAACAGGAGATCCTGCTCAACTCCGTGGCCGATGGCATCTGCGGACTCGACCGCAATGGGCTGGTCAGCTTCGCCAATCCAGCTGCTGCCGGAATGCTCGGTGCGGCGGCTTCCACGCTTCCTGGCCGCGCAGTCCACAATCTGCTCCACGGCAACGCTCCGGCAGGCAGCGAGTGCGGGGAAGATTGCCCGCTGCTGCGCGCCACCGGCCGTCTGCAGCTGATGGCCACTTCCGGCGAGGACACCGTCTTCCGCGTCGACGCCAGCCCCTTCCGCGTCGATTACGCGCTCACTCCGATCCTCGATCATGGCCGCCTTACCGGCTCCGTCTTGAGCTTCCGCGACATCAGCCAGCGCTACGCCCTCGATCGCCTCAAGGACGAGTTCATCTCCACCGTCAGCCACGAGCTGCGCACCCCGCTCACTGCAATTCGCGGCGCGCTCGGACTGCTCTCGCATGGAAGCTTGGTGGAGCTGAACGACAAGGCCGCAAACCTGCTCCGCATCGCACTGGCAAACTCCGACCGGCTCGTCCGCCTGATCAACGACATTCTCGATCTGGAACGGCTGAAAAGCGGCCGTGAGCGCCTGGTCTTCCGCAAAGTACAGCTCAACCAGATCGTTCGCCAGGCCATCGACTGCATGGCGCCCGTAGCCGATGCCGCCGGTGTGCAGTTGATCAACGACAAGACGCAGGCTGAAGTTGCCGCCGACTCCGATCGCCTTTTGCAGGTCATCACCAACCTGCTCTCGAACGCCGTCAAATTCTCTCCGCGCAACTCGACCGTCTCCGTGCTCATGCGCCCCGACGTAAACGGCGTCACCATCTCCGTCGTCGACCCCGGCCGCGGCATTCCGGCCGACAAGCTGGAGACAGTCTTTGGCCGATTCCAGCAAGTAGACTCTTCCGATGCCCGTCTCAAAGGCGGCACCGGACTGGGCCTGGCCATCTGCCGAACCATTGTCCACCAGCATTCAGGCCGCATATGGGCCGAGCGGAATCCGGTGCGCGGTTCAACCTTCCGCATCTTCCTTCCCTACAAGCCGGTTCCCATCGGCCCCGCCGAGCCTGTGTACGATGAAGCCGTCGACATCCTCATCGACCCGCCGTCTGGCGCTGACCGCGATTCCCGCGCCCAGCTGCTTCCCAATTAATCCTGCACTCTTTCACCCGGTTTCGACCTGAAAGCAATCCTCTTCTGACTCTTTGCCCCCCCTCGCGCATCTTGAACAGAGAGGTGCTTCAGCTTGGGCGATTCCATCGA
>Ga0209169_10001612_pt1 | contig 13751 bp, 11 predicted proteins | sample HubBroMetageWRM4_FD_188346 | JGI IMG/M metagenome (GOLD analysis project Ga0209169, IMG submission 188346) | Warmed soil microbial communities from the Hubbard Brook experimental Forest, New Hampshire - Hubbard Brook CCASE Soil Metagenome WRM 4... | ecosystem: Environmental > Terrestrial > Soil... | reverse complement strand
CCCACATTCTTCAGTGCGAAGCGATACTCCGCCTCGTACATGCCGAACCGGCACGGCCCGCACGATCCCGCCGTGAAAAACACATAGTTATCGAGAATCTGCTGCCGCGGAATCCCTTCCTTCTCAAGGAATTGCAGATACTGCACAAGATTTCCGACCGTGAAATAAGTCGGGTTGCACTGCCCGTTGTTTCCAAATTCTTTGCCCGTCTGAAACGCCGGTACATCCGGCACCGGCAGCTTCTCGCAGCGATATCCCGTGCCTTGAAACACAGCTCGGATCAGGTCCTCATGTTTCCACGTGAACCCGCCGAACAAAATCGTCGTCTGCGCCCGCTGTTCCGCCGTGAACGCGCGCTCCACCGGGCGATGAAAATGATCCGGCTGATCGAGCCCGGCGATCTTACGCAGCCGCGCCCGCTCCGCCTCCAGCCGTGCCTTGATATCTGTTTCGCTGGAAATTTTTACGAGATTCGTCGCCATGAGGCTCCTCCGATGATCGCGAAATCGAGATGGGAAACTGAATTGGAAGTCGAACGAAAACTGTTTTTGGAAGTCACAACAGGAAGGAAGTCACAAACGCCGGCAAGTCTCGGCAGGGTCACGACGCGCACGTTCAGCGGAGGGAAAACGAGGCCGGTTAGTTCCGCTCTACCAGTACACGCCATCCGAAAAACTCCGGAGACTCGAGCCAGGCGTTAACACTAAAACGACAACACAACGTTGCAGCAGAAACGTTGGATGCATTCAAGACAGGAGGGAGATACAACAAAGTGAAGACAAAATGACACCACGATTCTGCGAGATCGTGGCGTTTGAAGGCCCCTCAGCCTCGAAGCACCTTAACTAGATACTATACGTTCGTAACCCATGCAACCATGAACCTCACAAATTAAACAATGCGGACCAAATCAGTCCGACAAAATCCACCCGCCTCGTTGTCTGTGCGTTTGCTCTGCGCCCTATAAAGTTTGTCATCCTGAGCGAAGCGAAGGATCTCAGAAGTATCGTCCGGCCTCGTTTGATCCGCCCCGCTCGTTTGATCCTCCCCGCCGCCCTTCTTTGTAGGGGCGGGGCTTGCTCAGCCGAGCTTCACTTCAACCTGCCCCAATCGACAATCAGTGTCGCTCCGCCAAATAGAACCCGGTCCACCGATTCAAGAGTTTACCGCTGTCATCCTGAGGCGTCCGAAGGACGCCGAAGGATCTCAACTTAGCCCAACCTCAAACTCCACCCGCGAGAGCTGGTGCCCCGTCGCCTACGCTTTCTCCGCAACTCCGACCGCCGCCGGCTCTTCCACCCTGCCACCATTCCCCAACGGCAACCGCACAAAAAACGTCGTCCCCCGCCCCTCCTCGCTCTGAAACCAGATCTGCCCCCCATGCTTCTTCACAATAATCGTGTGCGCCAGCGCCAGCCCCTGCCCCGTTCCTCTGCCAGCCTCTTTCGTCGTAAAAAACAGTTCAAACACCCGCGACCGATTCCTCTCCGCCACACCGCAACCCGTATCCTCGATCTGTATTTCCGCCCAATCATCCTGCCGCCGCGTCCGTATCGTAATTTGCCCCAGCGTCTGCCCGCTGTTCCCGTTCTTGTCGCTGATCGCATGCGCCGCGTTCGTCACCAGATTCAAAATCACCTGGTTGAATTCCCCTGCAAGGCACGGCACCAGTGGCAAGCTCCGATCGAATTCCGTCTTCACCTCCGCCACGTACTTCCATTCATTCCGCGCCACCGTCAGCGTCGTATCGATCGCGTGATTGATATCAATCGGCGCCTTCTCATCCCCTCCCGGATGCGAAAACTCCTTCATCGCCTGCACGATCTTCGCGACGCGCCGCACTCCATCCAGCGTCTGGTTCAGCGATCGCGGAACTTCGTCCAGCAAATAGTCCAGATCCGCTTTTTCGACACCGCGCTCCAGTTGCGCAACTGTCTCCGCCGACAAAGGCTTTCCGTTTTTCGTCTCCTCGGTCACCGATCGCACCGTCCGCAACAATTCATCTAAACCTGTCCACGACTCCTTGATGAACGCCGCGTTGTCGCCCACGTACTGCGTCGGCGTATTGATCTCATGCGCGATTCCCGCCGCAAGCTGCCCGATCGCTTCCAATTTTTGTGCTTGCCGCAGTTGCCCCTCGAGCAGCAAACGCCGTGTGATGTCCGTCCCCGTGATCAGTAATCCTCCCGCACGATCGTCGGCCAATCGCAGTTGATCGATCGTCACACCGAGGAATCGCGTCTCGCCTTGCTTCTCGAAACACAAATTTGCAGCCTTGTGCGGATACTTTCGCGTCGTCCACGAATCGATCTCCGTGAATGTCTGTTCCTGCACCCACTTCACGCCGCACTTTTTCAACGTCTTGCCGACGACCTCGCTCTCGGTCAGCCCGAACGTCTCCACCGCTTCAAAATTCCAGCGGATGATTTTTCCTTCGTGATTCGTCCCGATCAGAATCGAGGGCACCGAATTGATGAACCATTCCGATTCCGACTTCGCTTCTTCCACGGCGTGCGCCTGTTCGCGAATCCGTTCCGCCTGCGTTTCCAGCGCGCGATTCGCAGCCTGCAATTCCTCCGGCCTCGGCAGTGCCAGCGCCGCCGGAACGATTTTCACTAACAGGATTGCGGTTAAGACGGACGAAATCGCCGTCACCGCTTTCAGCGCGCCCGACGCCCAATACTGCGCGTGCCAGAGCGTCCAGATCTCCATCATGTGCGTTCCGCCGCAGGCCACGATGAACACGCCAAACAATACGAAGATCCAGTGAAACGGCAGATCGCGGCGCTGTCGCACGAAATACAAAAGCGTCACCGGTATCGACATGTATGCGATTGCGATCAGCGCATCCGATGAAACGTGCAGCAGGATCAGCCGCCAATCCCACTGATAGCAGAATCCGTGCGGAGCAAATCCCGAGGAATCGAACAGCAGGAACATCGAAGCGAGAATCGGAGTCATCAGCTCCTCCGCAAACAGCAAAACTTCTCTAACCGAACAACCTGCCAAGAGGTTGTCATCCTGAGCGGAGCGAAGGATCTCAGCGCTATCAGAGCCACGGAAACGCCCGTCAAGACGACGGGAAGGGACTACGAAAGAGCAGGCGCGTGTTCATGCTCGCGAAGGGTCATTTCTTCCGGCCGCACCACGCGGACGCGAATCTTGTGCGTCATCGGAACTTTTTGGCAGAAATTTCGGATGCGCACCAGCAGCGGGTAGCTGATCTCCTGATCGCGAGCCACCAGCAGCATGCCGCTCGGCGCGCGCAAATCTTCATCGAGAATCATTCCCACCGTCATTTGCCGGACGTAAATTTCCTGGCAGACAAACGGAGTCGTGTGAACCGGGACATTCTCGAGCGCCGCGACGATCCGCGGATTGTATTTATTCTTCCGCTCTTTCAGACGGCCGACTGCTTCCGCGCGCGTAATGCGCGTCATCAAGATCTGGTCGAAGTCGATCGCCACCGACAGAATCTCCGCGCCGAGTTTCGCCGCGACGGTTTCGAGCGCATCGCCTTGCGGAAACTTGTACTCCGCCGGATTCTGCTGCGCCGCAATCATCAGTGACACAGTCTCGAGACGCGGAATCTTTTTCAAGAATTCATAAGCAATCGACGGATGCATCCGGAAACGTTCTTGCTCGACGGCGGGAAGTTCCACGCCTCCGTAAACGGCTTCGACCGTTTCCGCATCCAGCGCCACGCATCCGATCTGCGAAAGCATCGCCGCGATTTCGTACGACCATGCATCCGGCAACTTCAATTGCCGCACGATGCCGAGCACGGTTTGGTGAATGCGCGAAGCGCGGCTGAAAGCCGCGGGATTCACGAGCGCCAGAATTTCGGTGAGCACTTTCACGCTGCCATGCAGCGTCTTTTCCAGCAGTTCGCGCTCGGCAAGAATCAGCCGGTGCTGCGCAATGGCCGCGCGCAGCGCGCCTTTCAGAACGTGCTCGGTGCACGGCTTCGACAAAAACCTGAAAATCGCTCCTTCATTCACCGCGTCGATCGCCGTCTGAATGTCCGCGTTTCCCGTCAGCGCCAGCCGCACCGAATCGGGAGTGCGTTCCAACACGGTTCGCAGGAATTGGGTGCCGTCCATCCCCGGCATGCGCATGTCGGAGACGATCACCGCGAATGGGCCTTGCTCGGCTACGGCCTTTAGTCCCGCTTCGCCGCCAATTGCCGCGACAACATTGAATTCCTTTCGCAGAACGCGCTGGAGCCCTTCCAGAACATTGGGCTCGTCATCGACGATTAGAATTTTTTCATCCATGGCTTCGCGGTTCTCGCAACTTGCGTTCCGCGAAGTGCACTTACCTTGCCAACCCGGCCGCGCCATCGATCGGAGATGCGCCGTGTCCTTCTACTTGTCATGCGATTCCACGATTAGTGCGACGCCGCGGCGCAGTGCATTTCCATGCCAACGGCCCAGCGCCTCTGAAACCCCTTCCAGTACTCCGCTCCATCGCTGAATTTCCCGCCTACCGATTCGCCGCGCGCCAGCGGCCACTTACCGGCGTTCGAGCTTTCGGGCGTCACATGCAAATACGCGCGGCGACTTTCGTCGCCTTTCAAATTCAGGTCGAGAAACGCCGTGACGAAGTGCTGGTTGATGGCCGTGATGCGATCCTTGCGCCACACCGGCTCCTCGAAATATTCGCGCGTCACGAAACTGCTCAACATCTCCGGCGGCGCTGGGTTTCCTCCCACGTTGTGTCGCGCGTTTTCGTACACCAGCATGCAGCGATCGGAATTCACCGCCCTTTCAAAGATGGGCTTGATGCCGTTGGGAAAATCGGCGACGTCGTCCTGATCTCCCGCGATGACCAGCAGCGGAAGCTTGATTCCAGCCAGGCCAGTCGCGTCCCACATGTTGTAAGGCGGCTGTTGACCCCACGGCGCAATCGCTACAATGGCCTTTACTTCCTTGCGCAGTTTCGCCTGATAGGCTGGGCTTCCTTCGGTCCAGGGATCAAAATAGCCGCCCGGCATCAAACTGCCCGCCATCGATTTTTTGCTGTACGCCGCTCCACCGCTCGCCAGCGCACCGTAGCCACCCATGGAATATCCGACGATCGCGACGCGCGAATCGTCCACGACACCGTTGAGAAAATGATCGGAACGCTTCGCCATTTCTTCCACCGCGCCGATGGTGAACAGTTGGTCGCTCGCGCGGTTCAGCAGCGTGCTCGGAAATGGTTTCACGACGCCGGTCACGGAATCGGTGTGATCGATCGCAACGACTACGTATCCCTTCGACGCGAGATTTTCCGTCAGATAGCTCAGAAAATATCGCGAACCCGGATACCCGTGAGACACGATGACGAGCGGAAACGCCTTGCCTCGAACGGGCGGAGCATCGCGCAGCGCTTTGCCCAGCACCGCAAACGTCTTCGGTGATCCGGAGGCGGACGCGTCGCCAGGCAACGCCATTTCGTAAACGGTGCGTTCTTCTTTTCCGTCCGGAATCGTCGCGGGATACCAGATTTCCAGCGGGAGCGGTCGATCGTAAACCGGCGCTTTTCCCGTCGCCTTGTCGAAATTGAGAATGTCGATTTGACCGGGGTTTTTAATTTCGACGGTGCGCACACCGACTGCGTACGGGCCGCGTGGCGCGAGCTCCGGGGCGTCCGCGGGAGGGACGCTGAAGAAAATATCAGACGGAGGCTGCGGCGGAGTTTGCGAGCGCGAAGGAACGGCAAGCAGCAAAGCCGAGAGCAACAAAACAAGTGTCACTCGCGCGAATCGTATCGAAATTCCACTCACGAATGGCATCGAAACCGCACTCCGAAAAATTGTCTGCAAACTCAACTCCTTCGATCGTTTGAGCATGGGAACAGCGAGCATCCCTTTCAGGCGCGAGGTGGCCGGGCGGTTTTGTTGTTCAAGCGAAAAATTGTTTCGGGTCGGTAGGCACGTTGGACTGGGTGCCAGGAGCCCACTTCGGGCCGATGGCGACTGCTTCGTTGTGGCCTTCAAACCAGGAGACGAACGAGGATTGGTCGGCGCCGGGGAGACGCTGCTGATTCAAGTAGTTGTAGTAGGAGCCGAAATCGGCGTCGACGAGCGAGCCGACGGGATCGAGTTCGGGCGAATTGGCCGATGCCGAAATCATTTCGTTCATCGGTTTTTGTTTTTGCCGCGGTGCGAATCGCACCAGCAACGTGACCGGTTGCGCGCGGCGCAAGGCTTCGCGCGCCGTCCACTGCGCGAACGTCGTTGCAAAAATCTGGGTGCCCGAAGCCTCGGTCAAGACTTTCAACTGAAATCGCGTGATTACCGGATCGGAATTCCCGTTCGCACTCGTTCTCAAGCCGATGTCTTCCGGCTTCATGCGCGCCATGAGAGTGCGCAATGCTTCGGGTCCCATGCCTGGTCGCTCGATTTCGGAGCGCATCTTCGAGGTCAGCGCTGCTCGCGCAGGTTCAAGCGCGTGATACGAAACACAGGTGATCGCGGGATCGTATTTCGCTTCGGCGCCGCCATCGATGTACCAGTGGCCGTAGGGAACCGGATGCGACTTCGCGCGCTCGGCAACCACGTTGAGCATCGTGTCCAGCGCGTTATCGGATTTCACCTGCGTAAAGTGAACACCGTGGGGCCGCAACTTGCGAAATAGCGGATCGTTGTAGGTCGTCACGCCTTGGCCGATGGTGGCGATTCCGAGGCGCGGGATCGGCGGCGGTTCCGGCGGATTCACTTTCGCAAGACGATTCGCGTAGCTGGTCGCGGCGGCGCGAAACGCATCGAGCTGATGCGTCGCCCACAAATGCGCCGAAAGCTGCTCCACAAACTGTCCGGGCGAATTCACCCAATCGTAAGCAACAAGTTGCTGCGACAGCTTGATCTGCGCGAATCCGTTGAACCATTCCGTGCGATCGGCCGGCGAAAGTGCCGTGATCGTTTCCAACTCTTTCTCGACGGCTTTTCGCTCGACGGGAAATTTGTAGTCGTACTCGATCACTTCGCGCAGCAGGCTCGGCACGAAACTCGGCGGCAATTGCGCGAGCGTGGCGGTGTAGTGCTCGGCGAGCTTGCGTGCTTCCGGCGGGTAGTTGCTGAACTGCTCGGCTTTGAGTTCGATCGGCTGCATCGGGTCTAAGTCAATTCCACGATCGGCTTGCCTTGCGAAAGCGACGCCTGGAATCCAAGCATCGACCCGATCGTCGGCACGAGATCGGTCGAGTCCATGGGGCGATCGTAGATGACGCCTTCGCGCACGCCGGCGCCCATGGCGAGCATCCACGTGGTGCGAGAGAGCGCATCGCCGGTGCGGTGATGCTGGAAGCCGTTGCCGCCTGCGTCGTCGTCGGCATCGCGACCGAAATCCGGAAGAATCAGCATCGTCGTGTTGCCGGCGTATTCCGGCTCGGACTGAATCGCCTTCCACAATTCGGAACACAAACGATCGGTGCGGCGAATGCCATCGACATACAGCGAATACGCACCGGCGTGCGCAATGTCGATGTCGTGCATGGTGATCCAGAGCAGGCTGGGAGAAACTTCGCGCATCAGACGGCGCGCGATGTAGACGCTGAGTTCGTCAGGGCTCGACAGTGTGAGCGCGTGCGATTTGAAATCATCCACGCTCAGCTTCAATAGATTGCCGAGTTGCTGGAGCTCGAATTCGTTGCCGCCGAGTTCCGGCGTGTAAAACGGAGTTTCGTAGTTGTCGCGCAGGAGATGGCTGTAATCGCCGCCACCCGATGCCGCCGCAGTGAGGAGATGCTTGGGAAGAATGACGCGGGCGCCCGTGCCCGGCCCGTAGGCTCGGTTGTTGCTCTCGCCGATGCGATTGAAACCGTTGCTGGGAGCGACGACCCATGCGTCGTTCGGCGGACGTTTTAAATCTTTCCGAAAATACTCGAAGACGGTCGGATTGTTTGGCGGGACTGCGGCGAAATTGTTGAAGGTCTCGTATGTTCCGGTGGCGAGGCTCGCGGTCGCGACGTAGTGGCCGAGAATCCCGCGATTCACGACCTGGGTGAAGAAGGAAGCCTGCGGAATCATCTCCTTCATCATGTGCGGGATGTTTTCCTGGCCCTCGGGAGCGAAGGTTTCCTGATCGCGCGCGCCGCCGCCGAAAGTGATGACGACGACTTTACGTTTCTTCATCGCGGCGGCCGCGAAGGCGATCGGCGATTGCAGGAGCGAACTGCCGAGAGCGACGCCGGCAGCGGAGCGAATAAAGTCGCGCCGCGAAAGCGCAAATTGGCGCGCCAGCTCCAGCGGATTGGTGGAAATGCGGCTCACCGAGACCTCGCTGAAGAGAGATTATTCAGGACGCGCGGAGGCAGAATGCGCGCTTTCCGGCGGCGGTGTGAAATGGCGTAGGTCATTGGAAATGCAACGCTTAGCGTACGGTACGCCGGGGAGGAAGTGAAGTCAAGAATCGAGGCGGGAAGGGGCGCCCGTCCCCTGATTTTCGCAATCGTTGTCATTCGATGGGAGTTAAAGTCGCGTGGAATCATAACGATTCACAAGTGCGGAATCTAAAGGACTTGCGGGAGTGGATTTTGGGAGGAAAAAATCCGACGAGGGCCGGGGCGAAGGCAAAACAAGAGGCCATCACAGCGAGAGCTAGAATAGCATATAAGTTACTATTTGTCAATGGGATACGTAAGTGGTTCGGATTGCGCGGGTTAGGCGGCGGTTCGAAATCGAGGATAAAAATTCGAGATTGAGGGCGATCGAGAACGTCGCCGTGGTGTGGTGTGGGTGGGGGTTCCTCTAAACCCCCACCCTCAAAATTCGAGGGTGGGGCACCCGACTGCCGGCTTAGAAATCGCGTTTTCGGATGCGTTGGAGGGCGAGAAGCAACATGAATAGGGTGGCGGCGAGGCTGGATGAGACGCCGAGCCATGGGAATTCGGGCGAGAGAAGGTAGGTGCGGCGATCGATGGATAGGTCACCGGCAATCAAGCGCCAGAGACTGAAGGGGCGAAGCCAGGCGTCGAAGGCGATGGCTGTCAAGAGAACCACGCCGAACGAGATTGCAGGTGCGGTGTATTCGCCTTCGACGAACGAAGAAATGAAGATGGCCATCGCGAAATAGGAGAGACCACCGCCGAGAAGGAGGAAGACGTAGAACGAGACTTGGGATACGCGAATCGGCAAGCCTGCCGACATCGACGCCAGGAAAACGGCACACCACGGCAAAATTGCGAGCGCAGCAGCCTGAAAAATTCCCAGCGTGACGCGCACACCGAAAAGCCGGGTGCGTGAGACGGGCAGGCTTAGAGTAAACGTCGAAATGCCGAGTGCCTTTTCTCGCACGAGTCCGCCCATGCCTAACAGCACGGCCGATACGACCCACATGATGACCAGAAATTGCTGGTTGACGAATAAAAGGCGGTAGTAATCCGCCAGGCCGCCGGGACGCATAGGGCCGTCGCCACGAAAGGCAATCTCTTGTGCGTGATGAACGAAGATGAAGCAGAAGAGAGTCAGGGTGATGAGGCAGGCGAGAAAGCGGCCGCGGGTTTCGAGCCAGGCTTTGTACCAGAGCACGCGTCAATCCTCCTTCATGAGCCCGGGGTCTCCTTGACGGTCTCGAGAAAAATCTCTCGCAGGGGAACGGGAGACACTTCGACGGAGACCGCAGACAGATCACGGGCGCGACGAATCACTTCGTCGGCGTTCCGACTTGTCAGGACGGTGATCTGATGGCCGCTGGACCGAATTCTTTCGATACCGGGAACGATCAATTCACGAGCCGAGGGCACGGCTTCGAAAACAAAATCGATTCGACGGTAGGACTGCCGGAGATCGTCGATCGGCGCGCTCAACCGCAAGCGGCCGTGATTGAGGATGCAAACGTGGTCGGCGACGCGCTCGACTTCGGCGAGTTGATGGGACGAGAAGAAGACGGTCACGCCGGCTGCGGCTTGAGAAACCAGTTCGACCAAAAGTTCTTCGATACCGACCGGATCGAGGCCCTCACTCGGTTCGTCGAGTATGAGCAGGTCGGGTCGGCGGGCGAAGGCGAGCAGCAACGCGAGTTTGGTGCGCATTCCCTTGGAGAGCGACCGCACTTTTTTGTGAACGGGAAGGCGATATGCGATGAGAAGGCGTCGCGCTTCATCGGCGCGCCAATCGGGATAGAAGCGGCTTGTGAAGCGAATCAACTGCTCGACGGTCATGTAGCCGTAGAGGGGTTTATCTTCGGCGACATACGCGATGCGTTCGCGGAGCCGGGAACATTCGGTCGGATTCGAAATCGCGTGACCGAGAACCGCAGCGTCGCCGTTTGTCGGCTGAATCATGCCGAGAAGCATTTTGATCGTAGTGCTCTTGCCGGCGCCGTTCGGACCAAGAAACGCGGTAATGCGATTTCTGGGCACGGCAAGGTTCAAAGAATCGACGGCAAGAAACTGACCGTAGGATTTCGTCAGGCCGCTTGTATGAATGGCGAGAGAGTCGGTCATTTTTTTCTCGATGCTTCCGCCGCTATGAGAAGCTCCGCTTCGAAGGCGCGCTGAATCTCGTCGTCGCGGAGGTTTTCTGCTCTCAAGTTGTCGATCACATTTCGAAACCGGCGGCGCGCCAGCTGCACGCGGTCAGCGATAGAACGTGTCCGGCGGCCTGTTTTCACGAAAGCGCCCAAGCCCTGGCGCAATTCGAGCACGCCGCAATGCTCGAGTTCGGTGTACGCCTTGACGATGGTGTTGGGGCTGACGACGAGCTCTTCGGCGAGCGTGCGGATTCCGGGCAGTTGATCGCCGTCGCGCAGAATGCCGGTTTCGGCGGCGTGTTGGATCTGCTGCATCAGTTGGAGATACAGAGGCTGGCCGAGCTCGGGATTGAGTTTCTGGAAAAGCATTACTGTATCTCTGTATGGGTACAGTGTAATAGAAGAGACGGTTGGGGACAAGTGGGTGGAGCCTCGTCTAAACCCGCACCCTTTTAACAACAAAAGGGTGCGGCATCCAACTGCCGACTACGTCGTTGAAAATCGAGGAACTGCTGACATCAAGAGTTGGCGAAAGAAGTGGAGCGATTCTGTGATAGTTTCGTCGCTTTCGGGGGACCGGATGAACTCGGCGGCAAGGATTGTGTGCATCGGAATTGTGATGTTGATGGCTGCGGGCGCGATCGCGTCGGGAGCGCAGCAAACTGCGGGCGATCCGGGACTGGAGCGATTCCGATCGATTTATAAAGAGCTGGTAGAGACGAATACGACGCTTTCGGCCGGGGATTGCACGCTGGCGGCGAAGAAAATGGCGGCGCGGCTCGCGGCGGCGGGCTATCCGGAATCGGACCTGCATATTTTCGAGCCGGAGGGGCACCCGAAGGAGGGCGGGCTCATCGCGGTGCTGCATGGGACCGACCCGAATGCAAAAGCGATCCTGATGCTGGCGCACGTGGATGTGGTGGAGGCGAAGCGCGAGGACTGGACGCGCGATCCGTTTAAGTTGATCGAAGAGGACGGATATTTTTACGCGCGCGGCGCGGCGGACATGAAGGCGCAAGCAGCGATCTGGGTGGACAACCTGATTCGCTTCCGCGAGGAAGGATTTAAGCCAAAGCGGTCGATCAAGTTGGCGCTAACCTGCGGCGAGGAGACGAACGGCGCGCTGAACGGGGCGGAGTGGCTGACGAAACATGAGCGCGCGGCGATCGACGCGGAGTTTGCGATCACGGAGGGCACCGACGGAATTCTGGACGCGCAGGGGCGCAAGGTGGCGTTCGAAGTTTTGGCGGCGGAGAAGACTTCGCAGAATTATGTTTTTGAAGCGACGAATGCGGGCGGGCACAGCTCGCGGCCTTTGGCGGACAACGCGATTTACCATGTGGCGCGAGCGGTGGATAAAGTCGGCCAGTATGAGTTTCCGGTGCAGCTCGATGATGCGAACCGGGGATATTTTTCGGGGATGGCGAAAATCACGGGCGGAGAAGACGGCGCGGCGATGCTGGCGGTGCTGAAGAATCCGGAGGATCGCGCGGCAGTGGCGGTGCTCGACAAAAATGTGGATTGGCACGCGATGCTGCGCACGACATGCGTGGCGACGATGTTTACGGCGGGTCATGCGACGAACGCGCTGCCACAACGCGCGCGCGCGAACATCAATTGCAGGATTTTTCCGGGCGTGACGCGCGATGCGGTGATGGCACAACTGGTGAAGGTGATCGACGATCCGGCGGTGACGGTGTCGATTCCCGAAGTGCGCGGGCCGATCGCGAATCCCGCGCCGCTAACGCCGCAGATCATGGGGCCGGTGGAGAAAGTGGCGGGTGAATTGTGGCCGGGAGTGCCGGTGATTCCGGCGCTCGAGCCGGGAGCTTCGGACGCGCAATTTATGAATCCGGCGGGAATTCCGACGTATGGCATCGAGGGGTTTTTCGTCGATCCCGACGGCGGGCATATACACGGGCTGAATGAGCGGATTCGCGTGGCGTCGGTGTATGAAGGAAGGACATTTTTGTATCGGCTGGTGAAAATTTATGCGCAGCAGTAGGCGATGGGGATTTGATTTGCTCGTGCTCATCTTGTTGAGCGCGTGCGGCGCGGGCTGCTCTCACACAGCGCTGACGATCAAAGCGGATCAGAATTATAACGGGCGCACGATCAACCTTCGCGTCGGGGACGGCGTGAAGGTGACGCTGGCTGAAAATCCGACGACGGGGTACAAGTGGGAATTTTTGGCGAAGCCGGAGCCGATCTGCGTGACGGTCGGCGATGCGTATGTGGCGAATCCGGCGATGGGCACGATCGGGGGCGGCGGGGCGCACGAGTGGAATTTTCGCGCCGTGGGGAAAGGGACGGGGACGTTGAGCCTGGGATATCGGCGGCCGTGGGAGAAGGATGCGGCGCCGGCGAAGACGTTTACGTTGACGATGGTGGTGAAGTAGTTCGCGAAAAAAAAGACGAATGAACCACAGAGGACGCAGAGTTCACAGAGCAAAGAGGGCACGGCGATGTGTGCCCCTATGGGTCAGATTTTTTCTTCCACTACGTAGGGCGCGCGGTAGGTGCCGCGGAGCAGGGTGTTGGCTTCGTCGTCGCCGACGACTTGTTCTGTCGCAGGGTCGAATTTGAGCGTGCGGCCGAGGCGATACGAAGCGTTGGCGAGGTGCACGAGCGTTGTGGAGATGTGCGCCTCCTGAATCGGCGAATTTATTTTGCTGGCGTCGCGCGAGCGAACGCAGTCGATGAAGTTGGCGTAGTGATCGCCGCTGGCTTTGCCGTGCGGGCCGGGCTCGACGTCATCGGTGAGCCACGTTTTGTAGGCGTCGTAGCCGTCGATGCCGAGAAGGCCGTTTGATCCGTAGAAAATGTTGCCGACGGTATTTGTTTTTGCGTCCTTGGGACCGAGCGATGCGGCTTGTTGCGCGGCGCTGACGGATTTTTTCTCAGCGGCTGGCTTTGGCGCAGCGGCGAGGCCCGCGGGCGGAACGGAACTCGCGCCGTACGCGCCGGTGCCGATTTCGGCTTCGTGATTGGTGATCCAGCCGCGGACTTCGATCTCCATCATTTTGCGTTTGCCGTCGGGCGTTTCAAAAATGTAGTTGGCGCTGAGCATGTTGGGCGTTTGTTGATCGTCGTCGAACATGAAATGTCCGCCGATCGCGGAAACCTGCACGGGAAATCCGACGCCGAGGCCGGCGCGCGCGATGTCGATTTCGTGAATCGCCTGATTGCCGATGTCACCGTTGCCGGTGTCCCAGATCCAATGCCAATTGTAGTGGAAGCGATTTTTCGTGAAAGGTTTTAACGGTGCTGGCCCTGTCCATAGATCATAGTGAA
>Ga0209169_10001611_pt1 | contig 13752 bp, 7 predicted proteins | sample HubBroMetageWRM4_FD_188346 | JGI IMG/M metagenome (GOLD analysis project Ga0209169, IMG submission 188346) | Warmed soil microbial communities from the Hubbard Brook experimental Forest, New Hampshire - Hubbard Brook CCASE Soil Metagenome WRM 4... | ecosystem: Environmental > Terrestrial > Soil... | reverse complement strand
CGAAAGATGTGCAGAAAAGTGCGCACGCGCCGAGCGCGAACGCAGCGATTGGAATGCGCGCGCTGGGCACTTAGTGTGTGCCTCCGTCCGCGCCGCCCACATTCACTTCGCCCAGCGATCCAAGATCGTCGCCACCCGGCGCGATCAAATGCAACTCGACACGCGTGGTGCCCACGGGAATGTGAATCTCGCTATTCAGCGACACCAGTTCGTCAGGGCGCGCGCTCGCGAGCTTCTCGGAATTCGCGCGACCGTCAGCGGAGCCGAGTCCGCCGAAATACCGCGCCATCACGTCACCCGCTTCGAAAACTCCAAACGTCCCGGAAAGTTGCGCATGTCCATTCATCATAGACAGAGCGAGCGCCGTATCGGTGAGTCCGATCGCGCTCACCGTCGCGAACGCGTCGCCCGTGCGCGAAGGGCTCCACGTCGTGTCCATCTTGTAGCTTTCGCCGGGAGCAAGCGGCACGATCGGACTATTCAGCTCTGCTTCCATGTAGAAAGGATCTTCGCCGGGCTTGCTATGCAACGCGGGCAGCCCATCTTTGCCCAGTCCAAACGAAGGACCGTTCTTGTAGAAGATAACGGTCGCCTTCCCGGGATAATTGCCATCGAGTTGATTCACGAAGCGTTCGACCATCGCGAAGTGCGACGCGCGATCGACGACCGCGACCCAACCTGCCCTGGAGTCGAGCCAGACTTCATTTTGCAGCGGCAACCAGTGCAGGCGGAACAAATTGTCTTTCACTTCGAATGACGGATCGTTCGCGAGGCCGTCGCGCACCTGAAACTGCGTGAAGTACGCGCTGTGCAGATTCGCCGGCGTGTACGCCCAGAAATTTTTGTTGTAGCCCGCGGGATCGTGCGTGTCGGCCGTGTCGTACTGCGAGACACTCTGCATCGACCACCGAATCGGATGGTCGCTCGCGTTCGTCATCACTGCGCGGAAATGAATTTCCGGCGAGCCTTCCGCGATCCAAATGTCGCGGCGGTATTGCAGGCCGGTGCGCTTATCGGGCGGGCCTTCGAGGCGGACCATGCAAGTGTGGTGCAGCTTGCCCGCGGCATCAGGCGCGTCCTGATTAAATGTTGCGGTCAAAGTGTAGGTACCGTCGTCGAGTTGATCGGCAATCGGTCCAGGCCAGTGATCGGCGTCTTCGTCGCCTTCGGGCATCGGCCAGATTTTATCGCCGCCGTAGTTGAACCACTTGTCCTTGGGATCGTCGGGCGGCGGGATATATTTCCCGGTGAATTCGGGATTTACGAAAAGATAGGGATGACCCGCGAACGTGACCTGCATCAGCCGCCCGCCAAGCTGCGGGACGAAATCAAGCTTCACCCACTCGTTGCTCAATTCCTGCGCGTGAAAACCGTCGTAGTCGATCGGCTTCAGACTGCAACCTGCGGGAGCCTGAGCGGCTGCGCGCGAAGGCACGATGAGCGCCGCGGCAAACGCCACGCCCAGAATCGCGATTCGCCCGCTTCCCAGTTTGGTTGGTGCCACGGCCTGCATCTTCGAAACGTGATCCCTCAGCGCCAGCTCGCGTTCGCGCACGCTCACACCGCGCACGATGCGGCGAAGATTATAGACGTCCGAACTTCTTAACCGCTTCCTCGATCGACTTCAGTTTTTCAATCCACGCGTACATGGAGTGCTCTTTGAAGTCCATGTCCTCGGCGACCGCGAGAATCTCGCCGGCCTTCTCGCGCGGCACCACCACCACTCCGTCCGCATCGGCCGTGACGATATCGCCGGGCCGCACGGCCACACCATCGCACGTCACAGTAATGTTCGATCCGCCAAATTTGTAGTGGCCGATCGAGGTGGACGGCACGATTCCGGTGGAATACACCGGGAAGCCGATCTTTTGCAGGTACGCAACGTCGCGTGCGCCACCATCGATCACCGCGCCAGAAAAATCGCGCGCGTGCATCGCGGTTCCCATCAAACCGCCCATTCCTGCGATATTCTCACCGTTCTCCACCACCATCACGTACACAGAATCGGGCGCGCCCTGATCGATCGCCGCCAGCATTCCGGAGAGCGCGTTCGGATCGGTGTTGCCTTCATCTCGCGTTAACTGAACCGTGAGAGCGTAGCCCGCGAATTTCGTTGGAAAAAGTGGACGCATCCGGTGCGACATATACATCCGTTTGCCGAGCACCTTTTCAATGGCGTCGGAGACGGACGCGACTTCGACTTTGCGGTAAGCGTCCAGCACCGCAGCGTCGCCGGTGAGTTGCTGGCCGGACCCAGGCGCTCGCGAAGACAGCCGCGGCGCCAGCACCAGAAGGGCAGCGCATAGTGAAGCGAACAGCGCCAGTGAGGCCACAGCCCGGAAAGTTCTGCGCCGGCTAGAGCGAACGGGCGACGGAACAGGCATAAAGGCTCCTAACGTCACACAATTGGCGCACTCTACACCAAAACTGCGCACGAATATATTTATTAAACAAGAAAACCGTTGACACGCATAACCTAGTGGAGTAAATCAGGTTAGTTTCTTTTGGGTGGGTTCTAGTTTTATTAAAAGTTTAATGTCCTTCAACCGGGCCGCGGCTGAATCGTAAGTTCGGCGTGGCTTCGCTCGCTTGTATTTCAGGGGGTCTTAGAATGCCCAGGCGTACACCTATTTTCGCGCTGATTCTGTGTTTGCTCATGACCGCTGCCGTTGCGCTGGCGAGTACGACGGGCAGCATTACGGGTATCGTGACGGACGCTTCCGGAGCCGTGGTGCCCGATGCGACCGTGACTGCCACGAACGAGGACACTGGCGTCGCCTCCGTGGTGAAGACCGACTCCGCGGGCTTCTACAATTTTCCGAACCTGCTTGTGGGCAACTACGACCTCTCCGTCGAGCAAAAGGGATTCAAGTCGTACACCAAGACGGCTATCCGCATCGACGCGAACACCGTGTTCCGCGTTGACGTGAAGCTGGAGATCGGCGAGATCAGCGAAAAGGTGACCGTCGAGAGCGATGCGGTGCAGGTGGATACGCAGAGCACGCAGATGGGCGAAGTGATCAACAGCCAGAAGATCGAATCGGTGCCGCTGAACGGGCGCTCCTTCATCGACCTGCTTTCGCTGCAGCCGGGCGTGGTGCCGGGTGCGTACTCGATGCAGGCTGCCGGCCTGAACGACCGCTCGGTATCGGGCGACCTGGGCTCGGGCAACCAATCGGTAAACGGTGGGCGCGAAGCTTCAAACGGTTTCATGATCAACGGCGCTAACGTTAACGAAGGAAAGAACAACGGCACGGCCGTGATTCCGAACCTCGACTCGATCGAAGAGTTCCGCATCATCACCAACAACTTCGACGCCGAGTACGGCAACTACAGCGGCGGCCAGGTAAACGTCGTCACCAAGTCCGGAACGAACGGCTTTCACGGCGACATTTTCGAATTCAACCGTAACACCGCGTTCAACGCGGTGAATTACTTCGCGCAATCGACGCCGAAATACATTCAGAACCAATTCGGCGCGACCTTCGGCGGCCCGATCATAAAAGACAAAGTTTTCTTCTTCATCGACTACCAAGGAACGCGCCAAATTCAGGGGCAAATCTCAACAGCAAACGTTCCTGACGGTACGTTCGACCCGGCAGGCGACTACGCTTTGTCCACGGGCCAGTTGGGTACGCTCGACGGCGCGTATCAAAGTTTTCTGGCGGGCAATTCCGGTAACGGCGTGGTTCAGGGCGATTCGTGGGCGAGCATGCTGAGTGGGCGCCTCGGATACAACGTTGCAAACGGCGAACCGTATTACTTCCAGGGCTGCAACTCAACGAACACTACCTCGGGATGCGTTTTCGCGAATGGAGTGATTCCGAAGGCCGGATTTTCGACTGCCGCGGTCGGCTTGCTGCCCTACATTCCCACGCCAAACGTGAACAACCCGAACCTTTCTTTCAACTTTTCGGATTCGAGCCAGAACAATACTTTGCGCGACGATAAGGGCGGCGCCCGCGTGGACTTCAATACGCGCTGGGGGCAGATCTCTGGCTACTTTCACATCGACGACGCAAACTTGGACGCCGCGTATCCGAATGGCGGCGCAAGCGTTCCGGGCTTCGGCGCCGGCAGTTTGACGCGTGGCCAAGTGGCGATGATCAGCGATACGAAATCGTTCGGCTCGACGGCTGTGAACGAATTCCGCTTCAGCTATTTGCGCTCCGCAAATCAACTGTTCACGCCCGAGGGTGGCCTTGGCGTTTCGCTCGAATCACTCGGATTCCCGGGCGGATTCAACGGCAACGGCGGAATCGGACCGATCAATCCGGCGTACGAAGGCGTGCCTAGCATCAACTTCAACAACTTTGCGATCGGCGTCCCGTCTGACACCACGCGCCAGTACAACAATCTTTTCCAGCTCCAAGACAACTTCACGAAAATCATCGGCACGCACAGCCTGAAGTTCGGCGGCCAGTTCCACTACGACCAGATCAACGATCGCAACTACTACGGCGAGAACGGCCAGTTCGGCTTCGGCGGCGGAGAGTCCGGCCTCGACTTTGCGGACTTCCTGATCGGCGCACCGGACTACATGATTCAAGCCAGCCAACAGCTGCTGGATTCACGCACAAAGTACGCGGGTCTTTACGCGCAAGACAGCTGGCGCGTAACGCCGAACCTGACGCTGAACTACGGCGTTCGTTGGGACATGATCATGCCGTGGTACGACACGGGCAATAAAATCGAAACGCTGATTCCCGGCGAGCAGTCGATCGTGTTTCCTGGCGCCCCGACGGGCTGGGTGGTGCCGGGCGATCCGCACGTGCCGCGCACACTCGCGCCGACGCAGTATCACAACTTCTCGCCGCGCCTCGGTATCGCTTACTCGCCGAGCTGGGATTCCGGCGTCCTCGCGAAGTTGACGGGCGGCCCGGGAAAGACCAGCATTCGCGCGGGCTACGGCATGTTCTACACTTCGGTCGAAGACTTGACGCAGTTCCAGGAAATCGGCGACCCGCCGTACGGCTTGTTCTACGTGAGCCCCGCGCCGCCGGTTTTCGAAACGCCGTACATCGATCGCGGGTCAGGAAACAACGAAGGCCAGCGGTTTCCGTTCGTATTCCCGCCGAAGGGCGTGAGCGCGAAAAATCCAGACACGACGTTTAACTGGGCGGGCGTGCTGCCGATTTCCGGCGCACTCGCCTACCAGAACAACAACGTCACGCCGTACTCGGAAGACTACGAGTTCTCGCTGCAGCGGCAGTTCGGCTCCAACGCCGTGCTCAGCGTCAACTACGTTGGCACGCAGGGGCATCACCTGATCACCGAGCGTGAAGCGAACCCGGGCAACCAGCAACTCTGCTTGCAGATCACGCAGATCCTGGGATCGGCGAACGGCTGCGGCCCATTCGGAGAAGGCGGATCGTACACACTTCCACTGGGCCAGAACTATCCTTCGGCGGCGACGCCGAACGTGCAAGGCGTGCCGGCCAGCAATTGCGGGACGGCGAACCTGGGAAACAATTGCGTCGTCAATACGACGTACACCGTCCTCGGACCGGACTTCGGCAACAACCCGTTTGAAGCGACGATCGCGCAGTCGTCTTACAACTCGCTGCAAGTGAGCCTTCGCCAGAGCGGGAAGTACGGCAACTACCTGCTCGGCTACACCTACAGCAAATGTATCGACGACGCTTCCGGACTTCAGGAAGGCGTCAACCCGTTCGATCCGAAGGCCAGCTTGTCGTGGTGCGCTTTCAACGTGACGCATAACTTCGTCGCGAGCTATGACTTGCGCGTGCCCTTCGATCAGTTCTTCCACACGACCGAACGGTGGTCCAACGCGCTTGCAGGTGGGTGGTCGGTTTCCGGTATTACCACGTTTGCAACGGGCTTGCCCGTGAGCATCAGCGAAAATGACGACAACTCGTTGACCGGCACGCAGAACACCGAAGCGCCGTTTGACCTGCCGGACTACACGCCGGGGCCGCTGCTCACAGGCAACAATCCGCGCAAGAATTTGCAGTACTTCAATTTCAACAATTTCTCCGCTGAGCCGCTCGGTTCGTTCGGCAGTTCGCCGCGGCGGTTTTTCAGCGGGCCGGGCCTGAACAACTGGGATCTCGCGATTTTGAAGGACACCAAAATCACCGAGACGAAGATGTTGCAAATCCGGTTTGAGGCTTTCAACGCGTGGAACCACACGCAGTTCCAGGGACCGAGCGGCGCTTTCAATTCGCGTTCCTACGACCAAGGTGGGAATCAGGTCGGCGGCTTCGGATTCATCGGGAGCGCGAACGCGGCGCGCGTTCTGCAGGTCGGTGCTAAGATCATTTTCTAGCCGCGGTGCGGATCGCGATTGCGCTTGTGCTGACTCGAATGAATCAAAATTCCAAAGGCCCTTCTCGACGTCGGTGGAGAAGGGCTTTTGTATTTGCGGGTGGCTCAGCGCTCGTCGTCGCGGCTGCGTTGGTTTCGTTCGCCTCGGCGCGCGTCGTGCCGGTGCAGAAGGCAGCGGCGGGCGGCGATACGCTCGGCACGCAGGTGTGGGCGGGGAACTGCGCGGGATGCCACGGCCTGGATGGCCGCGGTGGCGAACGCGGCCCAAATATCGCGACGAACCCCGAGATCGCAGGGCTCAGCGACGCGGCAATCACACACATCGTGAGTGAAGGCTCGCCCAACATGGCGATGCCGGCGCTTGGCCGCACTCTATCGCCGGCGCAGATCGCTGCCGTGGTGAAGCATCTGCGCACGCTGCAGGGCAATCAACACGCGGCAGCTTTGCCCGGTGATCCGCTTGCCGGCCGCACGCTTTTCTACGGCGGCAAAGCGGAATGCACCAACTGCCACATGGTGGACGGACTCGGTGGCTTTCTCGGCCCTGAACTGTCTGATTTTGCGCGCACGCGTCCAGCCGAAGAGATTCGTGCAGCGATCGTGCATCCCGAGCCGGACCCGCGCGCGAAGACGGCGATGGTCTACACGCGCGACGGTTTGAAATACCTGGGCATCATTCGCAACGAAGACAATTTCTCGCTGCAGCTCCAAACGACCGACGGCGGCTTTCATCTTTTCGATCGCAAGGAAATCGAGCGCGTGGAAGTGCAGAAGCAGTCGCTGATGCCAGCGAACTATGGCGAGCGGCTGACGCCTGCGGAGCTGAACGACATCGTGAGCTTTCTGATGGCGACCAGCCGCGCGCGCGAAGCGAAACAGCAGGGCGGCGATCACCGCACCATGGAAGAAAAGGACGACGATTGATGAATTCGAAATGGATCAAGATTGGCGCGTGCGCCGCGTTCGGCGTGGCCGTGCTCGTTGGCGCGCATCATGCTGGTTCACAGGAATCGAAAAAGTCGCTGCGTGAATTCGGGCTGCAGGCGTCGTCGCCGGAATTCTTTAAGCTCATCGACAAAGACGCGAAATTCGAGAAATTCGCCGGGGGATTTGGATTCACCGAGGGCCCGATGTGGGATCCGGCGGGCTTCGTTTACGTGAGTGACGAAGAGAAAAACAAAATTTACCGCGCGTATCCCGATGGCCACTCTGAAGAATTGATTTCGCTGGGCGATCCGGACGGCAACACATTCGACCAGAAGCACCGCCTGATCACCACAGCCAGCGAATTGCGCGCGATCCTGGCCATCACGCCTGACGGTAAGTACACCGTACTCGCGAACCAATACGACGGCAAGAAACTCAACACGCCAAACGACGTGATCGTCGGCCCGGACGGCGCGCTTTACTTCACCGACCCGACGCTCGATTTTGTGAAGGACGAGAAGTCGGAACTCGGATTTCAGGGTGTCTATCGGCTCGCGGCCGACGGCAAGCTCACGCTACTCACAAAAGATGTGCAGCAACCGAACGGACTCGCCTTCACGCCCGACGGCAAAAAATTCTACGTGGACGACGACGATCAGAAAAATATTCGCGTCTATGACGTCGCACCGGACATGACGCTCACGAACGGCAAAGTGTTCGGTTCAGAGGTTGGCGACAAAGGCGACGGCGTACCCGACGGCATGAAGCTCGACGTGAACGGAAACATGTTCGTCACCGGCCCGAAGGGAATTTGGGTGTGGACGCCGGAAGGCAAACACATCGGCACGATCGTGATTCCCGAGCAGCCCGCGAATCTTGCGTGGGGCGACGCCGACCACGGCACGCTCTACATCACCGCAACTACGTCGGTATATAAGCTGCGCACAAAGACGCACGGCTTTGTGCCCTACCTCCCGAAAAAATAGCCGGGCTACTGCTGCGCTGCGGGAACGATCTCGATGTAATCGAGCGCAGCTTTGTCGCCGCCGTTGGGCGTACCTGTGATCTGGATCGCGTCGCCCGGATTGAGCGTAGTGCCCGCGAGCTGGTAGCGCGTCGAGGATGAACCGTCGATTTGTTTTGACGGCAGCGTGTCGCTCGCTTCCCACGCGCCGATCTGCTTGCCGTTCAGCTTCAGCGTGAAACTCGCCACGCCGTCGTTCTGATCGAAATAGCGTACGTTAATTGTGTAAATTCCAGGCGCGCCGTTGAACTTCCATTCCGCCGTGCATGCGCCGGCGGTCCGATCGCACTCCATGGCTTTCCCGTCGGTCGCGTCTTCCCACGGCGTCACGTTGACGGGCGTATATCCGTCGAGCGTCATCTTCGCCGCGGCGACTCGGCCCGGGTGATTGCCCACGTTGCCCTGCGCATCGGGAATACCAGACATCTTGTAAAACCAATCGCAGATCGCGTCGCGCCACAGCTCCGCTGCGCCGGCTTGATACTCGAGCCGCCCGAGAATCGCCGAGTAGATACCGGCATCCATTTTCCCGTTCAGCGTTTTCCAACGCACTGCGTTCTGTTCCGCGCGCGTCGCACCGTCGTAATGCGAATCGTAAATGTGCTGAATTACAGTCCTGCCGGAGTGCAGCGTGTAGGTGTACGGCACATGGTGGAAGAAGAGTAGAAGCTCGTCCGGCGTCGTGGCGAGGGATTCGAAAAGCGCGGCAACGGAAGGCGAGTACTGGCCAGAGTAACCTGTGCCGGTCTTGACCGTGCGGTCTATGCCGATCCCGTTCGCGTCCGCCCGATGCCACTGGCCCCAGCCGTTGCGCTCAGACGATTCCACCGACGGCTCGTAGTGATCGCCGGCAATCGCGGTGAGCGTGCCCGCCCCGAGTGGCCCGGTATAGTCCTCGTATTCTTTCCACGAAGACGTTTGCAGCCCGACCACGACATTCACAACGTCTGGATTGTTGCCAAACGTGAGCCGCGTCCACTCGTCGGCGATCTGCCGCGCGCTCAGATTCGGGTCCCACGCGAGGCGGCCGAAGCCGTAGAGGTTCGCCGCGGACAAATAATTTCCGAGCCACGTGGAATCGAGGCCTACGTTTGAAACGCCCACGAACCCGCCGCGCGTGCTGGGAAAAACTTTGCCGGTGACGATCGCTTTCACCGGCGTGCCCGGGCCGTCGGCTTGCATGTCGAAATCGAGCGTCTGCTTCCACATCGGCGGCAGGAACACCACATGCCGCCCCTGCCCGAGATATTCCTGCGTAATCTGCAGCTCGATCGCTTGATTCGTTTTCGTCATCGCGCCGAAGAGCGGCGACGCGGGCTCGCGTACCTGAAAATCGATCGGCCCATTTTTGATCTGGAGAATCACGTTCGAATCGAACTGGCCGTCGAGCGGGTGGAAAATGTCGTAGGCGGCGCGCGCGCGGTCAGCCTTCATGTCGTGCCAGTCGAGATGATGGTTATATACAAACCCGCGATAAAAGAGGACGCCGCCGTGCGGCTTCAGCGCACGCGCGAGCGAATTCGCGCCATCCACCGCCGTGCGGTGATAGGTTGCCGGGCCGGGGCGGTCTTCCGAATCCGCCTTCAGCACGAATCCGCCAAAATCCGGAATCACCGCGTAAATCTCGTCAGCCTTCTTCGCCCACCAGTCGATCACTTTCGGATCGAGGGGGTCGAACGTGTCGAGCCCGCCTATCTCTTTCGGGCTCGCAAAATTCACGGAGACGCCGAGCTGAATTCCGTACTCGCGAAAAATCGCGGCGACGCGCGCAAGTTGCGGAATAAATTCAGACGAAAGAACCTTCGGATCGGCGTTCACGTTGTTGATCGCGCAGCCGTTGATGCCCACCGACGCGAGCAGTCGCGCGTAATTACGCACCCGGCTCAAATCCTGCCGCACCGCGCCGCCCTCAAAAAAGATCGAACGCCCCCCGTAGCCGCGCTCGATCGAGCCGTCGAGATTGTCCCACTCGTTCGTCCAACGAATCTTCGCATAGGGGATGTGAATTTCGTCGAGGTGGTCGATCGGCTCGCCCATCGCGATCTTACGCGCTATAGCGAATGCCCCGTAAAGCGCGCCGCGGTCGTTTGCGCCACCAACCTGGACTGTTGCTCCGTCGCCGTTTGGCACCGTTCTCAGAATATAGCTGTCATCTGGAAAATTCTCCGGCACGGCAAACGAAGGAGGAGCCGGGGAAGGCATACCCTTCTTTCCCACGACTCGAATGTCGATGTTCATCGCGTGGGGTAACTGTTCGAGGCCTGCCCTTCTACCCAGTGATGCCCAAAGTGCGATTCCAACTTCTTGCATCGCTGTGTCGATGAGTTTGGAGTTGCCTCGTCCGAAGACACCGCCGTCGAGCGACGCGTAACGCGCGGCGGATTGGGCGTCGAGGCGCGGGTAACTGAGCCAGGCATCTTCTCGCTTCGGAACGTTGGGCGAGTCGTGTGCGCGCGCGAGGTATGGAGTAGAGACGGCGATCAAGGCGGTAAGAACGAAAAAAAACACAAGAATGCGGCGAGCGAGTAGGTGGCGAAACGTGGACCGAAGCATGACGGTTTGACCGACCGAGACTACGTCGCGCCAGCCAAACCGTCAACGGAATCCGCGCGAGGTGCGTCGGATTTCAAACGCTAAATCCGGCAGATCAGCAACTCGCGCTCGTAAATCATTTCCGAGGGCAAATGGCTGTGCAGGTCGATAAAAAGTTCTTCGTGGTCGATCACTTCGCGGCGCCACGCAGCGGCGTCGAAAGCCTGCAGCTCCTCGAACTTATCCTTCGAGAACGTGAGGCCCTTCCACTCCATGTCCTCGTAGCGCGGCATCCAGCCGATCGGCGTTTCGTGGCTCAGCGCGCGTCCGTGCGCGCGATCGACGATCCACTTCAGCACACGCATGTTTTCGCGGAAGCCGGGCCAGATGAAATTGCCCTCGGCGTCTTTGCGGAACCAATTCACGTGGAAGATGCGGGGAGTTACCTTCAGCGAGCGCTGCATCTTGATCCAGTGCCGGAAATAATCGCCCATGTTATAGCCGCAGAAGGGAAGCATGGCCATCGGATCGCGGCGCACTTTGCCGACCGTGCCCGCGGCCGCGGCGGTCATCTCGGAGCCCATCGTGGCGCCGGCGTACACGCCTGAACTCCAATTAAACGCCTGATAGACCAGCGGGATCGTGGATGCGCGGCGCCCGCCGAAAATAATTGCGTTCAGAGGCACGCCGTGCGGATCTTCCCACGCGGGATCGATCGTCGGGCACTGCGAAGCCGGGGCCGTGAACCGCGCGTTCGGATGCGCGGCCTTTTTGCCCGTTTCCTTGCCGATTTGCGGCGTCCATTCGTTGCCCTGCCAATCCAGGCAGCGTGCCGGCGGCGTGTCCGTCATGCCTTCCCACCAGACGCCGCCCTCCGGCGTGAGCGCGACGTTGGTGAAAATCGTGTTGCGCGAAAGCGTGGCCATCGCGTTCGGATTGGTTTTTACCGAAGTGCCGGGCGCAACGCCGAAGAAACCCGCCTCGGGATTGATCGCGCGCAGCTGGCCTTTTTCGTCGGGTTTGATCCACGCGATGTCGTCGCCAACGGTCCAAACTTTCCAGCCTTCAAAGCCCGCAGGTGGCACGAGCATCGACGTGTTCGTCTTGCCGCACGCGCTCGGAAATGCTGCGGCGATGTACGTCTTCTCGCCCTTCGGATCCTGAACGCCGATGATCAGCATGTGCTCGGCCATCCAGCCTTCGTCGCGCGCGATATTCGAAGCGATGCGCAGCGCGAAACATTTTTTGCCGAGCAGTGCGTTGCCGCCGTAGCCCGATCCGAACGACCAAATCTCGCGCGTCTCAGGGAAATGCACGATGTACTTTTCGGTGTTGCACGGCCAGGGAACGTCCTTCTGTCCCGCGTCGAGCGGCATGCCGACGGAATGAACGCAGGGAACCACGCGAACGTCCGGCCCCTTATCGATTTCCTTGAACACCGGCAAGCCGATACGCGCCATGATGCGCATGTTCACCACAACGTACGGCGAATCGGTGAGCTGCACGCCAACGCGCGACATTGGTCCGCCCACCGGACCCATGCTGAACGGCAGAACGTACATCGTCCGTCCGCGCATCGAACCCTTGAACAGCCCGCGCAGCTTACGCCGCATTTCCAGCGGGTTCATCCAGTTGTTCGTTGGCCCGGCGCTGTCTTTCGAAAGCGAGCAGATGAATGTACGGTCCTCCACTCGCGCCACGTCGGACGCATCCGAGCGCGCGTAGTAGCAGCCCGGCCACAGCTCTTCGTTTAATTTGGTGAACGTGCCCGCGCGAACCATTTCCGCGCAGAGCGATTCGTTCTCTTCCTTCGAGCCATCCACCCAGTGGATCGCTTCGGGCGTGGTGAGTTCGGCAATCTTCTCCACCCAGCGGAGCAAGTGCTCGTTTTTGCTGAGCGGGTGAGTGCTGGTGTAGCGCTTCGTCGTATCTTTTGCGGCTTTGGAGTGCGTCTCGGTCGGAGTCATAGGCGTAGAGCGCCATTATATCCCCACGCGCGCGGCGTGGACGCAAGGCCGCGCAACCTACGTTTCTACGCGAGAGACATTTTGGTGCTAGGACGTAAATCGCGCGGCGCCTAAGGCTTACATCATCTAAAACCACGCAATTTTTGGTGGGCTCGCCTGGACTTGAACCAGGAACCAACGAATTATGAGTTCGCTGCTCTAACCAATTGAGCTACGAGCCCGCGCGGCGAATATCATACCTCCAACGCGCGGCATCGACACGCGCGCTCTCGGCAGCCGCCGGCGAACAGCTTCGCTTCTAGTGGCGTTCCGGACGGGAGTCAGGCAATGGCACCGGGTGAATCGCTATCGCCGCCGCGATTCGGGGATTGCGCAACGCCACCGGCCGAATCGGCCCGTGCCGCGGCGCGATCGGACCAATCGGCTTGTAGCGTTCGATCTTGGTGAACGGAATGTCGGTGCCCGAAATTCCCGTGCACGCACCCGCTAGGCCGATGTACGTCACGTAGAGTCCGCCGCTCGGCAGCGTCACTCCGTTCGCGTCCGTGTTGCTCATGATGAACGCGACCACATTCCCAGATGAATCGGACCCGTACGCCTCGAGCACGTCGCCGCTCGCGATGCTCGAACCGTAAGAGTTCGCGAGCGTCGTGCCCGTCGTGAGAGTCGAGAAGCAAACAGCCGCGCCGGCCTGTGGCGAGAACGTCCCGCTCACGTTGAAATTCGAATCGGTGGAAAGCGACATCTGCACGAACGCAGCCGCGCCACCCTTCGAAGATTCGAATGACCCCGCATACGATCCCGATGGAGGCGTGAACAACGTGGCCGTGAACGCGCCGGAATCGCCCGCCATGCACGTTCCGCTTGACGTAAACGTGCCGGAGAAAGTGTTGCTGTTCGTCGCTGTCGCTCCGGTGAACGTGATCGTGTCGCCGCTCTGAAATCCCATCGTGATCACGGCGCTGTACGAGCCTAATGCGGAATAGCCGGTCACGTTGAAGCTGGTGATCGGCG
>Ga0209169_10001608_pt1 | contig 13761 bp, 10 predicted proteins | sample HubBroMetageWRM4_FD_188346 | JGI IMG/M metagenome (GOLD analysis project Ga0209169, IMG submission 188346) | Warmed soil microbial communities from the Hubbard Brook experimental Forest, New Hampshire - Hubbard Brook CCASE Soil Metagenome WRM 4... | ecosystem: Environmental > Terrestrial > Soil... | reverse complement strand
ACCGGCTTTCGGCAAGGCAGGATACGATCGCTGCTCGTCGTCAGCGAAATTTCCCTGGCGCTTGTGCTCCTCATCGGAGCAACCCTGCTCATCCGCACGCTGATTGCGCTGCATGGTGTCGGTCCCGGCTTCGACCCGCACCATGTTCTCACCATGGAGATGTCGTTCTCCGGCGATCGCTTTTCGAAGACTGCGCCGGTGGCGTCGGCCACGCAGGAAGTCGAGCGTCGCGTTGGCGCGATTCCCGGCGTCGAATCGGTCGGCCTCACATGCTGCTTGCCCGTGAACGGAGGCGTTGATCTGCCGTTCACGATCGAAGGTGTGCCCCCAACGGACGGCAATTTCAACGGCGACGTTCAGTGGCGCAATATTTCGCCGCAATATTTCCGCGTGTTTCGCGTCCCGCTCCTCCGCGGCCGCGAATTCGACCAGCGCGACCAAATGATTTCCGATCACGTGATCGTCATCAACGAAGCGATGGCCAAAAAATATTGGCCGAAGGGAAATGAACTCGGCTCGCGCATCACGACGGGCCACGGCCTCGGCCCCGAATTCGAAGAAGGGCCTCGCGAGATCGTTGGCGTCGTCGGCGATACACGTGATGAAGGCCTCGATAACGATCCGCCGCCGATGATGTACATCCCCGAAACCCAGACCACCGACGGCACCACCGCTCTCGAAAGTCGCGTGCTGCCGATGAACTGGGTGATTCGCACCAACGTTGCGCCTCTGACGCTGAGCAACGATATTCAACGCGAATTACGCGTCGCTACCGGCGGATTGCCCGTAGCCCACGTCCGCACGATGCAAGACGTGATCGGCGAGTCCACTGCGCGCAGCGACTTCAATACGATGCTGCTCTCGATCTTCGGCGGAGTGGCGCTTCTGCTCGCGGCGATTGGCATCTACGGTCTGATGGCTTACTCGGTGCAGCAGCGAACGCAGGAAATCGGCATCCGCATGGCTCTCGGTGCGAGTCCGTACACCGTGCGAAAGATGGTCGTGCTCCAGGGCATGCGTCTGGCCGCAATCGGCGTAGTCATTGGCGTCGCCGCGGCGCTCGCGCTCACGCGGTTCATGGCAGAGTTGATTTACGGCGTGAAGACGTGGGATCCGCTCGTATTCGTCACGATCACGTTGTTGCTCTCGGGCGTCTCGCTGCTCGCCACATACATTCCCGCGCTTCGCGCATCGCGCGTCGATCCGATGGAATCGCTTCGTTACGAGTAAAGGCGTAGAGAATCGGGGAACGACCCTAACAGGTGGGCACCAGTGATGGCAGTTTAGCGTTCGATCGTTTCTTCTTCCACGGCGTGCGATCCCGCTTCGGCCGATGCTTCGCTCTCAGCCTCCGCCTCGGATTCATGCATCAGCGCAGACGGCGTCTCCGGCTCCGGGTGGAGCAGATCGCCCAGCTGCAGCCGCAGGTTGCCTTCGTTTGAAGAGTAGGAAAGCCCCGTCTCCAGATCCACCACGCCTTCGCGGATCAACCGTTCAATCTCGCCATCGAAGTGGCGCATCCCGTCGGTGTCGCCATCTTTCATCGCATCCAGCAGCGACTTGCCCTCGCCTTCACCCTTCTGGATGTAGTCGCGCGTGCGCAGCGTCGATTTCAGAATCTCGAATGCCGCCACGCGCCCGCTTCCATCCGCGCGGGGCAGGAGCCGCTGCGAAACAATGAAGCGGAAACATTTCGAAAGGCGGCTGCGCACCGACTGCTGGTCCGGCACAGGGAACACGCCGATCACGCGCTCGATCGTCTTCGACGCATCAATCGTATGCAGCGTTGAGAAAACCAAGTGTCCCGTCTCGGCAGCCTCGAGCGCGACCTCGATGGTCTCCTTATCGCGCATCTCGCCGACCAGAATTACCTTGGGAGCTTGGCGCATCGCGGATCGGAGCGCCACAGCGAACGTCGGCGTATCCGTGTACAGCTCGCGTTGATGGATCGTCGCGCGCTTGTGCGGGTGAATGAATTCGATCGGGTCTTCGATCGTGACGATATGGATTGCCTTCTCTTCGTTGATCTTGTTGACGATTGCAGCTAGCGTGGACGACTTGCCGGTTCCCGTAGGCCCAGTCACGAGCACGATGCCCGGCTTCACGTCTGCCGCCTCGCCGAGCGACTCAGGCAAGTTCAGCGATTTGAAGTCCGGAATGTGCGTCGCAATCACGCGCATCACGATTGCGCAGCTGCCGCGCTGCGTGAAAATGTTCACACGAAAGCGCGACACTTTCGGAAGGCTGTACGAAATGTCGCACGATCCGTCCTGCTTCAGCTTGTCCACCGCATGCTGGTTGCGGCCGATCAGGTCCGCCGCGATCCGTGCCGTATCTTCAGCCGAAAGCACGCCGACGCCCTTGATCTTCAGCTGGACGAGCTGCCCCTGCATCTCCACCTGTGGCGCTCGACCGGGCGAGAAGATCAAATCGCTCGTCTTTGGCGCAGCCGCCAGCATGGACGCGATGATGTTTGCCGTCGGGGCGGACGTCTGCGAATCGGTCACTGAGACGGTCTTCTGCAGATCGGATGCGCTGCTCATGGCATTCGCAGAAAGCTTCGCGGCGGGAAGGGCTGGGGCATTCCGGCAAAGCTCCGGCAAGTTAAAGTATGACCCCCAGCCACCTCAGATGCTCGCTTCGCTAAGCCCTCTGTACTCAAACGATTCATAGGACTGAAGTACTAGATACTCTTTGTCGCCACCGAGACCCTCGACCAGTAGAAAACGCGGCGAAACCCCTCCTATTCTGAAAAGGAAAATGGCCGATCCGCACAATTCGGATAGGGACCGCTCTGCCTCCTCGCGTCCCTCAGCCGGCAGCACTGGCCGCGAGACCGTTCTGCTGAGCGACTTGCCGGATTCAGGCGCCGATTCCGGCGGCCCTAACGCGACGGTCGTCTCGAATCCCGCCCTCAGCCACATCAACATCAGCCCGGACACGCTGGCCGCGCTCTCCACTCGCTACGAAATCCTCGCCGAGGCCGGCAGCGGCAGCATGGGCAACGTGTACAAAGCCCGCGACCGCGAGACCGGCGGCATCGTCGCGCTCAAGCTCCTCAAGCCCGAAATCGCTACCGACAAGCAGATGATGGACCGCTTCAAGCGCGAGCTGCTCTTTGCGCGTAAGATCACGCACAAGAATGTTTGCCGCGTTTACGACTTCAATCGCGTTAACGGCGTCGCCTACACCTCCATGGAGTTTGTCGAAGGCGAAAGCCTTCGCGCGCTGCTCAATCGCGCGGGACAACTGCCCGCCGATCGCGCCACTCAAATCGCGCTGCGGATGTGCTCCGGACTCAAGGAAGCCCACGCGCAGGGCATTGTCCACCGCGACCTGAAACCAGAAAACGTGATGGTCGATTCGGCCGGCAACGTGAAGATCATGGATTTCGGCATCGCTCGCTCGATGGACGCGGCGACGCGCCTCACCGGTTCGCTAGCCGGCACTCCCGCCTACATGGCGCCCGAGCAGGTCAGCGGCAAGCCGGTCGATTACCGCACAGACATTTATTCGCTCGGGCTCGTTTTCTACGAAATGTTCACCGGTGCGCCCGCGTTCAAGGCCGAAAATTCCGTAGCCGTCGCGCTGAAACAAATGAGCGAAGAAGTTGTTGCGCCGCACTTCATCGAGCCGCAGATTCCAGTTTCGATCGAGCGGATCATTCTCAAGTGCCTCGAAAAAGAGCCGGAGCGGCGCTTCCTCTCCGTCGCTGAACTGGAAAGCGCTCTGGCTGCGCCGCACACGGCACGCACAATCGCTTCATCCGCAGGACAGCCCGCTTTCGCGGCGAGTGCTCCTGGTCAACAAGCGGCTCCGTCTGTCGCGCGTGTTCCACCGCGCGGAGTTTTGCCGCCGCCTACCGCATCGAGCAAAGCGTTGCCCGTTCTCTGGGTGCTGCTCGGAGTTGGATTGGCGCTTGTCGTTCTCGGCGGACTACGGGCCGCCGCAATACAAAAGGCCGCCAACCAGATCGTGTTCAACGAAAAAATTAAGGCCCCTGTGCCGCCCGCATTTGCGTACGAAATTCCAAAGCCTGCGCCCGTGCCAGCCACCGATTCGCCTGAAGCAACGAGCGCAAACAGCCCCGTCGCGAGTGCCGCGAGCGACGCCAAGGCCGAGCCCGTTGCGAAAGACGCAAAGTCTGTGTCCGCGACGCCGAAATCAACCCCGCCACCGGCGCCAACCGTCGCAGTGAATAAGCCCGTTCCCACTCCAGAGGTCTTCCCGCGAATGGAGAGCAGTCCACTGCGTCGCAGAATGCAGCCCGGCATCGCGCCAGTGTTTTCCGTTCCAACGGAAATGATCCTTGCCGGCCACTACACGTCGCAGAGCAAAGCCCGCGACAAACAGAAAATCGTCGGCATGATGCTTTTTCCTTCGAAAATAATCCTGCACCACAGCTCGAAGGGCGACACGTGGGTTCTCTATGTCGGCCCGATCAAAGTTTCGCGTGGCCCGCTCGATGTCGAAACGCTGGAAGCTAAGGGTTTCTCCGGCGCGAAAGAAGTCTCCATGGCCGACTACCAGAAGGCACAGAAATGATCACCGCGCGCACCGACGAAAAATCTGCCACGAACGGCGCAACGAGTACGAATGGTCGCGACTCAAACGCAGTGATGACTTTCGAATTGAAGTCTCTCGAATTCGCGATTTATAGCGACGCAGGCCGCGTCCGCCACAACAACGAAGACCGCGCCGCTGCCGCGCCCGAAATCAATCTCTTCGTGCTCTGCGACGGAATGGGCGGCCTCGAAGCCGGCGAACGCGCCAGCCAACTCGGCGTCGAAACCGTGCTCAAGCAGTGCCGCCAGTCCGCCGGGAAGTCCGCGCCGTCCGCTGAATCCCTCACCAGCGCGATCGAACTGGCCAACGAGAAAATTTTCAAAGCCTCGCAGGATTTGGGATCGAAAGCCGCCATGGGCTCCACGATCGTCGCCGTTCAATTTCACAACGAGCGTGCCGTCATCGCTCACGTCGGCGATAGCCGCATCTATCGTCTCCGCCACGATGATTTCTGCCAGCTCACCGACGATCACTCCTTTGTCGCAGAGCAAGTCCGCCGCGGCATTCTCACCGTCGAACAAGCCAGCAGCAGCCAGCTTCACAACGTGCTCGTCCGCGCGCTCGGCGTCGAGCCGCAGGTCAAGGTCGATTCCACCGAAGAGCTGCTCCTCGATGGTGACACATTTCTGCTTTGCTCCGACGGCCTCACGCGCGAACTCACCGACGAGCAGATCGCCGGCATTCTCGCTGAATCGCAGACCGCGAACGACGCAGCCGCGCGCCTCGTGCGCCTCGCCAACGACGCAGGCGGCGAAGACAACGTGACCGTAGTCGTCATTCGAAACGCGAAGAAATCTGCCACCGCCAGTGTGCGCAAGCGCATCGGCCGCTGGTTCAAAAGCTCGGAAGAATCGCACTAACCGGAACGATCACAGGAGACGTCGATGGCTAAGTTGGTTCTGAAATTCGAAAATGCGATCTTGAAGGAAGTGGCCGTCGGCTCGAGCGAAGTCAGCATCGGCCGTTCGCCCGAAAACTCTATCGTCATCGACAATCCCGCCGTCTCAAACCACCACGCCCGCGTTTTTCTGGAAGAAGGCCGCTTGATGCTGCAGGACTTCGGCAGCCTCAACGGCACCTCCGTGAACGGCCAGCGCGTGAAGATGGCTCAGTTGAAGGCCACCGATTCGATCGCCGTCGGCAAGCACACTCTGATCGTGATGGACGCGTCTCAGCACGTCGGCACCGTGGAGTATCAAGCGCCGAAGCCGGTCGTCCCGAAAATCAACGAGACCGTGATGCTCGATACGCGCGAACGCCGCGAGTTCATGGAAAAAGTCGCCGCCGGTGGCGAAAGCGCGCAGCCTTCACCATCACGCGTGAAAATTCCCACACTGATCGTCCGCAGTGGACGCACCGATCGTCCAGAGTATTCGCTCAATGACAAACTCGCCGTGGTAGGGAAGTCCGCGATGGCCACCGTAAAACTGACCGGCTGGTTCAAGCCGAAAGCCGCCGCGCAAATTAATCGCCGCGACGACAATTCTTATTACGTCGGCGCAGCCGATCGCGTCCCCAGTGTCAACGGCGCGCCCATCACGCACCCAACCAAGCTCGCCTCAGGCGACTTGATCGAAGTAGCAGGCGTCGAACTCGAATTCGTAGTCCGCGATTAGACGCCACTTTTGGACTGCGGGAGCGAAGCTACCGCTTTGCTTGGCGAGCGCGCTCGTCGTGCCTCTTGCGCTTTAGCGGCTTACGGTCCAGTTCGCCAGCGGCAACGGCTGCGCCGCCTGCGGTACGTCGGCGTTGTAGTTCTGTCCGAGCAGCGCCGCAATCGTCGCCGCAATCTGGCTCTGCGTCACGCGCCCCACGTTGGTCATCTCGCCTTTCGCAGGCGTGTCCGGCCCAATCGCCGCGATCCAAATATTCTCGGCGCCGTCGACGTTCTTGTCGTGGTTGCGCCACTCCTTCAGTCCGCTTCCGCGCCCATGATCCGTCGTGATGATAAACGTCACCCGGTCGTGATACTCCGGCTTGGCCTGCATCGTGTTCCACAATTCGGCGATGTGCGCGTCGTCCTGGTGTGCAGCCTGCAGCACCAGATCGTACTTTCCTTCGTGCGCCCAATCGTCCGTACCGCCGTATCCAACAAATAAAGCGCGCGGCGAGTTCGTTGCGAGGTAATCCAGCAAATCTTCATGCGTGAACGAATCAAATGTGTCGTCGTCCTCGATCTGCGTCGTCATCTCGTACAGTTTCTTCAGTCTCGAAGCTTGCGGCGTGAGATCGGAGTTCCACGGCAAATTCCACCCCGCGCGCACCAGCAGACCGCTCGTCTTCAGGCGAAAAATATCGTTGAACGCATCCCACGTCGCAAACACGCCCACTTTCCCCTGAAACTCCGGCTTGCGATTCAGCCACTCAAACACCGACGCATTCGGATTCGGCCCAAACTCGTTGCTGTTGATCGCGTGATTCGCGTATCCGGTGCTCATCTCGTTGTATCCGGGATACGAAAACTTGTACCCGTTCGTGACTTGCGCCACCGAGCCCTTATGCTGGTTGCCGTAAATCTGCCCGTGCTTCGCCACCGTTCCCCACACGAACGGCATCATCGCCGCGCGCCCTTCCTCCGGCGTATCGCGCCAGAAATCCTTGCGCAGTTGCTTCTCGTCCTGCACCGAGCCGTACTTCGAATTCATCAGCGCGTGGTCCGGCCCGTCGAACATTTCCTGCCAGCGGAATCCATCCATCACGATCAGCACCACGGCATTCGTCTTGAACCCAGATCCCGCCGCCTGCGTCTGCTCACCGCGCAAACGCACCGCCACCAGCCCACTCCCCACCAGCAGCGACGCCACGGCCGCCGCGACCACACGAACACGAATTCGCACAATCCACCTCACCAGAAAACGCACGCGATGATACCGCAGGCAGGCCAACGAAAGATAAATTCACACGCCAGGAAGGGAACTGCTACACGCGCTGATTGTGCGCCGCCAAATCGCTTTCGTACACGTACCCCGAATTCGACGCCGTCGGGAATCCCACGCGAAACGTCGCGCCGCCCTCAGGCCGGTTAAAGCACTCGATGTGCCCGCGATGCTCCTGCACGATGCCATAGCAAATGCTTAGGCCCAGACCCGTCCCTTTGCCCACAGGCTTCGTCGTAAAAAATGGGTCGAACACTTGCCCCGGCGACTTGATCCCCGGCCCGGTATCCGCAAACTCCAGCACCACCTTGCCGTCGTACTCGCTGCCGCGAATCACGAGCTTGCCGCCACCCACTTCTTCCAGCGCATCCACGGCGTTGCTGATCAAATTGAAGAACACCTGCAAAATCTGGTTCGCGTCTCCAATGATCGGCGAGAGCGATTCACCCACCAGATTCTCCACCGTGATCTGCGTGCCGCGCAGATCCAGGTTGCTCAAATGGAGCGCCGAGGAAACTACGTGATGCAAGTCTAGTTCCGCCTTCTCCGTCGGCACCTGCCGCGCAAAGCTCAGCAGACTCGAAACCAGCGTCTTGATCCGTCGCGCCAGAATCCGGATCTTCTCCGCAATGGCTTTCTGCCGGTCCGTCAGCGACCCATCGTCGATCAGCAAATCCGAATATCCGATCACGCCCGTCAGCGGATTGTTGATCTCGTGCGCCGCGCCCGCCGCCAATTGCCCCAGTGAAACCAGCTTCTCGGACTGCACCATCTGCGCCTGAAACAGTCTCAAATGCTCGATCGACCGCCGCGACTCATTCAGCAGTCGCAACCGGTCTCGATCGACCAGCCGCTGCCGCACCGCGATCAAAATCGCCGCCACGATCAGCGTCACCTGCGTCACCGCCACCCGGAACGCTGACACCTCACGCGGAATCGCCGTGGACCACAAGCTCCACAACGCCATCACCGGAATTGAAAACACGGCAACCATCGCCACGATCGACATCCACCGCCGCGTTTCATCGGTGTAGGGAAGCGTTTCGCGCTGCGGCTTGGTCCTGAATGCCAGGACTCCCGCAGTGCCAAACCACACAAACGACGCAACCAGCAGCAAATCGTACGGACTGCCCGTGTAATAGTCGTGGTAATCGATCGCGACGTTGATCAGCACCGAACTCGCGCCGTACGCGAGCGCCGCTCCGAAGAGGTGCATGTACACGCGCCGCCACGGGCCCGTCGTGCGCGACATCAGCACCGCAAGCCCCGCCACCAGCACCGCGTTCTCAATGCCGGACAGGTAGTCGTACGTCACGCCGTAGCTGTGAACATCCGGCGCGACGAACTGCCACGGAATCACTGCGAAGAGATACAGGTACACCCACCAGACCAGCAGCAGCGAAAAATCGATGTAGCCGATGTGGACGTTCAGATCGTCGCGCTGATCGTGCGGCTTCAGTGCCAGAGCGCCGATCATCGACACCGGATGCAGGAACAGAATCACATCGCCCACAAACGGATTCGGCACGTCCTGCCGAAGCACCACCTCAAAATACGTCCAGACGGCCTGCCCTATCAGCCAGATGCCGCAGCCCGCGCCCAGCAACACCCAGAACGCGCGCGACCGCTTCTGCGGCACCGTCGCGTTCATGAAAAGGCCAGCGCAGGCAAACCCCGCCGCAACCAGTTGCGCGATGTCACCGAAAGCTGTGAGGCGGAAGCCGCGCGGCAGGATCAGCGGCATTACAAAGTATGAGCCCACAATGCCAACCCACGCCGCTATGACGACAAGCGTGAGCGGAGACAACAATTTCAGGGCGCCCCGTGTGGGCGTCGATGGTTCTGGCGTCTGCATTCCGCGAGAGGGACCGGGTGCAAGCCCAGAATACGCCGCACTTTAGGGGCTGGGTCGCACGCGATTACGAGGGGGTGCCAAGACGTCAATGTTTACTAATAGGCGCTATCGTTTACTCGAAGGTTATGGCGTATCTTGCTGAAGGGAAGGGGCTTGCGCGTATGTGAAAAAGGCCTCCCCCGCTTCGGGAAGGCCCTAGGAAACATCACGCTTAAATTTCGAATCGACCAGCGTTTACGGCCGCGTCGGCGGGTTGCCCTCGCGCTCCGCTAGCACCTTGCGCGCGTTCGAATAGAGCGCCTTGGCCTGCGGAATCGACTCGATCGCCTTGTCCAGCTGCGGGTCGTCCTGCAGCTCTACCTTGTAGCCGTCCGTCAGGCCAAACACGCTCGTGAAAGCTTCGCGCTTGATCTGCCACTTCAGCCACGTCAGGTTCGCCTGGATGTCCTGCTCGGTGAACTTGATCTTTTCCTTGTCGAGGTACTTGCGGAATTCGCGGATCACGTCGTCGTTCACCACGAAATCTTTAGTCACGTCCGGCTTCTCGCCGAGATAAAAGCGAGTGAAGTCGCCGACGCCCTGCGGGTCGGAATAGAACACGCCGCGGCGCAGCAAATTCTGCTGGAACTCATCCGGCTTCGGAGCTGCCACAACAAAGTCCGGTGTGATGCCGCCTCCGCCAAATACCTGTCGCCCGCTGTCCGTGTTCTTCACTTCGGGCTTCGTCGGCGGCTGCGGATTGTAGTGGTAGTCGTAAAGCGAAACGTTTTTGTAGTCGCGCTGGATCAAGCGGCCGCTCGGCGTGTAGTAGCGCGCTGTCGTCAAGAGCAGCGCCGTTTCCTCGCTCAGCGGATACTGCGTCTGCACGAGGCCCTTGCCGAAGCTCGTCTCGCCGACCACCAGGCCGCGATCGTGATCCTGAATCGCGCCCGACACAATTTCCGATGCCGACGCACTCTGCCCGTTGATCAGCACCACCAGCGGAAGCTCCACGCCTTGATTGCCGCGCAGCGCCATGTAGTGGCGCTCCTGCGAATTGCGGCCGCGGTGCGACACCACGATCTCGCCCTTATCGAGGAACATGTCCGCCATGCCGACGGCCTGGTTCAGCAAGCCGCCGCCGTTGTTGCGCAGGTCGATGATCAGTCCGTCCAGCTTCGACGCATCCAAACTCTTCAGCGCATCCGCCAGATCGGTGTCCGTGGTCTCGTTGAACGTCTTAACATGCACGTAACCGATGCCCGGCTTCACCATCGTGTAGAACTCAACGCCCGGCCGCGGAATCTCGTCGCGCGTCACCGTCACTTCGATTGGCTTTTCCCAGCCTTCGCGCACCAGCGTAATGTGAACCACCGTGCCCTTGGAGCCCTTCAGCAGGTCCGCCACTTCCGTTGTGGTGAGACCTTCGCAGGGCTTGTTATCGACCTTCTGAATGATGTCGCCCGGGCGAATGCCGGCCTTATACGCAGGGGATCCAACGAACGGCGAGAGCACCACGGTCTGGTTGTCGCGCGATTGCACGGTCATACCGACGCCGTAATACTTGCCCTGTTGTTCTTCCTTGAAGAGTGCGTATTGCTTTGGGTCAAAAAAGTTCGAGTGAGGGTCGAGAACGCGCAGCATCCCCGGAATCGCGCCTTCGTAGATCACCTTGTCGGTGTCCACCGGCTCCGCGTAATTCCGCTCCACCACGGACAGGACCTTCGTGAAGCTCTTCACCGAGTCCTGTAGATCGTTCGTATCGGCTGCCGTTGCCCGTACCGACGGGCCCCACACGCCACCGAGCAGCGCCGATACCGCCAAAACGACCACCAAAACCACGATTCCGCGGGCTGAAGATTGCCTGGCTTCCATGCGTCCTCACTTATCCCTAAAATCCGAGTATAACATACCGATTGCACCTGTTTGACACGCTAAGACGCCTCTTCTATGATGCCAAAACGCCCGAAAAATGCATCGAAACAGAAGACTTTCCGGCGCCGGGTGCACAAAAATCGTTCATGTTTAGCATTCCCCACATAGCCATCCTCTTCGTTGTAGTCTTAGTCGTTTTTGGACCCGAAAAGTTGCCTGAACTAGCTCGAAACTTTGGAAAAATTATGGGCGAGTTCCGCAAGGCTACCGGCGACCTGCGAAACACGTTCGAAGCCCACATGCGCGACCTGGAGCGCGAAACCGAACTCCGCGCTGCCCGCGAACGCGCCGCCAATTCCGCCGTCATGACGCCGCTGCCCAACAATTCCTCCGACGCGTCCGCCAACCCGCAGCCGCCCGTCCCGGCCGCTCCAGCCGATGCGACGTTTGTTCCGGCCGACGGTATCGTCTCCACCAGAGCGCCATACTCCACGGCCGCTGGCACCGCTCAGGCGGACAACGCGCTTGAGGCTTCCGGCGCGCAACCCAATCTATTTGATCCACCCGCACGTACTGAAAATGCTCCGGCCGGCGATCACGATGCGCTGCCCGAAAAAGTGACCGATGGCCGATCCGGTTCCGCCCACTGACAATCTAGCCACCACCACCGAGGACGAACTCGGCGGACGCATGTCTTTCTTCGACCACTTGGTCGATCTGCGCAAGCGCCTGATCAACTCCGCCATCGCGATTGCCATCGGCGCCGCGGTCGGCCTCTCCGTTTCAAAGCGCTTCATCGTATTCATCACGCAGCCCATGCTCGACGCTCTCCACGCGTCGCATCTCGACGAAAGCCTCTACTACACCAGCCCTGCCGGCTACGTCAGCATGGTCATCAACCTCGGCCTGTACATCGGCGTCGCGCTCGCCATGCCGTTCGTGCTCTACCAGATTTGGCTCTTCGTCGCGCCCGGCCTTTTCAAACACGAACGCAAAGCCGTCGCCGGCTTCATCGTCTCCTCGATGTTCCTGTTTATCTGCGGCCTCGTCTTCGGCTATTACGTGATGCTGCCGCAGACGCTGAAATTCCTGATTGGCTTCGCCACCGGCGGCCCGATCAAACCGCTCATCAGTATCAACGAATATTTCGATCTCACGCTGCTCGTGCTGCTCGGCCTCGGCCTAATTTTCGAAATGCCCGTCCTAATTTTCATCCTTTCGCTGTTCGGCATCGTCACGCCGCAATTTTTGATCAAAAATTTCCGTTACGCGCTTGTGATCATCACCATCGTCGCCGCCGTCGTGACGCCATCGCCTGACGCCACCACCATGCTCATCTTCATGGCGCCGATGATCCTGCTTTACTTCATCGGCGTGTGGGTTTCGTACTTAGTGCTGCGCAGCAAAAATAAAAAAGAGAAGCTCGAGAACGCCGGAGGCGCAGCCTAGAATGCCGCTCGTGGCGTCAAAACTTCACCTTCTCTGCGCTGCGTTTGTGCTGTCGCTCGCGGCTTCTTGTAGCGGCTCAAGCCAGCCCGCTGCAGCACCAGCGACTTCGTCTGCGGCTGCGCCCGAGCAGCAGACCGCCCCTCCGTCGCTCCAGGTGAAACCCACCGAATCCGCGCCGCCGGCCGATCGAACCGGCGGCTTCGACGGCGAAAAAGCCTACGAGCAAGTCGCGAAGATCGTTTCGTTCGGCCCGCGTCCGCCCGATTCTCCCGCCATCCACCAAGTTCAGGATTACCTGATCGCACAGCTCAAAAGCTCCGGCTGCGAAATCGACACCGACGACTTCCACGCCAGCACGCCCATCGGTTCCGTCGCGATGAAAAATATCATCGCCAAAGCTCCCGGCACCGGCCAGGGCATCATCCTGCTGCTCACTCATTACGACACTCTCAGCAGCGTGAAAAATTTCGTTGGCGCAGAAGACAGCGCTTCCTCCACCGGCCTGATGCTCGAACTCGCGCGCCAACTTTGCACGAAGAAGGGCCCGAACGCCGTCTGGTTCGCTTTCGTCGATGGTGAAGAATCCTTCGTCGATTGGAACAAAGACAACGACCACACTTACGGCAGCCGCGAACTCGCCGCCCGCATGGGCCTTTCCGGCGAGCTAAAGCGCGTGAAAGCCGTGATCCTCGCGGATATGATCGGCCAGTACAAGCTCCGCATCCCGCGCCAATCCAACTCCACCAAATGGCTCGTCGATCTCGTCTGGAAAACCGCCGCGCGCCTCGGCTACAGCGACATTTTCGTCTCCTCCGAAGTCCAGACCAGCGACGACCACGACTCTTTCCTCGACCGCAAAGTCCCAGCCATCGACGTCATCGACCTCGACGACTTCATCACCGCCGGCACCTGGCACACCGAAAAAGACACCATGGACCAGATCAGCCCCCGCAGCATCGCCATAGTCGGCCACGTCCTCCTAGAATCCGTAGCCGAACTCCAAACTAAATTCAAATAGCACAGCGTCGCACAGCCACCCTGGCGGTCCTCTTACGATCGCCGGACCGTGATCGACTTCGACCCTTCGACGGACCACGTCTTCAAGTCGCACCACCTGTAGAGGCCGGTTCGCGCCTTTCGCGAAGCGGGCGCCTTGGTCTC
>Ga0209169_10001607_pt1 | contig 13762 bp, 8 predicted proteins | sample HubBroMetageWRM4_FD_188346 | JGI IMG/M metagenome (GOLD analysis project Ga0209169, IMG submission 188346) | Warmed soil microbial communities from the Hubbard Brook experimental Forest, New Hampshire - Hubbard Brook CCASE Soil Metagenome WRM 4... | ecosystem: Environmental > Terrestrial > Soil... | reverse complement strand
ATCACTATTTCGGGCACTTCCACGGCCCCCATCATTTTCGACGGGCAGGGCGTGGCCATCGTAGACGGCACCGGCGTTGCCTGTTGTACCTCACCGGCCTTCGTCTCCAGCAACGGTTTCGTAGGTGGCACCACCCAGGGGCTGTTCTCGCTGGGAGCCTCGGCGGGTCTGAACTACGTGACCGTCGAGGGCTTCACGATCCAGAACTACGCGACCACGAGCACGAACGATGTGCCGGCCGGAGTGCTCATCGTCGGCGGGGGCACCGGTATCAACGTACTCGACAACACCGTGCAGAACATCAAATCCACGGCGAAGCAGACCAAGAAGGCGGGTCCGAACGCCTACGGCATCGGCGTCTTCGGCACCAGCAGCACTCCGCTCAGCGTGAATGTCAGCTACAACCTGGTCACCGGCTGTCTGACCGGGGAAAGCGAGACCACGACGTACAACGGCAACGTCCAGAACTTTATCGTCTCCTATAACACCATCCACGGTAACGACAACATCGGCATGGACGCCATCGGTTTCGAGGGTGTGGGTCCCACCGGCTCCGATCAGGCGAAGAACGGCGACGTGTTCGGTAACATCATTTACAACAACAGCGCGATCAACAATCCCGGCGAGCAGGGCGGTGGCCAGGACGGCGGGTACGACGAGGACGGCCTGTACTGCGACGGCTGCTCGCAGGTGGTATTCGAGCGCAACCTCGTTTACGCCAACGACATCAATGTCGAAGCCGCCAGCGAGATCTCCGGTGAGGTCTCCAGCGATGTGATCATCCGGAACAATGTCACGTACGCTGCGAATTCGGCCGGCATGACGGTGGGTGGGTATGCAAAGTCGGGTACCGGCGGCAGCACGAATATCACGATCGTGAACAACAGCCTGTACAACGACGACCTGCAGGACACCGGCAGCGGTGAGTTCCAGATCCAGTACCGTGCCACGGGCATCGTCTTCGAGAATAACAGCGTCTACGCCGGCCCGAAGGGACTCTTTCTGTTCGGCTATGTCTCCGGAAGCGGCGTGACGCTGAACAACAATGACTACTACACCACCAGCTCGACGACGACCTTTGAATTGAACGGCACGAGTTATTCATCGTTCGCGTCCTATCGCTCGGCGACCGGGCAGGACGAAGAGTCGAAATTCGCCAATCCCCAGTTCGACTCTTTGCCGTCTTGCTCGGCGACCGGGACAACCCCTGCGGGCGGCTTCAGCTCCGCTACGGCCTCGAATTGCACGACAGCGGCGAACCTGGACATTCCCGCCGGCTCACCGGCTGCAAACGCGGGCAACGCCACTTTGGGGTCGCCCTCAGGGAGCGGTTACAGCTCGTACGAGACCTCGCAGCCCTTCGTTGGCAGCGTTGATTTCAATGGCGCTTCCCGCGTGAATACCAGTGGCCAGATCAACATTGGAGCCTACGAGGACTAGGGCGTGCGGTTCCGGTTCGTTGCATGCCTCCTGCTCACCTGCCCGGCCTTCGGGCAGGTGTTGCAGCCGGCGCCGAACGATGCCGTCATTACCATTAACGGTTTCTGCAGCACCCACGTCGGGTCAGGCGACTCGTGCCAAACCGTGGTGACTCGAGAGCAATTTGAGAAACTCACCGAGGCGTTGCAACCGGGAATGTCACCCGACCTGCGACTGAAAGTCGCCAATGCCTATGCGCAGATGGTGCGCATGGCGGCGGCGGCCGAGCAACGTGGCCTCGATAAGACTCCCGCGTTCGCGCAAGCGATGGCCTACGCGCGCCTTCAACTACTGTCACAGGATCTGGGCCGCGCGTTGCACGCAGACGCCGCCAATGTCAGCGACTCCGAGATCGAGAGCTACTACGAGAAGAATCGAGCGTCATTCGAGCAAGCTACGCTCGCCCGGATTTTTGTCCCACGCGCCAAGCGCGCTGCGGCGCCGGGTACCACCGAGGAGGAGATGAGCGCCGTTGCGGCGGATCTGCGCGCTCGCGCAGCTGGGGGCGCCGACCCCGATACGCTACAAACCGAAGCCTACAGTGCAGCCGGAATCCCGGGTACTGCTCCCAACACGAGGGTCGCGAATGTCCGGCGTGCCACGCTGCCGCCGAGCCATGAAGCGGCCTTCGACCTGCAGCCGGGCGGGGTGTCCGAAGTGCTGTCTGACCCGGAGGGTGGCCACTTCATCTACAAGATGTTGAGCCGCTCGACCCTGTCGTTCGCGGAAGCGACACCGGAAATTCACCAGCAGTTGGCCGAGCAGCGCTATCGCGAGGCGATGCAGCCCTTTTCGGGTGATGTCGTTTTGAACGACTCCTATTTCGCCCCTGCCGGTGCTCCCGCGATAGCACGTCGGCGCCCACACCGCACCGCTACGCCGTAACCCGCAGGGAGCGCAGCCCTCGAAAAGCAAAATTCGTGGTCACCCGGCGCGATGCGAGGTGGCAAATGAGTGCGACCCCCTATAATTCACCCCTAAAGCGGGGAGGGGGACCTATTTCATGAGCCTAGCATCCAGTTACTGGCGGGTATCGATGTTCGTCGTGGTCGGGCCATTGTTGGCGGCGGCCACCACGGCGGCGCGGCGCGAGGACACGATCCTGATTATGAGGACCGCGTCCGGGTCGCAGACAGTCACCCAGGCAGGCGACTCGACGCAGGCCGAATACTCCTTTAACGACCGCGGCCGCGGCGATCACATTACCGCGAGCTGGAAACTGGATGCGGCGGGAGTTCCGACCGAGTATTCCGGCAGCGGCAACGACTACATGAAGGCTCCCGTTACGGAGTCGTTTCACCTCTCCGGCGGTAAGGCGTCCTGGCAGAACAGGACGGAGCGCGGCGAGCTCGCGGTAAAGGGCGAGTCATTCTTCTATGTGCCCAACAACGCGCCGCCCGAGTTCACCGGGGTCCTGGCCAGGGCGTTGCTCAAGGCGCCCCAACACAAACTCCCGCTGCTGCCCGCAGGGGAAGCACGGCTGACCGCGGCCGGATCGGTCACCGTGAAGGCCACCGATGGGGCCCCGGTCGAACTGCAACTCTACCTGGTGAGCGGACTGGACTTCAGTCCTACGCCCGTCTGGTTGGATCGTGAGGGGCATACCGCTGCCGTCCTGACCGGTTGGCTTTCAGTGCTCGATGGCGCTTACAACACCTCCCTGGATGCGCTCCTCAAAGCACAGACGACCGCTGCGGAAGCCGATTCCGCCGCGCTGGCCCGGAAGCTGGCTCGCATTCCCACGCACGATGTGGTGATTCGCGGTGCGCGTCTGTTCGACCCACGCGACCTGAGCGTGACCCCCTCGATGAGTGTCCTGGTTCGCAACGGACACGTCGTACGAGTCGCCAGCGATGCGGATCTCAAGCCCGCCGTGGATGCGCAGGTCATCAATGCCGCGGGCCGCTTTCTGATGCCCGGACTGTGGGACAACCACCAGCATTTCGGTGACAACGACGGCGCGTTGGATCTGGCCAATGGCGTCACGAGTGCCCGCGACATGGCCAATGACACCGACGAGTTCCTCGAGCGCGTTGCTCGCTTCGACGCCGGGTCGGAACTCGGTCCGCACGTGTTCAAAGCCGGGATCATCGATGGGACCGGCCCCCTTGCCGGGCCTACGAAAATGCGCGTGGATTCGGCCGCGGAAGCCCTCAAAGACGTCGCCTGGTACGCGGACCACGGCTACGGGCAGATCAAGATCTATTCGTCCGTAAAGCCCGAGCTCATGCCGATCATCGCGGATGCGGCCCACGCGCGCGGACTGCGGGTCAGCGGTCACGTTCCGGCGTTCATGACGGCCCGGCAGTTCGTGGCCGGGGGCGCCGATGAGATCCAACATCTGAACTTCATCGTGCTGAACTTCCTGTTCGATACGGTGAAAGACACTCGCGGTACGACCCGCTTCACCGCGGTTGCCGAGCATGCAAGCCAACTCGGCCCCGACAACCCGCAGGTACAACAATTCATTGCGTACCTGAAGGCGCACCATACGGTGCTCGATCCCACCATGAACATATTCGAGGGCATGTTCTGCGGCGATCCTGCGGCGGTCACTCCCGGGCTGGAGCAGATTGCGCCCCGTCTACCACCGCAGATCAGGCGTGGGCTGCTCTCGGAGGCGCTCGTGCCCCCACAGGGTCAGGAGGCCGCTTACCGGGCGGCTTTCCCGGCAATGCTCAAACTGCTGAAAGGTCTGTATGACGCCGGGATCACGATCATCCCCGGTACCGACTCGCTGGCCGGATACACGCTGTTGCATGAGCTGGAGTTGTATGAGCGGGCGGGTATCCCGGCCCCGCAGGTGCTACGCATGGCGACACTGACTTCCGCGCAGGTCATCGGGGTAGAGCGCGAGCGTGGCGTCATCGCTCCGGGGAAGCTCGCCGACCTGGTCCTCGTGGAGGGTGACCCTTCCCTACACATCGCGGACCTGCATCGCATCACGCTCGTGATGAAAGAGGGGCACGTCTTCGATCCACAACAGATCGAGAGGGCGATGGGCATCGGCCCGCGTCCGGGGGTGTCGCAAAAATGATGGCAACCGCCACACGTGCAATCGTCGTTTCCGTCGCCATGCTCGCAGCTGCCGCAGCCCATTGCGTTGACCTGGGTCATCCGCCGACCGCCGCCGCCGTCAACGCGCAGCGCATGAGGGGAGCTGACACGGATGCTACCCAGTGGCTGTCGGTCGGCCGCACTTACGACGAGCAGCGCTTCAGCCCCCTGCAGCAGATCAACACCACCAACGTGACGAAGCTCGGGCTCGCCTGGTTCGCCGACTTCGACACGAACCGAGGCCAGGAGGCCACGCCGCTGGCCATCGACGGCGTCCTCTATGTCTCGACCGCATGGAGCAAGGTGAAAGCCTACGACGCGCGCACCGGCAAGCTACTCTGGGCTTACGACCCGAAGGTGCCGGGAGAGTTCGCGGGTCGCGGCTGCTGCGATGTCGTGAACCGCGGCCTGGCGGCCTGGAACGGAAGAATTTATCTCGCCAGCTACGACGGTCGCCTGATCGCTCTCGATGCGCGCACCGGTGCGGTCGCCTGGGACGTGTTGACCCTGGATCATGACAAGCCCGTCACCATCACCGGCGCTCCGCGCGTCATCAAAGGGAAGGTCCTCATCGGGAATTCCGGTGGCGAATTCGGTGTTCGCGGCTATCTGTCGGCGTACGACGCTGAGAGTGGCAAGTTGCTCTGGCGCTTTTTCACCGTGCCGGGGAATCCGGCCGATGGCTTTGAGACACCCATGCTGCGAACTGCGGCGCAGACTTGGAACGGCAAGTGGTGGGACCTGGGCGGGGGCGGCACGGTCTGGGACGGTATGGCCTACGACGCGCGTTTGAATCTCGTGTACTTCGGAACGGGTAACGGCTCACCGTGGAATCGCCAGTACCGGGGCGCCGGTGGCGGGGACAATCTCTTCGTCGCTTCGATCATCGCGCTGAACGCCGATACCGGCGCTTACGCGTGGCATTACCAGGAGGTGCCGGGGGACGAGTGGGATTACGACGCGACTTCACCGCTCATGCTGGCGGACCTCCGGGTCTCCGGCCGGTCACACCGGGTGCTGATGCAAGCCTCCAAGGACGGTTTTTTCTACGTCCTCGACGCGAAGAGCGGCAAAGTCATCTCGGCTCGCAACTTCGTCACCACGACCTGGGCTACTGCGATCGATCTGAAGACCGGGCGTCCGGTCACGGAGCCTGGCGCACGCTACGACGAGACCGGCAAGGTCTTCATCGTCCAGCCCGGCGGGCAGGGCGCCCACGCGTGGCATCCGTTTTCCTTTAATCCAACCACGGGCTTGGTGTATTTCTCCGCCATCGAGACGAGCACACCCTTCAAGGGAGCCGCGAGTTTCGTCGCGCATCCCATGGCCTCCAACATCGGGCTGGAGTTTCCCCAGCCCCCTTCCGTTTACGACGACCTGAAGTCCAAGGCGCCGCGCAAGGCGGAGTCGCGGCTCATTGCCTGGGATCCGGCCCAACAGCGTGAGGTCTGGCGAACGGATGTGCTGGGCACCATCGGGGGAGGCACACTCTCGACGGCGGGAGGATTGGTCTTCCAGGGAACTAACGGGGGACGCTTCGTAGCTTACGATGCTAAAAGCGGCCGGGAGCTGTGGACGATGGAGGCGCAGACGGGGGTGGTTGCCGCGCCGGCCTCGTTTGAACTGGATGGCGAGCAGTACATTGCTGAAGAAGTGGGCTACGGACTGGCGCCTTACGGTACCCCCAATCAGTCGCGACTCCTGGTCCTGAAGCTTGGCGGTACTGCGGTCCTGCCTCCAGCGCCACCGCCGCTACCCAAGCCCGTGTTGAATCCGCCGGCGTCGACGGCGTCGGCACAAACTATCGACAAGGGACATGAGGAGTTTACGAGCCACTGCGCGACATGCCACGAGCCGCCGGCGGCGAACCGTTCCGTGTTCCCGGATCTGCGCTATTCGGCGGCTCTCAACAGTGAGGCCGCCTTCGAAGCCATCGTGCTGGAAGGCGCCCTGCAGCCCGCGGGCATGGCGTCATTCAAAGATCGAATGAGCTCCGAAGAGGTGCAGTCTGTGCGGGCTTACTTGATCGAGCGGGCCAACCAAGCCAAGAACGCGTCCACCGCCGCCCGCTGAGCCAAAGCTCGTTCGGGACTCCAGCGTGGTGCGGCCGCGCCGCATCGGCGCGCCTCGTGGACCAAAGGCCAATAGTACAGGTTGAGTCACCGCGCAATGCTCGCCGACGTTAGGGATTCGGCAAGTCGCAATGGATGTCGGAAGGAGCCGCGCGATGACAACAGTACGAGTCGCATTGGGATCACTGTCGGTTTGCTTGGCTCTGCAAGGTTGTGCTGCGACGCCGCCGGATCCCGGCCACCATCTCGCTCTGACCAAGCCAGCAGCCTCGAGCGAGCAGAGTGAGTGCCCCCCGCTGTTTGGTAAGGTCTGTTATGGAACCGTGCCCGGGGCCATGAAGTGTGGTTGTAGTACCGTATCGCCGCTCGGCACCCCGTACTGGTGAAGTCGTGAGTGCCGAGCCGTAGCGCAGTTACGCGTCACTAACCGCGATCCACTAACAGCGAGCCGCCAACTCAGCGGCGCCAGACGTGGCCGTCGCGGAAGCCGTAACCCGCATGCCAGCCACCAACGGGGCCGTGCGGATATCCCCATCCAGGCCCGTAGTGGCGGTAGAAGGGAGCGCCACCGTACACGCGCGGACCGTAGCGGTACGGGCCGGGATGGTAGGCCACCTCAGCAAGTCCCGCCGCAACCACCGGGGCGGCAACTACGGGCGCCGGTACCACTGGCAGACCGACGTCGACTCCGAAACGAACCCCGGCAGAAGCCGTGGCACTCAAACCCAACGCCGCAAGACCCAGCGTGGCGCCCAGAACGAGTGTTGGAAACCTGACCATTTTGCGCTGCTCCTCGAAGGGATCGATGGGGCCGGTAGACCGGTCGGCCGGCATACTGGTTTCGATCCTACTGAGGTTATGCAACGCGCGGCGGGACGGGCAGTTGACGTGCCCGCGGGGCGGGGCGCCGCAACCGGAGGCGGAGAACCCCCGGGTGCGACTGTCCCTATTAAGGCGGCGTTCAGCAACCCTTCAGCGGATCGAGTACGCCACGCTCGCGTAGACGAACCGGCCGAGCGGATCGCCGTAGCTGACATCGTAGCCGCCGATGAAGTTGTTCGTCGTGGCCGCGTAGTTCGCGTACGGAGGATTCCTGTTGAACAGGTTCTTGGCGCCGAGAGTGAACTTGAACGACTGCAACCCCGTGTAGAAGAACTGTCCGTTCACGGTCTCGTACGCGGACACGAAGCGGTTCTGCTCGGTGATGCTGGAGGCCGAATCGTGGTAGCGCTTCTGGTAGTTCTCGGTCAGCGACAGGCCCCAGGGGCCCATTTCGTAGGCCGCCGTAGCGCTATAGCGGAACCGGGAGATGACACCGCCGTTGGAAACCTGGTTGAGTCCCTGGTCGATCTGGTCCGACCAGGTGCCGTTCGGGTTCTGCGTGACATAGCGGTAGAAGTAGGTCCCGTTGCCATACAGGGTGAACATCCCGGTGTTGCCGACATGGAGGCGATATTTCAGGTCCAGGTCGAGTCCGCTCAAGTTGGACTTGAACAAGTTGGCGTTGGTCTGGCTGATCGCGGTGATCTGCCCGGCGGCATTGCGGGTGATGAGGTTCGCAAACTCCTGGGCGGAGGCCGCAGTCTGCAGGATCGTGGCATAGTTGAGACCGCCGTCGACGATCTGGTTCTTGAGGAAGATCCACCACGAGTCCAGGTCGATGCTCAGGTCCTTGATCGGCTCGACCACCAGTCCCAACGTGTAGGACTGCGACTTTTCCGGCTTCAGGTTCGGATTGCCGCCAGTGACGGTCGTGAACTGGAAGGCGCAGGCCGGGTTGTTGGCGTTGAACGTCTGGCACTGGATCGGATCGCGCGTACCGTTCGAGGTGACGCTGGTTGCCTGGGCCGCATACAGGTCCGTGAGAGAGGGTGCGCGGAACCCGGTGCCGGCGGAGGCACGTACCAACACCTGCTCGATGGGCTGCCAACGCAGCGAGCCCTTGGGGTTCACGGTGCTGCCGACGCTCTGATAGTTGTCGTAGCGAACGGCCGCATCCGCTTGCAGGCCCTTGGCCACGAATGCATTGAATTCGACGAACGCCGATTCGACGTTGCGCGAGGCGTCTTCCGGCAGTTGGTTACCCCCTTCACCAGTCACATCGCCGGTCTGGATGGCCGTAGCCGGGTCGTACTCGAATGTCTCCCGCCGCACTTCCGCTCCCGCGGCAGCGCTGAGCGGCCCGTAGGGCAGAGTGAGCAGATCGCGGCTGATCCGGCCATTCAAGCTCGTGATGGAGGTCTTGGACTCGAAGTCCTGACCCGTGAAGGTATCGGCGTTGGCTTGCGCGAGCGCGTTAGGATCCGTAGTCGGGCCGAACGGGTTGATGACGCCGGAGTCCAGCAGGGGCATGATCTCGGAATACAGCGCGAATCCGTGCTCGAGATCCTCCGTGACCTTCACCTGGTTATAGAGAAACCAGGAGTCATAATCCCAGCCCGCGGTGTCGCCCTTGAAGCCCGCTACGAAACGGATTGTATTGGCGGTGTCCTCGGTGAGGCGTGGGCCGTTGGCGAAGTCGCGATAGATGAGGTTGAGCGGCTGACCGTTGATGCCGTACTGCTGTGCCAGTGCCGTCGGATAGTAGGGGCTCGAGGGCGGCAGCAGGAATGCCGCATTTAACGGCGTGAGGGCCGAATTCTTATAACCCGGATATTGGGTCGCCAACAGGTTGGTGAGATAGGCGTTATAGGGGTTACTCGGGAGCAGCGCGTTTTGGTATGACAGCGGCACCGGTTGCACCGTGGTCGTCGTCTTCACCTGCGCAAAGCTGTCCTGGGTATAGAGCTGGCTCGTGCCTCCTATGGCAAGCTCACCGTTGAAGCTGAAGTTGAGCTTCTTGAGCTCCGGCTCGAGCGAATCGAAACCCGAGTTGTCGAACCGGCACTGGGTCGGAAAGTTTTTATCCGCGAGCGACGGCGAGCAGGCAGGGACGGCAGGGTTGCGTGTCCCGACCCCGGGAATCGCCACGTTGGCCGGAAAGGCGAAGCCGGACGTCACGTCGTTCCCATACCCCGGGTTGTAACGAGTGGCGAAGGCGCGGTCGTCGCCCATCAGGGCGGTGTCGTGCTCGAAATTGAAGCCGATCGCGGCGTTATAGCGGTCCTGGGTAATGTCTCCATGACCCACGTAGGCCGAGACAGTCTCGTTCTGGCCGCCCCCGTGCTCTGTCGGTGTGCCGCCCGTCGCAGTCACCTCCGCGCCCTGAAAATTCTTGCGCAGAATGAAGTTCACTACGCCGGCAATGGCGTCGGAGCCGTACACGGCTGATGCGCCGTCTTTCAGGATCTCAATGCGCTCGATGGCCGCGATCGGGATGGAGTTGATATCGACGGATGAGCCGGCAACGCCTCCTGAACCGCCGCCATAGACGGCGGCGCGCTTGCCGTCGATTAGGACCAAGGTCCGGGCGCTCGTGAGGCCACGGAGGGCGACAGTCGAAATGGCACCCGTCTGAGTACCAGTCTCCTGGGCCGAGTTTACGTTGCCCGCGCTGCTGGCGGCGCTGATGTCGCGGAACAGTTCTTCCACCGAAGTCGCGCCGGTCCGCTCGATCTCCTCGCGCTTCATCACCTGCACGGGCAGGGCGGTTTCGCCGTTGATCTGCTTGATCGACGAGCCGGTGACAATGACCTCTTCCAGGTCGACCTTCTGCTGCCCGGCGCCCGTGGAAGAGGAATTGTCTGCGTTATTCGCACGCGTCACTCCCGGGCTCTGGTCGACATCCGAAGTGGCGGCCTGGGCGAGCTTGAGCTGCCGACCGTCGGACGGCGGTAGCGCGTTCCCCGTCGCCGACACCTTCTGCAGATCGTTGCGCGAGACCTTGGAGTTGGCGGAACCGGTGATGACGACCGTGTTCCCGTCAACCACGTCGTAGTTGAGCGAGGTGTCCTTCAGCAACATCGCGAGCGCTTTGCTGGGGCTGAACGTGCCGACGACACCCGGGGACTTGCGGCCCTCGACGAGTTGGCCGGGGCTGGTCACCTGCACGCCGGACTGCTCGGAGAACTTCAGCAGCGCCGCGGGCAGCTGTTGCGGCGGAATATCGAAGTGTTTCTCCTGCCCCAGCTCCATCGCGGCCACGCACGGCCGGACGCCGGCGGTAAACGTCAGGGGCAGGGCCAGGACCACGGCCAGGGTTCCGCGAGTCAACTGATCGGCGAGTTTGTTTGTTCTCATGCACGTTCCCGTAATGCGGGTTGGAATAGTGTTGTAGCGAGTTAGACGAATGGGCTGTTGAATACGGGAATGGTTTGGGGCGCTTTTTGAAATTTATTTTGCCAAGACTGCGGCGCGGAACGCGCACCCGGCGCTACCGTGGCTTGCGCGCAACGGCGCGTCGGATTTGCGCGCCCCGCGGCGGTGCGCGCGGCGCCAACACGCACCCGCTTTGAGCAAGTCTTATATAAGTGCTATATGACCCATGACCCAGGGGCCACAGTTTGGATTACACTAGTCGCCGACACTGGGTCCTTTAACCTGCGGTCCTTGCGAACGGGGCGCCAATGCCGGAATACTTGCCAAGGTGACCGCCGTGAGTACGGTGCGACCTGATATCGATGTGGCGGCTGATGAAGCCGAGCCCGCCGCGGCGGACTCGCGGTCGGCACTCGTCGAGCGGCTGTTTCGGGACCACAACGAGGCGTTGATCCGCTTTCTGCGCGGCCGGGTCGGCTCACGCAACGAGGCGCTCGAGGTCGCCCAGGAAGCCTACGTGCGGCTGCTGAGCCTCGACGAGCCCGGCGCCGTGAGTTACCTGCGGGCGTTTCTCTTCAAGACCGCCGCCAACATCGCGATCGACCGGCGCCGGCGGGACCAGAGTTACGACAAGTTCGCCGGCGGCGGCCAGCTCTTCACCCAGTTCTCGGAAGAACGCACGCCGGAACGGCAGGTGGCCGCCGAACAGACGCTGCGCCACCTCGGGAGTCTGATCGAATCCATGCCGGCGAAGTGCCAGGCCTCCTTCGTCATGAGCCAGATTCACGGACTGGATGCCGCCACCATCGCCGGCCAACTCGGGATTACCGACAGCATGGTGCGCAAATACGTGGTACGGGCCTTGCTCCATTGCCGCGAACAGATGGATCTCGAGCGCAATGACTAATTTAAACAGCCCGATGCCGGCAAAGGGCCCGATCCTGCCAACCGCACCGATCCCGGCCGATGTCGAGCGGGACCCCACGCACCTGGCCGCGGCCGAATGGTTCGTGCACATGCAGAGCGCAGAGGTATCGATCGAAGAGACTCTCGCCTGCCAGAAGTGGCTGAGTGAGAGTCCGGACCATGCGCAGGCCTTTGCCCGCATAGAAGAGGTCTCGCGAGTGTTGCGCTCCGTACCTGCGCCCCCGGCGGCGGCGGCGAGGCGGTTGGACGGCGATCGCTACGATGGCTCGATTCCGTTAAAGGACTGGAAACAGCCGCGTGCGGTGTGGCCCTGGGTGACCCTCGCCCTGGCGGCGGTCTGCGCGGGCATCGTTTTCCCGGCAGTGTTCTGGAGGACACCGACCCCCAACACCTTCAGCACTGCAGTTGGGGAAAATCGTGTCGTCACGCTCAGCGACGGATCGACGATTTCCCTCGGCGGTAACACTCGTATCGCAGTGGTGATATCGGAGCGGGAGCGCACCGTCGATCTCACTAGGGGCGAAGCACTATTCAAGGTAGCGAAGGACGCTGTCAGGCCCTTCAAAGTACGGGCAGGCGATGCGACGGTCGTGGCGATCGGAACGGCGTTCGACGTACAGCGCGACAGCGATCACGCCACCGTTTCCGTTACCGAAGGGCGTGTATTGGTAGAGCCGGCGGTGGACTTTCTCCCGGTTTCGCTGCTGCAGGAATTCAAACCCAACCTGCGCACGGTGCGTCTGGACGCGGGACAGCAGACGACTGCCGGTAGTACGGGCATCGCTGAACCTTCGCAGGTGGAAGATCCTGCCGCCGCCACCGCATGGCAGTCCGGTCGACTGGCATTTCATTTACAGCCGCTCCGGTACGTCCTCGAGGACGTGAACCGCTACGCGAGCAAGCCCATCGTCCTGGAGGGTGAGGGCCTGGGTGAGTTGGTGATTACCGGAACGGTGGAGCGCGAGAACATCAAGGGCTGGGTCGGAAGCCTGGAGCGCGTATTTGACCTGGAGGCCGTCGAGGAAGACGATCGGATCGTGATCCGCGCGCGTTAAGACCTCCCGGTACGCCCTATACACCGATTCTCGCCACCCTCGGTTATGTGAAGTCGCCCGATGGCCAGTGCGTGCTGATGATCCATCGCAACGCGCGGCAGGAAGACCACCACCTCTTTGATAGCTGCGGTTAGTGTCTGCTCAGTAGTTCGAGTTCCGGCGGTGGTGGGTTCACGTCGACAATCACATTGAGACACGCCGGCTTCCCGCTCGCGAACGCTTCCTTTATCGCCGGTCCCAGCGCCGCGGCCTCGGTCACCAGCCGCGCGTGGCACCCGAAGGCTGCGGCAACGTCGTGATACCTCGTATTCGCCAGTTGCGTGCCGATGAGCTTGTCTTTGCCGGACACCATTTCCTGGAAGTGTTGCGAGGCGCCCCAACTGCGGTTGTTCATTACGACGACCACGATCGGGAGACCCAGGCGCACCATCGTGTCGAATTCGGCGATGGTGAACCCCACAGCGCCGTCGCCCGCCAGGCACAGCACCGGCCGGCCGGGGTTGGCAACCTGGGCTCCCAAGGACAGACCGAGGCCGAGACCCACGGCTCCGAGAAAACCGTGAGTCAGATAGTTGCCCGGGCGATCCTGGCGGATCACCTCGTTGAGCCAGTGGTAGGCCTCAGCACCGTCGCCGACGACGATGGTGTTGCCTGAGACCGCCACCGAATAAAAGGGCCCGGCCGGCGAAAACAATTCAGCGGTGAGGGTTGGTTTTTTTAGCCATGTGCCATCGGTCTTCCTGTAGATGTAGAGTGCTCCAACGCTGCTGTCCGGCCCGTTGATCACTGCGAGAGTGTTTCCGCTAACCGACAATGCGTATCCGAAATATTGGTTCGCTTGTCCATCCGGCGCCGTCCAGGCGCGGCCAAGGCAGGCCCGGGGCCGGGGACGGCGGCCGCCGCGGGTAAGCCCGCCACGCCCCCGGAGCAGCCGCAAGGGCAGCAGCCGGAGGCGGGCGCAGGAGCACCGGACTC
>Ga0209169_10001606_pt1 | contig 13768 bp, 10 predicted proteins | sample HubBroMetageWRM4_FD_188346 | JGI IMG/M metagenome (GOLD analysis project Ga0209169, IMG submission 188346) | Warmed soil microbial communities from the Hubbard Brook experimental Forest, New Hampshire - Hubbard Brook CCASE Soil Metagenome WRM 4... | ecosystem: Environmental > Terrestrial > Soil... | reverse complement strand
ATCTCCACCGCGCCCCTGATCTCATACCTCACAGCAGCATGCCCGCAATCGAAGCCGACATCAGGTTGGCCATGGTCCCAGCCAGCATCGCCCGAATCCCAAGCCGGGCCAGGTCCCCCCGTTTGTTCGGAGCCAGCGCGCCAATCCCGCCCATTTGAATGCCGATGGAGCTGAAGTTGGCAAAACCACAAAGCGCAAAAGTCGCAATCGTAAACGACCGCGGATCAAGCACGGCCTTCTGCGGGCCCAGCATAGAAAACGCCACCAACTCATTCAGCACCATGCGTACGCCCAGAAGATTGCCAATCAGCTGGCAATCATGCCACGGAACTCCGATGACCCATGCGATTGGCGCGAACAACACACCAAGTATGGCTTCCAGACTCGAAGGAAACCACGCGATGTGAGTGTGAATTCCGCCCATGATTCCATCCAACAAGGCGACCAGCGCCAGGAACGAAATCAGCATGGCGGCGATATTCAGCGCCATATGCAAACCATCAGTGGTGCCCCGCGCGATTGCGCCCAGCAGATTTTGGTTCTTTTCCAGCTCAACCTCTTCTTCACTCATCACGACGCGGCCCGCGGTTTTGGGAACTTCAGTCTCGGGCACCAGCATCTTGGCCATCACCAGCGTGCCGGGAGCGGTCATGATCACCGCGCTCAGCAGGTGTTTGGGCTCGATCCCGAAGGCGATGTAAGCCGCCATGATGCTGCCCGAAACGTGCGCCATGCCGCTCGTCATCACCGTCATCAACTCTGAATATGTAAGGTCGGGCAGAAACGGCCGAATCGTTTGGGGAGCCTCGGTCTGGCCCATGAAGATGCTGGCGGCCACATTCAATGACTCCGCGCCACTCACCCCCATCAGGCGGATCATCAGCCACGCAGCGGCCTTGATCACAACTTGCATTACGCCGAAATAGTAGAGCACCGCGAAGAGCGCGCAGATGAAGATCACCGTCGGCAACACTTGGAATGCAAAATAAAAACCCAGGTGCGAGCCCTGTTTGCCGAGATCTCCAAAGACAAACTGCGAGCCGGCGAAGGCGTAGCTGAGGAGCCGGTTCACCGCGTCTCCGGCTTTTTGAAAAAGCGTTCGGCCAAGGTCAATCTTCAGAACAAAAATAGCGAAGGCAAACTGCAGCCCAAGCCCCCAGGCCACCGTCTTCAGGCGAATGGCGCGCCGGTTGGTGGAGAACGCGTAGGCGAGCCCCAACATGGTGAGCAAACCGAGAATGCCAGTAAAGCGTCCCATTTAGTGTTCCCCTTTGTAAATCACGCGATGAACCAACTTTTCCTTATGCGCGGGCGGAGCGGCCGCAATCTGATAGCTCTCTTCCAGCAAACTCTTCGCCCGCGCTGCCTGAGCGTCGGAGTGGCAATGAATCGTGCAAAGCGCCTCACCGGCCGAAACCTTGTCGCCAATCTTTTTGTGAACGACGATCCCGACCGCCGGATCAACCGAATCTTCTTTGCGCTCGCGGCCTCCGCCGAGAATCACGCAAGCGGTGCCAACCTGCTCGCAAGCGATCGCATTTACATATCCCGCTCGGGTGCTGGGCACTTCAACGCGATGCTCCGCGCTCGGCAGCCGCGTCGGATCGTCAATCACGCTGATATCGCCGCCCTGCAACTCAACCATCTGCCGGAACCGCTCGAACGCCTGACCAGACGCGATGATTTGCGCAGAGAGCAGCTTGCCTTCAGCCACCGTCTTCGAAGCTCCGCCGAGAAAAAACATCCAGGCCGCCAACTCCAGGCACAAATCCCGCAGGTCCGCAGGTCCGCCGCCGTGTAGGATCTCAATGCACTCCTGCACCTCAAGCGCGTTCCCAACCATGCGTCCGAGCGGCTGGTTCATATCGGTGATCAGCGCAACCATCTGCTTGCCCATGCGCTCGCCAGTTTCAACCATCAACTCTGCGAGAAAGACGGCATCTTCTTCCTTCTTCATAAAAGCCCCGGAGCCAGTCTTAACGTCGAGCACTAACGCGTCCGTGCCTTCGGCCAGTTTCTTGCTCATAATCGAAGCACAAATCAAATATGGACTCTCCACCGTCCCCGTAACATCGCGCAACGCGTAAAGCTTGCGGTCAGCCGGAGCAACTTTCTCCGTCTGCCCGATCATGCAGCATCCGCAGGCCTTGAGCACTCGATGGAATTCAGGCACCGACAAGCCCACGCGAAATCCAGGAATAGATTCCAGTTTGTCGAGCGTGCCCCCGGTATGGCCCAACCCGCGCCCGCTGATCATCGGTACGAAGAGCCCGCCCGCCGCGACCAGCGGAGCCAGCACCAGCGAAGTCTTGTCGCCGACGCCTCCGGTAGAGTGCTTGTCCACTTTTTTGGCGGGCAGGAAGCTAAGATCAAGAACTTCGCCGGAATGCAGCATGGCGTTTGTGAGCGCGGCGGTTTCCTCGCGCGTCATGCCGCGCAGCACGACAGCCATAAGCCACGCCGCCATCTGATAATCGGGAATACTCCCTAGCGTGTAGCCCTCGACAAGGTATCCGATTTCAGCCGGTGATAACGCGCCCCCATCGCGCTTTTTGCGGATGAGATCGATAAACCGAAACGCTGATCCGGAATTACTCGGCTGGCTCACTTGAGGCGAAACCCCTCCGGCAGAAGTTCCGTGATGAGACTTTGCTTCGGTCCTTTCTCTCCCTGATAGAAAATGACCGCCCGGGGCCCAAATTCATAAATCACCTGGCGGCAAGCGCCACAGGGAGAGCACGGGACTCCGTGATCGTTGACAACGGCGATGGCCACAATCTCGAGCTCCGGACCGGCCTTCGCCACCGCGGAAAAGATCGCCGTGCGCTCGGCGCAATTCGTCAGCCCGTAGGACGAGTTTTCAACATTGCACCCCATGAAGACTTGGCCCTTCGAAGTGAGCAGCGCCGCGCCGACCCTAAACTTGGAGAAGGGCGCGTAGGCGTTCTTCATGACCTTGCGCGCCGCGCGCAGCAGGCGTTCGCGAGTTACAGCTGGCACCTTTGTGGTTGGCATATTCGAACCAATGTTGCTGAAGAATAAGAGTGGGCCATTGTAACGCCAGATCGCAGTCGGCAGCGGAGATTTTCAAGTGCTGGAAACCAGCGTGCTTCACATCACGGGGCAACCTTGACGGTCCCATGGCCGAATGTTAATTTCAGCCCACACGTCGCAGCCCGGGAGACACAGTTCTGAGTCATCCAAAGAAGAAGCGGAATTCGCCCGCTCCCGTAGACCTTCGCCGTCGCAACTTTCTAGTGCGGTGCTGCCAGGGAGCCTCGGCGGCGCTGATCCCTCCCGGTCTTTTTTTCAACGGTCTGCGCAACTCGCACTCCCCCTTCGGTCTCGACTCTGCCGGCGCGGACCTATCCGGCACCGAATTCCACCTGCATCCACACTATCGCATGCCCCGTCCCCTTGATGCCCTGCTCCTAAGAACGCAGGCTGGCCTGGACGATTTCGTCACCGAAAAATATGCGGACGAGATCGGAGCCATACTCGCCGAGTGGAGTTCCGCCTTGCTCAAGTCTCCGCAAGATCTCACAGCAATCGAGAAAGCAACGTCAGCGAATTTTTCCGGATCTTCTCTAACTCCCGCGAACTCTAGAGTAGTGCGCGCGGGGCAGCCCATCGAGATTCGCCAGAATACATACCCACGTGAGTTGACACTTGGGCGAGACGCATTCCTGCAAGAACTGCGCTCCACAATAGCAATGAGCGGATGGTCAAAGATCCTCACCGCTGAATTTCAGGTAACCAGCATCGACGCCAGCTCCATGCCACCCGCGGCCCCATCACCCGGCCAATTACAAACGCGGATCCGGTATGAACTGGTAGCCACCGGCCAAGGCCTCTATCGCGAGCAACGCGTCGGATACTGGCAACTTACTTGGGAGCAGTCCGCCCCAGGCGAATTCCGGATACGAAACTGGCAGGCGCTCGACGAAACCCAAAGCCGATACATCGGTTCCGCTCCTGCCTACATAGACATCGCGTCCCCCGCGCTCGGTGGCGACTCGTCCTATTCTGCGCAGCTTCTCCACGGAACCGACTACTGGCGCACCGTGCTGGATGGCGCCTGCGGCATTGATGTCTACGGACACAACGGCGTCTCGGTCGGCGACATCGATGGTGACGGATATGACGACCTCTATATCTGCCAGCCCGGCGGCCTTCCAAACCGGCTATATCGCAATCGAGGCGACGGAACCTTCGAGGACATCACGGAAACGTCAGGCGTCGGCGTAATCGAAAACACAGCGTGTGCGCTGATTGTCGATATTGATAACGACGGCCGGCAGGATTTGATCGTGGTGCGGGCGTCTGGTCCGATGTTGTTTTTGAACGAAGGTGGCGGCAAATTTCGTCAGAAAGTCGACGCGTTTCACTTCGCCACTCCGCCACAAGGTACCTTTACCGGAGCTGCAGTTGCCGACTATGACCGCGACGGCTGGCTCGATATCTATTTCTGCCTCTACGTCTATTACCAGGGCACCGACCAGTACAAGTATCCCTCTCCTTATTATGATGCCGAGAACGGCCCTCCCAATTTCATGATGCACAACCAGCACGACGGAACGTTTCGCGACGTAACCGCCGAGACTGGCCTCAACCAGAACAACACCCGCTACAGCTTCTGTTGCGGATGGAACGACTTCAATCGCGACGGCTGGCCCGATCTCTACGTGGTGAACGACTTCGGAAGAAAGAACCTCTACCGCAATAACGGCAACGGAACGTTTACCGACATCGCTCCGCAGGCGGGAGTGGAAGACGTCGGCGCAGGAATGAGTGTCTGCTGGTTTGACTATGGCACCGACACCAACGGCGCCGAAGACCTCTACGTCGCCGACATGTGGACGGCGGCAGGTAAGCGCATTTCGTCCCAGGATATTTTCAAGAAAGACACTCCGGAGAAAACGCGTGCCCTCTATCGCAAACACGCCATGGGCAATTCGTTATTCCGAAATACCTCACGAAATAGCGGAGGCTTCGAAGATACAACACACGCCGCCGGCGTAGGAATCGGCCGCTGGGCCTGGTCAAGCGACGCCTGGGATTTCGATCATGACGGCTTGCCCGATCTCTACGTCACCAACGGCATGGTCAGCGGCCCCTCGCGCAAAGACGACCTAAATAGCTTCTTTTGGCGCCAGGTGGTAGCCAATTCTCCTGACGAAGCAAAGCCGTCGCAAAACTACGAACAGGGCTGGAGCGCCATCAACGAACTGCTCCGCGCCGACGGCACCTGGAGCGGATACGAGAGAAATATTTTCTATGCCAACAACGGCGATGGGACGTTCTCCGATATCTCGGGAGCCATCGGCCTCGACTTCCTGGAAGATGGCCGAGCCTTTGCCCTCGCAGATTTCGATCATGATGGCCGCCAGGAAGTGTTCCTGAAGAATCGCAACGGTCCACAATTGCGGATTTTGAAAAACGTCATGGAGAGCCTGCCTCCATCCATCGCCTTCCGCCTGCGCGGCACAAAAAGCAACCGGGACGCGATCGGCGCAGTCATCACAATCGAAACCGAACTAGGACGCCAGACTGGCTCGCCACAAGGCCGGTCGCTACAAGTCCGGTCACTGCAAGCAGGATCGGGATTTCTCTCGCAACACAGCAAAGACGTTTTCTTCGGCCTAGGAGCGGCGAACGGCCCGATACGCGCCTCGATTCGGTGGCCCAGTGGATTAGTGCAGGAACTCCACGATCTCCCGACCAACCACCGGGTGTGGATTGAAGAGGGCGCCCAAGCATTTCGCGCAGAAGCCTTTGCCGTCAAAACGCCGCCAGCGCAAAGCCAGTCCGCCGATGCCCACCCAGCCGACGCGAAGCCACAAGAAATCGAACCCCTGCCCACCACGGCCCAGACGTGGCTGCTGACCCCAGTCGAGGCGCCCGATTTTCCCGCCCAGGAACTCGGCGGCCAAGCACGACGTCTGTCCTCGCTGCGCGGCAAGCCAGTGCTGCTGAACTTTTGGGTCGCCGACGCAGAGCGCTGTAAAGAAGACTGGATCACGTTCAATCAGCGCCAGGCAGCATGGGTATCTCAAGGTCTCCAATTGCTCGCGGTGAATCTGGACGCTTCCGCCGACGCAGAAAAGATCACCGCGCTGGTGCGCGAGCATCGTCTTTCGTTCCCTATCCTGCACGGCTCGGAAGACGTCGCCGCCATCTACAACATCCTTTATTGCTACCTGTTTGACCGTCATCGTGATCTTGCATTGCCAACATCATTCCTGATCAATGCCAAAGGAGAAATCGTCAAGGTCTATCAGGGCCCTGTGAACGCGGAGCACCTCGAATACGACTTCCACCACATCCCCCAAACCAGCAGCGAACGGATCTCCCGAGCCCTTCCCTTTCCCGGGGTGACCGACACCGTCGAGTTCGGACGCAACTATCTCTCCTACGGCTCGGTATTTTTTCAGCGCGGCTATATGCAGCAGGCCGAATCCTCGTTTCAGATCGCCTTGCGCGACGATCCCTCCAGCGCCGAAGCGCTCTATGGCATCGGCAGCGTCTATCTCGACCAGCAGAAACCCGCAGAAGCGCAAGACTGCTTTGAACGTGCGCTCAAACTTCGCGCCACCTATCCCGACACGTTAGCAAATTCCTGGAACAATCTCGGCCTCCTGGCCGCCCGCGCAGGACATCTCGACGAAGCCATCGGCGACTTTCAAGCAGCCTTAAGACTTAGCCCCGATCATCTGATTGCGCTCAACAATCTCGCAAGCGCCTATCGCCAGCAGAAACACTGGGACGACGCCAGCAGAACCTACGACCGAGCTCTCAAACTCAACCCCAACGACGCCGAGGCAAATTACGGCCTGGGAATGGTATTCGCGCAAAACGACGACACGGCGCGAGCCTTCGATTCTTTGCAGAAAGCGCTGAAATCCCGTCCCGTCTATCCCGAAGCGCTGAATAACCTCGGCATACTTTATCTGCGCACGAACCGTCGCGATGATGCCGTGGCCAGCTTCGAACAGTGCATTCGCGTCGCGCCGACGTTCGATCAGTCTTACTTGAACCTCGCGCGAGTATACGCAATCGAAGACGCTCCCGAAAAAGCTCGGGCTGTTCTGATCGAACTGCTCAAGCAACATCCGGGTCACGAGCAGGCGCAGAAGATGATGGAGCAGTTGACCCGGTAGCGTCACGGCCGCGCGACAGGACACCTCGCGCCAGACGCCAGAACAGGAGTAAAATGCCTCCGTCTTTTCAGAGACAAGGAGGAGACTCCAGTGAAAATTCAACTTAGCAGTTCCGCGCTCTCGCTGTTGCTACTTTCAATGTTGTCACTCTCAATCTCCGCCGCCGCGCAGGCGACTGGCAAGCACCCCGCGCACCCGGACGCGCAGCCCCGGTTCCAACTGAGCAGCACCACCTTCGCAAACCACGCAACGCTGCCCATCAGCATGATCAATAACAACATCGTGAACGGCGTCAACACTTGCTCGATCGACGGCAGCCCCGGAGGAAATCAATCTCCAGAACTCTCCTGGACCAACGCCCCTACAGGCACGGTTAGTTTCGTTGTAACCACCTACGACAGCACCGCCGCTTTCACGCATTGGGGGATGTACAACATTTCCTCCACGGCGACCGGCCTCCCCGAAAACGCCGGTGTCTCCGGAAGCCAGTACGGCGATCAGGTTTTCAACGACTTTTTTGTCGGTGCCGAATATGACGGACCATGCCCGCCAGCTGGCTATCGACCCTACGCTCACCGTTATGTGTTCACAGTCTATGCGCTCGATACAACACTGCGCCTGCACACGTCGCCGAATTTTCCGGCCAGCGCTGAGACTCTATATCAGGCGCTGATCGAAGCGGGAAAGAACAAGCACATTCTGAGCAGTTCGAGCATTATCGGATATTATTCGACCACCCCGGCCAAGTGAGGCGGCACTGCCGGTAACGCTGCTAAACTAGAACCAATGGCTACCCGGACCGCAACCTTCCCGGCGACCACCACCGCTCCCGCGTCCGCCGGGATTCTGCTGCCCGCGTTCACGCTTTGGTGGCGTGAAGTAGTGCGCTTCTACCGGCAGCGCGCGCGCGTCGTAGGTGTCATCGCCTCGCCACTCCTGTTCTGGATCGTGATCGGCTCCGGCTTCGGCACCTCCTTCCGCTCCGGACAAGCCGCCGGCCAGCAACACTATCTGAATTATTTCTATCCCGGCACGCTGGTGATGATCGTGCTCTTCACCGCCATCTTCACCATGATGTCGGTCATCGAAGACCGCAACGAAGGCTTCCTACTCTCCGTGCTAGTCGCGCCAGTGCCGCGCGCCGCCATTGTTTTAGGAAAAGTTCTGGGCGGCACCACTCTCGCAACCGCCCAGGGACTGATTTTCCTGCTCTTCGCCCCCCTGGTCGGAGTGCACATGACGCTGGGCTCGTTCGGTCTGATCGCCCTCACCGTATTTCTGGTGTCGTTCGCCCTGACCGCTCTCGGCTTCGCCATAGCCTGGCCCATGGATTCCACGCAATCCTTCCACGCCATCATCAATTTATTTTTGATTCCCCTGTGGTTGCTCTCTGGCGCGCTCTTCCCTCTTTCCGGCGCCTCAGGATGGATTCGTTGGCTAATGTACGCCAACCCGCTAACCTACGGCGTAGAGGCGCTGCGCACCCTGATGTATCCCGAAGCGCCCGCCGCATTCTCGCTCACCGCGTCACTTATGACCTTGCTGCTGTTTGCCATGTTCATGTTCGGCCTGGCCTTCGTGCTAGCGAATAGGCGCACGACGAAGCCAGCAGCCTAAGACAGTCGTTGGTCGTTGGTAAACCAGAATTCCAAGGAGTGCACAGAAGCCGCAATAGGCAACAAAGCGCGAACGACGAACGACCATCGACGAACGACGTATTTATGCCCCTGGACATTCTCGCCCTAGCCGCGCATCGCGACGACGTAGAACAAACCTGCGCCGGAACCCTCCTCAAAATGGCCGATCGCGGATACCGCACCGGCATCCTCGACCTCACCCAAGGCGAAATGGGAACGCGCGGCACCGCCGCCGACCGAGCCAGCGAAGCCGCCGAGGCCGCGCGCATCCTGAAAGTTTCCTGGCGCAACGCCCTCGATATTCCCGACGGCCGCGTCGAAAATACCTGGGAGAATCGCCTCAAGGTCGCCCGCGTCCTGCGTGAACAGCGTCCCCGCGTCCTCATCCTTCCCTACTGGGAGGGCCGTCATCCCGATCACTACACCGCCTCGATCCTTGGATACGAAGCGGCGTTTCTATCCGGACTAGCCAAACTCCCGCTGGAAGGTTCCGCTCATCGTCCTTTCAAAATTATCTACGCCAGCCTCTACCGCGACATCCGCCCAACGTTTGTAGTGGACATCACCGACCAGTTCGAAACCCGCTTCCAGGCGCTGATGGCCTACAAATCTCAGTTCACCGACCAGGAAGCCGGCAGCAATATCTTTCCCGCGCAAAAAGAAATTCGCGCCCGAGTAGAATCCATGGCCCGCTTTTACGGCACCCTAGGCGGAGTAACCTACGCCGAACCCTTCGTGCAAAAAGAAATCGGCCTGGTAGACGATGTAACGTCGATCCCAGTGAAATCGATCTAATCAGCGATCGCGCGATCAGAAAATCGATCCAGGTTTTCTGGTTTTCTCGGGACCACCCCAAACGAGGGTGCCCCGTCCTTCGCGCGCTCTTTGCGCGAGGGTGGGAACCACACTGCCGACACAACGGGCACCAGCCTTTCACGGCAGCATCCGATCTCAGTGTTTCTCGGGCCACCACACACGAGGGAACTCCGCTCCTGTCGCGTTTTCTGCGACGGGGCGGGGATTTTTGACCTTCTCGATCGCGGCACGACCGTCGGGAAACCGAGTCCGCCCTTCACCCGAAATCACGCCGCCCTATCCTGTCGCCGTATAATGATCGGTTCCTCATCCCGCCGAAGGGCCTACCCTCAGCTCAGGCCCAACGCAATGGAGCCTTCGTGTCCACTCGCACTAAACCTACGGCGCCGAAAAACCTGCCGAACCAAATAAAGACGCGAACCGAATCCGACAGCATGGGCAAAATCGAAGTCCCGGCGAATGTTTACTGGGGAGCCCAGACCGAGCGTTCGCTGCTCCATTTCAACATCGGGCGCGACACCATGCCGCCAGAGCTCATTCACGCCTTCGGCACACTCAAGAAAGCCTGCGCGCTGGTCAATCAGGATCTGGGAAAACTCGCGCCCGATCTAGCAAAGCTAATCGTGCAAGCCGCCGACGAAGTCATCGCCGGCAAGTTGGACGACCAGTTCCCGCTCCGCATCTGGCAAACCGGCAGCGGCACGCAGACCAACATGAACGTGAACGAGGTCATCTCCAATCGTGCGATTGAAATCGCCGGTGGCCAAATGGGATCGAAAAAGCCCGTACATCCCAACGATCACGTCAACATGTCGCAGTCATCGAACGACACCTTTCCAACCGCCATGCACATCGCGGCCGCGGAGAGAGTGAAGAACGCGCTGATCCCGGCAATCAAGACCGTGCGCGACGCTATCGCAGCCAAGGCCAAAGAATTTGAAAAAATAGTGAAGATAGGCCGCACCCACTTGCAAGATGCAGTCCCCTTAACCGTAGGACAGGAATTCAGCGGCTGGGAAAGTTTGCTCGACCGCGACATCAAGCGCATGGACCTCGTTCTCGACGGACTCTACGATCTGGCCATCGGCGGAACCGCCGTAGGCACAGGCCTGAACGCGCCCCCGGAATTCGCCGAGCGCGCCGCCGCCAAGATCGCGGAGCTGACCGGACTTCCCTTCCGCTCCCATCCCAACAAGTTCGCCGCACTGTCGGCGCACGACGAACTCGTCTTCGCGCAAGGCGCCATGGAAACGCTGGCGTCCTCTTTGATGAAAATATCAAACGACATTCGCTGGCTGGCCTCCGGTCCCCGCTGCGGACTGGGCGAGCTTTCCATCCCGGAGAACGAACCGGGATCGTCGATCATGCCCGGCAAAGTCAATCCGACGCAATGCGAAGCCATGACCATGGTCTGCGCGCAGGTCCACGGAGCGACCGCCGCCGTAGGATTCGCCGGCTCGCAGGGCAACTTTGAACTCAACGTGTTCAAGCCAGTGATCATCTACAACTTTCTGCACTCCGTCACGCTCATCACCGACGCCTGTCACGGCTACGTCGAGTACATGGTCAAGGGAATTGAAGTCGATCATGCCAAGGTGGATTGGTACGTGAAGAATTCGCTGATGCTGGTCACCGCGCTAGCTCCGAAAGTTGGATACGACAAAGCCGCCCAAATCGCGCACAAAGCGCACGTCGAAAAAAGCAGCCTGCTCGATGCCGCATTAAAGCTCGGATATCTGACGCGCGAAGAATTCGACCTTCTGATGAAGCCGGAAAAAATGACAAAACCGTAGAGGTTTTAACCTCCGCAATCCGACCTCTAACCTCTGACCTCAATCACTACTGCGGAGTAGCCGTGATCGGCACCGGAGCATTCTTCGGCGTGCTCAGGTAACCAGTGATCTTGTTCTTGTCGACCGTCCAGACCACGAGTTCGTAGAGCATGTGATCGCGTCCGGTGTAGAACTGCACTGGCTCGCTCTGGTTCTTGTCTTTTTTCTCGATGGTCTTGTCGTCGGCAGTCACATTCAGCGTGTATTTGCCGCGTTTGGGATCGGTCTTCTTGAGCTGCAACGCCACCGTCGAGAACGCCTGCGGCTTGGCATTTTTCAACAAGGTGAACTCGTAGTATTGCCGATCGCCCTTGTGTTTCAGGGCTTCCAGATCGCTGCGCGTGTTGGCAATCAGTCCGCTCTGTTGTCCCAGGTCGCCGATGGTGCTCTGCAGTTTCGCAATGGTCGCATTGAGCGACTCCTTGGTAGCCGCCACGTCGGTCTTCACGCCTCCGACATCGGTCTTCACGGTTCCTACTTCGCCAGCAACCGCGTTCACGTCCTGTTTCTCCTGCGCCGCCTGCGCCGTGATCCGCGCGGACGCGGCCTGCTGCTCGCGCTTCAACTCGTCCGTCCGCGCCGCCAATTCTTTCTTGGTCATTCCCAGCTTTTCGGCCAGCGTTTCGGAATCGGCCTCCGCCGTCTGCATGCGCTTGGCAAGATCGGCGTCCTGTTTCTCGTTGAGGGCTTGATCCTGCGTCAGCTTTTCGAGCTTGCCGTGCTGGTCATAGATGAAGTACGACGATGCGCCGGCATAGGCCACGGCCAGCACGATGAGAATCCATTTGCCAATATTGCTCTGCGGCTCAGGATTGTAAACATTTGGTTCGCCTTCAGACATAGAGGTTGATCTCCGGTTGAAGTGGATTGTAGAGCTTATTGTTTGTGAGATACGGGTCGCTGTCAATTGCGTTTCAGGTTCAAGCCCGGACGTGACTTGCGGCTAGAATGAAGTCGTGAAGAGCTGGGACGCAATCATCATCGGCGCCGGCATCATCGGTCTGTCGCTGGCCATTGAACTCAACAAGCAAGGACTACGCGTGCTGGTCGTGGAAAAAGGAGAACCGGGCCGCGAGGCCTCATGGGCTGCGGGCGGCATGCTCGTCGACTTTCCCGCCGAAACCAGGCCCGAGTTGCGGGAATTGGCGAGCGCCAGCGTTCGCATGTATCCCGAATTCGTGCATGAGCTTGAGGATGAGTCCGGACCGAAGATTGATTTGCGATCGGTGGGCACCCTAGTCTTAGCTCGCGCGGGGATGGCACATATCTCCGCTGCCGCACAAGATTATTCTCTGCCCCGGCCGCTAGCGGAATTGGAACCCGCGCTTCGCATACACGGTCTGACGGCAATCTTTGTGAAAGAACGCTGCGTCGACCCACGCGATCTGACGGCAGCCGCCATCGCCGCCGCGCGACATCGGAACATTGATTTTTCTTCGGGCGACCATGTACTGGCCGTCGAAGTAGAGCAAGGCAAAGCATCCGGCGTCCGCACTAACAAAACGAAATTCGCCGCAGGCGTGGTGGTAAATTGCGCCGGAGCCTGGGCCGGCCAAATCGGGCCCCACCCATTCCCGACCCGCCCAGTCAAAGGACAGATGCTATGCGTCGTCATGCCGAAAAAAGAAATGGTGCGTCATGTAGTGCGCGCTTCCAACGTTTACCTGATCCCGCGCAGCGACGGGCGCATGGTGATCGGAGCAACCTCCGAAGAAGCGGGTTTCGACAAGCAGACCGTGCCAGAGACGATCCAGAAGTTGCGGCAAGCGGCGCTCGATCTGGTTCCGAAGTTGGCCGATGCGCGCTTCTTGTCGGCGTGGGCAGGTCTGCGTCCAGGAACGCCCGACGGACTGCCGATTCTGGGAGCCACTCCAACGCCCGGGTATTTCATTGCGACCGGACATTTTCGCGATGGAATTCTGCTAGCACCGGTGACGGCAAGAATGATGGCGCAGATAATCATTGGGCAGAATCCGCAGATTGACATAACAAAATTCTCTGCGGGCCGCTTTCCCGACTGATCGCGGGAAGGGCGCAGCCACAGCGGAGTCCCGGTGAAGTTCAGGTATACTGAATCGTTTTCGGCATTAATTTTCTAGGCATAAGCGCCCACGCGCCAGAAAGGCACCAGACCATGGCCTCCCCGGCAGTAGATTTTGCCCGCAATAATCAGCCCCGTTTTCTTGACGAGTTGAAGACCCTGCTCCGCATCCCCAGTATCAGCACCCTGACTGAACATAACGGCGACGTGAAGAAGGCGGCGGAATTTGTGGCCGCTGAACTGCGCCGCATCGGGATGAACAACGTCGAAATCATTTCCACC
>Ga0209169_10001604_pt1 | contig 13779 bp, 10 predicted proteins | sample HubBroMetageWRM4_FD_188346 | JGI IMG/M metagenome (GOLD analysis project Ga0209169, IMG submission 188346) | Warmed soil microbial communities from the Hubbard Brook experimental Forest, New Hampshire - Hubbard Brook CCASE Soil Metagenome WRM 4... | ecosystem: Environmental > Terrestrial > Soil... | reverse complement strand
ACTCGCTCTCAACTCAGCGCAATTGTTTGATTTCGCCGCCGGAGATCTCTCAGAAAACGCGCAGGGAGGAGCCCAATTCCTGTCTACCCAACCGTACTATCCCGGAATCAACGATTCTCTCGGGGCCGACCCTCAGGGAAAACCGTTCACGCCCGATGTGTTTACGATCTACACGTCCTTCCAGAACTCCCGGAATCCGCAGCAAGCCTCGATTGCTCGCGGCGAGCAGATCTTCAACACCCAACCCCTGACGATCAGCAATGTCGCTGGACTCACTACCGGCAATCAGCAGATTACGGGCACCTGTACGACCTGTCACGATAACTTCAACGTGGGAAATCACTCGCTCCCCTTGCCGCTGGATATTGGAACCAGCCGCTCGCCCCAGTATGAAACCGACCCGAACATCCTGGCTGGGCTCAAGGAACTGCAAATGCCGGTCTTGCCGGTGTTCGAGCTGGTCTGCACTCAAGGTCCGCTCGCCGGCAATACCTATTACACATCCGATCCCGGCAAAGCGCTGATCACCGGACAATGCAGCGACATCGGTCGAGGGAAGGGTCTTATTCTGCGAGGGTTGGCCGCACGAGCGCCTTACTTCCATGACGGAGTAGCTGCCAACCTGCAGCAAGTTGTGAATTTCTATAACCAACGCTTCCAGATAGGCCTCACGCGGCAGCAGGTACAGGATTTGGTCAACTTCCTGCAAACGCTTTAGCCTCTGCCACTCGCGCGAACTGGCCCCGGCTGCGGTGGTTCGGGACGGTCACGTGGCCGCACCCAGGAGACAGGAGCCACGTTCCGGCATCCTTTACGCCCATTCGGTCAAAGCAATATGGGCACAAGATCACGTCTCCGATGGGATTAAGCATCCCCGGCACTCTGACACCCAGGCAGGACGAGCTGTGACACAGATCACCAAATGCAAGAAACAGTTGCCTCTAAACACATTTGCTGTCTGATTGTTGGCGTAAACATCCGCATTACACTCATTGACCTTTAACCAAGGGGCCGAGCTGCATTCTCAATGAGTGTGATCGCCTGTTCTCGACAGTTAGATACCCGTTCAGTGATAATGCGCTCATCGCAACCGCGAACTCTAAAGGTGATCGAAGTGAGAACGTTCTTAAGATGTGTCGTAATTTTCGGAGCTTTATTTACCATCATAGGGATCAGTACACTTCATGGGAAGGATGCAGAGTCCGCGTTCGTTCTTCAGATCACTCCGTCGCAAAATGCAGTACAGCCGGGGACCGCAAGTTGGAAAAAAGCGGAACCAGTTTTCTTTATTTTGACGATGAAGAACAACTCAGGGCATACGCTTCATTTTGCGCTGACGAATCCCGCACTCGATTACCGGGCAACGGTACTCGACTCGCAAGGCAAGCCAGTACCCGAAACGGAGGTTTTCCGCAAGATGAGAGAAGGGCGCAAAAACAGAATCGAGTCCGGTCGGAATATTTTGGTAGTGCTCAAGTCCGGTGAGACCCAGCAGGACACGATTGAGTTGAGCTCCGTGTACGAATTAGCCAACTCAGGCAAGTATACGGTACAGATCGAACGAGACATGCCGCCCGAACTTGGCTCGGGCGTTGTAGAGTCGAACCTCGTCAAGATCACGGTGGTCGAATAGTGCCTCTTTGCCGCTAACCTTCAAGGGCATCTACGAAGATGGCGACCGGAAGCTGAACTGATGACTGGCGATAATCTCTATTACACTCATTGACCTCCATTGACCTCGATCGGCCATTCTCCTCAATGAATGCAATCGCCTGGTTACGACAACCAGAGCGGGATCACTTCTTGGTGGTGCTGTTCGTTATCGCTCGTTAGGTGGAGTTTTCGTTCTCGAAGGTGTTTATGCCCAGAGATGATCAAATGGTTAATCGGGAATCTACCGTATTTGCGGGCGAGCCGCATTGTTCTTATATGTAGCCGTCGTCGTCGCCACGAATGCATCCCCATGATGGTTGTCGAGTAGGAATCTGCGGATCTGCGCAGGATCACTGGCAGTTGTTTTCCATTTTCAGTACGGCGCGGTACAAGTTTGGGCGGAGCGGGACTCTCGCCGTCTGTTTGGACGTGAGCTTGGTTCTTTGGTTTTTATGGCTCTTGATCCTGGGAGCCCTGCCTTGCCGAGCCCTTGCGCCCTCGGACTATTACAACCATATAGTGTTCGACAACAGCATCACGCCTGACTACTACTATTACAGCAGTGGGCGATCGGTGTTTCCCAGCACGGTACAGCTGATATCGGGAGGGCTGCCCGTCGACACCAAGACTTTTTTTACCCCTCCTAACGCACTGCGCCTGCAATGGCGTTCGGTAAAAGGTGGAAGCTGGGAGACGGAAGTACGCGCGGTCAGTATGCGCAACCGGTCTCCCGATTTCCGCGGTGACACGCTTTACATGTGGTGCTACTCGCCTGAACCGATCCCTGCCTCCGACCTGCCGGTAATTCAGTTGGAGGATGAAGAACACGATTTCACAGCGCCGCTGAAGCTAGACGGCATGACCGGCGACTTGGCGGCCAAACGCTGGGTGCAGCTTCGCCTTGCACTCGACAAGTTTGCGACTGCTTCCATTCATCCTTTTCAACCGCGCAAACTGCACAGCGTGCACTTCGGCCAGAACACATCAGATGACACGCCGCGGACCTTAATCATCGACGAGATCAAAATCGACGACAGGAGCGCGGCTTCGCCGGTCTCGCCCGAGATAAGGAATCCCCTGCCGCCGCCGCAAAACGTGCAGGCTAAAGGCTACGACCGGCACATAGACGTGAGATGGGACCCAGTTGAGGACAACGATCTGCAAAGCTATGCGATCTACCGCTCCATGGGAGGGCACAACTTTCAGCCCGTCGGTATTCAGACCGCTGGCATCAATCGCTACACCGATTTTCTGGGGCGGTCGGGGGTGACGGCCGCTTATCGGATCAGGGCCGTCGACCGCGCTTACCGCCAATCCGCCTTTTCCAGCGTGGCAAGCTCTTCGACCAGAGAGTTATCCGACGACGAACTGCTCACCATGTTGCAGGAAGCCTGTTTTCGCTATTACTGGGAGGGGGCTCATCCCATCGCCGGAGCAACGATGGAAAACATTCCCGGAGATGACCGAATCGTCCCGACGGGCGCCACCGGATTTGGCATCATGGCACTCGTTGTAGGAGTTGATCGCGGTTTCATCACTCGCGAGCAAGGCATCCAACGCCTCACGCAAATCTTGGACTTCCTCGAAAAGGTGCCACGCTACCACGGTGCTTGGCCCCACTTCTTGAACGGATACACGGCACAAAGCATGTTGGTTTTTGGCATGTTTGATAACGGCGGAGATCTGGTGGAGACATCATTTCTGATGGAAGGGTTGTTGACCGCCCGCCAATACTTCAAGGGAGCCAGTGCAGATGAGCAGGGTCTCTATCGGAGAATTACCCAACTCTGGGAGGCCGTGGAGTGGGACTGGTACCGGCGCTCCCCGCAAGATGACGCCCTGCTATGGCATTGGTCTCCGCAGTGGTCCTGGTATATCGATCACCGGCTCACCGGATTCAACGAAACCATGATCACTTATCTGCTGGCGATTGCGTCGCCTACGCACGCCGTTCCGGCCGATCTTTACTACACGGGATGGGCGGGCCAGTCACGGGCCGCGATTGCCTATCGCAGCGGATGGTCTGGCTCAACCGAAGGAGATCAGTATCGAAACGGCCATACTTACTACGGCATCAAGCTCGACGTGGGCGTGGGCACCGGCGGGCCGCTGTTCTTCACGCAATACTCGTTCATGGGCTTCGATTCCCGCGGCATCCACGACCGGTACACGGATTACTTTGAGAACAATCGCAATATAGCGCTCATTAATCTAGCGTATTGTGAGGCAAACCCTGGACACTTCCAAGGCTACGGGCCGCAGGATTGGGGACTGACGGCAAGCGATGACCAGTTGGGCTATCTCGCCCACGCTCCCAATCTGGCGAGCGACGACGGCACGATTACTCCAACGGGCGCGCTCTCTTCGTTTCCCTATACACCCGAAGCCTCGATGGCTGCCCTCAAGTTCTTTTATCGGGAACTAGGCGACCGGCTCTGGGGTGTATACGGTCCGCGCGATGCTTTCAATCTCGGTCGAAATTGGTTCTCTCCCACCTATATGGGCCTCGACCAGGCTCCGATTGTGGTCATGGTGGAGAACCACCGCACTGGCCTCATCTGGAAAATGTTTATGTCCAATCCGGAAATTCAGCCTATGTTAGATAAGATTGGGTTCCAGCACGATAAAGCTGCAAACACTGCCGGCACGACGCGCTAGCCGAACATTTCTTTCCTGTCCCTCGCTCTAACGGGCAGAATCTCCGGTCATTTTCCCGACAACCTTTGCTTCGATCATGTCATCTGAACCGCCGCCTCAACAAGGCGGGATTTCTTCGGCTAGAGGGCCAAATGGCTGGGATTCGCTCGCCTCCGCCTTTGTAAGGGTCATCGACTTAGTGAGTGCGCCGTTACCAATCGAAGGAGCCTCTATGCCGCATCGAACCTTGCCCGTAATCCTAGTGTTGGCAATCACATTCTTTGTTGGAGCTGCACAGGCTCAGTTTCGCGGTTCCCTCCGCGGAACGGTTACTGATCCCCAGGGCGAAGCGGTTTCTGGCGCGACCGTGACTCTAACGGACACCGCAACAAACAAAACCCTAGGGGCTACGTCCGACGCCAACGGCATTTACGAATTCAACGCGCTCGCGCCTGACCCCTACCAGCTTACCGTGGAGCACGAAGGGTTCACCAAGAAGGTGCTGGAGCAAGTGCAGATCATCCCCGAGCAGCCCAATTCACTGAACTTGCAGTTGGAGGTGGGCAAAGTCCAAATGACTGTAACCGTTTCAGGGACAACCCAGGCGCTGGACACCGAGACGGCCACACTGAGTGGCACGATCAACAGTAACCAGATCCAGAATATGCCGTCGTTCGGACGGGACGTTAGCAAGCTAACGGTGCTGGCTCCCGGTGTGTTCGGTGATAATGCGCAGGGAAGTGGCGGCGGCTCCGAAAGCATTCCCGGCACTGGGTCCCAGCCAGTGGCGTCGGCGGGTAACACCGGAATCTTTGCCACCGAAAACCTTTCGCCGATCCTTAGCAGCGGCAACCAGGCTCAGAACAACGGCATTTCGATTGACGGTATCAGCACCACCAGCGCCGTCTGGGGCGGATCCACCGTCGTTACGCCATCTGAAGATTCCGTCGATAGCGTAAAAATCGTCTCCAATAGCTATGACGCCGAGAATAGCCGCTTTAGTGGCGCTCAGATACAAATCATTTCCAAGAGCGGCGCCAACCAGGTCCATGGCAGTCTTTTCTTCGCCATGCACCGTCCCAATTTGAACGCTACTCAGCGATACAACGGCCATAACCAGAAGGACCTTAGAGATCCATACTTTTTTGATCAGTTCGGCGGCAGCGTTGGCGGCCCCATCTTGAAAAATAAGGTCTTTGCTTTCTTCAACTATGAGACAGTTCGCACTCCCGCTAGCGTACCCGTGCAAGCAAATGGATGGTATGATACGGCGGCCTTTGACGCTCTGGCATCTGCAGCCGGACCCATCGCCAATACCTACCTCACCTTTCCTGGTTCCGGCGTTATTGCAACCGGCATCAATCCTTCTACATGCACCGATGCCGGCCTCGCCGAAGGGGTAAACTGCGTAACGATTCCGGGCCAAGGGCTGAATATCGGAACGCCCCTGACCGCGGGGGTAGGCACCCAAGACCTCGGCTGGACCCAACCCACGAACCCCGGCTGCGGTGGGGCGGGCACCGGCTGCGGAACGACTGGGAGCCCCCTAGGCACTACGGCCGACATTGCGAACTTCCAAACCGTTTCCAGCTCCAGCTCAACCCACGTGCAGTACAACGGGCGCCTCGACGCCAATATCACGCCTAAAGATAGCCTCGCCTTTGCGATCTATTGGGTGCCACAGTCATTCAGCTACCTCAACGGCCCGGCCCGCGCGTATAACCTCTTTCATTACACTCAAATCAATGACGCGTTCTCCGTAGTCTGGAACCACACCATCTCCTCGAGCTTCCTCAACGAAGCTCGGGTGAACGCAGCCGGATGGCGCTGGAATCAGATCGCATCCAACCCTCAGTCGCCGGTTGGACTTCCTACGGATTCCATTCAGACAATCGGCAGCATTACTCCAAAATCCTTTGGACCTAATGTTGGCAGCATCTACGACCAGTGGACGTATACCTACAAAGATGTGGCCACCAAGATTATCGGCCGCCACACCATTAAATTTGGCGGCGACCTCACGCGGCTCTCCTACCTGCAGAATTGTGCCGGCTGCGGCATTCCAAGTTACAGTTTCTTCAACCTGTGGGACTTCCTCAACGATGCGCCGGCCACCGAATTCGAGCAGGTCAACCCCACTAACGGAGCCCCGTCGACGCTTCGCCAGGACGACCGCGAGAATCTGTGGGGCCTTTTTGTTCAGGATGACTACAAACTACGAAGGAACCTGACCGTAAATCTCGGCGTGCGCTACTCTTACTTTAGTCCGCTCTCCTCCAAAGAGGGCAACATGTTTGTGGCTACGCCGGGCGCGGGGTCGGCTTACTTGACCGGCCTCACGATACATAAGGGAAATTCCTGGAACTCGCAGAAGACTAACTTCGGGCCCGAGATAGGCTTTGCCTGGAGTCCGGGTCAATTCCACGACAGGATCGTAATCCGCGGCGGTTACGGTCTGAACTACAACCAGGAAGAAATTGCCATTTCGAGCAGCATCGTCAACAATCCTGGGTTGGTCGTCACTCCCTTCTTGAGCAGCGCCTCACCGTCATCAATAAATCCTGACATAATTTATGGCATTTCGACCAACGTGCACTCACTGTTCGGGTATCCGGCAAACCCGCACCTGATTACAACTTTAGGCCCGAATGGATTGCCTCCTGCGGGCTCGGCGGCGGTTGGCGTGCAAATCTTTCCCAATACTCTTCCCACGATGTACGTTGAACACTACTCGCTAGACATCCAGAACGATCTGGGACACAACTGGATCATGTCGTTGGGATATCTCGGGACCTTATCGCATCACTTCTTTTTCAACGAGAACCCGAACGCTGCCCCCGTGGCCGACGGCTTCGCCCTGAACCAGCAGATCAATGGCGGGAACTACTGGGCCGTTAATGACAAGGCCAACTACAACGCCTTGCTGGCTGAAGTGAAGCATCAGTTCTCGCACGGTTTTATGTCCGATGCTCAATTCACCTGGTCCAAGAGCCTGGACGACAGTTCCGGGCCGTACGCCGAACAAGACTATCCCTATAACCCAAGCCTGAATTACGGACCCTCGGATTACAACGTCGGCAAGGCGTTCAAGCTTTATAGCATGTGGCAGCCGGTCCTCTTCCGCGCGAGCAGGAGTTGGATGGAAAAAGTCGCTGGGGGCTGGACGCTCAGCGGCATCTTCTATTGGCACTCCGGGTTTCCCTGGACTCCTACGGCGAGTGTGCCGAGCGGAGACCTCTATTGCGGCAGTTGCGGGTATAATTCACTGCCTGCCCTCTATCTGGGCGGCGCGGGCAACAGCACCAGCAACAATACCTTCAAGGGCCCCGCCGCTGGCGGACCCAATTTGAACTATCCGCTGGGCGGCACGGCGTATTTCGCGGCGCCAGCCTTTCCGCCCCCATACACATGTAGCCCTACTACCCCTAGCATCTGCCAGTTCGGAAGCGCGCTGCCGCAGGTCGCGCGTCGCAACTTCCTCACCGGTCCTGGATACAGGGACGTGGATATGACGCTGGCCAAGAGTTTTGGCCTGCCTCACGGTCCTGTACTCGGCGAAAACGCCAAACTTGAGTTGCGAATGGATGTCTTCAACGTGTTCAACAATTTGAACTTCAACCCCGGCAGCATCTCGAACAACATCAACAACTCGAACTTCGGCGTGGCTCAGTCAGCTCTTGCTGCCCGTGTGCTCGCATTGACGGCGCGATTCAGCTTCTAACGGCGCTCTTCTGAGCTCGCGCCAGTATGGCGTGCTCCTCTTGCGCGTTAGAGGGAGCGAGCGCGCGATTGTTCGTTCCGGGCAATCCCACCGTACTGATAGCGCCGTCTGCGACAAACCCTGAAATGACTTTCAGCATCTTTTATGGGGATTGTCGGGTTGGAATGATAATGTTACGAGACTGCGACATTCTCCGGCACTTCGTCCATCTGGCATTGGAAGGTCTTCGAAAGGGGCAGCACCCAAGCGCAGCTCAACGGAATTTACCAGTTTCACTCCGGCTTCCCTTGGACCCCGGTGGCTACCAATATTTGCGCTGTACTCGGAGCGAGTACCTGTTTTAATCCGATTAGGCCAATCGCCTACAACGGCTGCGCCGGAGACAACCACGACACGTCCGCCTTTCTCCCTCCCACCTCCACTAATTCCCTGCCCTGGCCAATGTTACGGCCGCCAATCCACTCAACCCTTACTTCACGCTGCAGACAACAGGCACCGCCCAGGACTTCCCAGGGATTGGGCGGAATAGTTTCCTGCGGCCCCAGGTATCAAGACATCGATCTGACCGTCGCGAAGGAATTTGGGTTGCCTGAGACGAGGGTCTTCGAAAAGGGGAAAATTCACGCTGCCTCGGCCCCAATTTTTCTTAGACGGGGCAGGACTTCCCTGCCATAAAATTCGATCGCTCGTCTCTGATCCCGTTGGCCGGAATGTATATGGACACCGGTCGCGCCGCTTGCAAACAGGTCAGAGAGGACTTTCACGTGAACGTCTGGATCGGTCCCCACAGGCCATCCTTCAGTCACTTTTTCCAGAGGAATTTCCGCGTCGGCTCGCTCTTGGATCGTTTTCGGATCGCGAATATTGAAGTAGGGCTTCCATGCCTTCGGGCCGAAGCGCCACAGCTCCGCTGCTTCTTCCGCTTCTTTCTTACCTCCGACCACAACATACTGTTCGATGAACACCGGCATCCGGGACAGGTCTTTGCCGGCGTCAGACGCTCCCCTTTGGAATTCTGACTTGTGTTCCTTCCAGGTTTTGGGATCGGTGATGAGCCCATCCGCGAACTGGCCACAACGACGCATCGCCTTCGGACCATTCCCCGCCATCATGAGAGGAATAGGCTTTGACGGCGGATCGTAGAGTCGGGCATTGACCTTGTAGTACCTGCCAGCGTGATCGATCTGTTGACCGCGCCAAAGCTGGCGAATGATCTCCGCAGCTTCCACAAGACGCTCGGAGCGCTCGGGCCATTCAGGCCAGGAACCAACCGCCGCCTCTTCATTCAGAGCTTCGCCTGAACCAATGCCGAGGAAAATACGCCCGGGATAAAGAAGACCCAAAGACGCGAAGCCTTCGGCCACGACGCCTGGGTTATAACGAAATGTCGGACAGGTCACGGTTGTCCCCATGCGGATACGTTTCGTGCGCTGACCGATGGCACTCATCGTGACCCATGCTTGACCCGAATGTCCTTCGTTTACCTGCCACGGCTGAAAATGATCACTAACCGCGAGGAGATCAAATCCAGCCTGATCTGCAGCGACGCCAAGCTCGACGAGTTCCGGCACTGGAAATTGTTCGTGCGCCAGTTGAAAACCAATCTGCCGAGTGAGCCACGAAGACTCGATTCGATCCTGTGTATTCATATTTCCCTGAGCCTCCTGTGCCGGCGTATTCCCTGATTTTTCCCCGGTCCCTGCATCTATAGCTGCTTGAAGAATGCCTTCAAACCTCGTCGCTCCAAGAAAAGAGATCGCTGCCTTCAACAAACTACGACGATTGATAAAACCCAAGCGGTGCTCTCGCAATGGGGCTGGCAAATCTTTCATAACGCCGTCAGAACTTAGAGGGCATAGAGGAGACGAAATGTTGGCTCAAAGAGTTCTAGACCCTGGCCTCTAAGGCATGGGCGTTTTCCCAGCAGGCTGTCGCGCATGAGGGCAAAGGTTGTAGCGTGCCCGAGGAATGGGGCCAACTCAAGGGCGTTACAGACAGGTCCGTTGCCTTCGAAGATCCCTCAGGAAACATATGGATACTTGACCTCGGTCCCTGTATGAAAGGCGAGACTCAGATCATTTCGAGGGTCAGCCGACCCTAGGCTCAGACGTTTAACGCGTGAATTCCAGTTTTCAGATCGCAGGGTGAGCGCTGAACTCCTGAACTGCATTCGGGAGGTTAGTGTCCTCGTGTTTGCCTTTCCATGCGAGCTTCCATGAGTAAACCTTATCCGCGCCCTGAGCTCTCAACGGAGAGAGCGGGTTCACCGACCGAAAGTCCGTCACGGGTAAGAGGGCGGCGATTTCACCTTGTGTAGGCCCATTAGGGGAGACGTTTACGCGAAGTATTCCGCTGTGCCGGCGCGGAGCTCGAACCACTCTTCCTTCTCATCTGACCTTCCTCGTCTCGGAGTTGATGCGGCGACTGCGATCGGGGTTTCTCATTTCATGCGGACGCCAAGAAGAATCCTTGGCGTCTGCATGCTGTTTGAAGCTCTTCTGGCTTTTACGGCTGAGGCGCGACATTTATGCCACATCTTTTCGGGCTGGCGGATGTGCGATCTCCGCAGCCCGCTGGTTGATGCCGGTTTCGGCGATGGACGTTAGTTTTTCGTCGGCCGCCTTTTCCTCTTCCAGCGTTTGTTCCAGCAGACCAGCCGCCTCTTCGTGTCCCATTGCTTTGGCCCAAGCAATTAATGACCCGTAGGCCGCCATCTCATAATGCTCAGCGCGCTGACCACCGGCGATAAGGCAGGCATCCATGGCAGTCTCTTCAAAGTCTTCATCCATGACATTCTTGCCTTCTTCGATGATTCCGGCAATCCCGTCACAATGCTTGCCGCTCGGCTTTCCGCCGATACTTTCGAAAACCTGTTCCAAGCGCGTCACGTGATTTTGGGTTTCTGTAAGGTGGCTGTCGAATGCCGATTTCAGCTTCTGCGATCTAGCCTTCTTAGCCATTTTCGTCAACGCCTTGATCAGTTGCTTCTCGGCATCGTAGGCGTCCCGCAATTCGTCGATGAAAGCGTCGTGTAACGTCTTGTGTTTTGGCATATCGCTCCTTAATTAGTGATTGATCTAGGCCCCCTAAAGCCGCGGCCGAAAGTCCTTTAAGATCTGGCATTTTCCATGAACCCGCGGTTGCAGGAGCGGCGGGCGGCTCAGACCGCTGACAGTGGTTTTGGCTTGGCTTCTTGAGAAACATATGGGAGCTTGAAATTCTTTCTTAGAAATATTGCAGTGTGTGTGAAGGGTCAATACACGCATACAGGTATTCGCATCCAAGAATTACCGCACCACGGTGGGCGGATCAGAAAGCCTCGTTGCGAGATGGGAAACTCGCAGACATTCAGCGGCCCGAAGACGTAAAGAAGGAGATGCTAAGGTCGCCGTCTCCCACTTGCAGTCGGCCGCGTAGGTTGCGGGGTAGATCGGCCAAAGACCTTGATGAGGAGGACGATGCGCCTTGCAAGCAAAGCGCTGTGAAATGTCTGATCGGCAACTTTTCGTCTCTCGGCTAAGACAAATGAGATTGCCCCGTACATGGAAAACCCGATGTGTGGTTGTCTTCAAGTCGCCTAATACTGTGATTCTAATGTGGACGAAATCGCGAGAATGATCCCGTGCGCCTAAAGAAGCCGGCGACAGCAGCCCTACAGGCGGAAGAGTTGAGCCCCGGGGAGTCCTCACCTCCCAATCGAGAGCTAAGCCACACGTCCGAGGCTCAAGAACTGCCCTTGACTGCCGCAGTTATTGAAGAGGCAGAGATTCTGCATGCTTCGATTCGAGCTGGTTCTGTCGCCCAGATTGTCATAGCAGGTGTCGCCGTCATTGGCGTTCTGTATTTGTTGAAACTTGTAATGGTTACGACTCTAGTGGCCATTCTGCTTGCATTCGTTTTGGAACCATTGGTGGGTTGGCTCGGTCGAATCCGTCTTCCTCGGCCTGTTGGCGCTCTAGTCGCAGTGACGCTCTTGATATGCCTGGCTGGAAATCTTACTTTTTTCTTCTACAACCGCGCGGTCGGCTTCGCGATTCAATTGCCACAATATTCGGAAAAGATACGCGACAATCTTGCGAGTTTTCGCGCACAGACCACCAGGATCGAAGACAGCACTCGTTCTGTCTTTACCCCGCCCAAGCCGGGTAAACAGCCGCTGCCCGTTGAAGTCCAAGAGGCCCCGGGCCTATCCAAGGTGATTTCGGCAGGTACCGGAACACTGGGAGAAGTTGTACTGGCGATCTCATTCGTACCCTTTCTGGTCTATTTCATGCTTACCTGGAAAGATCATATGCTGTCAGCGACAGTGCGGTTGTTCCCAAAAGAGCACCGCCTCATCGCACACCGCACGGTTGGCAGGATCTCGGCGATGATCCGCAGCTTCATTGTGGGCAACATGCTGATCGGCGTTGTAGCCGCCGCGATCAGCACGGTTGTGTTCTGGTCTCTGGGCATTCCTTATTTCTATTTTCTGGGAGTGATTAGCGGTTTCGTGAGCCTGATTCCATATCTTGGAGTGTTCTTGGCTCTACTGCCTCCGCTGGCCGGAGGTATTGGAATCGTAGACAAGACCAGGATTGCGATAATCCTGCTCTCCGTAGTTGGTTTGCATGTTGTCACCATGAACATTCTCTACCCGAAAATCGTAGGGAAGCGTCTGCGGTTAAATCCGCTAGTGGTGACTCTATCGCTGTTCTTCTGGGCGTGGATTTGGGGAGCAATGGGTCTGATATTGGCTGTGCCTCTGGTGGGAGCGACCAAAATCATCTGCGACTACGTCGATTCCCTTCGTGGACTGGGCGACTGGTTGGGAGTGAGCGCAGAACACGAAAGTTAGCAACTGTTTCCTGGGTTGATCTCATCTGACTCCGGTGCGCGGGTCCGAAGCACTTGAGATCGGAGGAGGCTCATGAGTATCTGGACAGTACTATTCGTCGTCCTATTAGTTGCGTGGCTTGGCGGCTTTATGGTGTTCCACGTTGCCGGCGGACTGATCCATCTCTTATTGCTGTTCGCTGTCATTTCGCTCATATTGCACTTCCTTATAGGCTCACGCACCACCTGACCACGAGTGCTTAATCCTAGCGCGCATTGTTTGGAGAATCTGCGCGTCGCGTGAGGCACAGAAATGGATCTAAAACAGCGATCAAGCAGCTTGTCAGAGACGCGAGGTGGAGTTGCGATTTCTCATCTGATCGGGGCAACTTTCCTGGTTATTTCTTGTGTCGCGCCCTTCTCGCAAAGCACATCGGGTAACCGCGCATGGAGGTAGTCGGCCTCGGGATGTGCCTCAATGGCGCGTTTGTAGCTCGGGATCGCATCAGCGAACCTGCCACTTTTCAAGAAAATGTAGGCGAGTCCTTCCAAGGAACTTGGATTTTGCCGAAGGTTGGCCTCGGTGACATCAATAGCCTCTGAGTAACACCCCAGTTCGCAAAAAGCAGAACTCATGGCCCAATATCCAATTTCCTCGTCGGGAAGAAGTTGCCTCAGCTTTCTGCCGGTTTCAAGCGCTTCCTGCCAGCGACCCAGTTCAGCGTAAACGACGCCGATTTGCACGTAAGCATCGGGATCGTCAGGGCTAATGCGAATTGCCTCGTTTAGAGCGTCGGGCAGCAGCTTCGAGCTGTCCCAGTGTCTTGAAGTATGGCGGGGTGGATTTTAGAATGGCTCCTCAGGTAGGACTCGAACCTACAACCCTTCGGTTAACAGCCGAATGCTCTGCCATTGAGCTACTGAGGCGCGTGGTGAAGTGCGCGGTGCGCGCG
>Ga0209169_10001603_pt1 | contig 13782 bp, 12 predicted proteins | sample HubBroMetageWRM4_FD_188346 | JGI IMG/M metagenome (GOLD analysis project Ga0209169, IMG submission 188346) | Warmed soil microbial communities from the Hubbard Brook experimental Forest, New Hampshire - Hubbard Brook CCASE Soil Metagenome WRM 4... | ecosystem: Environmental > Terrestrial > Soil... | reverse complement strand
CGGACCCATCTTGCCCAGGTGGCGGAACTGGTAGACGCGCTGGTTTCAGGTACCAGTGGAGCAATTCGTGGAGGTTCGAGTCCTCTCCTGGGCACCACCGCATCAAAACGCTTTAAAAGCTCGCGGAGCGTCCGTCCCCGGCTTTCCGGACATCCGCGGCGCTGCGAGGCGGTGGTCTCTAGACCGCGAGCAGCCCTAGAATTCTCGCGTCAAGGCTCCACGGTCCTGGCCCACCCAGCATCACGACGGTCAGCCCGATGCAGTAGAGCGCTTCGGGGACGTAGAGCAGGTCGCCGAGCCAATCGGCGCGATCGATTGGCTGCCATGCACGTATCCGCTTGAAGGCGTCGAGCGAAAGGGCCCCGGCGCAAACCACGAACAACCCGAACGCCGCGAGCACGGACAATAAACCAACGATGAGCGCCAATCCCCCGCTGAACTCCACGCTGGGGACCAACCATTGCATGACCGGCAGGCCGTGCACGCCGTCGTCTCGCAACGTACTGGTCAGCGCCGCGTGCCGGGAAGCGTTAAATAGCTTGTGGTAACCGCTGATCGCGAAGAACACCCCGAGCGCCACGCGATTGACCGTCAGCGCGGCATTGGGAACTTGCGCGCCTTGTATGATGAAGAATAGATGCACGGCTAGAGTCCTCCCCCTGTAGCGCCCGGTCAGGCCAATCGAGCGGATGTCCTTCCCGGACTTCCAGGACTGCTCTGACTTCCGGGACTTCCGGGACTTTCTTGATTCTTCGGGCCGTCCATACTGACGACCCATTTCTTGCGCGACTCGCCGGGCTCGAATGGACCCGCGAAGTATTGCGTCTCGTGAGCAACCTTGACTCCGCTGAACTCCATGATGCTCACGGTGTAGAAGGGTTGGCCATCGTAGGTCAGGACAAATTCAGTAACCCACAACTCGCCGCCCCCGATGATTCGATCAACCACAAAGCGCTTCCGATTCGGCTGCACGGTCCGGCTGATCTGAATGTTTTGCCGGCCGATGATTCGCTCGCGGGATTGCGGATAATCCAGCACCGCATCATCGAGATAGATGTCGTGCTCGGTCGAAAAATCGCCGGAGTTGGATGCCGCCCAATGCTGATTAAGTGCCTCGCGTATTTCTTGATCTCTCATGCGATGCTCCTCATTTCCGCATACCGGCAATCGACGAGACAGCGGCCACAGTCAATCGTAGAACGCGGGGATTAGCTTCAGCTTGTCCGTTTGGCTTTTATCATGATTGATGAAGAACGTCGCCTTATAGGTTGCGATCAACTGCCTGGCCCTCGCCATTGACGCGATTGATTCTGGCTTGCTGGTGTTGAGCGACGGGACGATGTTCTTCTTGAAATTCTCTTCCAGATGAACCACGTCGCCCGACAGCAGGATGAAGCCGGACTTCCTCAGATGGACCAGCAATGACTGGTGGCCGGGGGTGTGCCCTGGCGTGGAAACCAAAGTGACGCTGCCATCGCCGAATACATCCGTATCACCGTCAATGAGCTGAAGCTTCTTCGGCGTGCCCATGAGCTTGCGCGCCAACGCCATCAAATGATTGACGTTGTCGTTCGGCCCGTCGGCGGAATGTATCCAACTATACTCAGCTCGCTGCATCAGAATGGTGGAGTTGGGGAACAAGCCCATGTTGCCTATATGGTCTCCGTGGGTATGCGATATCGCAACGCGACCGATGTCGCCGGGCTTCAGTCCGATTTCGGCAAGTTGATCTGTCAGTGACTTGTCAAGGTGATAGACAATCAATTTCGGTAGCGTGGACCAACCTCGCGGGTCGTTGAGCGAAGATTCGGGAACTCCGGTATCCCACAGCAGCCACTCGCTTCCATGCTTGATCAGCCAACAGGTAGACGAGAATTCGATATCGCGTCCGACGTTTTCGCCCGGTGTCCACACCGACTCGTCGTTGGCGAGCGAATGACCACAATCCAACCGATACAGTTTTTCAGCGACGCTCGCGTTATTAGGATCCGGTAGTTGCGAGGCGCCGGCAACTCTCGTACCTACCATCATGAGAATGACTGCAAGCGTGCCCAATGATGCTGTTAGCTTTATTGTCTCCAACACGACGCCTCCTCGCATGGGAAACACCATGCACATCCGATATTTAGCGCGCCGCAGCCAAACGATGCCATTGCACCAAGGTATCTACCCCGGATGACAATGGCGTTCGTCTTTGCGCTCGCGGACTAAGCCCGATCTTAGGAGCCGAACCATTCCGGATATCAAAGCAGTAGACTGCGTCTCATGAGCGATCGCAAATTCGACCTCGTCCTGTACGGAGCCTCGGGATTCACCGGTCGGCAGACGGTCGAGTATTGCAAACGATTCGCACCGGCGGGCTTATCCTGGGCGATCGCAGGTCGAAATCGCGCCAAGCTCGATAGCGTCAATTTGGCGGGCGCTGGTGTGCTGGTTGCGGACGCCCAGGATGAGAATGCGCTGGATAATCTGGCACGACAGGCCCGGGTCGTCGCCAGCACCGCCGGACCTTTCGGTCTGTACGGCACAAAACTGGTCGACGCATGCGTGCGCAACCGTACTCATTATTGCGATATCACCGGCGAGACCCCCTGGATCCGTCAGCAGATCGATCGGCATCACGCGCAAGCCGCTGCCGACGGGACGCGGATCGTGCCGGGCTGCGGATTCGATTCGATCCCCTCGGATTTCGGTGCATGGCTCACTTACCGGCACGTGCGCGAGGCACTGCACTCCGATACCTCGAGCATGTCCGCATATTTTCGGGTCGGCGGCGGCATCAATGGCGGAACGCTGGCCTCGCTGTTCCATATGCTGGAGACGAACCAGCTCGTTGTTTCACGGGACCCCTTTCTATTGGATCCCGATCCGGCCGCACATACGCCGGAGGACCGCAGCCGCAATGCCGACCCCACCGGCATTCGCTACGACGCGTCCTTCGAGAAATGGGTGGCGCCGTTTCTCATGGGATCGATCAATACGCGCGTCGTGCGTCGCACCCAGGCGCTCCTCGGTACCCGATTCGATTATCAAGAATATTCCCGCTACGGGAGCTCCCGAACTGCACGCACCGTGATGATCGGCGGCAAGGTGTTCGAATCGATCGCGGCATCGGGATTCGGGCGCCGCATTCTCAAACGGCTGCTGCCGAAACCCGGCGAGGGGCCATCGGAAAAGGTCATGAACGGGGGCTTCTTCGAATGCGAGTTCATCGCCACGGATAAAAACGACGGCCGCGTACGCGGAGTCTTGAAAGGACAAGGTGATGCGGGCAACCGCATCACGGTCAAGTGCTTGTGCGAGTCGGCGTTCCTGTTGGCCGACTTAGATTTGGCGAACAGGGTGGCCAAGCCGTTTGCCGGCGGCGGCGTGCTCACGCCCGTGACCGGCTTGGGAGAAGATTTGGTGGGCCGTCTGTCAAAGGCCGGGATCACCTTCGATATCGTCCAGCCCTGATGACTGCAGCGCCGTACACTGACGCGTCGCGCCGCGGTTTGTCACGGGCGCGTGGCGCGGCGCCTGATCACTGGCGCGTGGCGCGCCGAATCCCCGAGGTGGTCAAGAACTTCTCATCCGCGACGCGCACCAGGTCGCGCCCTTCATTCTTCGCCAAATAGAGTGCGGCATCGGCACGCGCGATGAGTTCATCCAGCGAGCGCACTTGCTTCTCGCGTACCGCCAACCCGGCGCTCAAGCTGACGCGCAGACCCGCGCCCGACGGCGGTAAATTAATGCCGAATACCAGGGTACGCAGCCGTTCGAGCGTCGCCATCGCGACATCCGAGGTTGCGTCCGGCATGATCAACAGGAATTCCTCACCACCCCACCGGCCGAGCACATCGCAGGCCCGAACCGACTCGCGGCCCAGGCGTGCGAACTCGCGCAGCACATAGTCGCCGGTCGCATGCCCGCAGCGATCGTTGATGAACTTGAAGTGGTCCATGTCGATGATCGCGACGGTGAGCGGCTTCTCCGCCGCGGTCGCTGCCGCGAGCGCGTCGGTCGCCAGTTCCGCCGTGCGGCGCCGGTTCGGCAATCCGGTCAGGCCGTCCAGGCTCGCCAAGCGCACGAGCTGTTGCCGGAAACGCAGGTTGGTGACCAGGAAGTAAATCAGCAGCGCGATCACCAGCACCGCGGATACGGCGGCAATCGCGTTCCAGCGCAATTGCTGCGCCTGGCGTTGCGACTGTTCGTGCGACAGATCCAATTCGCGCTTCAATAGCGCATTGCGTTCAATCTCGCGATCCGTCTCGAAGCGAGCGCGCAAGGCCACCGCCTGCTTGGTGCGGTCCGCGTCATTGGTCGCCACGTAGCGGCGCATGTATTCGGCCAGATCGTTGTACGCGTCTCGATAGTTATGCAGCGCTGCATTGGTGCGCGCGCGCCATTGATACAACGAGGCGACGCGCAACGGCAGCACGTCGGTGCCGCTGTGATCGAGCACCTCGTTCAACGTGGCCAGTGCCTTTTCCGGATGACCTTCCGCCAGGTCGATGCGCGCGAGCAGCGCTTCGGTGTCCTTCACCTCGTCCGAAAACCGAGAGGCAATAAAGGTGAACAACGCATTCTCGCAGGATGAGCGCGCCTTGATCAGTTGGCCCAATTCAATGCGCGCCTCGCACATTCGGACATCGGCAAATGCGACCCCTTGGGTATCGTTCAGCATCGCGCTCAACTTGCGCGCATCCTCGAATTCGTCGATCGCCTGTGAGTACTTTTGCATCAGGATCAGAATCCGGCCGCGCAAGAATCGGTCGACCGACAGCGCGAGCGGCGCATGCTGTGCGGTGTCCCAATCGATCGCCTCCTGGTTCAGCGCCAAGGCTTGCGGGTAGTCGCCCATACTGCGCAACACCGTGGCGAGCACTCCCGCGGACAGCACATGCGGCTCAGCGAAGGCCGGCGTAGTGCTGGAGCGATAAGCCTGAGTGAGGCTGCCGATCGCCAGGTCCTCGCGATCCTCTCGGTATTGCAGCAGGCCGCGGCCGATCAACAGGCAAATATCCTCGAGCGATCCACGGTTTTGCACCGCTTGCGCCTCTTCGGTCACCTTGGCGGCGGCTGCGATGCCGGCCTGGTCGTACACATTCTCCGCGTACAGCGACAGCAACATGATGCGCACCGGATCGGTGTTGTCGGTCGCAAATTTCAGTCCCTTAAAAACCGCGTCACGGGCCTTGGATTCCAGCTCGAGGATGCTGTAGGCCTGTGCTTGCACGCTGTACAGCGAAGCGAGGCGCTGCGTGTTGGGCGCGGGGGCTGCGAGTTCAGCCTTCAGAAGGGCGGAGACTTTTCTGAGCGCGGCATTGGCGTCCTGGTCGACGAGCGTTTGCAAAGCCCGGATCGCCGGATCCGCGTTGGGCAGGCAGGCAGCCGCGGCCGGCTGGAATGCAAGCGTCCACGACAGCAACAGCATGGCAAAAATGCCCGCTATTCCCGCTCGGGAAGCACGCCGGCCCGCACACCTGGGATTACACATGATCGCTAGGAAATTACGGGTTTCCCTCCGACGGTTCGTTACCTAATGTCACGGTTTTCAATTTCTGCGCTCGCGGCGCGCAGGGCACACCCTCACGGCCCGCCGAGTGTGATCCACGTCGCATGCAAGGTCGCCGTCCTGCGAACGCGAATGGTGACAAAATCGTGGGAAATGGAGCATATTGGGGATCGCGTAGCACATATATCTCGCCCCGCAACAAAGCATAAAGAAGGATAGGGCCCCTTATGTCATCATTTCTTGATCGCGAGAACACGGTTGCTGGACCTGGTTTTAATCGATTCATGGTTCCGCCCGCCGCCCTTGCGGTGCACCTTTGCATTGGTCAAGCCTATGCTTTTTCTACCTTTAATTTACCGCTAACCAAGCTGCTCGGCATCACCCAATCCGCGCCGGCCGACTGGAATTTGAAGGATGTCGGCTGGATCTTCTCCATCGCCATCGTGTTTCTGGGCGCTTCGGCTGCCATTTTCGGGCGTTGGGTCGAGCGGGTGGGACCGCGCCGATCGATGTTCGTTGCGGCGGTGTGTTTTGCCGGGGGGTTTTTGGTCTCCGCCGTTGGGGTGCACTGGCACCAGTTGTGGATTATTTATCTAGGTTATGGGGTGTTGGGTGGTTGCGGCCTGGGCATCGGCTACATCTCGCCGGTATCGACACTGATCAAGTGGTTTCCGGACCGTCCCGGCATGGCCACGGGCATGGCCATCATGGGGTTCGGCGGCGGCGCGCTCATCGCGGCTCCCCTTTCCGTGATCCTGATGAAACATTTCGCCACCGCGACCTCGAGCGGCGTGCTTGAAACCTTCGTGACCATGGGCGTCATTTATTTCATGTTCATGATGATCGGCGTGATCACCGTCCGGGTACCGGCGGAGGGTTGGAAGCCGGCGGGTTGGGTCCCATCGGCGCATCCGCAACCGCTGGTGACGCAGGCCAATGTGTCGGTCGATGTGGCTTGGCGCACGCCGCAATTCTGGCTGCTGTGGTTCGTGCTCTGTATGAACGTGACCGCGGGTATCGGCGTACTGGGTCAGGCATCGCCGATGATTCAGGAAATGTTCCCCGGCCGCATCACGCCGATTGCCGCCGCCAGTTTTGTCGGCTTGATCAGTCTCTTCAACATGCTCGGCCGATTTTTCTGGGCCAGCACCTCGGACTTCATCGGCCGGCGCAATACCTACATGGTGTTCTTTACACTCGGTATCGTGCTGTACGCGCTGGTGCCCTACTTCGGCCACATCGGCTCGACGCCGCTATTCGTGGCAGCATTTTGCATCATTCTCTCGATGTACGGTGGCGGCTTCGCCACCATCCCGGCGTACCTGCGCGATGTGTTCGGCACCTTCCAGGTCGGCGCGATTCATGGCCGGTTACTGACGGCGTGGTCGGCGGCCGGCGTGTTGGGACCAGTGCTGGTCAATTACATTCGCGCCTATCAGATCGATAACGGTGTGCCCAAGGCGCAGGCCTACTCGGTCACGATGTACATCATGTGCGCGCTGCTGCTCGTCGGCTTCATCTGCAATTTCGCAATGCGTCCGGTCGAGGAAAAATATCATTACAAGGCCCAACCACTCGGGGCATCAGCAACAGGAGGCAAGGCATCATGAACGCGCGGGTCGGATTGCTATGGCTTGTAGTTGGAATTCCGTTATTGTGGGGAGCGTGGAAAACGCTTGAAAATGCTTTGAAATTATTTCAATAACGCGCCGGGCGAACTCCCGGTGAACGGAGTACGCCATGAATATCAACTTGAGTCTTGCGCCCGTGGTCTCGCTGATCGCCGGCATCCTCATTCTTGTCATGCCGAAACTGTTGAACTACATCATCGCCCTGTACTTGATCTTCGTGGGGCTGTTGGGTCTATTCGGCACGGGCGGATCGTTTCATTTCAGATAACGCCGCACGACACCGAGCAACGCCGCGCCCGGTGTCGCCGCACGGCGCTGCGCTGCTTAGATAACGCTGCGCAACGCCGCGCCGTTCGGGCTGCCTAAACCGGTGCAGGCATCCCAGCCCTTGGCCGCCGCAAAGTCACCGTTGTTGCCGGAAGTAATATCGCGCAATGCCGTGGGTGCCTGGTAGAGCTTGGGATTCGCGAGGCCCGTGGGCTTGCCCGACAGTTGGTTTAATCGGGTAAGCAGCGCCGCCCACAAGGGCGCCACCGCGCTCGTGCCGCCGATGACGCTGGCGGTGCCGTCGACTCGAACGTCATAGCCCGTTTCAGGATCAGCATTGCCCGCCACGTCGGGCACGCCGCGCCGTGCGAGGGGTGTACGTGCTCCTTGAGTCGTCACCGCACTCAAGCTCGCCTGCCAGGTGGGTGTCGCGAAGAACGCGCTGACGCCGCCGCCGCTCGCGCCGCCGCTGGTTCCGTCATTCCAAACTACTTCGCCGCTGATGGCGTTCGAACTCGCTCGGAGACTGGTGCCGCCGCAGGCGAGCGCGAAAGAACTCGAGGCGGGGAAATCCACGTGATCGGCGCCATCGGTCACGCCGTCGCTGGAGCCATTGTCTCCCGAGGCAATGCACACCGTAATTCCCATCGAGGTCGCCGCCTGGAAGGCATCGTCCATGGCGGTCATGGCCTGCGATGTCCAGGTGGACTCCGCGCCGCCCCAACTGATGGAAATGACGGACGGCTTATTGGTGGTGTCATGAATAGCCGTGGTGATGGCATCGAGAAAACCCGCATCGGTATTCGGGGCAAAGTACACCGCGATGGTGGCTTGCGGCACAATGGCGCCGACCACTTCGATGTCGAGCATCACCTCGCCATCGGGACCGTTTGCATCGCCCGTGGGCGAATTCTGGGCGTGATCGACCGACACGGCGGTGACCGTCGGCGAGGCGACGCCGAGACCCTGGAAATAGGTGTCCAGGTCCGCGGGGCGAAACCCGCCGCCCAGCTCAATCAGCGCCACGCATTGACCCGCACCGGTTGCGGCCGGAAAGCCATATAGCGCTGCGACCTGGGTCGGCGTGTACGAGGTGTCCGTGCTGGCCGCCGGTCGCACCCGAAAGTGCGCGGCGGCCTGCGGCCGGCTGTCGAGGCCGAGCACGGCCTCGACGACACCGTCGAGCGAACTCGGCAGTTCGATGCTGCCGGTGCGGCCGCGGTAGCTGCAGCTGGCGTGCTGCATGCGCTGCAATTGAACCTTGAAGGCCGCGTTGAATTGCGCCACGGTCCCGGACAGCACCACGGTTCGCCGTGCCGCGTGCTCGAGCACGACAACCAATCCGTGGGCCGCCGCGAAAGTGCGCACCGCGGTCAAATCAGCGGCATCGGCACCGTGCCGAGTCGCAAACTCCTCGCGGGTCAAAAAAGGCAGGCCCGCTTTTCCCGCGGCCAGTTGCGCGACGCGCGCGCGCAGCTCCGCGCCTGCCCGGCGGCGCACGAGCACGGTCACTTCCAGCCGTTCGGTCGGATCCGCCGGCGCAACCACGCGGGCGCCCGGCATGGCAACGCGCTCGCTGCCTTTCAATGCAATGTTGGCCATGATTGCCTCCAGCAAATGGGGAGCGCTTAAGTCTACTCAAGCCAAGATTAATCGCCATGTCGCGGCTTCGCGACCCGCAGAACGTTTTAGGCGCGCGCCTGCAATGGCCGTCGGGCAAACCATCCAAACAACAGAATGCCGCAATAGCAGGCCGCCGGAACGACCAGGGCGTATTTCAGGCCCCACAAATCTGCGGCGTTGCCGGTGACGAGCGGGACGATGGCACCGCCCACGATCGCCATGCAAATCACGCCGGAGCCTTCCGCGGCCCGCTCCCCGAGACCTTCGTTGGCAAGCGTGAAAATGGTCGGGAACATGATGGAGTTGAACAGGCCGATCGCCAGCAGCGACCAAGCGGATACCGCGCCCGACGTGTTGGCCGAGATTGTCAGCAACGCGATCACGACCGCGGCCACGCATGCCAACACCTTGCCGGGCGAAAATAGCCGCAACACATAGGAGCCGATGAATCGCCCCACCATGGCGCCGCCCCAATAAAACTGGATGTGTTTACCGGCGTCCTCGGCGCCCAACCCCAGCGTGTTGGGTTGCATGAGGTAATTGACGATGAGCGAGCCGATCGCCACTTCGCCGCCGACGTACAGAAAGATGCACAACGTGCCGAACGCGAAGCGCGGACGCGTCAACAGATTGAATGCGCGCAGGATCGGTGTGTGCGAGGCCGGCGGCTCGACCAACGCTGTGCGGTACCACCATACCGCCGCGGCGATCACGGCCAACGCGATCGCGAGTCCGAGATAGGTGTGCACGATGACCTGGGTCTCGGTCGTGCGGAATGCATCCAGCGCCGCGCCCGATAGCGTCTTTGGATCCACTTTCGCCAAGCTGCCCAGGATCAGAATCGATCCGACCGTCGGAAAGATGGTCGTGCCGAGTGAATTGAAGGCCTGCGCAAAGGTCAATCGGCTGCTGACCGTGGCAGGCTTGCCCAGCATGGAAATCAGCGGATTGGCCACGACTTGCACGGTGGTAATGCCGGCGGCCAAAACAAACAAGGCCAGCAGAAAGAGGCCGAAAAGGCCTTGCGCCGAGGCAGGAATGAATAGCACGCACCCGGCCGTCATGATCAGAAGTCCGGTGACGGCGGATCGCATATAGCCGATCCGCCGCACCAGCGCAGCGGCGGGGATCGAGATAATGAAGTAGGCGGCGAAGAAGGCGAACTGAATCAACATCACCTCGCCATAGCTCAAGGTGAACAATCCCCGCAGCTTCGGAATCAATACATCGTTCAGGCTGGTGATGCCGCCGAAGGCGAAAAATAAAACAAATACGAACGCCTGCAAACCCGGCGCGTAGGTGGCTTGGACGGACGCGTTCGAGTTACTGGATCCGGCGGAGTGGCTGGATCCGACGTGCATTAGGCGAAGGGATTCTGGCGAATGATGGTCTGCTCCCGATCGGGCCCGGTCGAAATGATGGTGATGGGCACACCCACCAGCTCTTGCAGGCGCTCCAAATATTTTCGGGCATTCACCGGCAACTCATCGTAGCTCGTAATCCCCACCGTGCTCTCCTTCCAGCCGGGCATGTCCTCGTACACCGCCTCGCAGGCGCCGTAGTCGCCCGAGAGCAACGGCGGCGTGGTCGCGATGCCGGCGTCGGTTTCGTAGCCCACGCAAATCCGGATCCTGTCCAGGCCATCCAGCACGTCGAGCTTGGTCACGCACAGCAACGAACAACTGTTATGCACGATGGAACGGCGCAGCGCAACCGCATCGAACCAGCCGCAGCGCCGCCGCCGCCCGGTGACCGAACCGAATTCATGGCCCACCCGGGACAAATACTCGCCCGTGTCATCGAGCAGTTCGGTGGGAAAGGGACCCGCGCCGACGCGTGTGGCGTAGGCCTTGACGATTCCCAGCACCTCGTGCAGCCGCCGCGGTCCGATACCGGAACCGGCCGCCGCACCGCCCGCGGTGGTCGTCGAGGACGTCACGTAAGGATACGTTCCCAAGTCCACGTCGAGCATCGCGCCCTGCGCGCCCTCGAACAGCACATTGCGCCCATCGACGCTCAACTGCTCGAGGATGCCGGCGACATCGGCCACCAATGGCTTCAAGCGTTCGCCCAAGGCCAAGTTCGATTCCAGCACCTGCTGAAAATCGACCGGCGTGGTTTGGAAATAGCGCTGCAGGATGAAGTTGTGATAGTCGAGGATTTCGCCGAGCTTCGCCGCAAAACGCTCGCGATGAAATAAATCGGCGACCCGCAGCGCGCGGCGTGCCACTTTGTCCTCGTAGGCCGGGCCGATGCCGCGCCCGGTCGTGCCGATGGCATTCTCGCCCTGCGACTTCTCGCGCGCCTTGTCGAGCGCCACGTGCGACGACAGGATCAACGGACAGGCCGGACTGACGCGCAGGCGCTCGAATACCGGCACGCCCTGCCCGATCAGCATTTCCGCTTCCTTGAAAAATGCCTCGAGTGACAGCACCACGCCGTTGCCGATGAGGCATTGCACGTGCGCGTGCAGAATTCCAGAAGGAATCAGCGACAGAACGGTTTTTTTGCCGCCGATGACCAGTGTGTGCCCGGCATTGTGGCCGCCTTGAAAGCGCACCACCGCCTGTACCTGATCGGTCAGCAGATCGACGACTTTGCCCTTGCCCTCGTCGCCCCACTGCAAGCCAATGACGACCAGATTTTTACCCATTACGTGCGATCCACAGCAGTGCCAGTCCCGCCACCATGCTGATGAGCCCTCCCCAACGCAGTTGCGACGGCTCGGCCTTCGCCAGTCTCGACATCAGCCGCTGTGCCGCGGCCGGATTGACGAAGGGCACGATTCCCTCGATCACCAGGTATAAAGCGAATGCACCACCCAAATAGCGCGCGAGTTCAGTCCAACCGATATCCATTATGACTTACGGGTTCAGCGCTGCGGCGGTTGCGGCTGCGGTTTGTTGAAATACTTGAAGTAAGCGCTGTCGGGTGCGATCACCAGCATATCGCCCTGGGTACCGATGGCTTCGCGGTACGACTGCATGCTGCGATAGAAGCTGTAGAACTCCGCATTCTTCGAATACGACTTGGCAAACACCTCGCTCGCCGAGGCGTCGCCCTGGCCGCGGGTCTGGGCCGCCTGCCGCGCCGCATCGGCCAGAATCTCGGTTTGCGCCTTGTTGGCTTCGGCACGGATTTTATCCGAGGCCTCCACGCCCTCGGCGCGCAGCTTGGCGGCTTGCGCCTTGAACGTCGAACGCATCCGGTCGAAGACCGAATCCTGCACCTGCTGCGGCAGGTCGATCTTGGTGATGCGCACATCCACCAGTTCGATGCCGAGTTGTTCCGCGAGCGGACGCGCCGTTTTCATCATGGCCTCGGTGAATTCGGCGCGCTCGGCGGTGATGACCTGCTGCAAAGTGCGCTGTGTCACGACGCTCTTGATGCTGTCCTTGACCGTTTCACCCAAGCGGGCATTGGCGACTTCCTCGGTGCCGCCGGTGGTTTCGTAGTAGCGGCGCAGGTTCTGGATGCGCCACTTGACGTAGAAATCCACATTGAGCTGTTCCTGCTCGCGGGTCAGAAAATGCTCCGACGGGTACAGTTGCGTCAGGATGCGCGCATCGTAGCGGTTGACTTCGTTGACCAGCGGAATCTTGAAATGCAGCCCCGGCTGGTAGTTCGATTCGACGATTTCGCCGCCGATCGATTTGATGGCAAGTTCGCCCTCGCTCACCGTAAAGAGACTCGCGCGCACGATCAAAATCGCAGCCACCAACGCCAGCAAGATATAGAGCAGTCGGTTTTGCATCAGCGCACCCCACGTGCGCGGGCGGGATCTTCCACCGGCGTCACCTGGATCTCCGGCAGCCGCGACGAGGGCGCCACGGTCATCGTGTCGTTGGGATTGGAAATCGACTGCGGTCCGGTGGAAATCAATTTGTCCAGCGGCAGGTAGAACAGGCTATTGCCGCTGCCGCCCTTGGTATCGACGATGACCTTGCGCGAATTCTTGTAAACATTTTCCATGGTCTCAAGATACATGCGTTCGCGCGTCACGGCCGGCGCGTGCTCGTACTGGCTCAAGACCTGATCGAATCGCGAGGTCTCGCCCTGCGCGATGGCCAGCACCTGCAACCGGTACGCTTCGGCGTCGAGCAAGTTCTTCGAGGCTTGGCCGCGCGCGCGCGGCACCACATCGTTGCGATAAGTCTCCGCGTCCTGCTGATAGCGCTGGCGGTCTTTGTCCGCCTTGATGGCGTCGCGCTGCGCATCTTGCACCGGTTCCGGAACGATGACATCGCCCAATTTGACGCTGATGATGTTGACGCCCAGATCGTAATTGTCGAGCGTCTTTTGCAACAGCTTCTTGGCGCGGTCGGTGATCGAGGGATCAAAGGCCAGCGCCTTGTCGAGCGAGGCCTGCCCGACCGCTTCGCGCATGGCACTCTCGCTCACCTGCACCAGCGTCTCTTGAACATTGTTGACCTTGAACAAATACTTGCGCGGATCCGGCGTGGTGTATTGCACCGCGGATTTGACCTCGACCAGATTCGTGTCGGCGGTCAACATGCGTGCATCGTCCGTGACGCTCGACTGCTGCGAAACATTGACGATGCGTTTCTGCTCGATCGGCCAGGGCAGATGCCAGTTGTAGCCGGGCCCGGTGGTCTGCGTGTATTTGCCGAAACGCAAAATGACGGCGCGCTCCTGCGCGTCGACCCGGTACAGGCCGCTGCCGATCCAGACCGCGCCGATCAGCACCAAAATACTGCTCAAGCCCTTGCCCAGGCCGGGTGAACCCTGACTGCCGCCGAGACT
>Ga0209169_10001601_pt1 | contig 13789 bp, 8 predicted proteins | sample HubBroMetageWRM4_FD_188346 | JGI IMG/M metagenome (GOLD analysis project Ga0209169, IMG submission 188346) | Warmed soil microbial communities from the Hubbard Brook experimental Forest, New Hampshire - Hubbard Brook CCASE Soil Metagenome WRM 4... | ecosystem: Environmental > Terrestrial > Soil... | reverse complement strand
GGAGCCGGATGCTGCATACGGTGCACTGAGTTTCGAGCGCGGGCAATTGCCGACGTGCTGCTATCGAGATGTGAGTAGTAGCTGGTCGAGCGTGAAAGCGGCGCGGGAGCGCCGCAGTCCAAAGTAGCGCGCTCCTTCCCATTCCCTCCGGGCCATGCGAAAATTTCCGCAGCGTGCCCTCTAAACTATGAGTCGACTTCGCAAATGGTGGCGCCCGGCGGCGTGGGTCGTCGCGATCGTCATCGTTTCGCAGGTCGGCGTGTCACTCCTGGCTCGAACACATCGCGTTCATGGGTATTTGGTCCGGCATCTGGAGCGAGCGTTTGGCCGGCCGGTGGAAGTTGCGCGATTCAGCGTGCTGCTCTTGCCGAGGCCCAGCTTGAGCGCGGAAGAAATCACGGTGGGCGAAGATCCGGCGTTCGGCAACGAGTATTTCCTTCGCGCGGAGCACTTGTCGGCGGGTTTGCGATGGATGGGGTTCTTGCGCGGACGATTCGAGTTTGGAACGTTGTCGCTGAGCCGGCCGAGTTTGAACCTCGTGCGCAATCCGGAAGGGCGTTGGAACCTAGAGCGCTGGCTGCCGCCCGCGAAAATCAACGTGCCGGGCGGGTTGCCGGCGGTTTACAACGTTGCGCGGGCGCTCGGTACGCCGGCGAATCATCTGACGCGGATCGACATTGACGATGGGCGCGTCAATTTCAAAATCATCGATGAGAAGCTGCCGTTTGCATTGACGAGCGTTGCGGGTGTCGTCGAGCAGGTCGCGCCGGGGCGGTGGCAATTGCAGTTGGAAGCGGCTCCGTGGCGAAGCGGCGTTGCGCTGCAAACGGCGGGAACGGTATTTGTCCGCGGGGATGTGGCGGGGACTTCAGCGCGGTTGCAGCCAGCGCAGTTTCACCTGCATTGGTCGGACGGATCACTCGCCGATTTGTTGCGTTTGTTTCGAGGGCGCGACTACGGGATTCGCGGAGAGTTCGCGCTGGATGCGACGGCGAAGAGCGGGAATGGTCCGGTGGCGTCGGCTTCGGCACCTTACGGCGATTGGTCCTTCGAGATACAGGCGCGCGCGACAGAAATTCATCGATGGGATCTCACCGAGCGATCTGACAATCCGCGGATGAACGTGAATCTCGAAGGGCTATTGAATGTCGCGACAGGAAAAGCGATCGCGCATCGCATCGTTGTAGAGACGACGAAGTCGAATCTGCGAGGTACTGCGTCGGCGACGATCAGCGCGAATCCGTCGTGGGAGGTTCGTCTCGATTCGGCGGGCGTGCAGGCGGCGGATTTGTTGAACTGGTATCGCGCGTTTCAGCCGGACGTCGATGACGCGGTGGCTGTGAATCAATATTTCACCGGGGCGATGACGCTGCGCGGGTGGCCGGTGCAGATAACGGACGCGGCGTTTTCGAGCGAAGGAGGGGAAGCGAGGATTCCCGGGATTACCTCGCCGGTGCGAATTGGAGCGATTGCGGGTGGACGGCGTCGCGATACGCTGACGATCGAGCCGTTTCGGGTGGCGTATGCGTCGAACGCGGCGCGTGGGGAGTCAGCGGCGGCGACGGCTACGGGTGCTGCGCCGGCTGGCAAGAGGCGTGCGGCGGGCGAGGCGCGCGGCGCTGTGAATGTTGGATTCACGCATGATTTCGCTCAACGTGCGGGGCACATCAGCGTCGATGGGCATCTCGATCGCGTGGAAGATGCGATTCACGTCGCACAGGCGTTCGGGCGGATGCTCAATCACGGGTGGGAATTGACGGGCGGGGCGACGGCGTCTTTGCGTTGGGATTGGAGTGCCGTGACGCCAAGGCATTGGAACGGGCGTGTCGATGTTGCGAACGCCGAATTGCAAGCCGCTGGGTTGAACCAACCGCTCAACCTCACGAAGACGAGCATGGCTTGGAAAGATGGACTGCGCACCGCGACGATCGCGGACGTCGATGGACTCGGAGCGAATTGGTCGGGCTCGATCACCGAAGATCCGGTGACGGATGTGGATGGGAGCGCGAAGTGGCGATTTCAGCTTCACGCGGATCACCTTGATGCGACCGAACTGGATCGATGGATTGGGCCGCGGGCGCGGCCTGGGTGGTTGCAGCGCATGCTGCCGTCGCTGCTCGGTGGCTCGCCTCCAGCGGAAGCGCCGAATGAGCACGCGAGCGAGCTTGTGCGGCGCATCAATGCTGACGGTGAGTTGCGCGTGGACGAATTCACGATGGAGAAATTGAAATTTCAGCAGGTTCGCGCTGCGGGGTCTCTCGACGATCTGCATCTCGATGTGCGCGATGCGGATGCGCAATGGGCTGGCGGGAAGGTTCATGCGCGACTCTCGGCAAAATTTCTGCCGCGGCCGGCGTATGAGGTTACGGCTGATCTCGATCAGGTCAATCTGGCGCAGCTGCCGGCTCCGGCGAGGACGACGGAACGGTTCGCGGGGACGGCGAGTGGAACGGTGCATTTCACGACGCAGGGCGTCGGCCGAGAGGAATTGTTGGCGCGGCTGACCGGACGCGGCGACGTGCGAATGCGCAATGTTGAATTTAAGGGCTGGGATGTAGACGCCAGCATGGCTGAAGGCGAACCGCGCACGGGTGAATCGCGCTGGGCGTCGGGAGAAGGAACGTTTACGCTGCGCGATCGTGGCGTTGTTTTGGCGGGACTCCGGCTCGAATCGGGGCGGGAAGCGACGTTGGTGAAAGGGACGGTTTCGTTTGGCCGCGATGCCGATCTCACGATCCAAACGACGAGCGATGGGCGGCGCGAAATTCGAACCGTCGAGCCGGGACACATCCTGAAGATTTCTGGGCCGCTCGACATCCCGCGAGTCTCCGTGGAGAATACGGCGGCGCATCAGCCTGCGGACTGAATCGAGGTTTTTACATTCGAATGGCAAAACATCGGGGTTTTCTTTGTGCGGTTGCTTCCGTCGCTTTCGTGGCCGCTTTTACGATCTTCGCGGCTTCGGTTGATGCTCAAGATCAATCTCGACCTGCCAAACCGGTGACGCTCGAGCAGCTTTTGTCGGCGCCGTTCGCGGCTGATCTTGTCGCGGCGAAAAAGCCGAATCGTGTCGCCTGGACACTCGACGACAACGGCAAGCGGAACATCTGGGTCGCAGAAGCACCGGATTTTAAGGCGCGGCGGCTGACCGCGTATTTGCAGGACGATGGGCAGGAGCTGAGCCAAGTCAGCTTTTCGGAAGATGGGAACACGATTGTGTTCACGCGCGGAGGAGGGAAGAACTCGGCGGGGCAATCGCCGAATCCAACGAGCAATCCGGCGGGGGCGACGCAGGCTGTGTGGGCGATCGCGTTCAGCGGCGGGGAACCGCGCAAGGTCGATGATGGGCATTCGGCGAAGATTTCGTCGCAGGGGATGGTGGCGTACATTCGTGACGCAGAGATTTACATTTCGTCGTTGAATGGTCCGGGCAAACCGTCGCAACTTGTTGTGCGTGGACAAAATCACTCGGAGGAGTGGTCGCCGGATGGGGCGCGGCTGGCTTTTGTTTCGTCGCGGGGCGATCACAGTTTCATCGCGATTTACAATGTGGCGGGGAAATCGATCAGCTATCTCTCGCCGAGCGTCGATTCGGATTCGAATCCCGAATGGTCGCTCGAGGGAAAGCGAATCGCATTCGTTCGGCGGCCGGCGCAGCCTCGCGATACGCCGGAAGGGTATTTCATCGAGCCGGATCGTCCGCATCCGTGGGCGATTTGGGTGGGAGCTGCGACGATAGACCAGCCTGCGCTTCCCGCGCACGAGATCTGGCACAGCTCGAGGGAAGCGAATGGATCGTTTCCGTACATGGCGGACGATACGGGCGGCGGCGTTCTGAACTGGGCGGCGGACGATCGTCTCGTGATCGCGAGTGAGGAAGATGGCTGGCAACATTTGTATTCGCTTTCGGCCGAAGGCGGCACCACCACGGTGCTCACGCCTGGCGATTGCGAAGCGGAGCAGTGGTCGTTCTCACCCGATCGAAAAAAAGTTCTCTTCAGTTCGAATTGCGAAGATATCGACAGGCGTCATATCTGGATTGTTGATTTGAATGGCGGGCAACGGGGACCGATGACAAAACCTCGCCTTGGTGGAATCCAATGGAGCCCGGTCATCACTGCAAACGAGAGAGATTTTCTTTATCTAGCCTCCGACGAGACTCATCCCGCCCGCGTCATCCACACGATCATTGCGCCGGATCGCTTTACGAGTGCGATCTCTCCCTCGCCACAAGACTTTCCTGCCGATGATCTTGTTACGCCGAAGCAGGTTGTTTTCAAAGCGGCGGACGGCGTCGAGGTGCATGGGCAGCTTTTTGTGCCGCGCGACGGCAAGCCGAACGAAAAGCATCCGGCGCTTGTCTTTATGCACGGCGGGTCGATGCGGCAGATGCTGCTGGGTTGGCATTACATGTACTACTACTCGAATGCCTACGCGATGAACCAGTATCTCGCGAACCGTGGATATATCGTTTTGAGCGTGAATTATCGGAGCGGCATCGGATACGGGCGCGCGTTTCGCGAAGCGCCGGGGCGCGCGGGGCGAGGCGCGACGGAGTATCGCGATGTCGTTGCTGCGGGAAAGTTTTTGCAAGGGCGATCCGACGTAGATGCGGCGCGAGTCGGTTTGTGGGGCGGTAGCTACGGCGGATTTTTAACGGCGATGGGGCTGGCGCATAACTCGGACATTTTTGCGGCGGGCGTCGATTTTCATGGCGTGCATGATTGGCCGACGGACAATTGGGACGGGAAGAACATTTCGCCGGATCTAACGAAGCTGGCTCACGACTCTTCGCCGGTAAGCGCGGTTGAGACCTGGAAGTCGCCGGTCCTATTCATTCACGGAGATGATGATCGCAACGTTTATTTCACGCAGACGGTTGATTTGATTGCCCGGCTGCGAGCGAAGGGCGGAGTTACGATCGAGCAGCTCATTTTTCCGGATGAGATTCACGATTTGCTGCTCCATCGCGATTGGCTGGCCGCATATGAGGCCGAAGCGGATTTCTTCGATCGTTATTTGAAGCATGATTCGGCACATTCCAAAACGGCTCAGGCAACCACGCCGCCGGTGAGCCCCAACTAAACTACCAGCATGGTGTCGCGACGCAATTTCGCCGGGTCCGCGCTGATGGTCGTCGCGATGAGCGCTATGTCGATGAATGTTGCCCTGCTGAGCGCCAAGCCATCCGCCAAGGATCGCGTGACACTTTTCCCGAAGCTTGTCGCGGGGCAAGTTCTCACTTACCAGATTGCGTATCACGCCAATAAGAGCGCTACGACGAAAAGCACGGTCGCGACTGCGACGCCACAATCGCCGTCGGGCACGGAAACAAATGTGCGCGCGCTGTTGCGGCTGGAAGTGTTGGGCGCGGAAACGCAAGGGCAGCGCGCAACTGTGCGGGCGCGGACTTTTTTTCAAGTCTTGAATTCGGCGACCCACGTGACGGTTCCGCAGAATATTCCGACACCTCCCGATCAGATGCAGAGACAAGATCCAAATGGAGTTGCGATCGAATTTACGATCAATCCCGATGGGCGAGTCGATCAGATTAAAGGGCTCGACGTACTTTTTCCCGAGCAGCAGCAAGCTTGGAAGGAATGGGTTGCGCGGTTTGCGGCGTCGGCGGCGCTTCCCGAAGGCGGTGTTCGAATCGGGCAGAAGTGGAAGACTGAAGAGCTTGAGAGTTCACCGGCTCCCATCTCAAAGCTGACGTGGATGCGCGAATCGACTTATCTGCGGGATGAGCCTTGTCATATTTCGGAACTTACGATTGAAGGCGATGTCGCAGCAGCGCATCCGCAGCAAGTGCCGGAGACTTGCGCAGTGATTGAAACGAGCGCGACGCTAAAACAACGATCCTCTCCGAACGATGCCACTCCAGCAGACTACAAATTGCATCAACTGCAAACGACTGGCACGGTGTCGGGAAATAACAAGACGTTGCTATTTGTCTCGACCCAAACAGGCCTATTGGTGCGCTCTTCAGACCACGCGGACCAGAAAATGTCGGTGACGATTGCGAAGGCCGACGATTCGAACCGCGTCCACTACGATATTCACGCCAAAAGCGACACCGAGATTTTTCGCATCGCGAACTCGCCGCTGAGTACCTCAGCAACGCCGCCGCCTTCAAACTGACCACTTTGCGCGCTCCAAAGGGGCATTCGAACGACCACTTGCCATCAGGCGTATAATGTAGGTTTCACTCGTGCCCAGCGGGCCAGCAGGAGACGCATCCCGTGAAATTCAAGCTCCGCAGTAAGTACCAGCCTCGCGGCGATCAGCCGGCGGCGATCGACCAACTTGTCCGGGGTGTCGAGGCGGGCGACAAGCATCAGGTTTTGCTCGGCGTGACTGGATCGGGCAAGACGTTCACGATGGCGAAAGTCATCGAGGCACTCGATCGTCCGGCGCTGGTTCTGGCGCATAACAAGACGCTCGCGGCGCAGCTCTATCACGAGTTCAAGTCGTTCTTTCCAGAGAACGCGGTCGAATACTTCGTCAGCTACTACGATTATTACCAGCCGGAAGCGTATGTACCGTCGGCGGACCTTTACATCGACAAGGAATCGACGATCAACGACGAACTCGACAAGCTGCGGATGAGCGCGACGCGAGCGCTTTTCGAGCGGCGCGACAGCATCATTGTTTCCAGCGTTTCGTGCATCTACGGCATCGGGTCGCCGGAATCGTATTTCGGGATGAAGGTGCCCATCGAAAAGGGGATGGAGACGTCGCGCGAGAAACTGCTGCACCGGTTTGTGGACGTGCAGTATGAGCGGTCGGAGGATTTGCGGCGCGGAACATTTCGCGTTCGCGGTGACATCATCGAGATTTACCCAGCATACGAAGACAATGCGTATCGTTTCGAGATGTGGGGCAATCAGATCGACAAGATACGGCAGATCGATCCTCTGACGGGCGAGATTCGGCCGGGGCAGGAGGATATTTCGCGCATTTCGATCTATCCGAAGACGCACTACGTGATGCCGGCGGAACAGCGCGAACGCGCGATTCAAAGCATTTACGCGGAGCTCGACTGGTGGAAGAAAGAGCTGGAGCATCAGGGCAAGATCGTCGAGGCGCAACGCGTGGTGCAGCGCACGATGTTTGACATCGAGATGATGCGGACTGTGGGCTATTGCCACGGAGTGGAAAATTATTCGCGGCATCTTAGCGGGCGGCTGCCGGGCGAAGCGCCGCCGACCTTGCTGGATTATTTTCCCCAGGATTATTTGATGTTCATCGACGAGTCACACCAGACGGTTCCGCAGACGCGCGGGATGCATGGCGGCGACCGATCGAGAAAGCAGGTTCTCGTCGATTATGGATTCCGGATGCCGTCGGCGTTGGATAATCGGCCGCTGACGTTTGAGGAGTTTGAGCATCGACTGAACCAGATCGTTTATGTTTCAGCGACTCCAGGACCGTACGAATTGACGAAGTCGGGCGGGGCGTACGTTGAGCAGGTGATTCGGCCGACGGGATTGGTCGATCCGGAGATTGAGATTCGGCCGGTGAAGGGGCAGGTTGACGATCTGCTGGAAGAGATCCGCGTTCGGGCGGAGCGAAACGAGCGGGTTTTGGTGACGACGCTGACCAAACGGATGGCGGAAGATTTGTCGGAGTATTTCGCCGAGATTGGAGTAAGGGCGCGGTATTTACACGCTGAGGTGGAGACGCTCGATCGAATCAAGATTTTGCGCGATTTGCGGCGCGGAGAGTTCGATGTGTTGATCGGCATAAACTTGCTGCGCGAAGGTCTCGATCTGCCTGAAGTTTCGCTGGTAGCGATTTTGGATGCGGACAAAGAAGGGTATTTGCGCAGCGCGACATCGCTGATTCAGACGATTGGGCGCTGTGCACGGCATATTTCGGGGCGCGCGATTCTGTACGCCGACACGCGGACAGGGTCGATGAATCAGGCTATCGCCGAAACCGGTCGACGTCGCGATAAGCAGACGGCTTACAACAAAGAGAACAACATCACACCGGAATCGATCGTGAAATCGGTCGATATGGAGTTGGCACGCATCGTGGAGGCGGATTACGTGAGTATTCCGGTCGATGACAGTTCACTCGACGCGGCTGCCGCTGCCGTCAAGAACGAAGCGCAGCTCGCGCAGCTTTTGCAGACGCTCGAGACGCAAATGCGCGAAGCGGCCAAGAAATTTGAGTTCGAAAAGGCGGCGCAGTTGCGCGATCGGATCCGTACTCTGAAGCAGCGCGATGTCGCGGGGTTGTATTCGAAAGATGTTCCGGCGACGCCGCCTGAAAGCGCCACGACCGCTTAACGATCTTGGTGTGCCGCCGCCGGCGGACTTCAGTTCGAAATTTTCAGCTATGCAGCCGCACGTCGAATCGCCTATCCTGCGCTAACCAACCCGCGTACCTCGTCGTCTGAATGACAAAAGGAGGCCCCATGACTCCGTTCCGCCTTTCCATGGCCACGATCGTTGGTGTGATTCTGATCGCATCATTCGCTTCTCACGCCCGTACCGCCCCTAAGGTCGTAACTGATCGCAGCATTGGCACCGTTCGATCCGGGAGTTCGATGCTTGATCCTCGGTCCGGGCATAGCGCTACACTTTTGCCTGACGGTACGGTGCTGATCGCCGGCGGAATGCGGCGCAACCAGGACTTCTACCACTCTGCGGAGATTTTCGATCCAGCGAAAAATAAATTCCAGCGTGTCGGCGACATGGCGCTGGCGAGAGTAGGCCCGGTGGCTGTGTTACTGACGTCGGGCAAAGTCCTTATTCTTGGCGGTTGGGTTGGACACGAGACTACGGATGAAGTCGAAGAATATGATCCAGCAACGAAGAAATTTATCCTTGCGGGGAAGATGACGGCGAAGCGTGCTCGTCCAAGCGCGACGCTGCTCGACAACGGAGATGTGCTCATCGCGGGCGGCGCCGATAGCGACGGCGCAGGGGGCGTGGCGACAGCCGAGCTGTACCACCCGGCGACGCGAGTCTTCGAAGCATTGCCATCAATGCGCGATGGCCGCGTGGCGCACACGGCGACGCTGCTGAGCGATGGCCGCGTGCTCATAGTCGGAGGGCGAGGCGCGAAGGTAAATGCCGGGGCGGAAGTCTATGACCCGCGAACGAAAAAGTTCGTCGCAACCGGCAACTTGAACGTCGAGCGTTACAAGCACACGGCGGCGCTCTTGCCTGATGGTCGAGTTCTCGTTGCGGGCGGATCTGATGCGCACGACTGGAACGGGACGACCAACAGTGCCGAAATTTATGATCCCGCTACGCAGAAATTCACGACGACATCGCCGCTGAGCGAAGCGCGTTTCAAGTTGCCCGATGAAGCCGTTTTGCTCTCGTCCGGACTAGTTTTGGTTGCCGGAGGAGCGAAACACGCAGAACTGTTCGACGCGCAGACTGGAAGATTTTCTGTGGCCGGCGGCGAACTGAGTGCTCCATGGCACTACATGAGCGAGACGCGGTTGCGCGATGGGCGCGTGCTTCTTGCGGGCGGTTATGCGAATAACGATCAGGCGACAGCGCAGACCTGGATGTACGTCCCGTGAGCGTGCTGGCGCGCGGTCTACTGTAAATATTTCGCGAGCCAATCCAAAAACGTCTTGTACCAAAACTCGGCGTTCTGAGGCTTGAGCACCCAGTGACCTTCGTCGGGGAAGACGACGAGCTTCGAGGGCACACCCTGTCTTTGCAACGCGCTGAAAAATTCGAGCGACTGCGTGTATGGGACGCGATAGTCGCGCTCGCCGGCGATGATCAGAGTTGGAGTCTTATACTTGCCCAGGTCTGCTGCGTAAGTTGAGGGCGACCACTTTTTGTAATTTTCAGCCGCTGACCATGGCGTGCCTTGCATGTCGTGCTCTTCGAACCAAAGTTCCTCGGTCGCGTACATCGCGGCTTTGTCGTAGATTCCAGCGTGGCTGATGATCGCTTTGAAGCGGTTTGTGTGCGTTGCGATCCAGTCGGCCATGTAGCCGCCGTAGGAACCGCCCGCGGCAGCGACTTTCGATCCGTCGATGTAATTGTATTTCGCGACTGCGGCATCGATGCCTTTCATCACATCGACGTAGGCTTTGCCACCCCAGTCATTGGTAATTTCGTCGGTGAATTTCTGGCCGTAGCCGGTCGAGCCGCGGCGGTTGATCATGAGCGAGACATACCCTGGGCTCGAGAAGACTTGCGCGTTCCAGCGATAACCCCATGCGTTTGACCACATCGTTTGCGGGCCGCCATGTAGCAAAACCAGCAGCGGATACTTCTTACCTGTCTCAAACTTCGGCGGCTTGATCACCATCGCCTGCACTTTGACGCCATCGCCGCTGACGAACCAGAAGGTTTCAGGCGCGTTCATCTCGATGTTCGCGAGAATCGGCTCGTTGTGATGCGTAAGCTGGCGTGCGTTTGTGCCGTCGCTGTTGGCCGCGAAGACTTCCGCCGGCATCGCCAGGCTCGTTCGTTCGAAGGCGATCGTTGACCCCTTGCTGTTGATCGACAGAGCCGTGTTAAAGGAGTCGGCGACGATCTTCTTTGGCTCGGCGCCGGCCGTAGCCGCGATCGCGTAGATCGGTTGGAGCGTTTCGTTTTCTGCGGTGAAGAGAATTGTTTTGCTGTCGGCCGACCACGCGAGCTCATTCGCGCTGCGATCAAACTTTTCCGAGAGGTTCTGGCTCTGCCCCGACGAGCGGTCGTAGAGCATCACGCGCCAGCGGTCTGACTCATATTCCGGCGTCAGCTGCGCATGGTACGCGATGTATTTTCCGTCCGGTGAGTACACCGGGTTTCCGTCGAATCCGGGATTGGTCGTGATTTTCTTTGGCTCGGACGCGCCCGCTGTCGGCACGAGGAACAAATCGCCGTTGGTGCTGATCGCTTCGACGGGATCGGTCACTGCGGTGAAGCAGAGCTCTTTACCGTCGGGCGAAAAATCGATGTCGCCTGCGCCGCCGCGCTGGTCGGGCGGCACGTCGTATTCGGCGCCGGGCGTCAGATCGACTGGCTTGCTGGTTGCTTCAGGTTGTTCTAACGAAGTTGGGGCTGGTACGACAAATAGATGGCTGCGCTTGCCGTCGTTCCAGTGGGTCCAGTGGCGATACAAGAGATGCTCGGCAACGTGCGCTTGTACTTTGCTTTTTTCTTTTTCCTCGTCGCGCTTCTTGTTGCAGGCGTCGTCTTTGCAATCGGGGTACACGCCCGAAGTAAATGCCAGCGTCTTTCCGTCTGGAGACCACTTCACAAGGTCAACGCCGGTCGAGATGCTCGTCCAAGGATGCGCCTCGCCGCCGTCCATAGAGAGCAAGTACACCTGCGATTCGCCGGCGCGCGACGACAAAAACGCGATCATCTTTCCGTCGGGCGACCACACTGGAGACGAATCCTTGCCGCTCTGCGTCAATTGGATTGGCGCGCCACTCTCAGTCGAAACGAGCCAGATGTTGCTCGCGTTTCGATTCGCATCCATGTCCGGAGTCGCAACCGTGTACACCACCCACTTGCCGTCAGGGGAGACTGCAGGTTCAGCCACGCGATGCAGCTTCATCATGTCGGCGAATGTGATTGGGTGCTTGCCGGTGTCCTGCGCGCCTGCCGTCGCGGCGAATCCGAATCCCCACAGCGTAAAACAAACTGCGCCGCATGCGATGCCCGCAACTTTGCGCAGACTCGTAGCCATCTTCATTTTGTTGGCCTCATTTTGTGCACTGAAGCGAATTGGAAAGTCGAAAGTCAACTCTAGCCGAGCGACCACCACCGACTCGCGCTACCCATGCAAATCGAGCGAGAAAAATATGTCATGAATTGGCGGCGAATCCAATAGGAGCCGCAACATTCCGCTATGGTTGGCTGCCCCGCGAGCCGAATCTACTTCGCCACGCCGACCGCCCAAACGTAACCGTCTGGGTCCGCTACCATCACGTCGCGCCATCCGTGAGGATAGTCCGCCGATGGCTGCACGATCGTCGCACCGGCCGCTTTGGCGCGTGCCTCGACCGCGTCTGGATCGACGCCCATCACTCGCAACTCCGCTCCCAAGCCGCGCCGACCGGCACCGACTCCAGCGATGTATGCGTGCAACGGATGATGATCGTAAGCATGGTCTCCATGCAGCATGAACTCCGCCCCGGCGAGGTTCATCGCTGCGAAATCCTCATCGGCATAATGCACCGTCGCGCCCAGCACGTCGCGATAGAAGGGAAGTGACGTCTGCACATCGCGCACCAACAGGTTCACTGAGAACTTCGGTAGGCTACGTCCGTATTCATCGGCAGGCATCCAAGCCGCACCGCTGCGCTTCATCGTCATCTGTGGAATCCTTACGCCGCAGGGGTTCGCTTCCGCACGAGCGCCCAGTTCAGCGCCGCAGCCGCTGCGGTCGCCACGACAACGGTTGTGTTGCTCAACGGCGCGCGCACCAGTAGCACGAGGCAAAACAGGATCGCCGCAACCGCCAGTACGGGCCCAGCGGGGAGTCGAAACGCGTCCGCGCCAGGATTGCGTTTTCGCAAAAGCAGCAGCGCGATCGCAATCGATCCGTATGTAAACAGACGCACGATCGCCGAAAGGGTGATGTTCCACCGAAAATTTCCCATCAGCGTGAACGCCAGCAGGAACACGGTGTACAGTGCGATCGAGACGTACGGCGTGCGAAACCGCGGATGGATTCGCGCGAAAATCGCCGGAATGTCCCCGCGTTCGGCCAGCGCAAACGTCAACCGCGGCGTATGCAGCATGTTTGCGCTCAAATAGCCGTAGATCGAAAAAAGCGCGCCAATTGCGATCGCTGCCGCTGCTCCCGGTCCGAGCATAGCTGCCGCCGAGTCGGCCAACGGCCGCTGCGTAGCGCCGGGATTGGGTAGCGTGCCGCTAACGACGATCTGAACGAGCATGTAGATAACAGCGACAGTCGCGATCCCGATCATGAGCGCAATGGGCACGTCATGCCGCGGATCGCGCATCTCGCCGCTTGCCAGCAGTACCGCTTCGAATCCGCCATACGCGTAGACGAGCACGAGAGTCGCTTCCAGCCAATCGTGAGATTCAACCACATGCGCCAGCGGTGTCGGCGTGACGCCGCCGTGCACCGCGATCCACCACAACCCCACGCCGATGAATGCACCCAAGAGCACGAGCTTTAGTGCCGTGAAAAAATCGCTCGCGCGCGCACCTGACTTCACGCCGACATAGTTCACGACAGCGAGCACACCGACCAATGCACTCAAAATCGCAAAACGATAGGCGGGTTCCGTCGCGCGTGGATAGACCTGACCCAGGTATGTCGTAAACAGGTTTGCGGTGCCTGACCCTGCAGCAATGCGCGACAGCCACGTCATCCACGCGATCTGTATGCCCCAGAATCTTCCCAGAGTTTCGCGCGCGTAGAGGTAGGGCCCGCCTGTTTTGCGGAATTGCGACGCAACCTCCGCAAGACATCCTGCGATCACTGCCATTCCCGCGCCCGCAACCAGATACGCGACCGGCGCTCTTTGTCCGACGCGTCCCGACACCACCGACGGCAGGCCAAAAATTCCGCTGCCGATGATCGAGTTGATCACCAGAGCCGTCAGGCTCCAGCGACCGATCGTGCGAATCAATGCGGTTGAACTTGGCCGCTCGCTGCTGCTTTTCGCCATCACTCTCCAGGTACGCTCGCGAAAATCGCGCAAGCGTAGCACATTCGCATCGAGCCTCTTCGCCTGCGCGAATCGGCGAGGCCGCTCGCGCTACAATTCCTGCAACTCATGAAGAATTCGTCAGCTCTGTTTCCCAGGAATTTTCGCAAGGACTTGCCGATTGCG
>Ga0209169_10001598_pt1 | contig 13793 bp, 13 predicted proteins | sample HubBroMetageWRM4_FD_188346 | JGI IMG/M metagenome (GOLD analysis project Ga0209169, IMG submission 188346) | Warmed soil microbial communities from the Hubbard Brook experimental Forest, New Hampshire - Hubbard Brook CCASE Soil Metagenome WRM 4... | ecosystem: Environmental > Terrestrial > Soil... | reverse complement strand
ACACCGAAGGGCGGCGTTTCGCCGAACGGCTTGCACGATAGAAGGCGTGGCGACTTACGACGTGCAGCGGCATGGCGCAGGTTCTGGCTTTGGTGGATGATTTATTTTTTCAGGCGAAAATTCTGGAGACGGCGAAGCATTTGGGGATCGCGGTGCGTACGGCCACGACGAGCGACACGCTGCTCGCGGAGATTGCGAAGGAAACGCCGAAACTGGTGATTGTGGATCTGAACGCGCGGGGCGCGCCACTGCAGGCGATTGAAAAGGTGCGCGCGGGGCACCCGGGACTGCCGTTGATTGCGTTTCTTTCGCACGTACAGACGGACTTGGCGCAGCAGGCGCGGATGGCGGGGTGCACGCAGGTGCTGCCGCGTTCGCAATTCACGCGCGACCTTGCAACCATACTGGCACAGGCGAAGTCTTAGTGCTGATGATGAGTCGAAGCTTGCGCTTGCGGTGCGGTGAGATTGGCGCGATGGCCGCAGCGTTATTGTTCGTCGCCGCGGTGATGGTGACAACGCCTGAGCCGGCGCGCGCGCAGGAATCTGGCGATGCGGCGGACCCGGCCGCTGCTTTGGCTGACACGCTGGTGGCTGCTTGCCGCGCGAACGAGGCTGATTTTGCGAGCCATCTGACCAGCGCCAACGCCTCAGCATTTCGCGCGCTGCCCGCGACGCAACGCAGTGAATTGATGAAGAGGCTTTCGCTTTCGGAAGAACCGGGCAAGCCGCTGCTTTCCTCCGACAATGAAAAACACATTGTGCTGCGCTGCCGCGCGACCAATAACACGGTGGAATACCGGTTCGGTGCGACGCGCCTGCAGGAAAATTTGGCGTTCATTCCGGTGGCGGTGGTAAACAGCGAGCAGGCGGAATTCGGGATGGTGCACGATAGCGGCGGGTGGCGGCTGCTGTCACTGGGATTGGTTTTGTTCGACGTGCCGCAGTTGGCAAAACAGTGGGCGGCGGCGGATCTGGCGGCGCACGAGGATGCCGCGATTTCGGATTTGCGGTCGCTGGCGGAAGCGATACACCGCTACCAGCGCGCGTTTGGAAAATTGCCGGAATCGCTGGCGCAGCTGGGCCCGGCGCCCAAGGATCAGATTTCCCCGGAGCAGGCGGCGCTGGTGCCAGCGGATATGGCGGCGGGAAAACAGGGCGGCTACATTTTCCGCTATCGCATTTCGCCGGACGCCAACGGCAATGACAACGATTTTGAGTTAGCGGCGACGCCGGAGGCTTACGGGCGGCCAGGCAAACGGTCGTTTTTCATGGATGCTGCCGGAAAAGTTCACGGCGACGACAAGCGCGGGAAGGTTGCGACGGTGGACGATCCGCTGATCCCTGGCGAAAAGGCCACGGACGAAAAGTGAACGTGACATTGCGCGGCGTCAGGTATAATGCCTGCCAGTTTCGATAGCATTTGCCACGGCTGCGGCCCGGTTGCAGTCCAGTCTTGTGCTGAAACGCGAAAAGGAATGGGGATGTCACAGTCGAAAGTGTTAGCCGATCGAATTTATTCCGGCGAAGGGATTGCGGCGGATGCGCTGCGCATCGTTGCGGCAAATATTCTGCTAGTGTTGTGCGCGCATATCGTGATTCCGCTGCCCTGGACGCCGGTGCCGATCACTGGGCAGACGTTTGGCGTGCTGCTGGTGGGGGTGTTGCTGGGCGCACGGCGCGGGGCGATCACTTTGCTTTTGTATCTGCTGGAGGGCGCGGCTGGTTTGCCTGTGTTTCAGCCGCTGGGTCTGCCGGGCCTTGCGCGTTTTGCTGGACCGACGGCCGGATATTTGTTTTCTTATCCGTTTGCTGCCTTTGTCACAGGCTGGCTGGTGGAACGCAGCGCGAAGTTTGCGGAATCGCGCGATGGCGGTTCGCGGCTTGCGGGCTTGCCGCTGATTGGCGCGCTGATTTCTGGCGAAACGATTATTTTCGCGTGCGGCTGTGCTTGGCTCGCGTTGTTCCTGCGAATGGGCTGGAGCGTGGCGCTGCGTGAGGGCGCGCTGCCATTTCTTCCCGGCGAAATCATAAAAATGGCGCTGATCGTGGTGGCGGCTGGTGGATTGCGGTTGGCGCGGCGAGAAGCGTAGGTAAGCGGCATCGATAAGCAAGCAGGCAGGCTCCAGTCCTGGCGTAAAAATTTTGTAATTTCATTTTTCGGATTCCTGATCATGCCCACCCAGCCCGTGCCGCAGAAGCAAAGTCCCGAAGACGCATTGCGTTCCGCGAATACAAAATTCTATGCCGCTTTCGAATCGCTGGACCTGGCGGAAATGGAAGCAGTGTGGTCGCATGACGATGGCGTGACCTGCGTGCATCCGGGCTGGGATTTGCTTCTGGGGTGGGACGAAGTGCGCGAGCGGTGGGCGCGGCTTTTCGCGCATGCCAAGCGCGTGCGGATTGCGTTGAGTGGCGTGTGGGTGCGCGTGGAAGGAGAGGTGGGCTGGGTTTCCTGCACGCAGCATGTGACGACGGCGTTTGCGGACGGGTTCGACGACGCCATGGTGCAGACGACGAATGTTTTTTTGCGCCGCGACGAGCAGTGGCTGATGGTGGCGCATCATGCCTCACCTTTGCCGGCTTCTCCGCGTACGCCGGTGCAATAGGCGCGGCGGCTGGGAACGCCCCACTAGAGATTTGCAAATCCAGAACGGCTTATAATGGATTGGCGTGTTTATTTATACGAGAGGAATGGCGCATGAAAATTAGTTTGCTCGCACTAATTTTGTTCGTGCTGGCGATGCCTGGCGCTGCGGTGCGCGGAATGGCGCAGGAAGCCGCGAAAGACTCGCCTTCCGCCGTTGCTGCGAAACAGATCATTCAGGAATTGGTCGCCGGACAATTTGAAAGAGTGGAAGCGCTGTACGATGCGCGCATGGCTGCGGCGTTGCCGCCGGGAAAACTCGCGGATGGCTGGCGCGACTTGAACAAGCAGGCGGGCGCGTTTCAGGCAATTACCAGCGCGGAGACGTCGCAAGTGCAGGGACTGCAGGTGGTGAAGATGCAGTGCAAGTTTGAGAATTCACTGCTGGACGCGACGATGGTTTTTAATCCTGACGGCAAACTGGGCGGTTTGAGTTTCCAGCCGCACCAGGCGCCGCCACCACCGTGGAATGCACCGGCGTACGCGAAGCAAAATTTATTCAGCGAGCAGCCGCTGACTTTGACAAACGGGAAATTCGAATTGCCCGGGACTCTTACGGTGCCCGCGGGCGACGGGCCATTTCCGGCCGTGGTGCTGGTGCACGGCTCCGGGCCGGAGGATCAGGACGAAACGATCGGAGCGAACAAGCCATTTAAGGATCTGGCGTGGGGACTTGCGAGCCGCGGAATCGTAGTGTTTCGTTACACCAAGCGTACACAGAAATATGGGGCGCAGAGCAGCGACGATCCGGTGCGGCTGACAGTGGACGATGAGACGATCAGTGACGCGCGAGCGGCTGTGGCGCTGGTGGCCGCGCAGCCGAAAGTGAATCCGAAGCAAGTTTTTCTCCTGGGGCACAGCCTGGGCGCGTATCTGGCGCCGCGGATTGCCACCGGCGACGCGCAGATCGCGGGAATCGTGATGCTGGCGGCGAATGCGCGGCCACTGGAAAAAATTGTGCTGGAGCAGATTCATAATCTGGCGGCGATGAGCGGCACACCGACGGCAGCAGAACAAAAAAAGATCGATGCGGCCGAAGATGGCGCGAAGCAAATTGAAAGCCCGGCTTTGAAACCGGACGACAAGATCGATTTCCTGGGAGCGAAGATGTATGGCGCTTACTGGCTGGACCTGCGGGCTTATGATCCGCTGAAAACCGCAGCCAAATTGAAAATTCCGATATTCATCGTGCAAGGCGGGCGGGATTATCAGGTGACGCCTTCGAATTTCCAGGCTTGGTCGGATGCTTTGGCGAATGACAAGAACGTGACGCTGCGAACTTATCCGGATCTTGATCATCTCTTCATCCACGGTACTGGCGCGTCGAAGGCTTCGGACTATGCGCGACCGGATCACGTTTCGCAAGAAGTGGTGGAGAGCATCGCAACGTGGATTTTGCCGAGCGAAAAGCCGGGGACGCTGGCTAAGCCACAGTGAACAGCATCTGCATTCGACGATTTGACGCGAACGGAAGGCGAAACTGCCATAGGGCATGCTTCGGACGAGGGCCGTCGTTCATCGCGACACCCAAACAAACCCGCGGCGTCTGTACGTTCGGCCACGGCGTATGGTATTCTTGGCTCGCGTATTCGGCGCTCTGGCCGGAAGACGCACACACCTTGCTTCTTTCACTGCGACGAGCCAGACGACTGGCGCATCATAGTCTCCGCAGCGTCTTCAGGGCGCTTTCAGAGTTGGGCCGGGGTGAGTGACGATTTCGGGCGAGAGCCAGGACGGACCCAGCATGTCCACACCAGCTATTTCACCAAAAGTAACAGAGATTCGTCTGGCGCATTCGCCGGACAGCGACGACGCGTTCATGTTCTACGCGCTGGCGACGGGCAAAGTGCGCCTGCCCGGCGTAAAGTTCGAGCATATTTTGTCGGACATCGAGTCGCTGAACCAGGCAGCGAAAAAAGAAGTGTACGACGTAACGGCGATCAGTTTTTACGCTTATCCGTTTGTGGCGGATAAATACGTGCTGATGGATTGCGGCGCGAGTTTCGGTGAGGGCTACGGGCCGATCGTTGTTTCCGGACATCCGATCAAGAAAACTGAATTGGCCGGACGCAAAATCGCGATTCCGGGGATGCTGACGACTTCTTATCTCGCGCTGAAACTTTTCGAGCCTGACGTCGAGACGGTGACGATGCCCTTCGACAAGATTCTGGATGCGGTGCAGGACAAGGAAGTGGAAGCGGGGCTGCTGATCCACGAGGGGCAACTGCTTTTCTCGCAGATGGGATTGCATCGCGTGGTGGACCTGGGGCAATGGTGGCAGGAACAAACCGGGTTGCCGCTGCCGCTGGGCGCAAATGCGATTCGCCGGAAGCTGGGCGAGGATTTGGGGCGGCAGGTATCACGCGTCATTCGCGAGAGTGTTTCTTATGCTCTGGATCATCGCGAGGCGGCGCTGAATTATGCGCTGCAATTTGCGCGCGACATGGATCCGACGCTGGCCGACAAATTCGTAGGAATGTATGTGAACCGCTGGACGCTGGATTACGGCGAAGAAGGACGCCGGGCCGTGCGCGAATTGCTGGCGCGCGGAGCTGCGGCGGGCTTGCTTCCCGGCGACGTGCCGGTGGAATTTCTGAGCAGCACGGTGAGCGAAACGCCTTCACGATCCGCCTAACGCCGAAAAATTCGAATTGCAACGCGGGTTACCGCCATTGTTGTGCTTCAGGCGCGCGGAGAAATGCTGCCGCCCTTCCTACCCGCCACCTTCAGGTAAAATTAGTGAACCCATGACCAACCTGATCCAACAGGGCCTGGCCCTTCGCGAATTGCTCCGTGAACGCATCCTGATTCTGGATGGCGCGATGGGGACTATGCTGCAGCAGGCGAATTTGACTGCGGCGGATTTCGGCGGGCTCGACCTGGAGGGCTGCAACGAAAATCTGGTGCTGAGCCGGCCGGACGTGGTGCTGGAAATCCACCGCAAATATCTGCACGCGGGATCAGACATCATCGAGACGAATTCGTTTGGCAGCACGCCGGTGGTGCTGGCGGAATACGGATTGGGCGAGCAAGCGCGGCGAATCAGCCGGGTGGCGGCGGAATTGGCGCGGAAAGCCGCGGATGGATTTTCCAAGGCGGGCAAGCCGCGATTTGTGGCGGGATCGATGGGGCCGACAACGCGGGCGATCAGCGTGACCGGCGGAATTACGTTCGAGCAGCTTCGGAATAATTATTACGAGCAGGCGGCTGGGCTGATGGAAGGCGGCGCGGACATTCTGCTGCTGGAAACTTGCCAGGACACGCGGAATATCAAGGCGGGATTGCTGGCGATACAAGAAGTGGCGCGGGAGCTGGGCGCGCCGATTCCGCTGATGGTTTCGGTGACGATTGAGGCGATGGGCACGATGCTGGCGGGCCAGGGCATCGAGGCGCTCTGGGCGTCGCTGGATCATGTGGATTTAATTTCGCTGGGATTGAATTGCGCCACGGGGCCGGAATTCATGACAGACCATGTGCGCACGCTGCAATCGCTGACCAACCGCGCGGTTTCATGCTATCCGAATGCAGGTTTGCCGAACGAGGAAGGCTTGTACCAGGAGACGCCGACTTCGCTGGCGGATCAGCTGGAGCGATTTATTGATCGCGGGTGGTTGAATATTGTGGGCGGGTGCTGCGGGACTACGGAGCAACACATTCGCGCGATCGCGCAAATGGCTTCCGGAAAAAAGCCGCGGCGGACGCCGGAGCCTAATCATCGCGCGGTTTATTCTGGGATTGAGATTATTGAGGCGGAAGAGAGCACGCGGCCTTTGATTGTGGGCGAGCGGACGAACGTAATCGGGTCGCGGCTCTTCAAGAATTTGGTGGCCGCCGAACAGTGGGAAGAGGCCACCGAGATTGCGCGACGGCAGGTGAAAAGCGGGGCGCACATTGTGGATGTGTGCCTGCAGAGCACGGATCGCGAGGAATTAAATGATATTCCGCCGTTCTACGAGCAGCTGATCCGCAAGATCAAGGCGCCGATCATGATTGACACTACCGATCCGCGCGGCGTGGAGCTGGCGCTAACTTATTGCCAGGGCAAGAGCATCATCAATTCGATCAATTTGGAAGATGGGGAAGAGAAATTCGAAAAGATTTGTCCGCTGGCGCGATCGTATGGCGCGGCGGTGATCGTTGGGTGTATTGACGAGGACCCGGTGCAGGCGCAGGCATTCACGCGAGAACGAAAACTCGAGGTGGCGGAACGCTCACATAAATTGCTGACCGAGAAATTCGGGATTCACGCGGAAAACATTATTTTTGACCCGCTCGTATTTCCCTGCGCTACCGGTGATGAGAACTATATCGGCGGCGCGGTGGAAACCATCGAAGGCATACGGCTGGTGAAGCAGCGCATTCCGTATGTGCGCACGGTGCTCGGAATTTCCAATGTGTCGTTCGGGCTACCGGCTGGCGCGCGCGAGGTGGTGAACTCGGTTTTCTTGTATCACTGCACGAAGGCTGGACTGGATCTGGCGATTGTGAATGCGGAGCGGATCGAGCGGTTCGGATCCATTCCCGAGCGGGAACGCAAGCTGGCTGAGGATTTGCTTTTCAACAAGCCTCCAGCGGAAATTCCCGATGGCACGGCTGATGCGGAACTGCTGCGCGGCGCGCCTGTTGATTGGAGATCGCAAACAAAGGAACAGAAGGCGGCCATCAACCAATTTCACATTGCCGCGATTGCGGAACATTTTCGGGGGACCGGAGCGCGGAAGAAAGAGCGGGCTGCGGATTTGCCGTTGGACCAGCGGCTGGCGAATTACATTATTGAAGGCTCGAAAGACGGGCTGGTTGACGATCTAAATCGCAAGCTGGCGGAGAAAGTTGCGCCACTGGACGTGATCAACGGCCCGCTGATGGCCGGGATGAGCGAAGTGGGGCGTCTGTTCAACAACAACGAGCTGATCGTCGCCGAAGTGTTGCAATCCGCCGAAGCGATGAAGGCCGCCGTGGGGCATCTGGAACAATTCATGGAGAAGGCGGACACGGAAAAACGCGCAAAGGTGATGCTGGCGACAGTGAAAGGCGACGTGCACGACATCGGGAAAAATCTGGTCGAGATTATTTTGAAAAATAACGGCTACGACGTGATCAACCTGGGAATCAAGGTGCCGCCCGAGGAATTAATTCGCGCGCATCGCGAACACCATCCGGATGCCATCGGCCTTTCAGGGCTGCTGGTGAAGAGCGCGCAACAGATGGTGATTACCGCGAGCGACCTGCGCGAAGCGGGTATCACGGTGCCGCTGCTGGTGGGCGGCGCGGCGCTGTCCGATAAATTCACGCGCTTGAAGATTGCGCCGCAGTACAGCCAGGCGGTTTGTTACGCGAAGGATGCGATGACCGGGCTGCGATTGATGAATGAGCTGAGCGATCCGGTGCGGCGTGACAACGTGTTGCAGCAGCATACGCACGTGGGGGCCGCGGTGCTGGACGAACCGGCGCCGGAACCGCTTGCTGCAGCGGGCGAAGAGCGCTCGCCGCAGATTCGGTTTGATTTGCCGATCCCTCCGGTTGCGTACGTTGATCGGAAAGTCCGCAGCGTACCGGATTTGAATGAGGTGTGGAGTTACATCAATCCGTTCATGTTGTTCGGGCGGCATCTGGGTTTTCGCGGGAATTTCGAGAAGGCGCTGGCGGAACACGATCCGCGCGCGATCGAATTGCAGCAGAACATGGAAGAAGTAAAGCAGAAGGCCGCTGAATTCATGAAGATCGGCGCGGTATGGCAATTTTGTGAAGCCGAGCGGCGTGGGAATTCCATCGCGCTATTTGCGCCAGGAGAAAGCGCGCCGCTGCACACTTTTCATTTTCAGCGGCAACGCGTGGGCGACAAGCTTTGTCTGAGCGATTACGTGCTGCCGCCGCGGAATGGCGCGCGCGATCACGTGGCGTTGTTCGTGGTTACAGCAGGCGCTGGCATACGTGAAAAATCGGAAGAGGCCAAAGCGGCTGGCAGTTATTTGTACTCCCACGGCCTGCAGGCTTTGGCGATTGAGACCGCGGAAGCGTGCGCGGAATGGCTGCATCGCCGCATACGCGAGGATTGGGGCTTCCCCGATCCGCCGACGATGACCATGCCGGACCGCTTCACGTCGCGTTATCGCGGCAAACGCTACAGTTTTGGCTACCCGGCTTGTCCGAATCTGGAAGATCAGGCCGGTATATGGATGCTGTTGCGTCCCGAGGCGATCGGCGTGCATTTGACCGAGGGGATGATGATGGATCCGGAGGCCAGTGTAAGCGCGCTGGTGTTCCAGCATCCTGATTGCGCGTATTTCTCCGTCGGAGAATGATCCGTCCGCTTTTGCCGCTGAGTTTCCGCGCTGCCCTTGACGCTTGTCTGTGTTTCGACTAAGTTTCTTCCAGTTTCTTGCACGGATTCCGAGGGTTCTTCTATGGGCAGCATCGCTCCAGGGCTGTATCTTGCGAGCACGGGAAGTTATCCGCGCGTAGGAGATTCGCCTGATTTGCAGCTGCTGCAACGCACCATCGCGGCGCTGGACCGCGGCGAGCGCACCACTGCCGATTTGCTGGACGCGCAAAATACGGTGACGCGCGGCGCCATCGCTGACCAGGTGAAGGCTGGACTAGACATTGTGACGGACGGGCAAATTCGTTGGAACGATCCCATTTCGTATTTGCCGGCAAAACTGGACAATATTGAACTGCAAGGCTCGATTCCCTTCTTCGATACGGAAAGATTCTGCAGGCAGCCGCTGTTCACGGGCGTGCCGCTGCGGCGCGGAAATCTAGTGGTCGCGGAATATAGTTTTGCGCGCAATGCGCTGGGCCACTTGCCGACGCCCGCAAACAAAGCAGGCAAACTCGCGATCAAGCCAGTCTTGACCGGGCCTTACACGCTGGCTAAGTTTTCTTTGTCCGGCCGCACCGAAAATGGAGGCGCAGGCACGCCTGCGACGCTGGAAGCGCGCGCCATCGCTTACGGTGAGATTCTGGCTCCGGAAATTGAAGCGCTCTCGCAGTGCGGCGCGGAAATGATTCAGGTTGATGAGCCGGCGATTCTGCGGAATCCGGGAGAGTGGGACATCTTCGAACGCGCGCTGCAGCCGCTGCTGCAGGCGCGGGACAAGGCGAAGAAAACAAATCGCAGGCTGGAACTGGCGCTTTACGTGTATTTCGACGACTGCGCTCCGTTGTACGAAAAATTGCTACAGCTGCCAGTGGATATCCTCGGAGTGGATTTCGTTTCCAGCCCAAAACTCGGCGACACGATTATGGCGATCGGCTCGCCGAAACCTTTGGCGTTCGGGCTAGTGGACGGCCGGAATCAACAGATGGAGCAGACCGCGGATCTCGCCCGCCTGGTGCAGCGTTTGTTCCCACGAATTGAGGGAGGCCGGGCTTACTTAGGGCCTTCTTGCGGGATGGAATATTTGACGAGCGCAACAGCGCTCGCCAAATTCGCGCTGCTGCCCGAGATAGTGGCGGAATTGAATGGCTGAAGTAGGGGACGATCAGCGAAGGAAGTGTCGCGTGGGGGAAAAGTGTTCCGCAGCGGTACACTGTTCCCGAAATGGAAATGATTGCGATTGATTCACCGAAGTGCCTCCTACGTCATCTTCCCAAAATGGCAATACCAGTTAGGCCCCGCCACGGCTTCCTCGTGTCGCCAGTCGAATGTGCGGTGATAACATCAAGGCCATGACACGCCAAAAATTTAATCGACTCCCCGAGTTTGTGGCAGAACCTGCTGACACGGCGGAATTTGACGGAACGATGGAAGAGGATGCGCAGCGGGCCGATGCCACGCCGGGGCTTTCCGGACACGTTCGGCAGCTGCGAAATCGAAATCAGGGAATTTCGCGTTGGCTGGTACTGGCTATCTTCGCCGGAGCTGTGGTGGCGCTCGCAATGGTCCAATTCGCGGTGCGATAACCGGCTCATTCGGCCGCCACGCTCTGCTCGCCTGAAGCGCTCATCCGTTTTGGAACATTGCAGCATCGTTCATTCTTTGGAAATTTTGTTTGCCTCTGCGGCGGTTGGTGCTAGTATCCGGCCAATGCCAAGCGAAATTGTGGAACGCGCCGGGGCGCGTTCGACGGAGCCGGCTCCGACAACGGAAGTGCTTTCTTCCGCGGATCGAGCGGCAGGCGCGAAAATTCTTCACGGCCCCGATCCCTCGGTACACATGCTGGGCTTGCCGCAATCGTATCCGCAGCTGGGACGATGGGTGATTCTGGCGTTTCTTGCGGGAGCAATCGTGGCATTCGCGCTGGTTGGAATTTTGGGCCGCTAGCGCCCGATTCAATTCGAGCACGCCTGGTTCTCGCGTCCCGCATCTTCGATCGCTGATCAAGACGATTCTCCATGACACGTTCTCCGGCACGATCTCCGGTACGCCTTCCCTTGCCGCATGCTTTTCTTCGGTGCTAGCATCGGTGCGGTGACTCACGAATTCAGCGACGATCCGCGTGAGCGGGACACAGCGCCTGCTGAGGAGAGAGGCGCGCGCCAGCCCGTCGAGGATACGGGAGAGGATTCGCTGGATTTTGCGCAGCCTAACGAGCCGCCCCGCGGGCTGATGCGTAAACGGCCGCACGTGGCGGTGTGGATCCTGGCGGCATTGCTCCTGGGTGGATTAATCGCTTTGCTGCTTGTGGGATTTGCTTCCGACTGACGACGCTTTCTTTCCACGCAGTCGCGCCGCCCTCGGCGTGGCCTCGTGTGCCCCAGTGCCCCAGTGCTATTGACGGAAATGCGTTTTCCATTGACCATAGTGGGCCGCCTGCGAGGGCCGAATGCAGCGAATTCTTTCCACTTACCGGTTTGTGAATCAGCCGCTGGGAGCGGCGCTGCTGGCGGAAATCGCGCAGGCTCGATTTTCGGCGGTGGAAATTTTCTGCGCTTCGCAACATTTCAGCTATCGCGAACCGCAACGCGTGCGCGAAATCGGCGATGCGCTGGAGGAATACCGCCTGGGGTTGCACTCGATGCATTCGCCGACGGACCGCGACCGTTCGCCGGGGCGCGAAAGCGGCGTGGTGATTTCGATTTCCGATCCGGAGCGAATTCGGCGGCTGGATGCGGTGGACGAAATCAAGCGGGTGCTGGACGTCGCAGAGCAAATTCCGTTCCAGTATTTGATCCAGCACATCGGGCACGGCCGGCAGTCGGCGGACCCGCGCAAGCTGGACGCTGCGTTCACTTCGCTGGAAAGCTTGTCGATGTTCGCGAAGGCGCGCGGCGTGACGATCGCGCTGGAGAATACGCCGGATGAGCTGGGCGCGCCTGCTTCGCTGCAGCATTTCATCACTGACACGCATTTGCACGATTTGAAGCTGTGCTTCGATATCGGCCACGCGCACATCGAAGAGGGCGTGCAGGCCAGTTTTGACGCGATGCGCGAGCGCGTGGCAAGCACGCACATTCACGATAATCACGGCGACAAGGACGAGCATCTGCTGCCGTTTGAAGGCAACATTGATTGGGACGCCGCGCTTGCGGGGTTCGCGGGGGCACCGGTGGAGCTGCCGTTTGTTTTCGAGATTAAAGCACAGGCGGGCGCCGCGGCTGCGCCGACGCTCGAACAGATTCGCGAAGCGTGCGACAAGCTGGAAGAAAAATTCGAGGCGCAAGAGTAGGGCGCGCGGCTGATGCCGAATTACATGCCCTGATGTACGTGCCAAAATGATTCGCGGCAAATAATCCAACGGAAAAAACTACATGACCCAGAAAGCGCAGGCAGCGGTTCCGATTATTACGATTGAGCAAGCGGGCGTGCACGCCGGCGGCACCGTCACGATTCGCGGCTGGCTTTACAATCTGCGCGAATCGGGGAAATTGCTGTTCCCGATTTTCCGCGACGGCACGGGAATTATGCAGGGGGTGGTCTCGCAGAAGGAACGTCCCGAGGTTTTCAGCGCGCTGAAGGGATTGCCGCAGGAATCCAGCGTGATCGCGACGGGCGCGATTCGCGCGGAACCGCGAGCTCCCGGCGGATTTGAAATGGGCGTGGGCGCGATTGAAGTGGTGCAGCGCGTGGCGGATGCGGAGCCGTACCCGATCCAGCTGAAGGAGCATGGCGTTGATTTTCTGCTGGACCGGCGGCATTTGTGGATTCGCACGCCGCGGCAGGCGGCCATTCTGCGCATTCGCGCGGAGGCTGAACGCGCAGCGCGGAATTTCATGGATGCGCAGGGTTACACGCTGACCGACGCCCCGATTTTTACTCCTGCGGCGTGCGAAGGCACTACGACGCTATTTGAGGTGAATTACATTGATGAGCAGAAAGCCTATTTGACGCAGTCCGGGCAGCTTTATGTGGAAGCGCTCGCGGCGGCTCTCGGTAAGGTCTATACGTTCGGTCCTACGTTTCGCGCCGAAAAATCGAAGACACGGCGGCACTTGACGGAATTCTGGATGCTGGAGCCTGAGGCTGCTTATGCGCATCTTGAGGACATGATCGTGCTCGCAGAGGCCCTGGTGAGCGCAGTGGTGCAGTCGGTGGCGAAAAATCGCACGCGGGAATTGGCGATGATTGAGCGGGACGTAGCCTCGTTGCAGAAAATCAGGCCGCCATTTCCGCGCATTACATACGAAGACGCAATCAAAGTGCTGCAGAAGGCCGGCAATCCGGCGAAATGGGGCGATGATTTTGGCGGCGACGAGGAAACGATTATTTCGAAGGAATTTGACCGGCCGGTAGTGATTCATCGTTATCCGGCGGCGATGAAAGCGTTTTACATGGCGACGGATGTGGCGCGGCCGGAGCTTTCGTTGAGCTTTGACGTGATCGCTCCAGAAGGTTACGGCGAAATTATCGGCGGCGGCGAGCGTTTGGCGGATTACGACACGCTAGTGCGGCGGCTGCGCGAGCACAATCTGCCCGAGGAATCGTTTCAGTGGTACCTGGATTTGCGGCGTTATGGGAGCGTGCCGCATGCCGGGTTTGGATTGGGACTGGAACGCACGGTCGCGTGGATATGCGGAACCGAGCACATTCGCGAGGTCATCCCCTTCCCACGGATGCTGTATCGAGTTTATCCTTAAGGTTCCCTCCCCCGGCTTGGGGTCGCGAAAACAAAAATATGCCTGACAAAATTCGCATTATCGGTGTGCCGATGGACCTGGGCGCGAGCCGCCGCGGCGTGGATATGGGTCCCTCCGCGTTGCGCGTG